>Ga0126369_10003472_pt1 | contig 11383 bp, 8 predicted proteins | sample PanSoiMetaPlot_1_FD_109646 | JGI IMG/M metagenome (GOLD analysis project Ga0126369, IMG submission 109646) | Tropical forest soil microbial communities from Panama - MetaG Plot_1 | ecosystem: Environmental > Terrestrial > Soil > Tropical forest > Bulk soil | place: Panama | collected 2016-02-17 | reverse complement strand
TGCCCCCGGTGGTTTCGTCGGTGCCGGAGCCGCTGTAGACGAAGAGCAAGTCGAGGTCGGAATGGTAGCCCATCTCTCGACCACCCAGTTTGCCCAGCGCGATGACCGCCAGGGTCTCGTCGCGGGTGCCGCCTCGCGGTGCGCCATACCGCTCGAGCTGCTCGTGGAGGGCGACGTTGAGCACCTCGTCGACGATTGCGTCCGCGACCGCGGTCAGCTGATCCGACACCTCTGAGACCGACATCTCTCCGGAGATGTCGTTCAGCCCGATCCGAAGCAGCTCCTCGTTCTTGAATCGGCGCATCGCAGTGAGGCGCTCCTCGACGTCCGAGGATCGCTGCAGCCGGATCGCGAGCTCCTCCGCGAGCCGAGGCGGTGCCTTTTCGGTGTCGTCTCGTTGAACCAGCTGGTCCACCAGCTCCGGATGGCGCAAAAAATACTTGGATAGGTACTCGCTTTGGGCGAAGAGGTTGAGCAACCGCCGCCGGACCTCCGGCGCACCCCCGAGGATGCTCAAGTACCCGGCGGGCGAGCGGAGCCTGCCGATGAAGTCGCAAAAGAAGAACAACGCCTGATCGGGGTCGGGAGTCTTGGCGATTTCTGCAAGCAACTTGATCGCTTCGGCTTCCGGGCCACCCGGGGCGAACACGAACGGCGAACCCGGTATCCGCGACAGGCGGCCCAGCGCCTCGAGCGCGCGGTCCGGATCCACAAAGCCGCGTTGCTCCAATGCGTGCCTGCGTTGCTCGTCGGGGGCTTCCGGGTCCATCGCCAACAACAAGAGCGGTTCAACCGGGGCCTCGTCCCGCACCGATTTCCCCAGCAGCTGAGAAAAGGCCAGCCGGACGAAGTTGCGATGTTGGGCCAGGCGCGCGGTATACGAATCCCAAGTGGCGAAGCCAAGAGATCGGGCCAGCTTCAGCCTCTCGATTGCGTCCGATGGGAGCCGGTGCGACTGGCGTTCTTCCATCATCTGCAGGTGGTTTTCGGCGCCTCGCAAAAACAAATATGCTTCCTCGAGCGCTTCGGCGTCGGTGGAAGCGACCAGCCCCTCCCGAGCCACTTTCCGCAGCGCTCGAAGGGAGTTGCTCTCCCGTAGGGAAGGCCGCCGTCCGCCATGGAGGAGCTGCAGCGCATTGATGAAAAACTCGATCTCCCGAATTCCGCCCGGGCCGAGCTTGACGTCCTCGGCGCTGGTCTGGGCGCGAACGTCGATCTGACTCTTGATCTTCCTCAACGCCTCGACGACCGACAGGTCCAGGGTACGGCGCCAGACAAAGGGCGTGAGCGATTGCAGCAGTCGATTTCCCAGCTCGGCGTCGCCTGCAACGACCCGCGCCTTGATGAGCGCCGCGCGTTCCCAAGTCCGACCCTGCGCCTCGTAGTAACCGACCGTTGCGGGTAAGGAGAGTGCGATTGCCCCGCTGCGACCCTGCGGCCGCAGATTAAGGTCCACGCGGAAGCAGAATCCTTCCGCGGTGTGAGCGCTCAGGGAGCGAGTTAGCCCTTCGGCGACCTTGGTGTAAAACTGAGCGTTCGACAGACTCCCCAAATGTCCGCCGGGCGTCTGTCCCTCCGCCTGATAGACGTAGAGCAGATCGACGTCGGAGCTGAAGTTCAGGTCCTCACCTCCGAGCTTGCCCAGCCCGAGAACGCAAAACCCATCCTCCTGCGGCTGCCCGTAGCGCGCCGTCATCGCGCCGCGCACCCACTCCAGGGCGGAGGACAGGATCGCCTGCGCGAGATGGCTCAGCTCGCGACCCAGTTCCTCGGTTGGTGCACCCACCACGAGGTCGCGAACCATCAGTCGGACCAGCTCGCGGTACTTGTAGAGTCGCAGCCGCCGGTACAGGCCATCCTCATCGGCGGCCGAGATGCCGCGCAGTGCACGGCTTGACTCCCGGAGATACTCTTCCAGTGGCTTCTCGAGGGTCGATCCGGCGAACTGCGCCACGCGGCGGACCAGCGCCGGGCGCCTGGCGAGCATCCGGGGCAGAAATTCACTCAGCTCGAAGAGGCGGGCCAGCGCCCAAAGCGGCTCATCGGGCGCTGACGCTGGAAGCGCCGTCCCCAACCGCTCGAACGCGGCAAACAGGCTCGGTGGATCGGGCGACTCGGCCGCCAACTGTTGAATTCTCGCCTTCAGCGCCGGCTGGATCCGAACTGCCATCTAGGACTGGGCGATTTCACGCAAGTGCGGCTTGGCCTTTTCGACGTCTCCTTGGTGCTTGAGCACCAAGTTGAGCGTCGAAGCCACCAGCTCGACCGACAAGACGTCGGCATTGAGAATGACCAAGCTTTGCGCCCAATCGATCGCCTCGCTGATCGACGGCGCTTTCCTCAAATCGAGCGCTCGCAGTTTTTCGATGGCGTGCGCGATTTGTTCGGCGAGCTGCTCTCGAATGTGCGGCAACCGCTGGCGAATGATCCTCAGTTCTCGCTCCCGGGTCGGGAAGTCGATGAACAGATGCAGGCAGCGCCGCTTGAGCGCATCCGAGAGCTCGCGCGCATTGTTCGAGGTGAGCACCACCCGCGGCAGATGCTTCGCGCGAAAAGTGCCCAGCTCCGGAATGGTGACCGCATTGTCGGCGAGCACCTCCAACAAGAATGCTTCGAACTCGGGGTCGGATTTGTCGATTTCGTCCACCAGCAGCAGGGCCGGTGCCGGCGAAAGTAGCGCCTTTAGAATCGGCCGGGGCAGCAGGAAGCGCTCGGTGAAGAACACCGCGTCGCCGCCTGCGATGCGCTCGGCGGCCTCGGCCAGGCTGGAAGTGCCGGCGACCATCTCGCCGATTTTGTCCCGCAAAAGCTGGGTGTAGAGAAGCTGCTTGGCATACTCCCATTCGTACAGCGCCTTGCCTTCATCGAGCCCCTCGTAGCACTGCAGTCGGATCAAAGGTCGTCCCAACCCCTGGGCCATGGCTCTGGCAAGGTCGGTTTTGCCAACGCCCGCCGGCCCCTCGACGAGGATTGGCTTCTCCATCCGGTCCGCCAGGTACGCCACCGTCGCAATTTCCGGCGAAGGCAAGTACCCGACGCTCTCGAGGCGGGCTGCGGCGTCATCGACCCCGGTGAAACGTACTTGGGGCCCGGGCAAGGTCGGCGGCGAGTCCATAGGGTTTGCAGCTTTGACTGTTTTAGATGCCAAGTGGGGAAAAAATGCCAGGGCGGTGCGGTTTTGCCGCGGTACCGCGAAACCTTCCTGCGGGGAAAGTACCCGTAAATTCCAGGCCCCGATCCTTCCGCGCCCTGGGGATCGCCCGGCACAGCGCCTGCATAGCTGTTTGGCGAGACCACGCGGAGCAGGCGATGTCAATCTTGTTGAGGACGATTTGGGTGGGGACGGTGCTCGTCGTACCCGGCGGGTTCTTGCTGTTTTTCGCTTATCTGCTCGCACGGGCGGTGATTCGCAAGTGGCAGGTCGCGGCGGTTCAAAACCCGGACCAAGGCGTGCGAGTGCTTCAGGTGCTGAGGCAACTGCAGTTACAGGATTTGCTCCGCGAGGCGCGCACCGCGCTCTGATAAAAGCGCCCTAATGCGAGTGCGCATTGCACGGGCGGACCAGTTTTCGGGCCCCATCGAGATCCCTGGCGACAAGTCGATTTCCCACCGCGCTCTAATCCTTGCCGCGCTTTCCGATCGCCCTTGCCGGATCAAAAACCTCGCTCCTGGGCTTGATGTGCGTTCCACCGCCCGGTGTCTGGTGGAGCTTGGAGCTGCGATCGACTTGGAAGGAAACCGCGCCATCGTGCGAGGTCGCGGCCTATCGCTGAACATGCCGCGGCAGACGCTGGACTGCGGCAATAGCGGGACCACGATGCGGCTGCTCTGCGGAATGGTCGCAGGGTCTCGCCTGGCCGCCGTGCTCGATGGCGATGCGAGTCTGCGCCGTCGCCCAATGAAGCGGGTGTTGGAGCCGCTCAGACAGATGGGCGCGAAAGGGCGGGGAACCGGGGACGGCAAAGGTGGCGAGACTGCGCCGCTCCAGTTTGACGCTGGCCCGCCGCTGGTTGGAAAGCATCACCAACTTCCGATCGCCAGCGCGCAGGTCAAAACCGCTCTGTTGCTCGCGGGGCTTTGGGCCGAGGGCGCCACCCAGGTGAGCGAGCCCGCTCCGTCCCGAGACCATTCCGAACGCATGTTGCGCGCCTTCGGAGCTCCCCTGGAGCTTTCGCCGCGAGGAGTGCTCTCAATCCGCCGGATCGATAGGCCACTCACAGGGCCGGCGGAGCTGGAGATTCCGGGTGACCCCTCGTCGGCAGCGTTCCTGGTGGCAGCGGCGTTGCTGGTGGCCAGAGGAGAGCTTCGAATTTCCGGGGTGGGCCTGAACCCAACTCGCACCGGGTTCGTGGAAGTTCTTCGGCGCATGGGGGCCAGCGTCGGGGTGGAGGCCGGGGCGCCGCAGGCGGGAGAGCCCGTTGGCGCGATGGTGCTCAAGGATGCACCGAGCCTCGTGGGGACGGAGGTGGGTTCTTCGGAGATCGCTTCGCTTGTCGACGAGGTGCCCATCCTGAGCGTTGTAGCAACGCAAGCAACGGGGACCACGCTCATTCGCGGCGCCGAAGAGCTTCGCTACAAGGAGTCGGACCGCATCTCGCAGATGGCCCGGGGGTTGACCGCGATGGGCGCGAGCGTCTCGGAGTTGCCGGACGGCCTGCGCATCACCGGTCCAACCCCTTTGAAGGGCGCGGCGATCGATGCGCAGGGAGATCACCGAATCGCGATGAGCTTCGCAGTGGCGGGGTTGATCGCGAGCGGAGTAACCGAAATCGACGGAGCGGAGTGGGCGGATATTTCCTTTCCTGGATTCTTTGAGGTCTTGGCGCGCTTGAGCCACGGTGCGGTCCAGTAACTCATCGAGGTGCAGACGGATGGAGTTGGCCCACTTCACCGAGCAGGTGGGGACGATTCGGATCCACTACGTGTCGCAAGGCGAGGGTCCGCTCGTCGTATTGCTTCACGGCTTTCCTGAGTTCTGGTGGTCATGGCACCATCAGCTGCCTCTACTGGCGGACGCCCGGTTTCGCGCGGTCGCACCGGATCTGCGGGGGTACAACGACACCGACCGCACCGGTCCGTACGATCTCGACACGCTTGCCGGCGACGTGGTGAACCTAATTGGGCACCTGGGAGCGGAGCGGGCAACGATCGTCGGTCATGACTGGGGAGGCGTCATTGCCTGGCATCTGGCCGCCAAGCGCCCGGACGTCTGCGAGCGGGTGGTGGTGCTCAACGCTCCCCATCCAGCCGTTTTCGCTCAGGTGATTCGGTCCAATCCGCGTCAGCTCCGTCGAAGTTGGTACATGTTCTTTTTTGTCCTGCCGTGGCTGCCCGAGGCTCGGTTGCTCAAGGACGACGCGCGGATCATGCATCGAATTTACCGCGCAAACGCGGTGAATCGGTCGGCCTTTTCGGACGAGGTGGTCCGCCCCTTTCGCGAGGCGATTTTAAAGCCCGGCGCTGCCGCCGCGGCGCTCGGTTACTACCGAGCGGCGTTATGGGGCGGCTTCTCCCAGCCAAGGCGGTTGTCCGGGTTTCCGCTCATCAAACAGCCAGCACTCTTGCTTTGGGGCAGAAACGATACCGCCCTGAGCTACGAGGATTTGGTTCCGCCGACCCTGCTTTGGGCCACAGATTTGTGGATTGAACCCATCGAGGGGGCCGGTCACTTCGTACATCAGGAGCGCCCGACCGAGGTCAACCAGGCCCTATTGCGATTTCTCAGGAGGCCAGGGTCCAGCAGACCTCCATGAACGCTGTCGCCGCGTGCTAAACAAAGGCGATGTCCGCGCCGCCCAAATACGCCGTGATCGGTGATCCGGTGGAGCACTCGCTCTCGCCGCAGCTATTCGGGTGGCTTTTTTCCGAGCTGGGAATCTCTGGTCGCTATGCTCGCGAACGGATACGACCCGAGGAGCTACACGAGCTGGTTACGCGAATGAGGGGCGGCGAGTGGAATGGCGTCTCGGTGACGCTGCCGCACAAAGAAGCGATTTGCAGCTTGCTGGACGAGTTGGACTCCGGCGCTTCGCGCATCGCCGCCTGCAATTGCGTGGTGCGGCTCGATTCCGGGCAATTGGCGGGTTTCAACACCGACGCCGCGGGCTTTCGGCAGGCGCTGCATTCCGCCGCCGGAGCAGATCTCCACGGCGCCCGCGTGGTATTGCTCGGAGCCGGAGGCGCCGCCCGTGCCGCGGCTTTCGAAGTGGCTTTCGCGAACGCCCGCGAGTTACAGATCGCCAATCGAACCGTGGAGCGCGCCAGGCGGCTTGTCGAAGACGTGCTTCGCTCGTGGCGGACCGCAAACAAGGGACGCGATAATCCGCCGACGCCGGTGCTCGAGGCGATACCCCTCGAAGAAAAAGCCCTGTCAAAAGCTTTGGCGAACGCCAATGTGGTGGTGAACTCCACGAGCCTCGGACTCAATGAACCAGGCCAAGACCCGTTGCCGCCGCGCTGCCGGATGCGTCCCGGACAGACCGTAGTCGACATGGTGTATCGGCCGCTCCAGACCTCGCTGCTCAAACGCGCCGCAAGCGATGGCGCTACATCCGTCGACGGCCTGTGGATGTTGATTTTCCAGGCGGTGGAGCAGCTTCGCCTCTGGACCGGGCGGCAATGCTCAGCGCACCTGGTCCAGCGGCTCCATGATTTCCTGGCGGCGGAGGTCGCTTGAGTCGGTTGCGCTATCTCACCGCGGGCGAGAGCCACGGCCCTGCGCTTCTGGGCATCCTCGAGGGCTTGCCGTCAGGGCTGCCACTTGAGAGCAAAGACATCGACTTCGATCTCGCCCGAAGGCAACGCGGCTACGGCCGGGGCGGACGAATGAAGATCGAGCAGGACCAGGCCGAGATCCTCTCGGGCGTCCGCTTTGGGTTCACCCTGGGATCGCCGCTCGGGCTGTTGATCCGCAATCGCGACTTCGCCAACTGGCAGGCGCGAATGCAGGCGGAGCCCGGCGGTCCGGACCCACATCCGGTAACCATTCCTCGTCCTGGCCACGCGGACCTCGCAGGCGGTCTCAAGTACGATCACCTCGAGGATTTGCGAAACGTTCTGGAGCGAGCGTCCGCGAGGGAAACCGCGATCCGCGTCGCGCTTGGCGCCGTGGCTCGCGCCCTGCTCAGGGATTTGGGCATCCAAATCGGTTCCTTCGTGGCCGCCATCGGCGACGTCGCAGCACAGCCGCTGGATGAATCGGCGCGGCGGCTCCAGCGCGAAGATGCGGAGGCGCTCGCCCTGCGAGCGGACCAGAGCGAGACTCGCGCACTCGATGAGCGGTCCTCGCGCGGCTTCGTGGAGGCGATTCAAAGAGCCCAACAGCGGCGAGACACCCTGGGGGGGATTGTCGAGGTCGTGGCCACGGGGGTCCCGGTGGGCCTCGGCTCGCACGTGCAGTGGGACCGAAAGCTCGACGGTCGAATCGCGCAAGCGATGATGTCGATTCCAGCGATCAAGGCGGTGGAGTTGGGCGATGGGTGGGGAGCGGCCCATCGATACGGAAGCCAGGTGCACGATCCCATCGAGTTCGGCCCGCGAGGTTTGTCTCGCGCCTCAAACCGCGCCGGTGGTCTGGAGGGCGGCGTCACCAACGGTGAGCCGCTCATCGTACGCGCCGCGATGAAGCCTCTGTCCACCGTGCCGGCGGCCTTGCCTTCGATTGATCTGGGCACGCTCCAGGTCGCACCCGCTCATGTCGAGCGCACCGATACCTGTGCTGTGCCTGCAGCGGGCGTCGTCGCCGAAGCGGTTTTGGCGTTGTGTCTGGCCGACGCGCTGCTCGAAACCCTGGGCAGCGACAGCATGGCTTCCCTTCGGCTCCCGATGGCGCGGCTTCGGCTTTCGACGAGTGCCCGGCTCGGCCACCTTTTCGTGATCGGGCCGATGGGCTCGGGGAAGAGCACGGTCGGAGCGGCGGTGGCGCTCCGGCTCGGCCAGCCGTTCACCGATTTGGACCAGCTTGTCGAGTCTCGGGCGGGTGCGAGCATCACCGAGATATTCACCAGCCGCGGTGAGCCGGAATTTCGGCGGCTCGAGGCCGAAGCCCTCGGGTACGCGATGCACCAGGAGCCTGCGGTGATCGCCATGGGTGGAGGTGCGGTGCTCAGCGAGGACGCGTGGCGCCTGATGCGCCGACACGGAGCGATCATCGCGCTGAACGCACCCCCGGAAGAGCTTGCGCGGCGGTTGTTGCGAAGCGAGCGCGGAGTGCTGCAAAGGCCGCTGCTCGCCGGAGCGGATCCCACGGAGCGATTGCGGCAGCTGGTTCGAGAAAGGCAGCGATTCTACGCGCGCGCGGATCTGTCGTTGGACACGCAGGGGCTGAGCGTCGATGAAGCAGCTGCGCTCGTGGTTGGGATGGCGCGCTCCTTGGAGGGCGCGCTCTCTCGGCGAGCGCGAGAAAAAGGCATCGGCCAAAACCCAGAGGGCCCTGGTTTGGCTGGACAGGAGGGAGAGGAGTGACGTGGAGGCGCGCGTAAGGGCCCTGCGACTTCACGTCCGTTCGCGGACGCACGGCTACAATGTGCTTCTTGGCGCGAACATCCTTCCATCGCTGGGCGAACGACTTCGGAGCCTGGAGGTCGGCCGGCGGGTCGCGGTGATCAGCGACACCAACGTCTTTCGGCGCTGGGGGAGGATTGCGGTTCGCAGCCTCACAGCCGCGGGCTTCTCTACCCTGGCAATTCCCTTGCCACCCGGGGAGAGAACTAAGAACCTCAAAGTTGCCGAGCGCATCATCGGCAAGCTCATCTCGGCCGGGCACGCGCGCGCCGACCCGGTGGTAGCGCTCGGAGGCGGCGTCGTCGGGGACCTCGGGGGATTCGTGGCGGCAACCTACCATCGCGGGGTTCCGTTCATTCAGGTCCCAACGAGCTTGTTGGCCCAGGTCGACGCTTCGATCGGTGGCAAGGTGGCGGTGGACCACGCGCTCGGCAAGAATCTCATTGGCGCCTTCTACTCTCCGCTATTGGTGCTCAGTGACATCTCGACGTTGCGGACTTTGAGCCTGCGCGAGCGATGGTCGGGAATGGCGGAGGTGGTTAAGGCGGCCCTGATCGCGGATCCCCGGCTCACGCGAATACTGGAGAAGGACCTTGAGCGACTGAGTCGAGCTGCCGTACCTTCGCGCCTCCGGGATGTGGTCGCGCGATCCGCGGCCATCAAGACGAGGATCGTTTCCCGCGACGAGCGCGAGTCGGGAGAGAGAATCTTGTTGAACTTCGGCCATACCATCGGTCACGCGATCGAGTCGGCCACCGGCTACGGGCCGATCACGCATGGCGAAGCGGTTGTCGCCGGGATGCGCGGGGCAATCGCGATCTCCGTCGAGCTTGGCCGCTGCTCGTCGGCGGACGCGGCGCGGGCCCTGGCGTTGCTTGGCCGTTTTCCGCGTCCACCCCGGTTCCGAGCGCCTTCGATGCCTTCGGTGCTTTCCGCCATCTGGCGGGACAAGAAAAAGCAGGGAGACAGCATCCGGATGATTTTATTGCGCGGGATAGGCAACCCCGTGGTTGAGCGAGCTGTTCCGACACCGCTACTGAGCTTCGGCGTGCGCGAAGCGATCGCCAGCCTGGCATGAAGCGGAAGCTGAAGGTCCTGGTCATCCACGGCCCAAATCTCAACCTGCTCGGCGAACGCAGTCCCGAAATCTACGGCAGCCGGACGTTGTCACAGCTCAACAGCGATTTGCGCAAGAGCGCGCGTGCGCTGGGCATCGAGCTTCGGATTTTCCAAAGCAATCACGAGGGAAAAATCATCGATAAGATTCACCAGCTGCGAAAGTGGATGGAAGGGCTGGTGATCAACCCCGGGGCGCTGACGCACTACTCATACTCGTTGCGCGAGGCGATCGATGCGGTACAGGTGCGCGCCTACGAGGTCCACCTGTCGAACATCCATGCGCGTATGGAGCCCTGGCGCCGAATCAGTGTGCTCGCAGAAATTACCGAAGGACAGATTATGGGGAAGGGCGTGGATTCCTACCGCGAAGCCCTGCTCGCGCTCACTCGCCCACCACCGCAACCCCAGCCCAGCAAAGAGCCTTGGTGACCGCCTGTCAGAGCAAGCTGGCAAGCAGTGACACGTCCATGGACTAGACGGAGCAATTCCGCAATGGTTTGCACCAACGTTCTGTGACACTCAACCGAATATTCTGGTCTGCTTCCTGGGAGCTTTCGCGTCCTTTGGCGACGGCACAGTTGTGGCGCGTTTTGCGTCTTTGTGGCGGCTTCAGATGGGGTTTTGGCCACCAGTCTTAGCTACTCTGCCTGTGACATTTGAGGGAGATGCCCGTACGTCGTTCCGCGAATCTGGCAGTGGATCACTGTGACACCTTGGAGCAAGCAAGCGAGCTAAGTGAATCGAGGCCAAAAACGGTCCGTCCAGCAGAGAAAGCTACTAGGCTCGATGTTCCCGTTGGAGAGCGTGGCGGTTGCCGCTCGGGGCACGGATCCGGTAAAGCATCCTACGGGAGAGCCGGGCTCTCTCGTACACGACTGCTTTGGCTAAGACCGGCCGGTGGCCTCGAAGGTGCGTGGCTTTGCCTTTGAAAAGTGAGTGGCCATGAATTGCGCGGTGCCATGGTGGACGTTGTTACCAAGCAGGTGGCCAATCGTAGTGACGGTCTTCGCGTTGATGGCGTGCGGCGGAGGGAATTCCGCTGGCGGCAGCAAGATTGCTTTCTATTCCTCCCTCAAACTCGACGGGACCGACGCGCAGAACGCCAACGGCACCTACAACATCTGGCGCGTGAATACCGACGGCACGGGACTTACGCCGCTCACCAGTGCCACCGCCGCTGGAGCCGACAGCTCTGAGCCGCAATGGTCGCCCGACGGCTCCAAGGTTGTTTTCGCGTCCACCCGCAACCTCGACGGGACCGATGCGCAGAACGCCAACGGCACCTACAACATCTGGCGCGTGAATACCGACGGCACGGGACTTACGCCGCTCACCAGTGCCACCGCCGTCGGGGCAGGTAGCGGTGCCCCGCAATGGTCGCCCGACGGCTCCAGGGTTGTTTTCGAGTCCTCCCGCAACCTCGACGGGACCGATGCCCTGAACCGCACCTCCAACATCTGGCGCGTGAATGCCGACGGCACCGGCTTGAGGCCCATCACGAATGCCACCGCCATCGGGCACAATCTCCCACCGCAATTGTCGCGCGACGGCTCCAAGGTTGTTTTCGCGTCCACCCGCAACCTCGACGGGACCGACACGTGGACTGGCTACTTCACCTTCAACATCTGGCGCGTGAATACCGACGGCACTGGCTTGAGGCCCATTACCAATGCCACCTTCGTGAGCAGCTTTTACCCCCAATGGTCGCCCGACGGCTCCAAGGTTGTTTTCTACTCCAACCGCAAGCTCGACGGGACCGACG
>Ga0126369_10003471_pt1 | contig 11385 bp, 9 predicted proteins | sample PanSoiMetaPlot_1_FD_109646 | JGI IMG/M metagenome (GOLD analysis project Ga0126369, IMG submission 109646) | Tropical forest soil microbial communities from Panama - MetaG Plot_1 | ecosystem: Environmental > Terrestrial > Soil > Tropical forest > Bulk soil | place: Panama | collected 2016-02-17 | reverse complement strand
GGCGAAGAAATGTTGAGATGCAGGTCGCCGGGACGCAACCCAAGCCAATACATCGTCGACAGATGGCCGACGGGATAGCTTTGGTGGCTGTGCAGCACCAGTTTTGGCTTGGCCGTCGTGCCGGAAGTGAAATAAAGCAGAAGCGGATCCTGGACGTGCGTTTCGCCGTCAGGCGTGAAATGCGTCGAAGCGGTATATGCCTTTGCAAACGGAATCCAGCCGGCCGCCTCGGGGCCGACGACGATGCGCGTATAATCGCCTGGCACATCTGCGAATTTTGCCACAGCGTCAGTGCTGGCAATGACGTGCCGAACGCGGCCGCGCGCAAATCGGTCGTTGAGATCGGCCGGCGTCAGCAAGGTCGTCGCGGGAACAATCACCGCGCCGAGCTTCATCGCCGCCAGCATGCATTCCCACAGCGGCGCGACATTGCCGAGCATGACGAGGATGCGATCGCCACGGCGCACCCCGAGCCCGCGCAGCGCGTTCGCGACCTGGTTCGAGCGCTCGCTTAAAGCCGCAAAGGATAGCTTGACCTCGCCGCCGTCCTCATCGATCAGCCACAGCGCCGGCTGGGCGTTGTTACGCGCTATTGCATCGAAGTAATCGAGCGCCCAGTTGAACCGATCGAGCTTCGGCCATGCGAAGTCGCGGAAGGCGACCGCATAGTCTTCCCGATGTCGCAATAAAAAATCGCGAGCCGCGATGAAGGGGGCGGCGCGGTTTAGATTCGCATCCACTGTCACGTTGTCGCCCATTGGGTTTGCCCTGCCCTCTTTTCGAATGGGCTTTACCGCGCTCCGTCGCGAATCATGTATCCCGCGCCGCGCACGGTATGCAGCAACGGTTGCGTAAAGCCCTTGTCGATTTTAGATCGCAAACGCGAAATGTGCACGTCGATCACGTTGGTCTGCGGATCAAAGTGATAATCCCAGACGTTTTCGAGCAACATGGTGCGGGTCACGACTTGCCCCGCGTGCCGCATGAGATATTCGAGCAGACGAAACTCGCGCGGTTGCAATTGCACTTCCTGCCCGGCGCGGCTCACTTCGTGCGATAGACGATTCAACTCCAGATCGGCGACGCGATAGACGGTTTCCTCGCCGCGGCTGCCGCGGCGGCGTCTGAGCGCTTCGACCCGCGCCAACAGTTCGGAAAATGCGTAAGGCTTGGCCAGATAATCGTCGCCGCCGGTGCGCAATCCTTTGACCCGGTCGTCAACCTGACCGAGTGCGGACAAAATCAGGACTGGCGTTTCGACGGATTTTGCGCGCAATGTGCCGATCACGGAAAGGCCATCGCGCTTTGGCAACATGCGATCGACAATCAGCACGTCGTAGTCGCCGTCAAGTGCGAGCTGCAGCCCCTCCTCGCCGTCGCCCGCATGGTCCGCAATATGACCGGCTTCGCGGAAGGCCTTGACGAGGTAGTCGGCCGCGTCGCGATCATCCTCAATAATGAGAAGGCGCATGGTAGATTGCTGTTCGCCGCATTTTTAACAACGCACACAAGGCGCTGCTCGCCGATGATAATCCTCCCGCAGCCGCCATAATAGCGAGGGGGTGGCGAGCGGCAGGCCCGCCACCCCCTCTACCCACTCCACCCCGGCGGGGGCGACGGATGCCGGTCGGTAGAGTTGGTAATTGCGGGGACGGACCTTGCGATCCGCCCCCAGGGTACGCCCGCCAGCGGGGGCGACGGATGCCGGCGGATGCCCCTTTCACCAAGAACCCGGTCCGGCGCTGGACGCGGAAACGGGCTCCGTTATGGTTCTGCGCATGACGTTTGTCGCGGCGTTCATGCTCAGGCGTTGCCGAGCGGCAGGGCGACGAATTTTGTGCCCTCGTTCGATTTCACCCTGAACAGGACAGTGTGCTTGCCCTCGCTGCGCGCGTCGGCAAGGCTTTTGCGGACGTCGGCCGGTGTCGCCACCGCCTTGCCGCCGACGTCCAAAATGACATCGCCGACCCGGAAGCCATGCTCTGCAGCAATGCCGCCGGCATTGACGGCGGTAACCACTACTCCGATGCCGCCGCCTCCGGAGACCTTGTTGCCGGGCGCGAGCGTGAGGCCGAGATTCGGCATGTCGCTGTCGGGCACTTCACGCTGATCGCGCTGGTTCTGTTCGTTCGAGGCTTGCTTTTCATTCGGCAGGGTACCGAGCGTGACCGACACCGTCTTGTTTTGCCCATTGTGCACGACTTCGAGCTTGACGCTGGTGCCGGGCGACATCGTGCCGATCTTGCGGGCGAGTTCGCGCGGATCGTGGACCGGCGCATCGTTCAGCGCGGTGATAACGTCACCGCTGGCAATGCCGGCTTTGGCCGCTGGACTATCCTTTTGCGGCTCCGATACCAACGCGCCCGTTGCTTGCTTGAGTCCCAAGCTGTCGGCGATGTCGGGCGTCACCGTCTGGATTTGAACACCAATCCAGCCGCGCGTGACGGCGCCTTTATCACGCAACTGCGCGATCACGCTCTTCACCGTGTCGGCTGGAATTGCGAAGGCAATACCCACAGAGCCGCCAGACGGCGAGAAGATCGCGGTATTGACGCCGATCACGTTGCCATCGACGTCAAAAGTCGGGCCGCCGGAATTGCCTTTGTTCACCGGCGCATCGATTTGAATGAAATCGTCGTAGGGACCCGCGCCGATGTCGCGACCGCGCGCTGAGACGATACCGGCGGTCACCGTGCCGCCGAGTCCGAACGGATTTCCGACCGCGAGAACCCAGTCGCCGACGCGCGGCGAATCGTCGGTCAACTTCACAAACGGGAAGTTGTCGCCCTCGACCTTGATGAGGGCAAGGTCTGTGCGGGAATCGGTGCCGATCACCTTCGCGCTAAAGGTCTTGCCGTCGTCGGTGGTGACTTGAACGTTCTCGGCATTCTGCACGACGTGATTATTGGTGACCGCATAGCCGTCGCGCGAAATAAAGAAGCCCGAGCCTTGGCCGGTGATCACCTCGTGACCTTTCGGGTTGCCCGGCGTGCCAAACCGCTTGAAGAAGCGTTCGAACGGCGATCCCGGCGGGAACGGCAGATCATCATCGCTGAGGCCGGGCTGTGTGGGCTGGTCGATTTTTACTCGCACCGAAATCACCGCCGGCTTTACCTTCTCGACGATATCGGCGAAACCGACCGGACGTTGCGGCAGCTGTTGGACCTTCTCCGTCAAATTCTGTGCCTGCGCCGCATCGGCGAGCGCGCTCGGGGCGTAGCTATGAGGCGAGAAAGCAAACGTTGCGGCGGCGAGACCCGCCACCGTGGTCGCCAAAAGCGCCAAGCGCCGCGCCGGCAAAGTACGGCGAGATACAGGGAAATTATCCTTCATGCGTTGTCTCCAGATGCGCGCGTTGTCTGCAGATGCGGTCGGTTCCGCATAGCGATTACTGTTGCGTTCAAGATGGGGCGGCGCGCCTTACGGCGCCCTGTCGGCCGGATTAAAAATTGGTAATGTTGATGAGTCCGAATTATCCATATTCCAGAATGGCTTAGCGCCGGCAGTGCAAGGGGCAGTTTACCCGTCGGAGGCGGCCGGCAAGTCCAATCCGCGCGATGCGTTTAGAGCAGGCGCGATAGCCGCTAGGAACCGCCGCTGTCTGTCAGGATTTTCTTCAGCCGCGCCTGCTCGGCCGCGGTCAAATTTGGCGCTGGCTCCTGCGCGCGCCCTCGCCGGCGCGCAGCGGCAACCACTAGCAAAGTGATTCCGATGAGCAGAAGTCCGGGCGGCAAACCCCAAAGCATCGCCGTGCGCCACGACAGTCGCGGCTTGAGCAGCACGAACTCGCCGTAGCGCGCGACGAGAAAATCGAGCACTTGCGCGTCGCTGTCGCCGGCTTGGAGCCGTTCGCGAACCAAAACGCGCAAATCATGTGCCAAGGGTGCATCCGACTCATCAATCGATTCGTTCTGACACACCATGCAGCGAAGCTGCTGAGACAAAGTGCGCGCGCGAGCTTCCAGTACTGGGTTCTGCAACATCTCATCGGGCTGCACCACCGCCCCTACGGATGCTGGAACTGAAAGAACGAGAATAAGCCCGAGCAGGAAAATGCGAGTCATTGTTTATCCTGCCGAGTGCAACGCCGCCTTCGTTTTCGCCGGCTGCGGCGCACCGACGCGAAGTCGGCGGTCTGACAGCGATAGAGCACCGCCTGCGAACATGAGCGCCGCACCAAGCCAGATCAGCAACACCTGCGGTTTGAAATAGAGTCGCACCGCTACGTTGCCGTTTTGCAACGGATCGCCGAGCGAGACATAGAGTTGGCTGACACCGCGCGTCATCAGCGCTGCCTCGGTCGTCGTCATGTTCCGGGTCGGAAAGGTGCGCCGGCTCGGTTCCATGACGCCGATCAGATCGCCATTCACGCGACGCACGATGAAGCGGCCGACTATATCGTGATAATTCGGGCCTTGCCTGCCGAATAGACCGGTAAAGGTGATCCGATAGCGAGCGATGTCCAGATTGTCGCCGACTTTCATTTCAGCGATCCGCTCACTGCCCCAGGCCGTTGCGGCGACGATGCCGAGGAGAGTTACGCCGACGCCGAAATGCGCAAATGCGGTGCCCCAGGCCGAGCGTGGCAGGCCAATAGCGCGCCGCAATGCCACGCGGAACGGAAGGCGCAAAACGAGTGTTCGCTCCGCAATGTCGGTAACCGCGCCGGCCATGACGATAACGGCGACGCCGGCGCAGAATGGCGCCAGCACCGGTCCGCCTTGCTCGATCGCGAATGCGGCGGCCATGGCGAGCATCGCGAGTATTGCCGCCGCCAGCAATCGTTGCGCCGCGCCCAAAAGATCGCCGCGTTTCCAGCCCAGCAGTGGCCCAAGCGGCATCACCACCGTCAACGGGATGAACAAGGGGCCGAAAGTCGCATTGAAGAACGGCGGCCCCACGGAGATCTTGGCTCCGGTGAGAGCTTCCAGCGCCAGCGGATAAAGCGTGCCGATGAACACGCTGGCGCATGCGGTGGTGAGAAATAGATTGTTGAACACCAAGGCGCCTTCGCGAGAAATCGGCGCGAATAAGCCGCCCTGCTTGAGCAGCGGCGCGCGCCAGCCGTAGAGCGCCAAAGCGCCGCCGATAAACACCACCAGGATCGCGAGGATGAACACGCCTCGCATCGGGTCATTGGCGAAGGTGTGAACCGATGTCAGCACGCCCGAGCGCACCAGGAACGTTCCGATCAGTGAAAGCGAGAATGTGAGAATGGCGAGCAGAATGGTCCATATTTTCAACGCGCCGCGCTTTTCCATTACGACGGCAGAGTGCAACAGCGCGGTTCCGGCGAGCCACGGCATCAAGGATGCGTTCTCGACCGGATCCCAAAACCAGAAACCGCCCCAGCCAAGCGTGTAATAAGCCCAGTACGATCCGCCGGCGATGCCGACGGTCAGGCACATCCAGGCGCCGAGCACCCACGGACGAACCCAACGCGCCCAAGCTGCGTCGATGCGTCCTTCAAGCAACGCGGCAATCGCAAAAGAAAATGCAATCGAGAATCCGACATAGCCGAGGTACAGTAGCGGCGGGTGAAACGCGAGGCCGGGATCCTGCAGAATCGGATTGAGATCTTGACCTTCGAATGGCGCTTGCGGAATACGGACAAACGGATTGGATGTCATCAGAATGAACAGATGAAACGCCGCCGCAATCCAGGCTTGGACGGCGAGTGCGTTGGCTTTAAGCACCGCCGGTAGATTGTTGCCGAAGACCGCGACCAATGCGCCAAAGAAGGTCAGGATCGAGACCCACAGTATCATCGAGCCTTCATGATTTCCCCAGATGCTCGTGAGCCGGTAAATGAACGGCATTTGCGAATTGGAATTTTCGAATACGTTTAAAACCGAAAAATCCGAAATCACGTAGCAAATAGCGAGCGCGGTGAACGCCGTCGCCACGAAGGCAAATTGCGCGAGCGCGGTCGGCACGGCGATGCTCATCAGGACCGGATCGTTGGTGCGGGTACCGACGATCGGCATCGTGCCCTGAATGAGAGCAAGCCCCAACGCGAGCATCAGCGCGTAATGGCCCAGTTCGGCGATCATCGGCTGCACCTCTGACGCCGTCGCAGACCGGCGCGCCGGCGGCATGCCGCCGGCGTTATGGCGACCGCGCGGGTCATTTGCCGCCTCCGCCGGCGGATGCTCCGGCCTGGCGGCCATAGTCATCTTTCCAATGTCCCGAGCGCTTCAAAGCGTCCGCGACCTCCTTGGGCATGTAGGTTTCATCGTGCTTGGCGAGTATCGAATCTGCCCTGAAGGTGCCGCCGGGATCGAGCGCGCCTTCTGCCACGACGCCCTGCCCCTCACGAAATAGATCCGGCAACACGCCCTGATAATTGACCGGGATGCCGTTCTTGCCGTCGGTCACTTCGAAACGCACCGACAGATTACTGCCCCGCACCACACTGCCGTCCTTGACTAGTCCGCCGAGCCTGATGCGCGTTCCCGCCGGCACGTGCTTTTCGACGACATCGCTGGGCGAATTGAAAAAAACGATCGAATCGCGAAGCGCATTGAGCATCAGCGCAACGGCGACGGCCAACACGACTAGCCCACTGCCGATCAAAACCAGACGCCGCTGCTTGCGAGTCATCGTAGCCCCGATTTCTATCCTTCAAGCCCGAGACCCTTGACGAGATCATCGATGCGCTTGATCTGGTCGGGCTGGTCGGACAGCGCGCGGCGCGCGTTCGCCGCGGCGTCCTTGGCTTTATCGCGGTCGCCGAGGATTGCATAGGCGCGAACCAGCCGCATCCAACCGTCGACATCCTTGGCGTCGGCGTGCAGCCTATCGGCCAAACGTTGCACCATGCCGCGAATCATTTCGGTCCGCTGCGCCTCCGGCATATTTTCGGCCGCTGCAATATCGGCCGCGCTCGGTCCACCGGCAACGGGCGGCCCGCTTGTCACCCGCGCCAGGGCGGCGCGAACAAAGTCTTTCCACGCCGCGTCCGCCGGCGCGTCGTCAAGCAGCGCGCGCCATTCTTTGGCGGCCTCCTCGCGATTGCCGTCCTGCTCGTCGGCAAGGCCAATAAAATAGCGCGCCTTGGCGTTGTGCACGTCACCCGCCACTGCGCGCTGAAAACTAAGCTTCGCCTCGTCGGTTACTACGCCGTCGGCGGCGGCAACGAGCGCCTCGCCGAGATCGGATTCGCGTGCCGGGCTGTCGCCGTTGAGTGCGATCGCTTTCTTGCGCGCCATCACGGCATCGCTAAAACGGCCTAGCCGGAAATAGACCGGAGCGATCACTTCCCAGCCGGTGCCATCATTCGGATTGCGTGCGAGGTGATTCTCGACCTGACTGATGAGGCTCGCGATCGACCGATCTTCGCCGGACTCATTCGCGCGAGCAAAGGCCGATTGTCCTGGGATATCGGGCGCGCCCAGCTGCAAATACAGCGCGAGTGCGATAAGCGGAACAATCACTACTGCACAGCTAGCGGCGCGGCGGCGCCGCGCATTCGCCTGGGAGCTCGGCGGTTGTGGAGTGGCATTTTCAGCATCAACGGCAGCGAGCAATCGCCGCGATATTTCAATGCGCGCAGCTTCGGCCTCCGCATCGCCGATCAATCCGGCCGCGCGATCGCGATCGATCTCCCTGAGCTGGTCCTGATATACAAGCCGATCGCTCCCGGTGCCTCGATCGCCGGGCTTTCGTGCCAGCGGCCAAAGAACCGTAAGAACTGCCGCGGCGGTCATCACGGCAAAAGCGATCCAAAGTGTCATTATGCAAGGCGTCTCAGCTTGTCCGCCAAGGCCCTTCTGCGCCAAGGCGGACCATTTCGCTTGCCGGCGCGGGTCCTGATGGTCACGCCGCCGGCGCGGTTACATCACGGCGCGAATACGGCCGCAATGGGAGTGCGAGCGCGGCAATTTCGCACCGTGGTGGTCGGTTTACCGCAATGACCGCTCGGCACCGAACAAGCTGCGGGCAGCGCACGCTTATTGTGGCGAGGCAACGCAAACCGCGATCAGCGGCGTATTCGAAGCGCTTGGCACTGGACCGCAGGAAGCGCCTCGTTCGCTGAGGAATTGCGCCTGATTGCGCGTCGCGCCGCAATAGGCGGTGATCAGGACTTCGTTGTCCTGGCATTGCACCGAGCACCCCGAAACGCAATCCGATCGGATCACTCTGACGCTAGGACTGGGCGGACCTTCCGGACCTTTTTCACCCTGCGGCCCCGCAGGACCGGGAGGCCCCGCTGGACCGATCGGACCGGCATCGCCCTTGGGGCCCTGGGGTCCAGGTGGGCCCTGATCGCCCTGCGGACCCTTGCCGCAGGCGGCTAGGCCGGCGAGCAACGCCAATGTCAGCGCCACAGTCGGCGCCACTTGCGACACGCGCATTGTCATATTCTCCCCACAGAGAGCCGCCCCGGCATCGCCGCGTAGAAGATCAAACTCGACAGTTTGGCGCAAGGCGAACGCTGGCGGTTGCGGAACGGTTTGTCTAAGTTGCAATAAGCTCCGCACGAGCCTCGTCCTATGAAATGGCGAACCGGTCATGCCCGCCAAGAAATTTGTTGCGCTCTTTACGCTGACGCTCTTTTTGATGGCTGCCCTCGCCGCCGCGATGGCTCATGCGCAGGATTATCCGGCACGCGTCATCAAGATCGTGGTGCCGTTCCCCGCCGGCGGCACCGCCGACGTCATGCCTCGCGTCATCGGCGAGTGGCTGTCGCGCCAATGGGGCCAGTCGGTCATCGTTGAAAATCACACCGGGGCGGGCGGCAATATTGGTGCGGAAGTCGTGGCGAAATCCGACCCCGACGGCTACACGCTCCTCGCGTCGCCGCCACCGCCCCTGGTCATCAATCAGAATCTCTATCCGCACCTTGGGTTCGATCCGCTGCAATTTGTACCGATCATCGTCATGGCGCGTGTACCGAACGCGCTTGTGGTCAATCCGAATAAAATTGCCGCCAACACCATCAAAGACTTCATTGCCTATGCCCAAGCGAACCCGGGCAAGATCACCGACGCGACCCAGGGCAACGGCACTACCTCGCAGCTGACTTCGGAAATGTTCCAGGTGATGTCACATGTGAAGCTGCAGAACGTGCCATACCGGGGCTCTGCGCCGGCGCTCAACGATCTCGTTGCCGGCAGCGTCGACTGCATGTTCGACAATCTCGGGGTATCACTGCAGCTCGTCAAAGCCGGTAGATTGAAACTCATCGCGGTCGCATCGCCGCAACGCATGACGGCCCTGCCTGATGTCCCCGCGATTGCCGAGACCTTGCCCGGTTTCGAGTCCGTCACCTGGTATGCGGTGGTGGCACCGCCGCGCACCCCTGCCGCGATCATTGACAAGGTCAATGCCGGCATCAATCAAGCTTTGCACGATTCCGAGGTGCGAAAGCGCCTGACCGATCTTTCAGCCGAACCGGTCGGTGGCACACCGCAACAAACGGCAAATTATCTCAAGCAGGAAGCCGAGCGCTGGAAGAAGGTCATCACCGCCGCACATGTGACGCTGGATTGATTGTTTCCGGTGTCGGCGAACGAAATCTGGAGAAAACGATGAAGCACAGTGGCGATCGAATTCTTACCACCCATGCCGGCAGCCTGCCTCGCCCGCACGAGCTTCTTGATCTGGTGAAAAGCGGCGATGGCGCGGCCTTGGAGCAAGGCAGCAATGCGCAACGGTTGCGCAGCGCTGTGGGCGAAATCGTCCGCCGGCAAGCTGAACTCGGCGTCGACGTGATCGATGACGGCGAATACGGCAAACCGAGCTTCCTCAGCTACATCAACGAACGGCTCGGCGGCTACGAAGTCGACACCCGTGCCGGTCCACGTAATCAGTGGCTAAGTTCGCGCGAGGGCCGTTCCTTTCCCGAATTTTACGCGCAGACCCATCCGGCCTCGACTCACACCCACATGATCTGTACCGGCCCGATCACCTACAAAGGCCACGCGCAGCTCAAACGCGACATCGACAATCTCAAGGCGGCGCTCAAAGGCGTCGAATTCGAAGAAGTCTTTATGCCCGCAATCTCGCCGTCGAACATCGAAGATTGGCAGAAGAACGCCTACTACAAATCGCCAGAGGAATACGTGTTCGCCATCGCCGAGGCGATGCGCGAAGAATATAAGGCCATCGTCGATGCTGGCTTCCTCGTGCAGATCGACGATCCGCGTCTGGTGACCTATTACATCATCCATCCTGAGGCCAGCATCGCGGATTGCCGTAAATGGGCTGAACTGCGCATCGCTGCGCTCAATCATGCGCTGCGCGACATCCCGCCGGAGAAAATCCGTTTTCATACCTGTTACGGCATCAATATGGGTCCGCGTATTCACGACATGGAGCTCAAAGATATCGTCGATCTCATCCTCAAGATCCGCGCCGGCGCCTATTCGTTCGAAGCCGCAAACCCACGGCATGAACACGAATGGAAAGTGTGGAAGAACGTCAAGCTTCCGGACGGCAAAATCCTGATCCCAGGCGTCATCTCGCATTCGACGATCCTCGTCGAACACCCGGAGCTGATCGCGGATCGGATCATCCGCTACGCCGAAATCGTCGGCCGCGAAAATGTGATCGCGGGATCGGACTGCGGCTTCGCTACTTTCGCCGGATCAAAAGAAGTCCATCCGTCGATCGTCTGGGCCAAGCTCAAAGCGCTCAGCGACGGCGCGCAGATTGCGTCCAAACAGTTGTGGCGTAATTAGGGCGTGCTCAAATTCGCCATGCCAGCTTTAGACATATTTGAGCGTTGTCCCGCCGTCGACGACGAGTTCAATTCCAGTGACGTAGCGGCTCTCGTCGCTGGCAAGATAAACCGCGGCCCAGGCGATATCCCAGGCGTCGCCGCCGAATCCCATTGGAACCTGCCGATCGCGTGCGCGCCACATTTCCTCGACGTCGCCTCCAGCGTAGCTTTTCGCAAGACCGGCGCTCTTCTCCACCATCGGGGTCTTCATCAGTCCCGGTAAAATCGCGTTCACCCTAATCCGCCTGCTGGCATATTCGACGGCAGTCGTTTTGGTAAGCTGATTGAGCGCGGCCTTCGATGCGTAATAGGTCGCGTAAGGAACACCGGTGTAGCGGATAGAAGCGATCGAGGAGATATTGATGATCGAGCCACCGCCCTGGCGTATCATCGCGAAGTAGGCGCTCTTGAGATTGACCGCGAACACCCGATCCCACTCGGCTTCAGAGACCTCGACCACCCCACCGATTTCCGCAATTCCTACATTGTTGTCGAGGACATCGATGCGGCCATAGGCGGAAATGCAGCCCTCAATCATCGCTTTGACATCAGCCGCCTTACTGACATCGGCGCGGTGTGCCATTGCCTCACTGCCCTCGCTCCGGATGATGCCGGCCGTCTCCTCGGCCGCCGCCAGGTTAATATCGGCGCAGAATATC
>Ga0126369_10003470_pt1 | contig 11386 bp, 8 predicted proteins | sample PanSoiMetaPlot_1_FD_109646 | JGI IMG/M metagenome (GOLD analysis project Ga0126369, IMG submission 109646) | Tropical forest soil microbial communities from Panama - MetaG Plot_1 | ecosystem: Environmental > Terrestrial > Soil > Tropical forest > Bulk soil | place: Panama | collected 2016-02-17 | reverse complement strand
TTCGAACACGTTCGTCGCATAGAACACGGCAGCGCTGTTGACGGGCAGGACGGCCTCCGCCTGGGACACGAGCTTGCCGTTCATCCAGATCTTGAGCTCTTTCATGGGCCGGGCTCCTTTGTGATCTGCGTGTTACAGGCCGTCGCGGGCTCTCCGCTCCGTTCGGCCGAAACGCGACTATAACATCGTCGGCTGTAGCGAGAATACAGGAACCGGGCGCTCTGGGAAATCAGCCGGAGATCCTGGCACGGTCCGTGCCGCTGCACGTCGTGGCGCCGCGAGTGAAAACGAGCTTGACGCCTGGTCGCCCGAGTGGTCCACTCGGTCCGCTATATCGCGAGATGATCGGGTGAGGCGCCTATGCCCGATAACCTAAACCTCGATTCGCGGCTCGACCTGCTCTTGCGTCTCGTCGAGAGCATCACGGCTTCGCCTGACCTCGACCAGGTGCTTCGCCGCGTCGTCCGCTCCGCCACCGGCCTCGTCAACGGCTCGCTGGCCACGTTCTGGCTCCTCGAAGGCTCGCGGCTGGTGGCGTGGGCCCGGGCCGGAGCTCGGGGTGCCTCGAGCGTGACCGGGCGAGCCGAGTTCGCGCTCGGCGAGGGGCTCGTCGGCCACGCGGCACTGGAGCGACGGACCTTGCTCGTGTCCGACGTCCTGGCCGACGCGCGCACGATCGACCGGGCCTACTTCGAAGCGGCCGGCATGGTCGCGTGCGCGGCGGTGCCGCTCACCTCGCACGGTCGCCTCCTGGGCGTCCTGGCGCTGGTCGCGCGCCGGGCCGCGGACCTCGGCCCCACCGAGGTGGAGATGCTGACGGCCTTCGGCGCCCATGCCGCGATCGCGATCGAGAGCGCCCAGCTCTATGCCGACGCCGAGCGCCGTCGCCGCGAGGCCCAGACGCTGGCGGATATCGCCCGCGATCTCGCCGAGTGCCATGACCTCGACACGGTGCTCGCGCGAATCGCGCGTGGCGCCAACGCGCTCTGCGGCGCGGACGTGACGAGCCTGGCGGTTCGCGACGCCGACGGCTCCTTCCCGGCCCGGCACGTCATCGGAGCGCGCAGTGACGCCTATCGACGCTTTCGCGTCCTGCCGGGTCTCGGCATCGGCGGTCAAGCCGTGGTCAGCGGCCGGCCCGAGAGCGCGGCCGAACGGGCGGCGTGGCCGGTGATACCGCCGGATTACGCCGAGGCGATCGACGCGGAAGGTATTCGCAGCGCGCTCGCGGTGCCCATCATCGTGGGGCGGCACGTCGAGGGGCTCCTCTACGTGTGCAGTCGCTCACCGCGGTCGTTCAGCGACGCCGACGAGACCGTGCTGGTCCGGCTGGCCGACCATGCCGCCGCCGCGCTCCAGAACAACCGCCTCTTCGCCGCCGAGCAGGCGGCCAGGACCCAAGCCCAGACGTCGGCGCAGGACTTCCGCGACCTCGTCGACACGCTCGACGCGATCGTCCTCGACGCCGATGCCGAGACGTTCCAGATCGTCTTCGTCAACCATCGCGCGGAAGACATCCTCGGCTATCCGCGCAACGAGTGGTATGCGGACCCGAATTTCTGGGTCAACCACGTGCATCCCGACGATCGCGACTGGGCGCTGGCGCTGTGCACGAAGGCGACCGCGGACGGCCGCGACCACGTCCTGCAGTACCGGATGCTGACAGCCGACGGCCGCGTTCGGTGGATGCACGACATGGTGCGCATCCTGCCGGGTGGCGCGGATGGGCGGCGCCGCCTGCGGTCCGTGCTGGTCGACATCACCGAGCGAAGACAGGCGGAGCTCGAGGCCCAGCAGCAACGTCAGCTGCTCACGCACGTGACTCGCGTGGCCACGCTGGGCGAGCTGTCCGGCGCTCTGGCCCACGAGCTGAGCCAGCCGTTGACGTCGATCCTGAGCAACGCCCAGGCGGCGCAGCGACTGTTGACGCGCGAGCCCGTCGATCTGCCCGAGGTACAAGACATCCTCAAGGACATCGTCAACGATGACCGGCGCGCCGGCGCGGTGATCCACCGGTGGCGCACCCTTCTGAGGAAAGGCGAGACGGTGCTTCAGCCGCTCGACCTGAACGAAGTGACCAGCGAAGTGCTCCGGTTGGCTCACGGCGAGCTCATCGCCCACGGCGTGACCGTTGCCGCTCACCTGGCGCCGGGTCTGCCGGCCATTCAGGGCGATCGCGTGGGATTACAGCAAGTGCTGCTGAACCTGATCGTCAACGCGTGCGACGCCATGAAGCACAACGATGCGGCTCGCCGGCATCTGACCGTCGTCACCGCTCCCGATGGCGCGGGCGCCATTCAGGTTGCGATCGCGGACTGTGGCGGTGGGATCCCGGCCGATCGACTCGACCGAGTCTTCGAGCCCTTCTTCACGACCAAGGATGGCGGGCTCGGCCTCGGGCTGGCGATCTGCCGCTCGATCGTCGCGGCGCACGGCGGCCGCCTCTGGGTCACCAACAACGCGGACCATGGCGCCACGTTCTGCTTCAGCCTGTCGAGGCAGCCTTGCCAGATGTCGGAACGCCTCGGCCACGGGGACGCCGACGGCCGCTAGTCCGGTCGGGTGCGAACCTCGAGTGTGCTCACGACGCGCTTGACGCCGGGCACGCCCCTGGCGACGGTCTCGGCCTTCGCCTTCTGATCGTCTGATTCCACGGCGCCGCTGAGATAGACGGTCGCTTCCCGGCTCACCACTCCCAGGCGCGTGAGGTTCGCGTCGTGCTCCGCGACCAGACGCGCCTTCACCTCGGACTCGATTCGCGTATCGGTCCACGGGTCGACCGTGGCGCACCCGGCGATCACCGCCATCGCGGCGATCACGAGAACGAACCGGGTTCGCATCGTCGCGAGCACGGTCATCCGCGGCGCCGTGGGCTCTCGGGCTCGGCGAAGTCCAGCCTCACCTCTGGCGCGGCGGTCTCGGCGTTCTCGACCTGCTTGGCCTCCGTCAGTCGCGAACCGTCGATGCCCGCCTTCTTGAGGGTCGCGCGTACGGTTTCCAACCGCTTGGTGGCCAGCGTCGAGAGGTCGGCCGTGGACGTCTCGCCTTCCAGCAACGCTGCGCGAATGGCGTCAGTGGTCTCGGGTAACGGGCGCTGCGGAAAACGCTCCTGGAACAGTCGCGCCGCAGCTTCGTCAGGCGAGATTCGCCCCTCCCGCGCAGCCCGGTGGATTGCCGCGTCTACGGCCGGCTGCTTCGCGGCCGCGACGTCGCGCCCGGAGATCACCGCGGTAGGGGTCAACCGCGACTCTGGGGTCTGGTCGAGAAACGCCACGAGTCGCGTCAGCTGCTGCTGGCCCTCCGGCGTCGGTATCGCCGTGCCCGGCTCGAACCCGATCGGATCGACATCGATCCGCTCGATACGGGAGTCGTCGTCGTATCGCACCCGGCCGATCCAGCTGACCGGCGCCGTGATCACCTTGAGCGTCGCGCTGCGCACCGTGCTCCACAGCAGCTGCTTGAAGTCGAGCCGCGGATCGGTCACGCGGCCCGCGACGGGCAGTGCGAGACGGATGTCACCGTGCCGGTCCTTCATGAGCGACACGAGCATGCCGAGCGGCAGACCGATCCGCGCCTGCGCCTCGTCGCGGCCGCCGGCCTTGGCCAGCTGCAGCCGGCTCACGAGGACGTCGGCTTTGGCCTGGAGCTTGTCACCGTCGATCCGGCACTGAAGATCCGTGGTGAGCCGGCCGTTGCGCGCCTCCCACGCGAAGAGGTTCAGCAGGTACGGATTCGTCCGCGGGACGGCGAATTCGCGGAGCTCTCCCTGTAGATCGAGCCGGAGCGGCCCCGTGACGGGGCCGATGGTGCCGGCGAAGTCCACGAGACCATCCCCCACCCGCCCTTTCAGGGAGATGCGGGCCGGCCGGGCGCGGGGCGCTGTCGACACACCGTCGATTCGCGACTCGAGGCCGGCGATGTCGACCGCGAAGGCCGGACTCAGGCCGCCATCGACGACCCGTGCGCCGCCGTCGTCGACGGTGAGGTGGAGCACGCGCACCACGAGCGGCGATGAAGCCGGCGTGGGGCCGGGCGTACCGGCCTGGTCGTTCCCATCTGCGGGGGCCGTCTTCACGGCGCGATCGGTGCCCACCGTGGACGTCCCGGGCACCAGGAGCGGGCGTAACGGCAACGCGCCGGATTCATCGCGCTCGAGCAGCACCCACGGCTGTCGGAGGGCGAGCTCACGCGCCTGGACGGTGCGCGGCCAGTCGACGTCGAGGCCCGTCGCCGCGGCGCGGTCGATTCGGATCACGGTTCGCTGGCCATCCCGCACATCGACCCGTGAGAGTGCAGCGTCGCCGCGAACGGTCGCCTGCGGCTCGGACATCGTGGGAACGACGACCGCGAGATCGAAATCCGCTCGCCCGCTGAACTGCGCCCGGGTAGGCACGTACGCCTGGTAGTGCGCGAGCTCGGCGTCGCGTGCGTGGACGCGAAGATCCGCGCTGAGCGGATCGACCCCGACCCGGCCCGCGACGCTGAGACGCCCTCCGCCGGGCGGCCGCACCGCGAGTCTCACGCCTAGCGGTCGCAGTGGCCATCCGGCGCCGGTGACCGTGGCGTCGACCTGCGACACGTCGAGCGTCGCCCTCGGCTCCACCGTCTCGTCGCGCCACGAGAGCACGCCGTTGCGTACCGCGATCTCGCCGATCTCGATGCGGGGCGGCCTCGCGGTGGCCGCGCTCGCACCGCTCGCCGCCGGCGACGGGGAGGCTGCGACCGGCCGATCCCACAGCGCCGTCAACGGAAGGCCGCCTTGCTTCTCTCGCTCCACGATCGCTCGGGGGCCACTCACGATCACACGCTTCACGCTCAGCTGGTCCGGCCACGAGAGCTCGAGCCCCGTCGCCTCGACACGCTGGGCTCCGAGGACCTCTTGCTGAGCATCGCGCACGCCCAGGCGATTCACCGCGACCGAGCCACGCACCCGGGCGGGCACGCCTGCGACCAGAGGCTCGTCGACGCGAAGGTCGGCTTCAGCGCGCCCGGTGAATCGGGCCGTCAGCGGCACGAACCGGTTCCACGCCGCCAGGTCCACGTCACTCGCGCGCAGACGGAGCTGACTGGACGCGGGCGGCGGCTGCAGCGAACCCGACACGGCGAGCGTGCCGCCGCCGGGGAGCGCCGTCTGGACGTCGATACGACCCGGCCCGGTGATCGGCCAGGTGACGTCGGAAATGCTCGCGCGAATCGCCGACACCTGATATCGCGAGCCCTGCCGCGCTCTGGGGTCGCGCACGCTGGCCGAGCCCAGGAGCTCGAGCCGGCCGAGGCGTGCCTGGTCGTTCCGGAACGTGAAATCCGTGAGCCGCGCCGTCAGCTTCGGGATCCGGGTCACGGGCTCGCGCTCGCCGGGCTTGACCAGCACCAGATCCTCGAGCTCGCCGCTCAAGTCGGCGCGCACCTCCTCGCGCGCGTCCAGCGTGACCTCGAGCATCGAGCTCACTCGCCCTCGATCCAGCAACACCGGCGCGTCCGGGGGAAGGTAGAGACGCGCGAGCGCGAGGTCGAGCCCCGTCATCGTCACCTTCGCCCTGAGGTGAATCGGATAGAGCCTGAACTGCTCGATCTCGACGCGATTCGGTGCGCCGGCAGTCATGGAGCTTGCGACGACGGTACCGTCGTCGCGCAGAGTCGATACGTTACGCGCCTCGATGTTGATGCGCTCGGACGTCCACGTCCGCTGCTCGGGCAGCGCCCGGTCCTCGAAGGCGATCGTGCCGTCGACGAGCGCGAACCGATCGACGGTGACGTCGAATCGCTTCTGGGTCGTCTCGGAGCCTTCCAGCAGGTCCGAGAAATTGAATCGCTTGTCGAGTCGAACGAAGTGCAGGGTCGGCCTGCGCAGGACCAGCTCGCGGGCCCAGATGTGGCCACGCAGCAGCGCGAGCAGGTTCAGTCGCACATCGAGCAGCTCGCAGTCTGCGAACGGCGCGGGGCCGTCGGGCTCGGCGACGCGAAGCCCATGGATCGCGAATCGGCCGCGGAGTAGCCCGACCTCCACGCGATCGATGCTCACGGGTCGCCTAGTGATCGCCTGGAGCCGCGCGATCGCGACGTGGCGCGCGATCGTCGGGAGCGCGTAGAGCGCAGCGGCGATCACGATCAGCAGGAGAATTGAGACGACGAGCCAGCGACGGGATCTCATTTCACTGGCGCTCCTCGTTGGTCTCAGTATGCCAACCGTTCCAGGCGGCGACTACGGTGGATCTCAAAAAATCCGAGTCGATGGTTCCCCTGAGACGCGCCCTCCAGGAAGTCCCGGCCGCGCCGCCGCGCAGATCCCTGCGGTCGGCGCGCCGGTGCCGACATTCGAACAAAACACGCTCTTGGTTGATAATCGGGGCGCGATGGCGGCGGTGGTCGAGCTCCGGGGGGCGCGAAAGCGGTTCGGCGCGGTCGAGGCGGTGAAGGGCGTCGATCTCGCGATCGGCACCGGCGAGCTCGTCGCCCTGCTCGGGCCCAACGGCGCCGGCAAGACCACGTCGATCAGCTTGATGCTGGGGCTCCGCCGGCCGACCGCCGGCGAGGCGCGGCTCTTCGGGCTCGACCCCGAGGATCGCCGGGCGCGGAGCCGCTGCGGCGTGATGCTGCAGGAGTCGGGGACGACAGGAGTGCTGACGGTCCGCGAGATCGTGGACCTCTTCCGTGCCTACTACCCTTCACCCCTGCCGGCCGGCCGCGCGATCGAGCTGGCCGGGCTCGAAGCCAAAACGCGGGCGAGAATCGGCAGCCTCTCCGGCGGCGAGCGGCAGCGGCTCTACTTCGCACTCGCCGTGTGCGGCGATCCGGAGGCGCTCTTCCTCGACGAGCCGACCGTCGGGATGGACGTCGAGGCGCGGCGCGGCGTGCTCGAGAGCATCCGCGCGCTCTCCGCGTCCGGCAAGACCATCGTGCTCACCACGCACTATCTCGAGGAGGCCGATCAGCTGGCGCACCGCATCGTCGTCATCGATCACGGCGTCGTCATCGCGGATGCAACGCCGCACGAGATCAAGTCGCGCATCCCGAGCAAGCGGGTCAACTTCAGCGTCGAGACCGCCGTGGGCGAGGCGACCTTCAGCGGGCTGCCCGTGCGGAATCTCGAGGTCGCCGACCACCGCGTGCGTCTCTTGAGCAACGAGCCCGAGACGGTGCTACGCGCGCTGTTCGAGCGCGGCGTGGTCCTGCACGATCTCGAGGTGACCGGCGCCGACCTCGAGGAGGCGTTTCTGAGCATGACGAGGCGGGCGTGACGACGGCACCGGCGGCCCCGCTCGTGACGATGTTCCTCGCCCAGACCCGGAGCGAGCTCTTGATGCGCTGGCGCGTGCCGGCCTTCAGCGTCACCAACCTGGTCCTGCCGATCGTCTTCTTCACCTTCTTCGGCCTGCCGGTCGCGCATCTCGTGCGCGGCGGCGTGAGCATCGGCGCGTACCTGCTCGCCTCGTTCGGCGCCTACGCGGTCGGTAACGTGATGGTCTACGGCTTCGGGATCGGCGTCGCGAACGAGCGCGGAATGAAGATCGATCGCCTGATGCGCGCGAGCCCGCTCCCGCCCATGGTCTTCATGCTCGCCAAGGTGGTGACCGCGCTCGTGTTCGCGGTGGTGGCGCTCGTGCTGCTGATCGCCTTCGGCATCGTCGTGGGCGGCATCCACCAGACGCCGGGCGTGTGGGCGACGATCATCACGCGCCTTTTGGCCGGCTCGCTGCCCTTCATCGCGCTCGGCTTCGCGATCGGCTACTGGTCGGGCCCCCACGCCGCGCCCGCGCTGGCCAACCTGATCTACCTGCCGCTCTCGTTCGCGTCCGGGCTCTTCGTGCCGCTCAACCAGCTGCCGGCGTTCATCCAGAATCTGGCGCCCTACCTGCCGAGCTATCACTACGCCCAGCTCGCGTGGAGCGCGCTCGGCGCCGGACGCGAGCCGCTCGGCGTGAGCTTGCTGTGGCTGGCGGGCTACACGGCGCTGTTCTTGACGCTCGCCGTGCGCTCGTATCGGCGCGAGGAGCGCGCGAAGTTCGCGTAGCGGCGCTCAGCGGCGCTGCGCATTCCTCGCATCCCTCTCGACGGGCTCGATCAGAAGATCGTCGGCGAACATCTTCAGGTTGAGGAGACGGATCGCCTCCACGCTGAACACCAATTGCGTTTTTCTCCGCAGGTCTGGCCGGTCGCCCTCGCTGAACCCTTTGGACAACACGAGTCTGTTCTGCCTCCAGGCCTTCAGATCCGACTGGTACAACACAATCTTCAAGACTGCTGGGCCGTGTCCGGCTCGGGATTTGGCGCTCGATCGCCGAGCGAAGAACCCCGCGAGCTCTCGCGTCGACGAGAAGTACGTCTCTCGGGCCTCGAACGCCTTCCGGGGCGAAGATCCTCTGGGCGACATCATATGTCGTCCCGTGGTACAGCGTTTCCTCCTGATCCTCATCAGCCATCCGCGCCCCGGCTAGTTGACCTTCCGTTCGCGCCCAGCCCAGTAGGGCTCGCGCAGCTTGAACTTCTGCAGCTTGCCGGTGGCGGTGCGGGCGAGCGCGTCGCGCAGCTCGATCGACGTCGGGCACTTGTAGTGAGCCATGCGCGAGCGGCAGAACGTGATCAGATCGGCGGCACTCGCCTGCGCGCCAGGCCGGAGCACGACCAGCGCCTTGATGGTCTCGCCCCACTTCTCGTCGGGCACGCCGATCACCGCGGCCTCCGCCACCGCCGGGTGCTGATACAGGCAGTCCTCGACCTCGATCGACGAGACGTTCTCGCCGCCGGTGATGATCACGTCCTTCTTGCGGTCGGCGATCACGACGTAGGCATCTTCGGTGTGGCCGCCGTCGCCGGTGTGGAACCAGCCGTCGGCCAGGGCCTTGGCGGTCTCGTCGGGCTGGTTCCAGTAGCCCTCGAAGACGTTGTTGGTCTGCGTGAGGATCTCACCGTTCTCGTCGACCGCCATGCGCACGCCGACCGCCGGCACGCCGGCGCGCGACAGGCGGCGGGCTCGCTCGCTTTTGTCGAGGCCATCCCACTCCTGCGGCGCCCGGTTGATCGTGAGCAGCGGCGAGGTCTCCGTGAGGCCGTAGATCTGGATGAACTCCCAGCCGAGCTCGGCCTCGATGCGCTCCACGGTCTTCGACGGCGGCGGCGCCCCGGCGACGACGACTCGCACGCGTCCCGCGCCGGGAATCTTCTCGCCGCGCCGGCTGCGGGCCGCCGCCGCGTCGAGCACCGCCGCGATCACCGCCGGCGCGCAGTTGAAGAGCGTCACGCCGTGCTCCTCGACGCGCTGGAGGATCTCCTCGCCGTCGATCTTGCGGATGATCACCTGGCGCGCGCCGATCGCGGTCACCGCGTAGGGCATACCCCAGCCGTTGCAGTGAAACGTCGGCAAGGTGTGCAGGTAGACGTCGCGGTCCGAGAGCCCGAGGTGCCAGCCGAACGTCACGGCGTTGAGCCAGCAGCCGCGGTGCGTGAGCTGGACGCCCTTGGGCCGGGCCGTGGTACCCGACGTGTAGTTGATCGAGACGGTCGCGTTCTCGTCGGTCACGCGTCCCCGCGGCTTCGCGTCGCGCCGTCCGAACAGCTGGGCGTCGGTCGCGGCGCCGAGCACGAACCGGTGCTTGACCGCGAGCTGCTGGAGCGGCGCGTCGAGCTCAGGATCGATGAGCGCGACGGTCGAGCCGGAGTGCTCCACGATGTAGCGGACTTCTTCCACGTTCAGCCGGAAGTTCACGGGCACGATGACGCGGCCGAAGACGCTGACGCCGAAGAGACTCACCAGGAAGCGCGCGGCGTTCGGTGAGACGATCGCGATCCGCTCGCCGTCGCCCACGCCGAGATCGTCGAGCGCCGCCGCCAGGCTGCGCGACATCGCGGCGAACGTTTCATAGGTGATGCGGCCGAGCCCACCGCCCGGCGGGTTCGGCTCATCGATGATCGCCTCGCGATCACCGTAGACGTGCTCGGCGCGCTCCAGGAAATCAGCCAGGGTGAGGGGCACGATCATGATGAGTACTCCCGGCCCTCAGGGCCGTCGACTCAGGCAAGGTGGCGACGGATCGCCGCGATAGTGTCCGCGTATTCCTCGGGACCCGGCAGGCGCGGCGTATGGTTCGTCTCCCAGATCGGGCGCTTCGGGTGCGGGTCCCACTCGTATCGAGGGAAGAGGTGCCAGTGCAGGTGCCCGACGGTGTTTCCCAGCGCCTCGTAGTTCATCTTGCGCGGCTTGAACGCCGCGGCGATCGCCTTCGCGACCGTCACCATGTCCTGGTAGTACTGCGCGCCCTGCCGCTCCGGCAGCTCGAAGAGCTCGGTGGCGTGCGTCTTCGACACGACCATCGTGTAGCCCTTGTAGTACTGGTCGGGCGCCAGGATCGCGATCGATGCGGGCAGGTCGCGCACCTTGCGGAGCATCTGCCCGGCTTCCGACGACGGGTACGTATCAGAGCGCTCGAGCGCGGCGATGACGGTGCAGAAGACGCAGCCGGCGTCGCTCACTTGGCCTTGGCCGCCAGGGGTTCCCACTGCTCGCGCTGGCGCGCCAGCGCCGGGATGCGCATGGTGCCGGAAGAAAACCATGCCGCTGCGGGCCTGTCAAGGCACGCCGAACCGCGGTAGGATCGCTCGCCAGCATCCGAGTCGCGCTCGAGGAGGACCGTCCATGCCGCGTCGCATCGCCATCCACGCCGGTCACGTGATCGCTTTCGACGGCCGCGGCCACCGCTTGCTCCGCGACGGCACCGTGGTCATCGACGGCAACCGCATCGTCTCGGTCGGGCCACGGCAGACGGCGCCGAGCGGCGGCGACGTCGAGACCGTCGATGCCCGCGACGCGGTGCTGACACCCGGGCTCATCTCGACCCACGCGCACATCGGCGGCTCGCCGCTCGACCGCTCGTTCATCGAGGACCGCGGCAACCCGCAGTTCTACTACTCCGGCCTCTTCGAGCTCTTGCCGGTCCGCGGCTCGGCGCAGGACGAGGAAGCGACCCGCGCGTGCGTCGACTTCTCGATGGTCGAGCTCCTCCGCGGCGGCGTCACGACCGTGATGGAGATCGGTGGCGCCAGCGAGCACGTCGTGGCGCGCGCCGGCGACTTCGGCCTGCGCGTCTACGTGGGACTCGCGTTCCGTTCCGGTGGTTGGCTCACGCGCGACGGCCGGCGAGTGGAATGGGAGTGGGACGAGGAGCAAGGTCGGCAGGGCCTCGCCCGTGCCATCGAGCTCCACAAGCGGCACGACGGCGCCCATGGCGATCTCGTGCGCTGCTTCTTCTCGCCGGCCCAGGTCGATACGTGCACGGCCGATCTGCTGCGGGCGTCCAAGCGCGCCGCCGACGAGCGCCAGCGCCCCTGGCAGCTCCACACCTCGCAGTCCGTCGTCGAGTTCAACGAGATGCTCGGCCGCCACGGCAAGACG
>Ga0126369_10003469_pt1 | contig 11386 bp, 16 predicted proteins | sample PanSoiMetaPlot_1_FD_109646 | JGI IMG/M metagenome (GOLD analysis project Ga0126369, IMG submission 109646) | Tropical forest soil microbial communities from Panama - MetaG Plot_1 | ecosystem: Environmental > Terrestrial > Soil > Tropical forest > Bulk soil | place: Panama | collected 2016-02-17 | reverse complement strand
ATCGCACACAACTGATCGAGCTTGGTGACCTGATCGACAAAGGTATTCTTCGCGTCGTCGTCGGAGCTGTGCTTCCGCTTGCGAGAACGCGAGAAGCTTTTGAGCAAGGGTTAGCTGGCCACATGCGCGGAAAAATTGTGTTGCAAGTGGCTGCCGCCGAGTCCGCGAAAGCATAGTCCACTCGAACCCATTCCAAACCATGGCAGGGCAGGTCAAAGCTCGGAATCGCAGACTCCCATCTTAATCACACGGCTCGGAACGAGAAACTGAGATGGCGGTAGGGTGCGGGCTGAGGCTGCGGTTCTCTTTTGCGGTTATGCAACTTGTAAAGGCCCTTCTTCCGTCTTCTATCGCTCCGGCTCACTCTAGTGAACAGTGCGACATAAGCCCGATTCTGGGCGAATGGTCGGCAACCCGGAAGTTATCGTCGGACGACGCGGCTAAGTCCCGAGATGTCGGCTAGCCAGACAAGCTCCGTGGGTCCTTGACAGTCAACTCATCACCTGCAAGGATGAAGCGCCTCAAGGGAATCTTCGATGAATGCCGAGTTGAAGCGGCGGGTTGTCCATGCCTTGGGGAAGTACGTCCTCAACGTCCCTGACAAGTTGCTGTTTGCCGTCGGCTTGGCAATGCCCGGCCGCGCTCTCCTTGAGACCATAGGTCGCAAGACGGGCAGGCCGCGACGCACACCGGTGGGAGACGGGCTTGTAGACAACCAGTTCTGGATCGTCGCTGAACACGGGATGCAAGCTGACTATGTTCGCAATCTCGCGAAAAACCCAAAAGTCCGATTGAAGCTGCGCCACGGAATCCTGGCCCACTGGCACAGCGGTACGGCCAACGTGCTCCCGCACGATGATCCTCGCGAGCGGCAGCGCTGGCTTGCCCAGAAGTTGCCCGCAAGCCGGACAAACGCGGCCATCGTCCGGCTGCTCGGTACGGAGCTGCTGACCATACGGATTGATCTGGACGCATAGCGGACTCACGTGGCATTGCCGGTCGACGGCACCGTCTTTTGAACCAGCCCATGGTTCCCGCACAATTGGACTTATTCGATTAGGCCGCTAAATCAGGCATGTGGATTACTTCCGATTGCCCGTGATCCGTTCAGAATCGATGCCGAACGCGGCGATTCGCCACCTGCAGGCCGAACCAGTAAGCGTTTCGCCACAGTCTGAGGTGCAAATGGGTTTAGACAGCTATTCATCGGCCAGTCGATTCAGAGCGTCTGCCTCTTAAGAAGACTTGTCTCAATTCATCGAAAAACTCGGAACCCAATGACCTATAGAACCGAATTGCCGGCTCATAAGATACCGGAACCCTTGCAGCTTGAATAAAAGCCAAAGAAGAGCGCATAGCCAATCGCTTGTCCGTCCCATTCCGCAATCAGGCTGCGGAACTTTGGTTGAGATCCAAAGCCATCCTTTATCAGCGTTTCTTCCTTAATGACCACCGCATCGCGTTGGCGCTCATAGTCCGCGAGTTCGCGGGAGAATCTCAGTAGCAACGGCACATCGTTGACGGCACCAGTACGAATTAAGAGCATCCAAGAATTCTCCACCGCGGAAAAACGCAGTTTAATCGCAATCGAGCCGATTGCAAACCAATCCAGCGACCATGGGCATTGAGCTCGCTCTAAAATGCGGGACGAAGCCGTAGGGGGCCTTTGGTGCAGAGCGTTTCTTAGAGTGGCAGGCGCAATTTCTTAAGGAAGGCCGCATAGCGCCTGTCGCTTCGGATGTTGTTTAGCAGCGGATCGACTTTTACCTCGGAAAGGCCGGTGTCGCGCTGCGCGTAAGCCTTATCCAGCCATTCGAAAACATTTTCGGTTTCACCGCGGTACGCGTACGCGCTGCCAACCTGATAAGCGCTGTCGTCGCTATGCTTCGCGATGAATTCTCTTAATGCCTCGTCCGCTTCCTTTTTCTTGCCGAGGTCGTGATATACGAGCGCCTGACCGAACAGCCGCCATACAGGCTCGGACTCCTGCTGTATTTCTGCAAGGGCCTCATGTGGCCGCCCTTGTGCCAGGTAAACTCGAGCGACTACATGATGTACGACCGGAATTGCCGGACTCAGTTCCACCGACTTTCTAAGCGCAGCCAGTGCTTCGTCAAACTGGCCCGCATAGTAGGCGTAGATTCCCAGGTTCATTCGCGCTGCCGCGCTGAGCGGATCCAATCCCACTGCTCGGCGATGGAGGGCCAAGGCTTCGTCCAATCGGCCCAGAGTGGCGGCCAGCCCGCCGGCGCTGCGAACCACCATGGCATTACCGGGCTCCAAGATTAGCGCGCGCTGGTAAGCGGCATCAGCCCCCGCCCAGTCCCAGTCGTAGGTGGCCTTGATCCAGCCGAACGCGGCATTCGCATCTGCCAGGTTGGAATCGAGCGCCAGCGCTTTCTCGGCCGCCGCTCGCGCCTTCTGATAAGCCTCCTTGCTCGGCAAATAGCCGCGATCGGCCTGATTGGCTCTTAGTTGCGCGATCTGCGCCCAGGCGAGGGCATAGCTCGAATCGAGCTTGATCGCCTGCTCGTAATACCCGAGGGCCTTATCCAGGCTCTCCTTGTCACGTCGTTCAAAGAAATAGCGGCCCTGTAGGTACGCGTTATAGGCTTCTAGATTTTTGGTTTCGCCGGAAGGCACCGCCGGGTTCCCGCCGAGCAGCTTCACTTTGAGTGAATTTGCTACCGAGCGCGCGATGTCTTCCTGCACCGCAAAGACATCGTTCAGGTCGCGGTCGTACGTTTCCGACCATATGTGAAATCCATCGCTGGCGTTAATGAGCTGCGCTGTGATGCGCACTTTTTGGCCTTCCTTGCGCACGCTACCTTCGAGGATAATACCGACGTTTAGCTTCTCGGCTAACGTCCGAAGGTCTTCGTTTTTGCCTTTGAATTGGAACGATGATGTTCGCGCGGCAACGCGCAGCCCCTGAATTCTCACCAGATCGTTCAACAGCTCTTCCGCCAGGCCGTCGGAAAAATACTCCTGCTCCTTGTCTGAGCTTATGTTCACGAACGGCATCACGGCGATTGAAGGCGTCGCAGCCGAACCCAATGATGGACCGTATTTCGCGCGGCTTCCGATCAGCCAAACGCCAACCGCAATCGCCAGAACAGCCACTGCCGCCACAACTGCGATCACGGCCTTTCTGGTGGTCGTTACGTGGGACAGGGACGCCCTCGGCTGTGCTGCTGTTTCGCTCTCGCTTGCTGCAATCCGCGGCTGCGTCTCTCGTAGTAGGTTGTTCAGGTCCGTGCGCATCGCCGCGGCGCTCTGGTAGCGCTGGTTGGGGTCCTTTTCCAGCGCCTTCGAGATCACATCACCCAGCTTCGGCGGCAATTTGTGGTTGAGTCGCAACGCTGGCGCTGCGGTGGCGTGCAAGATCGCGCCCATGATCGCCCCGTATGTTTCGCCAGCAAAAGGCAGCATGCCGGTCGCCATCTCGTATAGCACTACGCCAAAGCTGAACAGGTCGGCGCGTGCGTCCAGTTCTTTCCCCAGCACCTGCTCCGGCGACATATAGCGCACGGTTCCCATCACTGAACCGGGGAGGCTCAGGTCTTCCACAGTCGTGGCGTCCGCGACGGCTGAAGCTTCCGTTTTCAGCATTTTCGCGAAGCCAAAGTCCATTACCTTCGCCTGGCCTCGGTCGGTCACTAAGATATTCGCCGCCGTGATGTCGCCATGCACAATGCCCTTTGCGTGCGCGGCGTCAAGTGCATCTGCAATCTGCACGCCCAGCTCCAGAACTGCATTAATGGGCATCGGCGTGCCGCCGTTGGAGTGCTTCAGCGACTTGCCCTCGATCAGCTCCATGGCTAGAAAAGCATGCCCGTCGTGCTCGCCAAATTCGTACACCGTGCAGATGTTGGCATGATTCAGGGCCGAAGCCGCGCGCGCTTCGCGATAAAACCGGTCTAGCGCTTGCTGGTCGTGCTTGAGATCCGTGGACAGGAACTTCAAAGCAACGTGGCGCCCCAGGGTGAGGTCTTCCGCCTCATACACCACGCCCATTCCGCCACTGCCCAACTTGCGCAGCACGCGATAGTGTGAAATGGTTTCGCCGATCACTAAGACTCCAGGGCCGGACGGGATGCGCCATGCTAAGGCGGGATGCGACGACAAGTCAACGCACGCGGGAGGAAATCCTGGGTTTCAACGAACAATAAACGCGTGCCGAGGAGGCCGACGGCTCGCGGCGCGGAATGAAGATGCGATCCGCGAGGCAGGTGTTTGGGGCGGTGCCTCGCGGACCAGTTCAGTCCCCTGGTAGGGACTCATACCGCCGATGAGTCGAAGTTGTGTGGGTCAGATGGTAGCCCACCACAACGACGCATTTCAATGGCTGGAGGAAAATCAAGCGGTAGCAGCCCTGCATTTGATGCGTGCGTCCGACGCCTCTCTGAAATTCCAGCGCGTATGATTGACGATCACGGATGTTACTTCCTCAGGCGCAAAGGGAATTCCCTCGTATCCTTGAACTTCGATGATGCAGCCCTCGCTCGCGACAACCTGATCGAAACACCTGCCGTCCTTGAGTTCGACTGAGACTATCTGGTACCCAAAACCCGTCTCTCCACTGCGTTTCAGGTGATCGAGACACGCCTGAGGAATTGGATATAAGCACTTCATGATTGCCAACCTCTCTAAATGGAAGTTAAGCGGGGACTAAATCATAACTCGACGGGGTTTCACCGTCTAGCGTGGCAAGGGCGGGGTATTTTGGGGCTTTGTGCGCGGGCACTCCCGAGCCACAGACTGCGAACAACATTGCGAACATCAGTTTTGCTTTCATAATGGTGAATGGGTCTCCTCATCGAATCTCTTTTCACCGGCTAATACGGATTTGGGAGACCTGAGGATACGGAGAAATCAGACACTGGTTCCGATTCTTTCACAATCGCTGCGGTCTGGGAATCATGACTCGCGGCGGGCTGCCTGGAGGAGTGAGACGAACATTTGTCAGTTCACGGGTGGTCGGCAACCCTTCCCTTATGCGGATTATGGAAGGATTGCCAGTGACTCGGGCCCTGGCGCAGAATGGAGCACGCCGAACGACGCAACCGAACTCACGGTGACAATTCATGGGCACAAAGACATCCGACGCAGGAAAACCGCTGGGACTCATACGTGGCCTTGGCCTGTGGGCTGCCACTGCGGTCCTTGTTGGGTCAATGATCGGACAAGCGGTTTGGACCATTTGCGAGCCTTCCAAATAGCGTTTGATTTTGGAGGCGAGCTATGCGGGCAAGCGTAACATTGCTCGACGATTCCAACCTATCGTCGAGTCTGGCGCTCCCGAATGACAGGACAATTACGGTGTCTATCATTGCTGGCCCATCAACGGGCTTGACGCGCGAACTGACCAAACCAAAAACCAGAATAGGGAAAGCTGGTGGCGGCGCAGACATCGAGATAAATGACCCGCAAGTCTCCGCGATGCACTGCGCTGTAGGCTTGACCGAGGACGTGGTTAGACTATGCGACCGGGATTCCGCGAACGGGACGTATGTGAACGATGAGCGGATTCAAGCCATCGACCTTGAGCACTTAGGCGAATTTCGCATCGGATCCACCTGGTTTATGGTCGTTATCTCCCGGAAACATTCGGCGTAACCTGCACGGCGGAAACTCCAGTTCGTAGGCGCAGTGCGAACCCCTGGGATCGCTAGGCAACATATCGAACACGGCCGAGTTGAGGCCGGACCAGAACATACAATAACGAAAGTGGCGAACGGCTCACAGTTGTAGGCGTCGAGCAAAAGATTCTTGTGCGTCTGCACGCGAGAGAGCCTATGCCCTCGCAGCGCGTGCGCGGACGCAAACGTCCTCGTGAGTCGCGTTACAAACCGTCGCCAATACTTCGTCCGAGATGTCTATCATGTTATGCACCGTCGCGATGTGGTCGGCGATTTCCGCTAAGACTTCCTCCGCTGAGTCCCCGCGCGCTTCGAACCTGCACCCGGGCACGAGATCATTGCAGTAAAACACTTTGGCCATTGGGGATCTCCAAACAAGTCAATCCAGAGGGTCGCGGGCGGGAAGCTCCTACACAATTCATGCTAGGCGCGAGGCCAGAGGCGTGTCAATGGTACCCGGTAAATTTCAGGCTGCGCGAACTCACAACGACGGCGAGCGCATGATCCATTCGATTGTCCTGCTCGTGAGCTCGAGTCCGAGGGCGAATTTGTTGGTCGAAGATCCCTGACAGTAGACAATTCTCCCGCGCGCCCAAAGCTGCCCCTCCGAAGAGTGGGCAGTCAGGTGGGTACCGGACTTCCACAGCCGCTCGGTTCGAACGCGCAGGCCATGAGCGCTGACGTTTTCAGTGGAGGCAGTCTTCGTAGCTAATGTCGCCGCGCCGCGTGAAAGCAGCACTTGGAGTTTCTCGGGATTGCGTTTTTCTTTGCGGACCTCACTCATTCGCCGGGCCACGGTGCTTCGGACAGGTTTGCAATGGGGTGGGGCCACGAATCTATGCGGGATATTGTGAAATCAAAGCGGGTCTTTCTTGAAAACTCGGTCAGGTGTCTACCCGAACTCATCTTCCAAGGAGGACGTGCGAATCCTGCTTGCACCGTTTCACTGGAACACCCACTGATTGTAAAATAGGCAGTGTAGGCCTGGTCTTATGAGCACCCAGCAGCTCAAAACTTCAAGGAAGTGGTCGCTGCAGCGCCGCAGCGAACGGATTGATTTGAGCGTTCCAGTTGTCCTTCACAGACGCCCAACGGAAGGCCCGCAGTTCTCTGAAAGGACACAAACACTGGTTGTCAACGCGCATGGTGCGCTTATGGCCTTGGTGGAAAAAGTAGCGCCTGAGCAAAGGCTCCTCATGCAAAACACAAGCAGCGGGAACAGAAAGAGTGCCGCGTGGTCTACGTGAAGAAGGAATTGACGGGACCGGCTAATGTTGCAGTGGAGTTCACACAACCCGCGCCGACCTTCTGGCGCATCGCGTATCCTCCCGCCGATTGGGTGAAATAGTTCCACGGAATCAAGAATGATAATCAGCGAACACCTGCAGTTGCACTTGATTTAGAGACTCGTCGGGCGTAGGGTTCCGGCGAGCGGGGCGTGCGGGGTCTGCAAGTGCTCTGAGACTGAAAATCCTCAATGCCGTTCCCCGGATCACGGCAAGGTGCGCCCCGCGAATCACTCGCTGCACCTTCATGGAGGACGAAAAGGCCAAAGCGGACGTCGAGGGCTCACTTCATCAAACGGATAGGCGGTCGGAGTACAGATGCTTTGCTAATCCAGCTTGGCGGCGACCGATTCAAGTGCTTTCTTGCCGTTTCTCAAAACCACCGTGACTTTTTCTTCTCCTTCAGCTACGGCGTCTTGTAGCTGTCTGAGCGACCGGCGGCCCATGCGGCGCAATCCCTTAAATCTCCGTTCCGCAGTATCAGCAATCCATTCTCGTGTCTCTTCACCCGACCGCGGAGTAAATAGAGCGGCGAGCGCGGCTCCGATTCCAATGCCCGTGAGAAAGGTAAGGGTTGTCCGTCTGGTATTGTTCATGAAATTCTCCTTTCGCGGATAAGTTATGTCCCGTGGATACTCTGGGGCGTGCGAACGGGCCCCAATGTTGGCCCCCCCTCGAAGGGCCGCCGCTCAAGTGCACGTTTCGTAGTAGGGTAGGGCCTCCGCAGTGTTTTCAGAATCACGTCGTTCGATTCCCGCTGTCTGTTGACAGAGTGAGCAGTTCCTTTCGTGATTCTGCAACACGCTGTAGGCTCGAACACACTTCGCTTGCAATCGCAGGAGTTCGTCGCCTGCTTCTCTTCTGAAAAAACGAAACTGACAGAACTCGGCGCGGAATTCGTTCCAGGTTTCCAAGGCACTTTGACACTCTTCAAGAAGCATCTGCTGTTCTGCGCACACCTCTGTGTCCACGGAGAATTGGTTGCTCATGCTAGCTTCTCCTTCTGTTGAGGCGGCAGCACTTGGTTCGCCAAACAGGTAAGTGGCGAGTTTTAGAGATTTTGTGACTTTACGCAGCTTTGCCGAGGGCGGTTCCAGTACCCCGAAAGGGACGCATTTGCTCTTTCTTGTTTGTACTTTCTACATCACTCGCTTTTGAGGTCTCATCGCCACTGCCACATGAGACCGTTTCTAACTGATTGAATTTTAAGCCCATTAGAAAATTCAACGTGAGTCTGGTAGGCAGGTTGCCCTTTCAATAGTGGCACCAAAAGCTCTAAACCGCCTCAGCTCGCTCGAAGGAGAACCGCACCGTTGCATGAGGAAACAAACCAGGCGCGCAAGGAGGCGCTTCGAATGAACTTCACAAAGTGCTGCATCGTCTTAGTGATGGGCCTGTTGACTTTGGGGCCATCGTCGCCTTCAAAGAATACAAGCGACGCAAGAGCCGAGCAGAATCGTCTTCAAAACGCAGGGACAGTCATGCAGGAGATCCTCAAGGTTCCAGACAATATTCCTCAAGATCTAATCGACAAAGCACGCTGCGTTGTAGTGATGCCGTCGGTGTTGAAAGCCGCGTTTGTTGTTGGTGGCAGCTACGGCCGCGGCACTATGGTATGCCGCACCGGTAAAGACTTCACCGGTCCTTGGGGCTCACCGGCCATGTATGCGCTGGAAGGTGGCAGCGTTGGATTGCAGATTGGTGGAGAAGCCACAGATTTTGTTTTTCTCGTGATGAACGATCGTGGTGCAGGCAGTCTCTTGCATTCCAAGGTTAAGCTGGGGGCGGATATCTCCGCCGCTGCTGGACCGAAGGGACGATCCGCCTCAGCCGATACGGATGCTTACATGCGTGCTGAGATTCTGAGCTACTCTCGCGCGCGAGGTGTTTTTGCCGGCATATCTCTCGATGGTTCTACGCTCCGCCCCGATGAAGACGCGAATCGCAAGCTCTACGGCAGCTCTACAAAAGCCGCTACGATCATCACCGAATCGGATGCTAGCGCTCCTTCCGCAGCGCACGATCTAATCTCTGCTCTGCAAAACTCCTCCCCTCAGCTCAAGCGTTAGCGCAATCTGTTTGGAATCAGCCCGGACCCTTGCCAGCCAAAAAGATTTACACCAAGAGGTGCGGTCGAGATGGCCCTCGGCCGCACTCCTCAAAACTTAAAGACGCCCAGCGAACAACAGAAAGGTGAGAATCATGCGTATCGCTCGTTTGATTTGTTCGTTGCTGCTTGGAATCGGTCTATTGGCAATCCCCGTTCAATCCAAGGCGCAAGTCGCTGTGGACATTTCCGTTCGGATTGGTCCTCCACTTTTGCCCGTGTATGAGCAACCCATCTGCCCTGAGCCCGATTACATCTGGGTTCCTGGATATTGGGCTTACGGCCCGGACGGGTACTTCTGGGTTCCTGGCACGTGGGTGGAGCCGCCGGAAGTCGGGCTGCTCTGGACCCCAGGCTACTGGGAATGGCAAGACGATTTCTATATCTGGCACGCCGGCTACTGGGGGCCTGAAGTGGGCTACTACGGTGGAATCAACTACGGTTTCGGCTACACCGGCGTGGGCTTCTTTGGCGGTTACTGGAGAGACGACACTTACTACTACAACCGAGCGGTGACTAACGTGGACGTGACGGTCGTGCGCAACACCTACAACACGACCGTCGTGAACAACAACACAAGCATTAACCGTGTCAGCTTCAATGGCGGCTCGGGCGGCATAACTGCTCGGCCAACTTCTCAAGAAATGGCTGCGGAGCGTCAGCGGCACGTCGGCATGACGAGCGAGCAGACCCAACACCAGCAGACCGCCAGTGCAACCCGGACTCTGCTGGCTTCCGTGAACCATGGACGGCCAGACGTTGCTGCCAGCCCGCGGCCCGGACAATTTGATGCTCACGGCGCCGTGACACCTGGCAGAAGTGTCCGAACAAACAGCGCTCCCGAGAACCGGAAGGAAACAAATCGACCGGGGAATCCCGTTGTGAATAGCGAACGCACTAACCCGGACCGTCCGCCTTCGTTAAGACCGCCGAATGACGCGCCAGTCAATCCCGCACTAGAACAGAAACACCAGCAAGAACAAGACCGGCTCCGCCAGCAGCAGACTCAGGAAAGGCAACGAGTCGAGCAGAAGCATCAGCAGGAGCAACAAAAACTGCAACAACGCCCCGCTAATGACGCCAAGCGACAGGACGCGGAGCGTAGACAGCAGCAGGAGCTTCAGCAACTAAACCAAAAGCACGAGCAGCAACAACAACAGCTCCAGCGAAAACAGGACCAAGAAAGGCAGAAGCAGAAACAACCAGAGAAGCCATCCTCGCGCTCAAAACCCTCCCGTGAGGACAAGCCGCCTTCTCAGCAATAGCCATTATTCGGCGGGCAGGTTCTCTGCCAAAGAAACCTGCCCTCCGGAGAGACCGAAACTCCAGCGCGTAAGCACATCTAAGGCCCCAGCCGGGAGGAAACCTTGTTCTCGGACCACTTGATTACAATCGCGGGGAAAAGCATCACCATCACAAGTCACGACATGCTCATGATATGCGTGTCGGTTGTGACAGGACTGGTGTTCTGGGCTGCTCTCTACTTTAGTCGAAAACGCATCGTCGTGCTGAAGCAGTCAAGTGGAACCGACCAAGTTACATTGGAGTTGTCACGTATTGCTGACGCACTCGAGCGCCTTGCCAATCGCCCGCCAGACGCCGACATTCCAGCGGCCAAGTGGTATCAGCATCAGCCAGAACCTTCGCTCGAACGCGAGTCTCAAAGAGTGGCGTATTCCATGTTTGGCCGTTAGCGCGCAGTTTACGCCGAATCCCTTCTCATCAGTTCGGGCCGAGAGACGTGCTGTCGTACTCGCGGCGCCGTATCTAGATCCACGTCTTTCCATTTCAACGCGAACAGCTCGCTCCTGCGGAGGCCGGTGGTTACTGCAAGTAGCACCAACGTCCTTTCTAAAGCGAAGATTTGCAAGCAATCCCGGGACTTCATTGCTGGTCAGGATATCTGGCGCGGAGCGGCGTTTGGCGCTCTGGCGGACCCACTCAATGGGGTTACGGTCGCAAAGGTCTTGGCGACGTCCGTGATTGAACAACACGCTCATCACATTCCGTATCTTGTAGCGTGTTCCTCGTGCCAGGTTCAGCGACTTCAACCACGATTCCACCTCCACAGCTCGAACATCCAGCAACCTATACGCGCCCCAGCGAGGTTCTATCCATTTTTCCAAGTAGCCCGCGTATGCCCTCTTCGTCGAATACGAAATTCGTCGATTAGAGGCGACAAGCTCTCGCTGCTGGAAATGTCACGATAAATCGGCCAACGCGATCGATTCCCTTTTAATCCGAACGTCATGCAGGTTGATTTCGTGGCTCAGTCCAACGACCCTCTTGCGTGCTGAGGCAATGCTTCTCAACTCGTCAGCAGTTCCTAGGACTATCCGGCGATGTATTCT
>Ga0126369_10003468_pt1 | contig 11387 bp, 5 predicted proteins | sample PanSoiMetaPlot_1_FD_109646 | JGI IMG/M metagenome (GOLD analysis project Ga0126369, IMG submission 109646) | Tropical forest soil microbial communities from Panama - MetaG Plot_1 | ecosystem: Environmental > Terrestrial > Soil > Tropical forest > Bulk soil | place: Panama | collected 2016-02-17 | reverse complement strand
TGAGTTGATCCGTAAATGTTCCCCTGAATCCAAAATAGTCTTTTTGACTCACGAGACAGACCCCGATGTCGTGAAAGCCGCGCTCGATACGGGTGCTTTGGGCTACGTCCACAAACAGCAAACAGGAACCCAATTAAAGGCCGCGGTCGAAGCGGTCTTGATAGGGGAGCAATTCGTTAGTCCCAACTTGAAATTGGGCTTTCTGAATGCTTTTGCAGTATAGAGATATCCACGGGAGAGAAAAACGAGTCCATGAAACTGTTTTGTGAGAGCAAGTCGGCTTCGAAAACTCTCTATGGGAAGCCCTCCTCCTGAATCGGCCCGCTGGCAGGTCGTCAACACCAAGTATTGCAGATGGTGCGGTTCGCCAACCTTGCGAAAGTTTACAGGAGAGGTTGCGATGCACTTTCCTGGACTGCAAAACATCGATAAACCGCCGGTCTTAGTTTTTCCAGAACTTTCAGTCTGTATGGCTTGTGGTATCACGCAGTTTGTTGTGCCCGACGCCAAATTGTACCTACTCTCTCAACGGGATCCCGGTTCGCGTTAATTCAGGGTGCTGGGGTGGAGACGTGGAACCTGAAGCGAGGTGCTGCAAAGTTTTGATTGCATAGGTCGAGGAAAACAAATCAACGGAATTTGCCGTCTTCCATGTCATGAATGACGAAGCCAGTAGCTTGTTAGTTCCTGGGACCGCTCGGAAGAGGCCTCAAGCTTGCGGCGATCTCAGTGGTTGCATGGTTTGCACGACATGATATTTGCTCGTGAGCAACGACACTCTTCTTACGTCGCTACAAACTTTGCGCGAGTCGTGGAGTCCTGAGACTGCCAACTTCACTTCTCACGACTTCGGGCAAACCCAGAACACTTTCTGGTCAGCCCTTATCACAGAGCGAAGAAGACATGCGAGGCGTAGTGCAGTCTTTCGATCCACAGGAAGGGATAGGCATTATCCGTGGTCAAGATGGTGCCAGATACCCCGTAACTCGCGCTGACATACAACGGTTTGAAACCCTTGCAGCCGGCCAGCGTGTTTATTTTAGTGTTCGCTTTGTGAACAACCATGTTTTTGCGACAAACGTGGGGAAACTGAAGGTCGGCCGAAAGCGATCTCTCAATAATTGAAATCGTTTGCAAGCACGTCGCGGTCGGGAATGGTTGCCACAGCGATGCTTCGACATTCCTGGTGGGCAGTAGGCAGCACTTCGTAGCCATTGATCTAATTCAAGGAACTTCATAGGCTCCCTGAAATTCAAAGCAGCCGTTCGGCCGGAAAATCCCTGCGAATGACGCATGATTTTCCGGAAGCTCACCAAGCTATGGCTGGCGGCCCTTCTTGCGTATGTCCCCGATACGCAACCGGCGGGCCGCCAGACGGTGCGACTCGAAAGCAATTCTTATGCAGCGACTGAATCGAGTCGTTGCTCTAGGGCACAGAGGATAGAGCAAGACGCCCTGTGGATTTTGACAGTTACGGCCAGGCTTAGGTTTTCATAGGCTGTTGTTGCTCATAACCCCTCAGAAGGTGGCCGCAGTGTTGGGCAATGGGAGACGATGGGCTGTGGCCACCCCCTTTCCTTCAAGAAGATGGTCAAAATCACAGAGCATCAGTCTTTTGCGCCACCTTGATCCTGCGCAACGACACTTCTGGCTTGTTGGAGTAAGAGTTGTTCCGAGTGGTCGAACTTCGCTGGCGGTCATTGATTTGCGTACATGACCCCCAGGTACCTACGCAGCATAGGGCCGCCAGCGCTCTTGTCCTCGGCCGAGAAGTCACTTTCTCACCCGAATGGCAGCCATCTGACAACAACGTGGTGACGGCACTGATTGGTCTTATTTTGACTGCAGAATCTCTCGGCCGTTGGTTGGTTGAATTGGACGGGCGTTTCTCGGATAGATTCTTGCAAAGGCTTCCACCTGTTTGGGAGCTATCGTTGCATGACTCTGTAAGACATACCAAGTGACTCCTTCCGTGCAGGGAGGAGTCGTCAACGAGCCCTTAAAGGTGTAGTAACCACGCTCAATAGGCAGCAAGTCCCCCGCCTGAACAGAGACAGAGGAAATGTTGTTCGCCTTGTCTTTCTCAGATGGAATGTTCTTCCAGAGCAAATCTATCAGAGCGTTCACTGTCCCAGTCTCAAATACGACCGCAATGACTGCTAGATGTCCCTCGGCGTCCGCGTGGACAAGGTGAGCAACAAACGGGAAGCTCTTGCCGTTGATGTGCTCTTCGGCTGGATGGTGAAAGTGAAACTGCTTGAGGGAGTACGTCTTGTCTCCGACGGCGAGAGTGCTGCCGGGGGGATAGTTCACTTGAATCGTATGCCCGTTGTCGATGATTTTCAGTGGCACGCCCTGATAGTCGATTTTCAGAGCGGGTAGGTCACTGGGAATGGCATTCTTCACATCAATGGGAGATTGCGTACGTCCCAGGGAGCACGAGGAATAGGCGGGGTCGAGCTCTCCCCAGTGTTCTGGTTCCGCATAGCTCCAGTGTGACGGATGAGCTTCCTGGGGAGTGCAGAAGGCAAAGGTGATTGGCAGGCACAGCATTGATCCGTGCAGGACAGCCTTATTGAGAAGCTGCCAATTCATGACGGCGTGGAAGAAACAAGCACTAGAATCGCGCACTCTTTAGCATCGCTTCGTATGTTGGCCGGAATCGGTCGAAATCCGACTCCGGCGCTACAAAGACCATGAAGATTACGGAGCCATCGCGCTGCGGGATTACAACTAGCCAGTCTCGCTCCTTCTGTGGTTGACCGTTCGCCGCAGGAAAGGGCGAAGTGGATTGTAAAGAGACAGCGCGGCATTGAATCCCGCCTATGGTAATCGGCTCTGCGTTGCCCACGGGTTGCAACCCACCATTCTGTTGCATGCCCTGCACGAGCTGACTGGTGACGTCATCGATATCTATGCGCACACCCTCGGGTGACGTAAAGCCGTTGAGGAGCACACCATAACCCACACCATTGGCTGTAATACCGGCCGGGGGGGCGATCGTGACGAAGTGCCCTTGCTCCTTGGGAATCATGACCTGCCAGTTTCCAGGATGCTCAATTTTTATCGGACCAAGGTCAGCGATAACCATGCGCTGGGCGGGAAGAACACTCTCGAGTGAGACCGCTGCCGTGTTGGAAAAAGAATTAGGAGCAGGGGCCGATGCGCTTGAGTTTACCGCCATTGCGCCGGTAGGATTAAAGGTGGCCCCGTTCTTCTTATTGAGTGCAGCCCACTCGCCAGACTTTGAGCCTTTCGCGATTTGCTCTCCAGTATAGCTTTTTACTCCCATCGCCTGCTGTCGTACCTTCTGAAAAGCAGAGCTGTCGCCGGCGTAGTTCTGGGCAGACCAGTTCCTAATTTCCGTCTTGATAGCCTGCTCGCGATTGCCGGGATTCGGGTGATCACTGAGCCACTGCGGCGGGTTTTTACCGCCCTCTGATTCGAGAGTCTTAAAGAAATCGGCCATCGCCTGCGGGTTGTAGCCAGCCTTGTAGAGGATCATGGCGCCCACCGCGTCCGCCTGCGATTCGTCGCTGCGTGAGTATTTCAACATGAGGCCTTGGGCGCCCATTTGAATTCCCATTTGGCCAAGCTGTCCGACCATTCCTCCCGCTTTTCCTCCTACCGTTGCGCCGAGGGCCGCGTCGGCGATTCCTGCAAGAATGCCTGTGGTCTCCTCCTTGTGCGCCTGCTTTGCTGAGTGCTGCATGTATACGTGCGACATTTCGTGCGCCATCACACCGGCGAGTTGGGCTTCATTGGCAGCGGCGGTAATAGTTCCGATGTTGACGAACATCGGTCCCCCGGGCAGTGCGAAAGCGTTGATCTCTTTTTGAGCGACGACATGGAATTCAAACGGCCAGGAGTATTCCGGCGGGATGGTAGCCACCAGCCTCTGGCCGAGTTGCCGTACGTATTGGGTTTCAGGGCTGTTGTCAGGGAGCACCGGCATCTGCTGATAGACCTGTGCTGCGGCCTGGAGACCGAGCGCCCGCTGGTTGTCCCGTGACATGTGTGCATTGCCGGGATTGGGGAACGCGGGACCCGTAGTCTGCGCCCAGATCTGCCTCGCGAGCAACAACACACTCAACAATGCCAGTCGCTTCAAGAGTCGGTCCACATGGAAGGTTGCGGGCTGGGAAACGCTCTGGGTCATAAGTGTCGACATCTCTTCACCGAACTTCACGCTCTCCTGGGTAAGCGGGGATGCAAATTAGCATTACGGCCCCCTTTGGGCGTTCGTCACTCTTCGCTCAGCGACTTCAATCCCAAGGAATCATAGGCAAGACCACGCGACAGGCAGTCACTGGAGTCTCTCTCATCAAGCGGTCCCCATGAGTCTTGTCCTTTGTTGCTTCTAAACGCAGGCAAAGGCTCTGGCAACTGTCAGTATGCACAGAGCCACGATTCTGTTGCAGATTGCCGCGTAACTCCTGCTAAGTTGAGCCATTCGAAAAGCTCGTTTCGGTACCAACTCTTTCAGTGACCCCATTCATCAGGATCGCAGGCTTCCGGTGCTTTTTACTGTCTTGGTAACGAAGCGAGGGCTGAAGCGGAGAGAATACTCACAGTGAGCAGCAGACAAGCCCAAGTTGGGCTCTTAAATGATTGCCGCGAGGCCGAATCGAATGATTGCCTCCCGGGGGCTGGGGCGGTACCTCGTGGATTTTCTGACCTCAAACCGTCGTTGAGGTTCGATGTTGTGTTGCGAGCACTGTAGCTACGGCTCGCGGCCTGTCACCTGCTATTTCTGACAGTGCCTGGATGTTAAGGATTTCTCTAAGAACAGTAAGGTTCGACCGGGGGACACGAGCACCTGCACACTCGGCACGCCAGGAAGGAGCGAGTCGAGTATGCCGGCCAAACGATGGGTTGGGCACACCTGGTGTGAAGACAGCTAATCTGCTCGTGGTTCTTTTGTGATACAGCACCTTATAAGACTAACGAAGTCGCGGGGCTGGCGGTCCGCGTGTGGTCGCTATGCCGAAGGGTCGCCAGCCTTTTTCCTCTATGAATGTCAAAAAAAAACTCGATCCGAGAGAGCTGCTCCAACTTACGGAGGCTGCTGGCTCTCGTTAAGCCCGCTGGCATGGAAGGGTTCCTACAGGAAGTGCGAACCATAGAATGCGATGCACTTGTAGCTGACAGAGAAGACCTCCAGTCCATCGAGGAGAACCTGACCGGCTTAATGAGGCGACTCATTGAACAAGGGATCGTTGATGCCGAACGTTTGAAACAATTTTTTGGTGAGCATGGGTGCTAGGCACTCAACAGAGTTTGTCCTGCGTGCAAGGACCTGACTCAACAAAAGAAGTCAGCGCGATTGTGCTTCTTCCCTGAGACGCCTTCTCTCTAACCTACCGCAGGTCGTCTACAAAGAGTCCTGATGGCACAAACCCGCAGTCGAGGCAAACGAGAGTCTTCGGAAATGCCAAGAAGGAGTCAGACTGCTCCCCTCATCTCCATCAAAAACCCACGTTATCTTCGGCTGGGTTGGTCCTTCGAACGAGCCGTATCACAACCTCAATCAGTCTGCCTGTCGTGACAGGAAGAGACTAGAGAGGGTGCAACATTCGATGGTAGACCTGTTCTTGTTTGCCGAATGGAGAGACAAAATCATCTGCTTAAACGCAGTGGTACCAAAACTGTAAAAACTGACAGTTGGGCACTTTTGAGTCCGCTAGTAGAAAAACGTTACCCCTGCTAGTGCATCTGGGGGAATGTCCTCAATCGATTTCTTTGGGGTGCGCAGAGGCTCAAGACTCCTTTAAGCCGAAGCATCGTGATCCCTTGTCTTCCACAGATTCTTTCTTTGAGGTAAGTAAAATGAAAATCCTACTTTCGAAAGCTTATGAAAGGCTGAGCAGATCCCGGGCGATTTTTCGCCTTTTTTGCACCCTCACGTTTTTGTTGGGAGCTTCCTTGGCCACACACGCACAGGTGGTAACTGCAACGGTCCGCGGCGTGGTCATTGACGAGCAGGGCGCGGCCATCGCTGGTGCCGATGTTACCATCACTAACATCGAAACGTCGTTTACTCGGGCGACGACAACCGGCGCCGACGGAGAATACAACTTTCCAGACCTTCCTTTAGGTCTCTTCAAGATCCGCGCTTCGCACTCAGGATTCAATGGCACTGAGCAGACGGGGATCACCCTTCATGCTCATGACAGTCTGGTGGTCAACATTTCTTTAAAGATAGGGTCTGTAAGCGAGTACGTCACCGTGGAAGCGACACCACTCGCCGTGCAGACTACCAGCGGGGAACTCTCCAGTCTTATTCAGAGCAACCAGATTGGCGGGCTGCCCTTGAACGGTCGAAACTTCATGCAACTTTTGACGTTGGTCCCCGGTGTGGCTCCGGCAGAGGCTTTCAGTATTACCAATAAAGGGCTAAAGGGCGCTTCGGATGTTTCCATCAGCGGCGGAGCTTCCAACGCAAACCAATGGCTCGTTGATGGCGCCAATAATAACGACACGGGATCACAACGTACGATTCTTATTTATCCTTCGGTCGATTCGATTGAGGAATTCAAAATCGAGCGCAATAGCTACGGCCCGGAGTTCGGCCTTGCCGCCGGCGCACAGATCAGTATCATCACCAAGAGCGGCTCCAACGATTTTCACGGGGGCGTTTTCTATTCTGGCCGCAACGACGCACTGAATTCGTACGACACCCAACTCAAAGCCGGCTGTCCGACGCCTCTCAGCTCGGCAACCTGCCCGAAGAACAAGTTTCGCGGGAACGACTATGGCTTTCACATAGGCGGCCCAGTCGTCAAAAACAGAGCCTTCTTCTTCTATTCGGAAGAGTGGAACAAGCGGATCGAAGGGTTGGTGCGGTCCGCGCGCGTTCCCACCGCCGCAGAGCGAACTGGTGATTTCACAGCCATTGCGGCGTGCCCTGCCTCTGCGGCGAATAAGGCTGCCGGCCACAACAACATCGGTTTCCCGATCGATCCCGTTACCGGAGCCCCGGCACTTCACGACCCCGCCAGTGCCGTTGGCAATGCGGCTTTCGGTGCCACGCTTCCTCAAGCGAGGCAGATTCCTCAAGCCCTCAGCACTGCACTCATGGGAATGTTCCCTCTGCCCACAAACTCCGACCCGTGCGCATCCACGAACTGGACCGAATCTCTGAATGTGCCTACACCTTGGCGCGAAGAAAACGTTCGAGGAGACGTCAATCTCACTAAAAGTCTGAACCTGATGATGCGCTATGCGCATGATTCCTGGCAGCTTGGGCCGCCGTCTGCCGGGTTTGCTTGGGGCAGCAATCCGCTAGGCGTGATTGATCAAAACTGGATTCAACCGGGGACCATCGCAGTGGGACGCTTGAGCAAGACGTTCGCTTCCAGCATGGTCAACGACTTTCAATTCAGTTTTTCGCAGAACAAAATCACCATCCAACCCACCAACGTGGCGCTCATGCAGCAACTGAACACGCAGATCCCCTATTTTTTCCCGATCTCAGGAAAGAAATACGGGGACAAGGGTCCGAGCGTTTGGTTCCAAGGTGCTACCAACCTGCCCAACGTCTGGACCATTGCGCCGTGGGCCAACGAACAGGACTTGTACACCTGGCAAGACGACCTCTCCGTTGTCAAGTCCCGTCATACGATGAAGTTTGGCGTGTCCATCAGTCGGAACTTGAAGGACGAACAACAATCCAACCTGGAGTATGGAAATTTTGGCGGACCAACGGGGTACAACGGATGTAACGGAAAGATAGTCGCTGGAGTTTGTCCCAACAGCACGGGCAACACAACCGGCTATAACCCTGCTGACCTTCTTCTGGAAAACATGGCTTTTGGCATGGGAGAGGCGAGCACCATCTTTGTCGGCAAGCAGCGTTGGCGCAATTACGAGTTTTACGGTGGTGACACGTTCCGCCTGAGCAGCAAACTAACAATTGTATATGGAGTCCGGTATTCCCTCCTGCCAAACCCATTTCTTGCCGACAACCGCTACACCACTTTTAATCCTGCGGCCTACGTTGCGGGCCTCGGACGCACGCCCTGCAACGGGTTGCTGTATGCCCCTGGTCTGGGGTCAAACCCATGCCCGTCTGGCACCGGCGGAATGGCCGGTCCAAACAATGCGCTTTGGAACAACAACAACCATATGATTGCTCCGCGCTTGAGTCTTGCTTATGACCCGACTGGACAAGGAAAGTGGGCTATTCGGGCCGGGGCCGGACAGTTCTTCAATCGTGACCGCCTATATTCGTTGCAAATTTCAGGGCAGAATCCGCCCTTCATCGGGAATTTTAGTTCTACGAACGGCCGCTTCCTGGACACTGTGACTCAGCCTGCTGTCTGCGCCCCCAATTGCTTCAGCACTGGCCTTGGCTTCCCGACCATTGGGAATGAAACCAGCAATCAGATGCCCAACAGCTGGCAGTTTAACCTCAGCGTTCAGCGCGAACTCTGGAAGGATGCTGTGCTGGAAGCCGGCTACGTCGGCAATACGAACGTTCACTGGGAGATTCGCTCCAATATCAACGATGTCGCCCCGGCGAACCGCGTTGCTTATTTCGAGGCCACCGGAGATTCCGCAACACGCGCAGCCCTTCGCCCCTATGGGGCTCTAACACAGGACAACGGCATCAACTACTACAGCCGCTCCGGACAATCCAACTACAATGCGTTCCAGTCATCGTTTAGGACGCGTTTCTCGCGCAATTCCACGTTCCAGCTAGCCTACACATGGTCAAAGCTAATTTCGGATACCGTGCTGATCGACTCCCCGACTTACAACGTGGACTATTACAATCCGCGCGCCAGTAGGGGGCCGGATCTGCTCAATCGGCCGCACATCTTTGTAGCCAACGTAATCTATAACCTCCCGGCGCTGGACAATCAGAGCGCTTTCATTCGCAATGCGGCGGGCAGTTGGGAAGTCAGTTCAATTCTCAATTTCGCCTCCGGTCCTTCGCTGACTCCTGTCATAGGCACCGATTACGCGGGTATCGGTCATTCCGGGGCGCAGTACCTAATGCGCGTACCGGGGCAGTCCTGCCGGTCCAGCAGCACAAACGGACGCCAGTGGTTCAATCCAAATGCGTTCACCGTGAATGGTTTGCAGATTGGAGCGCTTGGTAACTCCGGCGCTGGGATTTGTGCTGGTCCCGGGAACAGTGAGGTTGACCTATCCTTGCGGAAGAACTTCAAGCTGACGGAGCGGGTGAACATGCAGTTCCAGTTCGACTTCTTCAACCTGTTCAATCATCCGCAATACCAGGCCAGCGCTATCAACATGAACTGGGGTTTCAACACGCCAACTCGTGTCCCTGGATCCGCTGCGTCGGCCCTATACGCGGATAAGAACGGCAATCCTGTTTTTCCTCCCGCCAACGCGAGTTCGGTCAACGGACTCACTGGATGCAATGGCACAACGCACCTGGCCGATCCTGCCGGTACGAGCGCGGAGACAATGTGCGCAGCTTCCATCATCAACACGACTTACAACCCTGGCAGTAATTTCGGACTCGCTACGCAGTCCCGCGAAAACGGTTGGCGCCAGCTTCAGTATGGTTTGAAGTTCACTTTCTGATCGTGCGACACATTTCGGACCGGTTCCCCGGCCTTTTTCAACGCCGGGGAACACCGTTTGCTTGATTTGATCTGTCTCTAGCTTTGCGGCACGCGTTTAGACATGACGGGTCCTTGGGATACAACGTGGCCATGTTTCAAACTCCCCTGCGAAGGTTTTTCTGCGCTCTGACGGCTGGCCTTCTAATGCTGTCTCTCCTAGTCACAATGAGATCCCGCGCGCAGACGCGGCAGGCCGGCAGCAGTAGTGTTCCACTTCCGAAGCTTCCAGCCCCGGCCAAAAAAGAACGGAGTGGCTTCCCGCCCATTCCCACGTTCAAGGACATCGCCAGGGAGGCCGGGCTTGCGGCGTCGCACATCGCCGCTCCGGAAGCGCACTACATTATTGACTCCACCAGCGGCGGAGTCGGCCTCTTTGATTGCGACGATGATGGCCGTCTTGACGTCGTCTTGATTAACGGTTCCACTCTCGAGCGGTTCAGCGCAGGCGGCGACGCTATGGTCACTCTCTATCATCAAGAGGCGGACGGAACGTTCAAGGATATAACCAAGGAGGCTGGCTTGGGTCGTCACGGCTGGAGCATGGGCGTGGCCGTTGCCGACTACGACAATGACGGCAACCTCGACCTGTTCGTAACCGGCTTCGGGGGCAGCGCTCTCTACCGCGGGCTAGGGGACTGCAGATTCGAAGACGTGACGGAGAAAGCCGGAGTGGGGGGAAGTGGCTTCATGACCGGCGCGGCTTGGGGAGATTATGATCGCGACGGCTTCGTCGATCTGTTCGTCTCTCGCTACTCCCATCTCGACATGAATAACCTTCCGCAATTCGGCAGTAACAGGTTCTGCCGATTCAAAGGCATCCTGGTGCAGTGCGGCCCCTGGGGCCTCGAAGGAGAGAGCGATTTTCTCTATCACAATCGCGGGGACGGCACCTTCGAAGAAGTCTCCGTCAAAGCCGGGGTTCACGATGACATTGGCTATTACGGACTTGGCGTCATGTGGGTAGATTACGACGACGACGGCTGGCCTGATCTGCTAGTCGCCAACGATTCCGTTCCGAACTATCTCTACCACAACAATCACAACGGCACATTTACAGATGTGGGTATGCTCAGCGGCGTGGCCCTCAGCAGCGAAGGCCTGGAACTCGGCAACATGGGTGTTGACTGGGGCGATTACGACCACAGCGGGCGACTCAGCTTCTTGGTCACCCATTTCGAGGAGCAACCGAACTCCCTTTACCGCAACCTGGGGCCGCAAGGCTTCGAGGATGTCAGTTGGACCTCCCTTGTCGGCCAACCGAGCGATCCTTACGTCGGCTGGGGAACATCGTTCTTTGACATGGACAACGATACTTGGCTCGACATACTTGTCGCCAATGGGCATGTCTATCCGCAAATCGACACACTCGACACCGGTCCGCGCTTCAAGGAACCGCTTCTCTTGCATCGGAACAATCGTGACGGAACGTTCGACGAAGTTTCCAAGGAATCGGGTCTGGCCGCTCTTCCGCTTCATTCCCGCCGCGGCGCAGCCTTTGGCGACGTCTTTGACACTGGCAACATGGATGTTCTGCTGCTCAATGTAGGCGAACCCCCATCACTCCTTAAGAACACGAACGCTAGCGGATTCCACCGCGTCCTTTTCAAACTCATCGGTACCGCGAGCAATCGCGCGGCCATCGGTGCGCGAGTGATCATTAGGTCGGCGGGGATAAGGCAGGTCAGTGAAGTTCGAGGCGGGAGCAGCTACCTCTCGCAAAACGATTTGCGTCTCCACTTTGGCCTTGGCACTGCCAAAAAAATAGAAGCTGTGGAGATTCGCTGGCCC
>Ga0126369_10003467_pt1 | contig 11388 bp, 6 predicted proteins | sample PanSoiMetaPlot_1_FD_109646 | JGI IMG/M metagenome (GOLD analysis project Ga0126369, IMG submission 109646) | Tropical forest soil microbial communities from Panama - MetaG Plot_1 | ecosystem: Environmental > Terrestrial > Soil > Tropical forest > Bulk soil | place: Panama | collected 2016-02-17 | reverse complement strand
GCGCACGCGCTTTTGGGATTGGCGCGAGTGGCCGAGGATAGCTACGGCGGTGAGGCGGTTAAGTTCGCTGATAGAGCTCTCGCGGCCGATCCGAAGCTTTATGAAGCGCGCGAATTGATGGCGCGTATTGCGCTTGAAGATAATAATGAACCCAAAGCCGTGGAAGAGGCGAACAAAGCGGTCGCGATTTCGGGCGAAGCGCTGGACGCTATGGCGATTCTGTCGACCGTCGACTGGCTGGACGACAAGCCCGCGCCCGCCCCTCCGGGCAAGATTCAGATCGGGTCGCCATGGATGGAGCGGATTCTCAAAGTAAATCCGCATTATGGCGAAGCTTACGCGCTCGCCGGACACTTCTTCGTAATCAACCGCCGCTACGAGGAGGGCATTTTGTACTACCGCAAGGCGCTCGAGCTCAATCCGGAGCTTCAGAGCGCGCGCAGCGAATTAGGCATCAACCTCATGCGGCTGGGTCAAAACGACGAAGCCTATAAGCTGCTGATGGAAGCCTGGGATGCGAACTGGCGCGATCTTCCAACCGGCAACACGTTAAAGCTGATGGACAGCTACAAGAACTTCGACACACTGAAGACGCCGAGCGGCCGCGGCGTGGTGAAGCTGCAAAAGAAGGAAGAGGCGTTGTTGAAGCCATACTTCGAAGCCGAGCTGGACAAGGTTCTCGAGACCTACGACAAGAAGTACAAGTACAAGCTGCCCGGGACAGTGCAACTGGAGGTTTATCCGGATCACGAAGATTTCGCGGTCCGCACCATGGGCATGCCGGGATTGGGCGCTCTGGGCGTGACGTTCGGCAACGACGTTGCGATGGATTCGCCCAACGGGCGCAAGCCGGGCGAGTTCCACTGGGCCAGCACGTTGTGGCACGAGATGAGCCACGTCTACGTGCTTTCGATGACCAATCATCGAGTGCCGCGCTGGTTCACGGAAGGATTGGCCGTGTACGAAGAGACGGCGGAGAACCCGGATTGGGGAGATCGCCTTGACCCGCCCAGCATCCTGGCGATCAAAGATCACAAGCTGCTGCCGGTGGCCGAACTGGATCGCGGCTATATTCATCCCTCCTATCCGAATCAGGTGATCGTCAGCTACTTCCAGGGCGGTCGCGTCATTACTTACATTGTGCAGAAGTGGGGCTATGACACCGTGCTCAATATGATCCACGATTTCGGCAATCGGATGAGCACGCCGGACGTGATCGAAAAAGAGCTGAAGATGAAGCCGGAGGAGTTCGACAAAGAATTCCTCGCCTGGCTGGAAGCGCAGACCAAGACCACCGTGGACGGCTACGAAAGCTGGACCAAGCGGGTCAAAGCTTTGAACGAGAACGTCAAGAACAAAGACTGGGGCGCGGTGATTAAGGAAGGAAGCGAAATCCGCAACATTTACCCCGATTACGTAGAGGCGGGGAGCGTCTACGAAGCTCTGGCGAAAGCCTACGAAGCCGGCAACGACAAAGCCAAGGCAATGGAGCAATTGAAACGCTACTCCGAGGTTGGCGGGCGGAATCCGGAGACGCTCAAGCATCTGGCCGACATGGAAGGGGAAGCCGGCGATAAACGCGCGGCGGCGAAGACGCTTCAGAGGTTGGACTACATTTATCTGCGCGACGAGCAGGCTCACCAGAAGCTGGGCGAACTGGACTTGGAGCTGAACAATCCGGCGGGCGCCGTTCTGGAGTATCAGGCGGTGCTGGCCGGAAAGCCGGTGGATCCGGCAGGGGCGCATTTCCAGCTTGCCAAGGCGTTTCAGGCGGCTAAGCGGACCGCGGACGCCAAAGAAGAAGTCTTCGCCGCGCTGGAGCTGGCGCCCGAATACAAACCCGCTCAGAAATTGTTACTGGAGTTAAACGCGAAAGACGCAAACGTGAAATAATAGAATGCCTTCGGTGGAGCAGGCTTTAGCCTGCAACGGAGGCTTTGGCCTCCGCAGGCGGGCGCAGGCTGAAGCCCGCGTTGCAGACTAAAGCCTGCTCCACCACTCGGAAATAATACATGTCAACTCTTCCTATCCAAACCCCCAGCATCGACACGGGCGAGCTCAAAGAGCGCGTCGCTCGGTTTCAAAAGATCCGCGACGACATTGTGACCCAGGTCCGGCGAGTAATCGTGGGCCAGAACGAAGTCATTGAGCAAGTGATGATCGCTCTTTTTGTGGGCGGCCACTGCCTGATCACCGGCTTGCCGGGAACCGCCAAGACGCTGCTTGTGCGGACGCTCGCCACGATTTTGGGCCTGGACTTCCGGAGAATACAGTTCACGCCGGATCTGATGCCCTCCGACATCACGGGCACGGACATTATCGAGGAGGATCCGGGTACAGGCCGGAGAACCTGGACTTTCGTTCCGGGGCCGATCTTCGCCAACGTGCTGCTGGCGGACGAAATCAACCGCACGCCTCCCAAGACGCAATCGGCGCTGCTGGAGGCGATGCAGGAGCTATCGTGCACGGTGCGCGGCAACCACTACAAAATCCGCCCGCCGTTTTTCGTGCTGGCGACGCAGAACCCGATTGAGTTGGAAGGCACGTATCCCCTGCCGGAAGCGCAGCTCGACCGCTTCATATTCAACGTGCTGCTGGATTATCTTTCGGCCGAGGATGAAATGCAGGTGTTGGATCTGACCACTACGACGCACATTTCCCAGGCCGACGCCGTAACCAACGCGGAAGAGATCTTGGAGTTCCAGCGGCTGGTGCGCATGGTGCCGATCGCGGAATCCGTGGCGCGGCATGCGGTGAGCCTGGTGCGCGCCACGCGCAGCACCGATGAAACCTCGCCGGACTTCGTCAAGAAGTATGTCAATTTCGGCGCGAGCGTGCGCGCGGCGCAGAATCTGGTGCTGTGCGCCAAGGCGCGCGCGCTGATGCAGCATCGCTATCACGTCTCCTATGAAGACGTGCGGGCCCTGGTGCGGCCGATTCTGCGGCATCGCATCCTGCTCAATTTCCAGGCGGAATCGGACAAGCTGACGCAAGACGACATCTTGAAGAAGTTGTTGGACGCGATGCCCGCGCCGCGCGACTGAGTTCTCCAGGCCTCTCCATGCTTCAGCGGTTCTTAGATCCCGCGGTGCTGCGGAATTTGGCCGGGCTCGACCTGGTGGCCAAGACGGTGGTGGACGGGTTTATTGCCGGCCTGCACCGCTCGCCGGATTTCGGATTCAGCCAGGAGTTCGCGGAGTATCGCGCCTACACGCCGGGCGACGATTTGCGGCACGTGGACTGGAATGTCTTCGCCCGCACCGAGCGCGCGTTCCTGAAGCGCTATCGCGGCGAAACCAATTGCCAGGTGAATGTGCTTCTGGACGTCAGCCGCTCGATGAGCTACAAAGCCAACGGGCGCGACAAGCTGGAGTACGCGAAATTCCTGGCTGCGTCGGTGCTGTACCTGGCGCACTTGCAGAGAGACGCGGCGGGCCTGATTGTGTTCGACGATGAGGTCCGGCACTTTGTGCCGCCCTCCACTCGCCAGGGCCAGTTGCACCGGCTGCTGCACGGCATCGAGCAGGCGCAGCCAGGTCTTCGCACGGATTTCGCGCGTCCGTTCGCTCACCTGATGGATTTCTTGCGGCGGCGCGGCGTCGTCGTGGCGATTTCCGACTTCTGGGAAAATCCGGAGAAGATCATCGACACGGTGGCTCCGCTGCGTTTCAGGGGCAACGAACTGGTGCTGTTCCACGTCTTAGATCCCGACGAGATCCATCCGAAGCTGAAGCATCCGGTGATGCTGGAGGATCTCGAGACCGGCGAGACGATGGAAGTGACGCCGGACTACGCGGCTCACGAATACCGCGACAAAATGCAGACGCACCTGGAGTCGATAGAAAAGAAGGCCAAGGGCGCGGGCATGGATTATTTTTTGGTGGACACGGGCCGTCCACTGGACGCGGCGCTGCGGGAATACCTGGCGATCCGTACGGGGAGGCTGTAAGGTGAGCACGGTGGAGCAGGCTTTAGCCTGCAACGGGGGCTTTAGCCCCCGCCTGCCAACCTTTCCAGGCGCGGGACCATTTGTAGTCCTCCGGCCTTGGCGCCAGCCCGGCTACAACAGGATTGTTCTCGATATGTCGGGTCACTTTGGTGATTTCCTCCGAAGTCCGCATCCACCGGTCGTAAGATTCGGCCTGCCAGAAGGGCTTCCCAGTTTGGCCGATAATCAGGTTCGCTTCTCGCGCTGTACGGCCCTTAATTCTCCTCAGCACTTTAGAGGTAGGGATGGGGGGCCGAATCAGAAGATGGACACGGTTCGACATCACGACCCACGCGTGGAGTTCGCAGAGCCGATCCCTGTCCGCCGCAGCCCGGATTTGCGCCGCAATCAAGTCCGCCAGTTCCGGCCGCTTCAGCCACATCGGTCCGACACGCGTCGTGTCGAGATAGCGGTCCATCCAAACGAACGCGTGGCCTGCGGAAGGATGGTTGGCGGGCGGGTACCGGCATTCGCGCAGACTGCCGTTCAGAGACCACGTAACGAACAGCACTCGATCTGCTGGCCGCCAGTGGGGAAGGCGTCGGCGGGAGATGTGCATTCACATTTTTGGTGCGGGGAATCGGGGAAATTTCTCACGCGGGGGCTGAAGCCCTCGTTGCAGGCTAAAGCCTGCTCCACCCAGGCGACTGAGGTATCTTAGATGGGATTTCTTTCTCCTTGGTTTTTGGCGGGCGTGGCGGCGGTCGGGCTGCCGGTGTGGTTGCACCTGCTCAAACGCCACAAGAGTGATCCGCGGCTTTTCCCTTCCCTCATGTTTTTCGAGCGCCGCGAGCAAAGCTCGGTGGTGCACAAGCGCCTGGATTATATCTTGCTGTTCGCGCTGCGGACGCTGATGCTTGTCCTGCTGGCGCTCCTGTTCGCGAACCCCTTCATACGGCGCGCGACGCCCAAGGCCGCGGGAAAGAAGCTGGTGGTGGTGGCGGTGGATCACTCCTTCAGCATGCGGGCGGTGGAAGGCGGCCAATCGCGGCTGGACAAAGCCAAGAACGAGGCGCTGAACGTGATTTCGCAGATTCCTCCGGCGACGGCGGCGGAAGTCGTCGCGCTCGGCGGGCAGGTTGTCCCGATGACGCAGCAATCAACCGACCCCAGCGAGCTGCGAGCGGCCGTGGCGGCGATTCAGCCTTCCGATGGGCGCGCGTCTTTCGGAGAGTTGTCGCGCTTCGTTCGGGCGCTGGCCCAATCCAGCAAGATGCCGATCGATCTTCATCTGGTGAGCGATCTGCAAAAGACGGCCCTGCCTCCGGGGTTTGCGGATCTGCGGCTGGACGAAGACACCGCGCTGATTTTGCACCCGCTAGGCGGTGAGCTTCCCAATTGGACCGTGGAAAACGTAGTGGCTCCGCGTCGCGTGTACGATCCCAAACGCGTGCGGGTGCAGGCGACGGTGGCCGGCTTCGCGTCGCCCGCTTCGAAGCGGACTGTTTCGCTCGTTCTGAACGGCAAGACCGCGCAGACCAAGACCGTGGACGTTCCGGCGAATGGACGCGCCTCAGTAGAGTTTTTGGGCCTCGACGCATCGTATGGATTTAATCGTGGAGAAGTTCGGATCGATTCTGCCGACGCGCTTTCCGCCGACGACCGGTTCGTGTTTTCGGTGGAGCGCGCCGATCCGAAGAAGATCCTTTTCGTCGACGATGGGAGGCGGCCGAAAGGGCAGTACTATTTCAAGACCGCGCTCAATTCCAACACAGACGCGGCTTTCACGCTGGATACGCAGCGGCCGGAAGCCGCGGCGAGTGCCAATCTTTCGAACTTCGCGGTCGTGGTGCTGAACGATCCAGGCGTTCTTCCAGCGAGCCTACTGGACAATTTGCAGCGCTACGTACAGGCCGGCGGTTCGATGCTGATCGTGCTCGGGCAATCCTCTGCGGCTCTCCAGAAGGTCCCCGTGACGGGCGATTCTATCGACACGACGCGTTATGCAAGCCGGGAGTCGGAGCTGTTCTTGACCGCATCCGACGTTGATACCGGACATTCGGTGCTGAAGAACGTCGAGAGATTTGAGGGAGTGCGCTTCTATCTTGTGACGCACGTGACGCCGGCAAAATCCAGAGTGCTGGCGAAGCTGAATGACGGGACGCCCCTGGTGCTGGAAAGCCAGATCGGAGGCGGGAAGGTTTTGATCTTCACGTCTCCGTTCGACAATTCGGTGAACGATTTTCCGCTAGCGCCGTCATTTGTGCCGTTCGTGCAGACATCGTCGCAATATCTGGGCGGCGGGGGCGTCGAGCAACCGGTGAACCAAAGCGTCGATTCCTACGTCGAATTGAGAACCGCCGAAGGAAAGAATGCGCCCGCGGAAGTACTGGATCAGGATGGCAAGCGCGTGCTGACCTTGGAAGAGGCTACCACCGCCGCAACTTTTCCGCTTTCGCGCGAAGGATTCTACGAAGTGAAGACAGCCAGCGGGCGGCGAAGCCTTCAGGCGGTGCATGCGGACCGCAGGGAATCGGATCTTTCGGCGATTCCGAAGGAGACGCTGGATCTGTGGAAGGGCACGGGCGCGGGCGGCTCGGCGACGGGCCAAGCGAACGCGGCGGCAGGCGGAGAGCAAAAGACGCCATGGTCTCTTTCCCCGATCCTCTTAGCCCTGTTGCTGCTTGTCGCGCTGGCGGAGTCTGCGCTAGCGAACGGATACCTGCGCGCTCCCGACGATCGTCAGGCGGAGGCGAAGACCAATCGGGCAGCCGCGGGCGCGCTGCAAGAAGTTGGACGATAACTTGCCTTCAGTTTGCCTCCTTTTCCCCTAGGGCATCGAGCGTCTTCTTCATCGCGACGATACCCTGCTCCATCATCTGACCGACAGGACCGGCCGCCTCGTCCGGGAGAAGATCCGCGATCCATGTAACTATGGTGTGGCCGTCCTCGCCCTTAAAGACCTGAGCAGACCCATTGTGATGGGTCATGAGTTCGCTTTGCACGGACCAAACCACGCGCTTGGAGTCATCGTTGACATCGACAATCAGCTCGCGAACAACCATGCCGTTGCCGAAGGTTACGATGCGCGCTCCTGGCTCGAGCCGCGTGTCTACGACGAAGCCGGGGACCAATCGCGTGTGCAAGGCGCCAATGTCGCGAAGCGCTGCCCAAACCGCGCCGACACTCGCCTTCGTTGAAATTTCTTTCCGTATCGAAGCCATGTTCGTGTGTTCTCCAATTCTGGTTAGGTCAGGGACGCCGGCGGCGTGATGCCCATCAAACGCGTATAGACCACGAGTTGGCCGTAGTGCTCCGACGTGTGTTCCACGAACGTCATGATGAGCTCTGTTGCCTTCAAATCGAGCGAGCCACGCTCCCGTAGCGCCGACGCCACATAAGCCGAGTTGCGCTTCAATGCTTCGAGGATGCTCGCCTTGGTGGAGTATGCGGCGAGTGGCAGTTCGTTGCCCGTGTCGTCGGCTTTCTTACCATTCAAGGTATCCGCAACATACTGATTCCAAAATGCGACGTGGCGGAGCACCTCGCTGAAGCTGCGAATACCAGCCCGTGGCTGTGAATCGAATTCCTTTGCCGAAATCGCTTCTGCAAGCTCCGCTATCTTCTGGGACTCCTGCTCCCATCTTTCTATCAACAAAGCCGTCATTGCTTCTACTTGCCGAACGGTTGCTGTCATTTCTACGCCTCCTTGGTATGACCGTTTACGGTCCCACTGGGCTGCGATCTCTTTGTTCCGCAGCACATTATCGTTTGTAACGCTCGGAGGAGGTGGAATTCTTGGCGAAAATTGCGGTCGGAATGGCGGTTTAGCGGGCGGTCGCCGTATGCGAGCTCTGGCGCTAGAAGAAGGGCTTTGCGGGTAAACGCCTTGCCTCCTCATCCGTCCATTTTGTTGGTATTGTTGTTAGTAGCGTTGGCGGAGCGACGGAAAGAGGCGGCATGAACACACGCGAGCAACTCAACCATTATTTACAAGGGTTGGAAAAGCGCCTGCGATGGCTGGCGGTCACCAAGGGAGCAGCGGTGGCCTTGGGGGTAGCGCTGGGAGCGACACTGGCGCTGGTGCTGATCACCAACGCGCTGGCCTTTTCCGAATCCAGCATGACGGTGGCGCGCGTGATCTTGTTCCTGGCCGTGGCGGTGGCGCTGGGCTATGCGCTCGTGATTCCGCTGACGCGGTTGAACCGGCGGCGCACGGCGGGCCGCGCCGAGCGCGCGTTCCCGCAGTTTGAAGAGCGTCTGCTCACTTACGTCGAGCGCGCCGATTCGAGCGATCCCATGCTCGAGTTGCTGGCCGACGACACCCATTCGATCGCCAGGCAGACGCAGCCGGAATCCGTGGCTCCGCGGAAATCGATCTTCGCGTTGGCGACCGGCGCGGGGGCGGCGGGCGCGGTGCTGCTTTGGATGATCCTCGCGGGGCCGGGCTTTTTGGGTTATGGCGCGTCCCTGCTGTGGGCGGGCGCGCCGAAGAACGGGACCGGCGCGGCCTATTACGACATTCAAGTGGAGCCGGGCAACAAGCTCGTGAAGCGGAGAGCGGATCAGTTGATCAGCGCGACGCTTTCGGGCTTCCAGGCGCCGCAAGTGCGGTTTTTCGCTCGATACAAGAGCTCGTCGAAGTGGGAAGAGGCGACGATGATTCCGCGCGGCGGCAGCTCGGCGTATGAGTTTTTGCTGCCCTCGATTTCCGAGCCTGTGCAGTACTACGTGGAAGCTGCGGGCGTGAAATCGAAGACCTATCAGCTCGACGTGGTTGATTTGCCCGCGATCACTCATATCAAGGTGACCTATCATTTGCCGTCGTGGCTGGGTATTCCCGATCAAACCGAGGATCCCGGCGGGGATCTCCACGCCGTGGTGGGAACCGTAGCTGAGCTTCAAGTGACCACCGACAAGCCGCTGAAGAACGGCGCCGTGGAAATGGAAGACGGCTCGCGGGTCAATTTGGAATCGCGTGCGAACGGAACGCTGATCGCGAAACTGCCGGTGCAGAAAGACGGCGCGTATCATTTTGCCGGAATTGAGCAGGGGCAGAGCGTGCGCTTGAGCGAAGATTATTTCATCGAAGCGCAGCAGGATCAGGCGCCCAGCGTCAAGATCATCCATCCTGGGGGTGACGCCAAGGTGCTGCCGGTGGAAGAGGTCACCATCGAAGTGCAAGCGGAAGACGATTTTGCGCTTCAGACGATGGAGCTGCACTATTCGGTGAACGGCGCGCCCGAGAAGACGGTTTCGCTGTTGCCGAATCGGGGCGTGAAGGCGGCGGAGGGGCGGTATATGCTGTCGCTCGAAGATTACAAAATGCAGCCTGGCGACATCGTGAGCCTTTACGCAGTAGCGAAGGACGCGCGCGAGACGTCGCGGAGCGATGTAGTCTTCGTCGACGCGCTGCCTTATGAGCGCAACTATACGCAATCGCAGGCTGGCGGAGGCGGGGGCGGCGGAGGAATGGGCGGCGGGATGCAGGATCTGGAAGAAGTGGTGCGCCGCGAGAAACAGATCATAGCCTCCACGCACAACATCATCGGCGGCGGCGCAAAAGGGAAGGACGCCACTGCGGACAACGGGCGTTACTTGTCGGAGACCCAGAGAGCGTTGCAGAAGCAGGCGGAATCGATGGCGGGCCGCACGACCGCGCGCGAGCTGGCCGGGTTGAACCAGGAGTTCCAGTCGTTCACCAAGGAGTTGCAGGAAGCGGCGGGCGAGATGAATTCGGCTGCCGACCAATTGAAGGGGCTCAAGTGGCAAGATGCGATTCAGCCTGAAGAAAAGGCGTTGCAGCACCTGAATCGCGCGGTGGCCACCATGCGCGATATTCAGGTGGCGTTCGGGAATGGCGGCGGAGGCGGGGGCGGGGGCGGCGCGAGCGCTGGCCGCGATCTGGCCAATCTGTTCGACCTCGAACTGGATACGGAGAAGAACCAGTACGAACAGGCGCAGCAAGCTTCGACTGCCGAGCAGCGGCAGAAGGAAATCGACGACGCCATGCGAAAGCTGGATGAGTTGGCGCGGCGGCAGCAGGAACTGGCCAACAATCAGCGCAACAACAAACAACAGGACATTAATAATCGCTGGCAGCAGGAACAGTTGCGGCGCCAGGCGGAAGAGCTTCAGAAGCAGCTCGAGCGGCTCCAGCAACAACAGCAGAGTCAGTTGTCGCGCAGCGGGCAGCAGGGTCAATCCGGCCAAAGCGGACAGTCCGGCCAGAGTGGGCAGTCCGGCCAAAGCGGGCAGTCTGGTCAGTCAGGACGTTCCGGACAGAGCGCCAGCGCGCAACAGTTGCAGCGGCAGATCGATCAGTTGAAGCAGATCCAGCAGGACATGGCGACTGCGCAGAAGAATGCGCAGCAAGGCGGCGATCCGGCGCAGGCGGAAGCGGCAGCAAGGCGCGCGGCCGAGCGGCTGAACGAGATGAGGGACAGCCTGGCGCGCGGCCGGCAGCAGGATGCCGCGGCGCAGTTGACCGACCTGGCGGAGCGGGCCAACAAGCTCGACGCCGAACAGCACGAAATCGAAGGCCGGATGAAGCAGGCCTTCGGCGATCCTTATTCGGCCGATCCCCGGCAGCGGAATCCGCAGGGCGCTCCTTCGCGGCAGTCCGTGGAAGACATGGCCAAGGAGAAGGAGAAGATGGCCGGGGAGCTGGGCGAAATACAGAAGGAAGTCCAGCAGCAGGCTCGCAATCTGGCTGGGGCGCAGCCGCAAGCTTCGACGCGGCTACGCGAAGGCTTGAGCGCGATTCAGCAGAACGAAGCGCAGCAGCGCATGAAGGATGCAGCAGGATGGCTGCGGAACGGACAGGGGCGGTACATCACCAATCGCGAGGCGCCGGTGACGCAGGCGCTGGACGGATTGAAGGACAGCCTTCAGCGGGCACAGCAGGCCTTGGGCGGCAACTCGCAGGAGCAGGCGCGCAACGACACGGAGCGCCAGCTTCAAAACATCGAGCGCTTGCGCGCCCAATTGCAGAATTACTCCCAGGGGGGGAAGAACGGCCAGCAGCCGGGCAATCAAAGCGGCCAAGGAAACCAGAGTGGCCAGCAAAACGGAAATGGCCAGCAGCCAGGCCAGGGCAATCAAGGCGGCAACCAGGGCGGTCAGCGTAATGGCGCAGGCCCTAACGGCGGCGTCAATGGCGGCTACATCGGTCCCAATGGCGGCGCCTACGTCGGCCCCTACTACAACGGCACGTATGATCCGCGGCTAGGAGTAAATCGCCAGTATCCTCGCGGCATTTACGACGTGCCGGATGAGCGCAATGTCCCGCCCGGTCAAGTGGGCCGCGACTTCCAACGCCAGCTTCAGGACCTCCGGCAGATGTATAAGGACGATCCCAACGTCTCCAAGCAGATTGCCGAGATGCAGGCCGAGCTGGACAAGATGCAGATTGGCGACATCGCTTCGCCGGAGCTGGCGCAGCGCATCAGCCGGACGAT
>Ga0126369_10003466_pt1 | contig 11390 bp, 8 predicted proteins | sample PanSoiMetaPlot_1_FD_109646 | JGI IMG/M metagenome (GOLD analysis project Ga0126369, IMG submission 109646) | Tropical forest soil microbial communities from Panama - MetaG Plot_1 | ecosystem: Environmental > Terrestrial > Soil > Tropical forest > Bulk soil | place: Panama | collected 2016-02-17 | reverse complement strand
TCCATGCGCGCTGCTCTCTGCGTGGCTCTAATGCACTTGGGTGTCGGCGCGCTGGGCGTCGGGCGGCATCCCGATCAGCAGGCGCTCGATCACGAACAGCAGCAGGAACGCCCCGCCGATCGGAATCGGCAGGTAGGTCACGCCGACCGACAGGAAGGGAAAATCGGCGATGGTGTTGTGCCAGGTGGCGTCGACCAGCTTGGCGCCGTACCACAGCATGAACAGTGCCATCGCGCCGACCAGGAGCTCGGCGATGAGCTCGGCCGGGCGGCCGAGCGCGGGCGGCAGCAGGGCGACGAAGAACGACACGTTCATGTGCTGGCGGCGGCGGTAGCAGCTCGCCGCGCCGATGAACGTCAGCACTATGGTGAGCAGCACCGCCATCGGCTCGGGCCAGGAGGCCGCGCTGTTGAGCACGTAGCGGGTGAACACGGCCCAGGGGATCACCGCCGAGATCAGGACCAGCGCGATGCCTGCGACCAGGACGCAGATGAAATAGAGCGCATCCATCGCCCGGCGATAGATCAGCGACATTCAGTCCCCCCGGCAGACGGGCGCGGCGCGCTCGCGCAGGACGCCCGCCGGTCGGCACCGGCCGGTCATCGCGGCACCGCCACCGATCCTAGTCCACCGCCTGGATGCGCTTGATCATGTCGGCGAATTTGGGACCGTACTTGTCCCACACCGGCTTGACCGCGTCCTGGAACGGCTTCTTGTCGCTGACCTCGATGATCTGGATGCCGGCCGTCTTGGCCTTGTCGAGCGCGTCCTTCTCATACTTCGTCCAGAGCACGCGCTCCTCCAGCTGCGCCTCGCGGCCGAACTTGGTGAGCAGCGCCTGGTCGTCCTTCGACAGACTGTCCCAGGTCTTGCGCGAGAACACCAGCATCTCCGGCACGATCAGGTGCTCGGTCAGCGTGTAGAACTTGGCGACCTGATAGTGGTTGTCGAACACGAAGCTCGGCGGATTGTTCTCGGCGCCGTCGACCACGCCGGTCTGCAGCGCGCTGAACACCTGGTCGTAGCCCATGGCGACGCCGTTGCCGCCGAGCGCGTTCATCATGTCGACGAACATCGGGTTGCCCATCACCCGCACCTTCAGCCCCTTGAGGTCGGCGATGCTCTTGATCGGCTTCTTCGTGTCGTAGACGCTGCGCGCGCCGGCATCCATCCAGCACAGCCCGACCAGGCCCGCAGCGGCATTCCCGGTCACCTTGTCGAGCAGCTCCTGGCCGATCGCGCCGTCGATCACCTTCTGCATGTGCGCGGTGTTGCGAAAGAGGAACGGCAGGTTGAACACGTTGAGGTCGGAGACGACGGGCCCGAGCGCGCCGACGCTGACGCGGGCGAGTTGGATCGCGCCGATCTGCGCCTGCTCGATCGCCTCCTTCTCGCCGCCGAGCTGCATCGAGGCGTACATCTGCACGGTGATCCGTCCGTTGGTCGCTTTGGCGAGCTTGTCGCCGAAATGCTCGACCGCCACCACGGTCGGATAGCCGGCCGGATGGACGTCGGATGCCTTGAACACCACCTTCTGCTGCGCCAGCGCCTCGGGCGCGAGCGCGGCCGCCGCCGCCAGAATGAGCGCAAGCCTTGTCGAGCGCATGTCCGTCCTCCTGATCCTGTCCGCGGCCGTTGTGTCGCCGGCCGCCATTGTGCTAGTCATCATATCATATGACAACTTTCTCGGCGAGACCAGCGCGTCGACGCTCGGGCCCGGCCCCACCCGCGGCCCTGCGCCCGCTTGCCGCGCCCAGCCTCGCGCATGCGCTGGTCGAGCGGCTGAGCGCCGAGATCCTCAGCGGCCAGCTGGCGCCCGGTGCGAGGCTGCCGACCGAGCAGGATCTGATCGCGACGACCGGCGTGAGCCGCACCGTGGTCCGCGAGGCGATCGCCGCCCTGCGCGCCGAGGGACTGGTCTTGACCCGCCAGGGCGCCGGCGCCTTCGTGGCGGAAGGCTCGCGCCGGCCGTTCCGCATCGATCCGGCGGATCTCGGCTCGCTCGCCGAGGTTCTGGCCGTGATGGAGCTGCGCACCGGCATCGAGGTCGAGGCCGCCGGCCTCGCCGCCGAGCGCACGAGCGCCGCCGACCTGCGCGAGATCGCGGCCGCCCATGCGGCGATCGGACGGGCGATCGAGCGCGGCGAATCCGCCATCGACCAGGATTTCGCATTCCACCGCAGCATCGCGGAGGCGACCCGCAATCCCCAGTTCCCGCGCTTTCTCGAATACCTCGGACGGTTCATCATCCCGCGCCAGACCATCCGGGTGGCGAGCGGCGCGGCCGAACGGCTCGCCTATCTGCGCGCCATCCAGAAGGAGCACCTGGCGATCCTGGGGGCGATCCGCGCCAGGTCGGTCGCCAAGGCGCGCGCGGCCATGCACAGCCATCTGTCGAACAGCCGCAAGCGCTATCAGCGGATCGCGGCGCATCAAGGCGAACCCACGAGGTAGAAATTACGCGTCATTGCGAGGCGGCCGCAGGCCGCCGAAGCAATCCCCAGCGTCGGAAATTGCTTCGCTTCGCTCGCAATGACCAAGGAGATACCATGCAAACGGTCCTCATCACCGGCGCTTCCGGCGCCATCGGCACGCGGCTGCGCCGTCTGCTCAACGGCGTCTATCCGCACCTGCGGCTGAGCGATCTCAGGACCCCATCCGACCTCGCGGCGGGCGATGCGTTCATCGCTGCCGACCTCGCCGACCTGGCGGCGGTGGAAAGCGTGGTCGACGGGGTCGACGGCATCGTCCACCTCGGCGGGCATTCGGTCGAAGGCCCGTGGGAGACGGTCCTGAGCGCCAACATCATCGGCTGCTACAACCTTTTCGAGGCGGCGCGGCGCAAACGGGTCAAGCGGATCGTGTTCGCGTCGTCCAATCACGCGGTCGGCTTCTATCCGCGCGCGCGCCGCATCGGCATCGACCACCACGTGCGGCCCGACTCGCGCTACGGCGTGAGCAAGGCGTTCGGCGAGGCGCTCGGCGCGCTCTACGCCTTCAAGCACGGGCTGCGCGTGACCTGCATCCGCATCGGCAATTTCGGCGACCAGCCGATCGATCGCCGCCGCCTGTCGATCTGGATCGAGCCGGAGGACCTGGTGCAGCTCGTGCGCATCGGGCTCGAGCATCCCGACATCCGCTACGAGGTGTTTTTCGGCGCGTCCGACAATGTGCGCGGCTGGTGGGACAATGCGGAGGCGTTCCGCTACGGCTACCGTCCGCAGGGGCGCAGCGAGGACTTTCGCGACGCCGCGCTCGCTGCCGACGCCAAGCTTCCGCCCGACCACATCGGCGACTGGTTCCAGGGCGGGACCTATTGCAGCAACGAGTACGAGGGCGACGAGGAGCTGTGGCCGCTGTGATCGCAGCCCGCATGGAGCGCCGCGGAATGCGGGGCGGCCCGTCCCGGATTACGGCGCTGCGCGCCTCCATCCGGGCTACGACGCTTGACCGTTGCAGGTTGCAGGACTAGCGTTTCGACAGGAAACGCCGCGTGGAGGGAACGCTCCATGACGTCCATTACCATCACTCCGTTGACGGATCACACCGGTGCCGAGGTCGTCGGCATCGACTTCACCAGGCCGGTCGACGCCGACACGCGCGCCGCGCTCAACCAGGCCTTCGTCGATCACCACGTGCTGGTCATGCGCGACCAGCATTTCGCGCCCGACCAGTTCATTACGGCGGTCGAGCTGTTCGGCGAGCTGCAGCCGCACGACAAGAAGGAGCACCACGTTCCGGGCCATCCCGACGTATCCTACGTCTCCAACGACGAATTCGTGAACGGCCGGCGCATCATCCCGGGCGAGACGTTCCACACCGACCATTCCAACCATCCGCGCCCGCCCAAGGCGACCACGCTGTTCGCGGTCGAGCTGCCGTCGAGCGGCGGGGACACGCAGTACGTCAACATGCACGACGCCTACGACGACCTGCCGGCCGACACCAAGCGCAAGATCGACGGGCTCAGGTCGGTGCACGCCTATCTCAGCAAGTACAGCCCGCGCCCGCTCGGCGCGATCAGCGAGGAGAGCATGCGCACGGTGCCGCCGGCCGGCATCCACCCGCTGGTGCGCACGCATCCCGAGAACGGCCGCAAGGCGCTGTTCCTCAATCCGATACGCATGGAATCGATCGTCGGCATGGAGGATGCCGACGCGCTCGCGCTGATCGGCGAGCTGATGGCGCATGCAACCCAGAAGAGATACGAGTATCGCCACAAGTGGCGCTACGGCGACTGGGTGCTGTGGGACAACCGCAGCGTCATGCACCAGGCCAATCCCGATTACGACATGAACCAGCGGCGCTATCTCTACCGCCTGATGCTCAAGGGCGAGGTTCCGGCTTAGCGCGTTCCGTTCCTGTGGAATGGAATAGGTTCTGAATTCTTTGAAAGGCGCATGTTCTTGTCGGCGAACCGGCGTCCATGTCGCCGGAACATGCCCGCACCGCCCTCTGCGGTACCCTGCGGCGGAACCCGCAGTAACAACCTGTTCAGCATAAAGGGCAATCTGCCGCCGGCCAGCAATGGAACTGTCACAATGGAGACCTTTGCTTAGTGCCTCGTCGGCATGATCGCCGACTATGATAGGGCACCCGTCTCCTGCGCTGGGGGAAGACGCTGCCGGCCGATCCGCCGAACGGGTAGCCGGGCAATCGGCTGCCGTTTCCCGCGTTATCTCGAGCGGCGCCCGTCTCCGCCCGGCCGGCATGCTGATCGTGTGCGGCATCCTGCTGGCCGCCGCGGTGGCGATCGGCGCCGGCCTCGTGCTTTCGAGCCTGCGCGAGCGAGCGCTCTCCGATGGCCAACGGCAGTTGCAGAACCTGGCGGCGATCCTCGCCGAGCAGACCGACCATGCCTTCCAGGCCATCGATCTCGTCGAGACCAGCCTGATCGATCAGATGCAGGCGCTCGGTGTCGCATCCGACGACGAGTATCGCCGAAAGATGGCGGGTGACGACGTTCGGCGGACCCTCAAGGACAAGATCGCAAGCCTTCCCTACGTCCATTCCGTGATGCTGGTCGACGCGCGCGGCCGGCTGATCAATTCCTCCCAATCCGGACCGATCCCCGACCTCGACGTGTCCGATCGCCAATACTTCAAGACGCTGCGGTCCGACTCGCCGTCGGCTCCCGTCATGAGCGCACCGGCGCGCGATCCCGCGACCGGGGGATGGACGGTCTACCTCGCGCGCAACTTCTCCGGCCCGAACGGCGAGTTCCTCGGCGTCGTACTCGGCGCCGTGGACCTGGAATACTTCGAAAGACTGTTCGCGGGCCTGAACCTCGGGGAAGAAGGCGCGATCTCGCTCTTCAGCCGCGACGGAATCCTCCTCGTCCGTCATCCGCTGCGTGACACTCCCGGCCGATCCTATGCGGGGGCGCCGTTGTTCACGGGGCCTCTCGCGCACTCCGACCGCGGCACGATGCGGCTCACCAGCGTCTATGACCACGAGGATCGGCTCGTCGTCGGCCACGCGCTCGGTCACTATCCGGCCGTCGTCGGCGTCGCCCGGACGGTCGGGGCCGCGCTCTCCGAGTGGCAAAGCGCCGCCGCCTACATCACCGGAACCGCGGCGCTGCTGATCGTGGTCATCGGGCTGACCATCCTGCTCGGAATCCGGCAACTCAAGAGCTACGAGCTGCTGATCCAGGCGCGCGCCGAGAAGGATCAGAAGGTGCAGCTCGATGCGGCCCTCGACAATATGCGCCAGGGCCTGCAGATGTACGACGCGACCGGCCGCGTCGTCCTCACCAATCAGAAGTATTTGAGGATGTACGGCATCGCGCCCGACGCTCTGGGGCCGGACGCAACCATTCGCGACGTGCTCCACCTGCGCAAGGCGGCCGGCACGCTGGTCGGCGACCCGGACCAGTATCTTGCCAAGATGATCGATCATGGCCGGGTCGATACCAAGCTCGTCCAGCTCCCCGACGGACGCACGATGTCGGTGACGAATGCGCCCGTGCCGGGCGGCGGATGGGTGTCGACCCACGAGGACATCACCGAGTCGAAGCGGCGCGAGGCCTCGTTCCGGCTGCTGTTCGAGAACAATCCGCTGCCGATGTGGGTGTACGATGGCGAAACGCTGCGCTTCCTCGCCGTCAACGACGCGGCGGTCGCGCACTACGGCTACAGCCGCGAGCAGTTCCTCGCACTGACGGTGGCCGACATCCGCCCGCCCGAGGATCGCCAGCGCGTCCTGCAGCACGTGCGCGATTGCCGCGGAACCCAGTCCGGCGAGGCGATCTGGCGCCACCGCAAGGCGGACGGGACCGACATCGAGACCGAAATCTACTCGCGGGTGCTGCACTACGAGGGCCGCGCGGCAGTCCTCGTCGCGGTCCGCGACGTCACCGAGCAGCGCAAGGCCGAGGTCGAGCGCGACCGCGCGCGGGCGTTCCTGGACACGGTCATCGAAAACGTCCCGATGACGATCTTCGTCAAGAGCGCGCGCGACCAGCGCTACATGCTGGTCAATCGCGCGGCCGAGGAATTGTGGGGCGTGCCGCGCGGCGACGTGATCGGCAAGACCGCGCACCAGCTGTTTCCGGCGGCGACGGCCGACGCCATCCAGGCGCGCGACAAGGAGCTGCTGGAGTCCAAGAGCAAGCTGATGCACGCTACGCATCGGGTCGCCATGCCGAACAACGACACGCGCCTGGTCACGTCGCGCCGGATCACGATCCTGGGCGAGGAGGGCGAGCCGCAGTATCTCATCGGCGTCATCGAGGACATCACCGAACGCGCGCGTTCCGAGGAGCGCATCGCGCACCTCGCCCATCACGACGCGCTGACCGACCTGCCCAATCGCGTGCTGTTCCGCGAGCAGCTCGACCAGGCGCTCGCCCGCGTCGAGCGCGGCGAGTTGCTGGCGGTGCTCTATCTCGACCTCGACCTGTTCAAGCACGTCAACGACACGCTCGGCCATCCGATCGGCGATGCGCTGCTCAAAGCCGTGGCGGACCGGCTGCGCGATTGCGTGCGTGGGATCGATTCGGTCGCGCGTCTCGGCGGCGACGAATTCGCGGTCATCCAGGCGTCGATCGAGCAGCCGACGGACGCGGTCGCGCTCGCGACGCGGATCGGCGAGGCGCTGCGCGCGCCCTTCAGCCTCGACGGCCATGAGGTCGTGATCGACGTCAGCGTCGGGATCGCCATTGCGCCGCTCGACGCGACCGAGCGGGACGAGTTGCTGAAGCACGCCGACATGGCGCTCTACGCCGCGAAGGGCGCGGGGCGCGGCACCTATCGCTTCTTCGAGCCCGAGATGAACGAGCGCATGCAGTCGCGGCACGAGCTCGAGCGCGACCTGCGTCAGGCGCTCGGGGCCGGCGAGTTCGAACTGTACTACCAGCCGATCGTCAACCTGCGCGACAATTCGATCAGCGGATGCGAGGCGCTGTTGCGCTGGAACCATCCGACGCGCGGCGTGGTCACGCCTGCCGAATTCATTCCGGTCGCCGAGGAGATTGGCCTCATCAAGCCGCTCGGCGAATGGGTCATCAGGACCGCCTGCGCCACCGCGGCGACCTGGCCGGAGAACATCAAGATCTCGATCAACCTGTCGCCGGCCCAGCTGAAGGCCGACAACCTGATGCCGATCGTGCTGAGCGCGCTGGATGACTCCCGCCTTTCGGCGAGCCGGCTCGACTTCGAGATCACCGAGTCGGTCCTGATGAAGGATACCTTCGCGACGCTCCATACGCTGCACCGGCTGCGCGAGCTCGGCGTGCGCATCGCGATGGACGATTTCGGCATGGGCCATTCGTCGCTCAGCTACCTGCTCAGCTTCCCGTTCGACAAGATCAAGATCGACCGCAGCTTCATCCGCGGCGTGCCGAACGGCGGCAACGCGCTCGCCATCGTGCGGGCGGTGGCGAGCCTCGCGAACAGTCTCGAGATGGCGACGATCGCCGAGGGCGTCGAGACCCAGCAGCAGCTGGAGATGGTCCGGACGCTGGGCTGCACCGAGATGCAGGGCTTCGTCTTCAGCCCGCCGCGTCCCGCAGCCGAGATCGAGCGGCTCTTGCGGCCCTCGCGCGGCGCGGCGAGCGCGGCGTAACCATCAAACCGCGTCCGCCGGCACTGGCCGCACCCGGCACATCAGCCCGCGCGCATCGGGCGAGCCCGAGGCCGGATCGAACGGACCCGCGTAGGACAGCGCCGCGTTGATGTTGATGTCGAGCGCACCGTGCGTCGGACCAGGCGCATCCGGGCGCCACCAGCCCATGCCGGTGCTCACGACGTCCGGCGCGGTGGCTTCGCTGAACCTGGCGCGCAGCCGGCATGCCGCCGCGCCGGCCGGCGTCTCGACCGTCACCCACTCCCTGTCGCCGATGCCGAGCGCCCGCGCCGTGTCCGGGTGGATCAGCAGCGTCGGATCGGGTGAGACCTTGCGCGCCCAGGCGTCGCCGCGGAAGCGGGAGTGGTGATAGGTCTTCTCGCGATCGCCGGTGAGGAGGATCAACGGATAGCGCGTGCGCACATCCTCCGCCGCGCGCTCGCGGGCCGGCGGCGTGAAGTCGGGCAGCGGATCGAGCCCGGCGGCGCGCATCGTCTCGCTCAGCAGCTCGACCTTGCGGCTCGGCGTCGCGAACGGCTGCTCGTCGAAATTGCCGAGCCGGTAGGGCACCGGCACGCAGCCCGTGCGCTGCAGCTCGGCGAGCGAGATGCCGCTGTCGCCGAGGAGGAATTCGTTGAACTCGCGCTGGCTGCGCCACGGAATGAGGTTCTTGGTCACCGCACCGCGAGCGGCAAGGCGATCGAGCAGCGCGACTGCGATGTCGAGGTCGCAGCGCGCCTCCCCGCCCGGCGGCACGACATTGCGCGTGTAAAGCACCGCCGGGCCGGCCGGCGCGAACGAGACCTCCTCTTCCTCGAGCGCCGTGGTCTTCGGCAGCACGATGTCGGCCATTTCTGCGGTCGGCGTCATCTCGTGCGTTGCCACCGCGGCGAAATCGAGGCTGCGCAGCGCTTCCAGCGTGCGCGGCGTGTTCGGATAGGTGACCGCGATGTTGACGCCGCTGATGTACATCGCGCGCACCGGATAGGGGCGCGAGGTGAGGATCGCGTCGATGACCGTCGGGTTGTGGCAGGCGGTCTGCCAGCCGCGCGGCCCGGCCCACAGCGGGAACCGGTCGGCGCCGAGCGTCTGCCGCTCGATCTCTTCCGGCAGGCGGAACTGCGGCATGTGAAGGAGGTCGAGATAGCTTTTGAACCCGCGCGGCGTCTTGACTCGGCGATTGCCGCCGAGCCGATCGACGTTGCCGCTGATCGCGACCAGCGAATGATACGCGCGGAACGTCTGCACGCCGGCGCTGAACGCGTCGATGCCGTGGCCGCTGACGAAGCAGGACGGCCCGTGCGCGTACATCCGGGCCGCCGCGACGATGTCCTCGGCCGGCACGCCGGTCAGATGCGCCGCGACGACAGGCGGATATTGCGCGGCGCGCCCGGCAAGCTCGTCGAAGCCGTGGCACCAGCGCTCGACGAAGGCGCGGTCGTGGAGCTGCTCGCCGATCAGCACCGAGATCATCGCCAGGGCTATCGCCGCGTCGGTGCCGGGACGCGGCCGCAGCCACAGGTCGGCGAGGTCGCAGGCGGGGATGCGCTTCGGATCGATCACGATCAGGCGCGCGCCGCGCAGCTTGGCCTGCTTGATCGCCGCCCACTGGACCGGGTCGGCGGCGTGCGGGTTGCGCCCGACCAGCAGGATGCAGTTCGCATTGGCGATGTCCTCGCCCGAGGTGATGTTGAGGCCCATTGCCCGCGCGCTCACGGCACGGCAGCCGCCGCACAGATCCTGGTTGATCATCCAGTTCGGGCTGCCGATCGACCGCATGAGCAGCGCCATGATGGCGCCGCGGCTGAAGAAGGCGCCGCTCACTGCGCCGACCATGGCAAGCGGTCCGTGCTGCGCGCGCACCGCCGCGAGCCGCTCCGCCATCTCGTCGAGCGCCGCATCCCATGCGATCCGCGTCCAGCGGCCGCTGCCACGCGGCCCATCGCGCCGCATCGGATGGAGCACGCGGCCGGGCCCATAGGTGACGCCGAGCGCGCCGCGGATCCCTTTGATGCAGAACGCGCCCTTCGAATGGGGATGCTCGGGATTGGGCGCGATATCGGTGACGCGGCCCTGCTCGACCGTGACGCGCGTGCCGCAGCACACCGAGCATTCCCAGCAGGTGCTTGCAAAGACCTGCGCCTGCGCCGCGCCCGGCGCAGGTATCATTTCGCACGGCGCCGCGCCGCTCAATTGAGGACTGTGCCGCTTGCCTTGATTGGAACCGCCCATTTGGCGATCTCGCTGCGGATGAATTGGGTGAGAAACTCGGGCGAGCGCTGGTCCGCCGGCGGCACGGCGTTGCCGAACTGCTGGAGGCGGTCGCGCACCGCGGGGGTCTCGAGCGCGGCGGCGAGCGTCCGGTTGAGCCGGCGGATCGCCGGTTCGGGCATCTTCGCCGGCGCGACGAACGCGTACCAGCCCGGCGTGTCGAAGCCCTTGAGGCCCTGCTCGTCCGCGGTCGCCAGGTCGGGTACGACCGGGGTGCGCTCGCGGGTCAGCACCGCGATCGGCTTGACGGTCTTGCCGTTGATCTGCGGCAGCGCGGTCGCGACGAAGTCGCACATGTAGTCGAAGCGGCTCGCGACCAGGTCCTGCTCGGCCAGCGCCGAGCCGCGATAGGGAATGTGCGTCGGCGTGACGCCGATCGCGCTGTTGAGCAGCATGCAGGTCACGTGCGGGCCCGAGCCGGCCCCAGCCGAGCCGAACTTGAGCGTATCCTTGTTCGCCTTCGCATAGGCGATGAACTCCGGCAGGTTCTTCGCCGGCATGTCGTTGCGCACGACCAGGATCGGCGGCGCCGTGGCGATGAGGCCGATCGCCGAGAAGTCGGTCGCGCCATCGACCAGCGGGTGGCTGTAGAGCGACTGGTTCTGCGTCATCACCCCGGCCGGGCCCTGCATGAAGGTGTAGCCGTCGGGCGCCGCGCGCGCGACCCGCGCCGCGCCGGTCATGCCGCCCGCGCCGGGCACATTCTCGACGACGATCTGCTGACCGAGCACTTCGCTCATCTTCGGCGTCACGATGCGCGTGACGATGTCGGCCGGTCCGCCCGGCGCATAGGGCACCACCAGGGTGAGCGCCCGGGTGGGAAAATCCTGGGCGGCAGACGGAACCGACGCGATGGCCGCAATCGCCGCAACGGTTGCGAGCACCCTGAACGACATGCCGTCCTCCCTGGCCGCCCGGCGATGGGCCGGCTCGCGCCACTATCGACCCACGGCGCGGCCGAGCGCAAGGTCGTCGGCCCCCGCACCGCCGCACGACTGCGCGACGTTGGAGACGATTGCGCTCGCGTCTGCCGCGTGCAATCTCCGGCCTGC
>Ga0126369_10003465_pt1 | contig 11392 bp, 6 predicted proteins | sample PanSoiMetaPlot_1_FD_109646 | JGI IMG/M metagenome (GOLD analysis project Ga0126369, IMG submission 109646) | Tropical forest soil microbial communities from Panama - MetaG Plot_1 | ecosystem: Environmental > Terrestrial > Soil > Tropical forest > Bulk soil | place: Panama | collected 2016-02-17 | reverse complement strand
CGCGATTGTCGCAGTGTTCGACGACGAATCGTCGAGCGTTCTCGCCTAAACGACGCGCCTCCGCAGGCGATTGCGTCAACTTGACGATCGCAGCTGCGAGCGCGTCGGCATCGCCCGGAGGCACCAGGACCGCGGTGTCTCCGTCCTTCACGTAGTCCTTCATGCCGCGCGAGTCCGACACGATGACGGGACGCGCCGTTGCCATCGCTTCGAGCAGCGTGTTGATGCCGCCTGGGTGAACCATGTCGTGAAGCGGCAGCACGACGATGCTTGCTTGCTGGTACAACGACCGCAGTTCGGTGTAGGGGACTGTGCTGGCCCTGACGTCCAGCAGACCGTCGTCATTCGGGACAGGATTCTTTGTCTGCACGACGAAGCGGTAATCAAATCCAGGCGAGCCGGCGCAGAGTTTTGCCGCGCTCGCGAGCGTCACAAAATCGCGCGAGATGTCGTTGCCGACGCTGAAGATGAACGGCTGGCCTTTGTAGCCGCTCGACTCGGCCGGACGATAGAAGTCGACATCGGCTCGGTGAAACAGACGGTCAGTTCGCACTCGCGGTCCGTACTCCTTGCGCAGGTACTCGATCTGCGATTCTCCGAAGACGACAACCGAGTTCGCGCGAGGCAGCACGTAGTCCTGGAGTCGCTTCCGTCGCGGGTAGCTATGCGACAGCGCCGGATCGATCACGATTACCGGAAGACGGACGTGAAGCGCGTCTCGGAGCCAAATTGGTACGAAGGCTGTCGCATCACCGACGCAAATTGCCGCGTCGTATCGCCGCACCCTGGCGAGCAGACGGATCGCGCGCAGCGGATCCAGGCCACTGTAAAACTCGTGGACACGCGCGAACGGATTTAATGGAAAGCTGACGGATTCCTCGGCTACTATCCGGATGCCTTCGGCATCCAGATACGCGAGACCATCGGAAAAGTCTGGAAACAGATCAGGATCGTTACGCGATGCGAATAGACGAGCTGCACGCGGCTTCGGCCATACGACAGCAATTTGCAAAGAATTGCCCACAGTCGAGTTCTGGTTTCCGTTTTGCCCGTGCTAAGGTCTGTGACGCTCGTTCGTAGCTCGTTCCCCGGTCCATACCAACTATGAAAATTCGACTCACTGCCACTCTTGTGGTGCTCGCGGCAGCGCTGTGGACACTGCAATCGGTCCACGTTCGCACTCAACCGGTAAAATCCGCTTCCGATCGCGAAGACTTCCAGGGACGGCCTGTGGTCGCCCACGAAGTCCTCGTGCGTGTCCGTTCTGGAATTTCGCTCGGCGCGCTGCACGCGGCCGCTGACGCCGTCGACGACCAGCCGATTGGCAGCCAAGGATGGCACAGAATGCGGTCCGCGTCACGGCTGGCGCAGGAGTTGGTCACGGCGCTCCGTGGGCGTTCGGAGATCATCGACATCGAACCGAACTACATCGTGCATGTCGACGCTGTGCCCAACGATCCGTCGTTTTCGGGCATGTGGAACCTGCTGAACACGGGGCATCCGGGCGCGGACATTCACGCCACGCCGGCTTGGGACGTGACAACCGGCACGACGTTGAACGTCGTCGGCGTCGTGGACACCGGCATCGATTACACGCATCCTGATCTCGCGGCGAACATATGGTCGGCTCCGACGCAGTTCACCGTGAAGGTCGGCGGATCGTCCGGCACGAACATCACCTGCCCCGCGGGTTCGCACGGTTTCAATGCGATCATGTTCACGTGCGATCCAAAAAACGAAAACGGTACCTGGCACGGCACGCATGTGGCGGGCACCATCGGCGCCGTCGGGAACAATTCGATAGGCGTCGTCGGCGTCAACTGGACGACGCGAATCATGTCGTTGAAATTTATCGACTCTACCGGGAGCGGCACCACGGCCGACGCGGTCAACGCGATCGATTTTGCGATTCAGACAAAAGCGCACTTCGCTGGTACTGGCACGCCAGCCAATGTCCGCGTGCTGTCGAACAGCTGGGGGGGAGGCCCTTTCGACAGTGCACTGCGCGACGAAATCGCCGCTGCCAACACCGCTAACGTCCTCTTTGTCGCGGCGGCCGGCAACTCGACGTGGAATATCGACAACCCCAACACACTCGTGTACCCGGCGAGCTACTCGCAAGATCCGAAGACACCCAACGTCGTCGCCGTTGCGGCGACGACGGCCACCGACGGCCTGGCGGCGTTCTCGAACTACGGAGTGAAGAGCGTCGCCCTTGGCGCGCCGGGCGAGAACATCGCCTCGACCGTGCCGGACGGGGGGTACGGCGGTGCCAGCGGCACTTCGATGGCGGCGCCGCACGTCTCTGGAGCGGCGATGCTGATCCTGTCGGCGTGTGCGCTCAACACCAAGGACTTGAAGAGCGCCATTCTCAATAACGTCGACCCGTTGCCGTCGCTGACGGGGCTCGTCGTCACCGGCGGTCGTTTGAATGTGGATCGGGCGATTCGAAGCTGCGCCACCACTCCGACCGTGACGCTGACCGCTCCGGCTGACGGAGCCACGTATTCTGCGCCTGCCAACATACCGTTGGCGGCGACCGCTTCAGACCCGGACGGAATTAATCGTGTTGAGTTTTATTCGGGCAGCACGCTAATCGGAACTTCTACGACTGCGCCGTACGCGGGCACATGGACGAACATACCTGCCGGACGGTACACGATTACGGCGAAGGCGTACGACTCAAACGGCGGCGCCTATGCGACTTCGAACTCGGTTCAGGTGAATGTCACCGGCGGCGCGACGCGCACGAATGTGGCTCTTGCGAGTAACGGTGGCATCGCGCTCGCTTCGTCGACGAACAGCAGCGGTTTCGCGGCAAGCGGCGCAATCAACGGCGACAGGAAGGGGCTGTCGTGGGGAAACGGCGGCGGCTGGAATGACGGGACGCCGAATTCATGGCCCGATTGGCTGGAAGTTGATTTCAGCGGGTCGAATTCAATCAACGAAGTCGATGTCTTCAGCGTGCAGGACAACTACCAATCGCCGAGCGATCCGATTCCGGGGATGATCTTCACGCAGTACGGATTGACCGACTTCACGGTGCAGTATTGGGACGGCACGCAGTGGTTGGCGGTCCCTGGTGGCGCTATTGCGGGCAACAACCTCGTGTGGCGACAGCTGACTTTCTCGGCGGTCACGACATCGAAGATTCGCGTGCTCGTCACGGGTGCCCTGAATGCTTGGAGCCGCATCACGGAAGTGGAGGCGTACTCGTCGGGCGGGTCCGCGAATGCGCCGCCAACCGTTGCCTTAACGGGCCCGGCGGAAGGCTCAACATCCACCGCGCCCGCGACAATCACTGTGACGGCCAACGCGTCGGACAGCGACGGCACGGTGAGTCGCGTGGACTTTTACGCGAACGGGTCTTTGATAGGCAGCGATTCGACGGCGCCATACTCGTTCACGTGGAGTCCAGTGCCGGCGGGCAGCTACACGTTCACCGCGATTGCGACGGACAATCTCAACGCGTCATCGGCGCCGTCCGGTCCCGTTCACGTCACCGTCAACCCACCTGCCGGCCGAACGAATGTCGCGTTAGCGAGCAATGGAGCGACGGCAACTGCCTCGTCCACGTACGGACCTGGCTACGATCCAAGTGGTGCGATCAACGGCGATCGCAAAGGCGCGCCGTGGGGAAACGGCGGCGGCTGGAATGACGGGACTGGAAACTCATGGCCCGACTGGTTCGAAGTCGATTTCGCAGGCACTCAGTCCATCAATGAAATCGACGTCTTCAGCCTCCAGGACAACTACACATCGCCGGCGGATCCGACGGCGAACATGACGTTCTCGCTATATGGCCTCACGGATTTCGTCGTCCAGTATTGGGACGGGTCTCAGTGGACTGCCGTGCCCGGCGGCACGGTTGCGGGCAACAACCTCGTGTGGAGGCAGCTGACATTCGCGTCGGTGAGCACGTCCAAGATTCGAGTGTTGATCACAGGCGCGTTGAACGTCTGGAGTCGGATGACAGAAGTCGAGGCGTACACGTCCGGCGGACAAACCAATACGCCGCCAACGGTCAGCCTCACCGCCCCGACTGACGGCAGCACGTTTACCACAGCACCAGCGTCCATTCAGCTCACAGCGACGGCCAGCGACAGCGACGGAATCGACCACGTCGAGTTCTATCAAGGCAACACGATGATCAACAGCACCAACGTGAGCCCTTACCAGTACACGTGGCCCAACGTGGCGGTTGGAAGTTACACGCTCACCGCGAAAGCATTCGATTCGCTGGGCGCGTCGAGCACTTCGTCGCCGGTGCACATCACCGTGTCGAATGGTTCCCCGACGAACGTGGCTTTAGCAAGCAACGGCGCAAGCGCAATCGCGTCCTCGACGTATGGCGGCGGCTATTCGCCGGCGGGCGCGATCAACGGCGATCGAAAGGGATCGCAGTGGGGAGCTGGCGGAGGTTGGAACGATGCGACGCCAAGTTCCTGGCCGGACTGGCTGGAAGTCGATTTCGCGGCCAGCCAGATGATCAACGAAGTGGACGTCTTCAGCGTCCAGGACAATTACACGTCGCCGGCTGACCCGACGCCGGCGATGACTTTTACGCAGTATGGATTGACGGACTTCTCGGTGCAGTATTGGGACGGCTCGCAGTGGGTCACCGTACCAGGAGGCGCCGTTAGCGGCAATAACCTGGTCTGGCGACAGATCACCTTCGGGGCCATTACGACATCAAAGATTCGCATCCTCGTTACCGGCGCGCTGAATGTCTGGAGTCGTATCGCGGAAGTCGAGGCGTATTCGAGCCAGTAGAGCGCGTCGCGATCGTCAAGAGAGGCGCCTGCGGAAAAAGCAGGCGCCTCCGATCGCGTCATCAGGCACGTCGGGCAACAAGGCACTGCGCCATCGCGATGCCGTCTCCTCCAATCAAGAATTCGCCTTGCCGCGAAGCGATCGCCTTCGCATCAAATTCCGGGAACCCGAATATCTGACGCGGATCGCCCTTGACCAGGCGCAAGCCCGCACGGGTAAGAAATTCAAAGACGTTGATGTTCGTGCCCCACCGGTTCTGGCGTGCATCCGTAAAAGGGAAGACATCCAGGAACAAGTCGACCGTCAGCACCGCGACGCCATCGGGTTTGAGGATTTCCTTGATGGATGCTGCGACCGCACTGAGTTCGCTCGGAGTGAGATGTTCGAGTGTTGAGACACACAAGAGGAGGTCGACGGATTGTGCCGGCAGGTGCGCCTGCTCGATGGGCGTGGGGATCAAGCTGACGGGCGCCTTGAACATACGGCTGAGGAGTCGATGCTTTTTGGGCGTGACAAACCAACCGTGACCCTGCGCTTCCATCCCGGGATCCACGTTGACGACGCTGTAGCCTTCGCGCGCGAGCACCCACTGCAAACCAGCCAGACCTCCGCCAATTTCGAGGACGGTTCCACCTTTTGGAAGTCTCTCGATGACTTGCTGATGCGCCCACGGGTACTCGAAGAATCGCGTCGAGCTGTTGGGTTGAACGGAAAAAGGTCCGCGGAACCAAAGAGCAGGCAGGCTCCACGAAATGGGTCCTTTGACGGGGAACGATCGGCCAAACGGCGCGTGCCACTTGGCATTCCACGACTTGTATTCACTTGGCAGCACTGCAGGGGCAATCATCGTTTCCTCTCGATTGATTCAATACATTCAGCGAGCGTTTTAGACGTCGCGAGTTTCATTCCGTTGTCGTCGAACAGCGTCGCAGCGTCATCAATTGAAATGTAGGGCTTCTCGAAGGCTGCGGCGAGATAACGAGCTCCCGATGTTTTCGTCGTTCCATATTCAGGTCGTCCGTACAGGCAAAGCACGGCGTCCGCCTGATTGACCCACCAAAACAGCTCCTCGTCCCCTGGCCGCGAGTCGTACATGATGAAGTGCTGCTCGAGGCCACGCTCCTGAATGGCGGCCTTGAGGACCGGACCGTCGCCAACGGACATGTCGCAGAGCATGGCGATCGAGACGCATCGCGACTGCAGGAACTCACGGTCGAGCGTCAGCAGCGGACGCCAGTCTCGCCGATTGCTGACGACCGGACCGACCCAGCACAAAACCATTCCTTTCGGTCGAGTCCGTCCGGTGCGTTCGGAAATCGTCGCCGCGAACTGCTTGAGCGGCTGCGCGGCCAGCAACTTCGTCGCGACTCCCTTCTCAGCGAGAAACGACGCGACTTCGGGAGTGAGAACGTACCGCTCGTCGAAGAGTCGAATAAACCATTTGCCGATCAGGTTTCTGAACCATGTCGCGCGACGTGAACCATCGATTCCGGTGGCGTAAAACTGGTCGGCTTCGTGCATCACCGCGCAGTTCTGACAGCCGGCTGCGCGAGTCAAGGCCGGCAGCATCAGCGTTTTGAGAATCAGCCGCACGTTCTCGCGATTCAAAGGCGTGAGCGTGACGTTGATCGTGTTGAAGTGACAACGGCCCACGCCGTTTTTCAGGATGAAACGCAAAACACCGAGCACGGACAGCTTGAATTTCTGACCGCGAATTCCAACGAACAATTCTTCATTGAAGAGACGGGGATTCGCGAAAATCGCATCCTGTGCTGGCGTCGACTTGCTCGCGACGTACGGATACAGCGTGATGGCGTGGAAGGGATGGATTTCGATGAAGAGTTGTCCTGCCATGGATCCCAGGTCCTCGAGCGTCAGGATGCGAGCGCCGGCGCCCGGCGCTGGTCCTCGAGCCAGCGCTCCAGCACCCAGACGGCCCACAAGGCGAAGCTGTTCTGACGCTCGCCGCTGCAGTGCGATGCAAACAGCCGATGCAACTCGGCGCGATCGACGTAGTCCCCGATTTGCGCGCGCCCGTGCAGCACTTCGCTCTTGAACTGCTGCGCCGACGGTCCCGCAATCCACTCGCCAATCGGCACGGTGAATCCTCGCTTCGGCAGCTGCCACAGTCCGCTCGGCAATCGACGTCTGGCGAGCGCGCGAAGCAGGGCTTTGCCTTGACGGCCGCGCTGTTTCCGTTCGGCTGGAATCCTGAACGCCAGCTCGACAACGCGGCGATCGAGGAGGGGACAGCGAACCTCGAGGCTGTGCGCCATGCTCATGCGGTCGGTCTTCACGAGCGGATCGTTCGGCAGATAGACCTTGAGGTCCGCGTACTCGGCGCGCTGCACCGCGCTCGTCGACGTGCAGCGGCGGTACGGCTCCGTGACCTGCTCGAACACCGGGCTCTTCGTCACGTCGCGATCGGCGCGCATTCCCATCAGCCGGCGGGCGTCCGCGGGTTTGAGAAACGCGAGGTCGGCGAAATAGGCGGCTGCCGGATCTCGTCCGAGGTTTTCCGCCAACGTCCCGAGGCGCAGCGGCTTGGGCAATCGAGGCGAACGCGGCCAGCGCGAGCCAAGCCAATCGGCCGCCGGCGCGAGTGCTTGCGGCATGACGCGTCGCGCCGAGGCCTCGAGCGCGTGCGGCACATAGCGGAAGTCGTAGCCGGCAAACGTCTCGTCGCCGCCGTCTCCGCTGAGCGCCACGGTAACGTGCTTGCGTGCCTCGCGCGAGACGTACCACGTCGGAATCGCCGACGAATCCGCGAGCGGCTCGCCGAGATGCTCCGTGACCGGAGCAATAACTTCGTCGAGCTCCGGCGTGATCAGCGACGCGTAATGGTCGCTCTTGAAATGTTCGGCGACCAGACCGGCGGCCTCGAGTTCGTTGTGCTCCTTCTCGCCGAACCCCACCGATGCCGTCACCAGACGATCGCCGAGCGCTTCGGCCATGTACGAGACGACCAGGCCCGAGTCGATGCCGCCGCTCAGGAACGCGCCAAGCGGCACTTCGCTTTCGAGGCGATCGTGCACCGCCTGTCGAAGCGTCGCGTCGATCTCTTCGATGACCTGCTCGTCAGGACGATGGTCGGTGTCGAATTCGCGGACGTCCCAGTATTCGCGCGTCTCCAGGCCGCGAAGCGAAGCACGGAGCCAGTGCCCGGGCATGAGCTTGAAGACGTTCTTGTAGACGGTTGTCGGCGCGAGGAAGTATCCGAGCGACAGATACCCTTCGAGCGCGCTCAGATCGAGATCGCCGCGCCACCTCGGGCTGCGCATGAGCGCCGGCAGCTCGCTCGCGAAGTGGAGCGTCCCGCCCAGCACGGCGAGGAACAACGGCTTCTTTCCTAACCTGTCGCGCGCCGCGAACAGCGCGTTGCGGCGGCCATCGTAGATGACGAACGCAAACATGCCCTCGAGACGTTCGACACACGAGGGACCGAACTCCTCGTACGCGTGGATGATCGTTTCCGTATCAGAGTTCGTACGAAACCGGTGACCTTTGGCTTCGAGGAGCGGACGGAGCGAACGATGGTTGTAGATCTCACCGTTGAATGTGATCCAGACGGTCTCGTCTTCGTTCGCCATTGGCTGGTGGCCGCCGGCGCGATCGATGATGGCCAGCCTGCGCTGCGCGAGCGCGACCTGTGGAGCGTGATAGAACCCGTCGCCGTCAGGGCCGCGGTGCGAGAGCGCCGCGTTCATGTCTGCGACGGATCGGCGCACCTCGGGATCGAGCGGTCCGTCGAGCGAGAACGCACCACAGATACCGCACATGATCAGGCCACCGCCGCGTAATAAGCGTCGCGATATTCCGCGATCATCCGATCGAGTGTGAACCGTTGTTCGACGCGGGCGCGCGCCGCGCGGCCGAGCGTCGAGCGCAGTCCGGCGTCCTGTGCGAGGTCGGCCAGCGTCGTCGCGAGACTCGCCGAGTCGCGCGCCGGGACGAGCCGACCGCACGACGCGTCGACAATCTCGGGCGTGCCGCCGACGCGGGTGGCGACGATCGGAAGCCCCGCGGCCATGGCCTCGAGAATCGTGAGCGAGATGCCCTCGCTGATCGAGCTGTTCGCGTACATATCGCAACCCGCGAGCAAGTCCCGCGCGTCGTCGCGATGACCGAGGAAACGCACGAGCGATCCGACACCTGCGTCCCGCGCCGCCGCTTCAATGCCCGCGCGCTCTGGGCCGTCGCCGATCACCAGCAGCGTCTTGGGACGGTTCGCCACTGGCGCGCCGAGCGCGCGAACGAGCGTCTGCAGGTCCTTCACGGGATCGAGACGGGCGATAGTGCCAATCACAATCGTGCGGTCGTCGATGCCCAGGTCGCGGCGCACGCGCGCGCGATCGCCGGCGTTAGGAGCCGCGCCGACGTCGATGCCGTTGTAGATGACGTTCACCTTCTCAGTAGGGAAACCCTCGGCGACCAGATGATCCTTGAGCTCCGACGAAACGGTCACGACCGTGCGCGGCGCGTGCGCGAGGACGCGATTCGCGGTGCGGCGCTTCGACGAGGGGCCTGCGTCGCTCAGACGCCCATGTTCGGTGAACACGATCTTCAGGTGCGGCGCCCACAAACGCGCGATCGACGCGTACACGAACGGCGAGTAGTGGTGGCAGTGCACGACGCGGGCGCCGTGCTGCGCCGCGGCCCGAGCGATTGCTCGGCCAAGCTGCGGCCGAAATCCTTCGCGGCGCCGGAGCGCAACGACGTTGATGTCTTCGTGGCGCAGTCCTTCGCCCCACGCGCCCGCTTCGTCGAGACAGCACACGGCCATCGGCAGCTCGGGGCGCAGGCGCTTCACGAGCTCGACGACAAGGCGTTCGGTACCTCCAGGATTGAGACTCAAGACAACCTGGAGCACATTCGGGCGATTCGCGTTCATTTCGCGTGCGTCGGATGATCCTGAGCAAGCTTCCGTCCACCCTCCGAGGCGCGGGAATGCGCCGATTGGCGGGCCTTTCGACTGGAAGTCTGCCTGACGAATAACAAAAGCCGTCGATAGCAAGGATATAGGCGCGCTCTTCCCAAGAGAAGCCCAGCAGGCCATGGCGTATACTTTGCTCGCTTTCTGTCGCACACGGCGTCCCGACCACCGCAGTCGCACGTTTGGCGACTTACGTTTGTGTCAAGTGGTTGATTTAGTTGGCTTAGCGGAGTCGAGGTCTGGGAAGGCAACGAACAGCAGGCTGACGTATGGCAGATAACTCTCTTCCGGAACGCGAACTTTCAACGTCGGACGTAACGACTCAGAAGTCCGATGCTGTCGACACGCAGCGCCGCGCCTTCATGGGGAAGGCGGCCATTGCAGCGTTGCCCGTGGTGCTGGCGACGGTTCGCGGGAGGAGCGTGCACGCGGCCGGTACAGCCAGCTGCCCGGCGTCCGCGAACATCTCGTCTTGCAACGCCACGCCGTAACCCTTCGCTGGTCGGCTACACCAGGCCTCGTCTGGACCCAATTCGACGACTCTGACGACTGGGTCGTCTTCAATCCCTTTTCCGGCGACATCCATCTCCTGAGCGCGTCGGCGTACGCGCTCTGGCAGCTCACGACGTCGTCTCCTCCACGGTCCTCGGGCGCCCTCATTGAAGCGCTGGCTGCCGACACCGGCTACACGGCTGATGGCGATTTCCTGTCGTCGGCGCGCGACACGCTGAACTTCATGGATCGGGCGGGACTGATTGCACCAATCCAGTGACTGACGCGAGCGTGCTCAGACGTCTCGCGACGACGGGCGTCCAGGTGACGATTGGGCCGTTCCTGGTCCATGTGCGGTCGGAGCTCCCGCTCGTTCATCGCTATCTCGAGACGCTCTACGCGGATTTCCCAATCCGCGGCGCCGACGGCGGACACTTCGACATACAGGTTGTCAGGAGCCACGGGGTGCGCCGTTTCATCCGGCCGCAGGCGAACCTGGTCGTCAACGGCGAACGTCCTTTTCTTCCGCTGCCCGCCGATCTCGCCGGCGCGCTCTTCGAGTGGACGCTGAACTACTGCGTCGGGCGCGACGCCCATCGGTTCGTCGCGATGCACGCCGCTGTCGTCGAGAGAAACGGACGCGCATTGATCGTGTCGGGCGAATCAGGAGCGGGGAAGAGCACGTTGTGCGCGGCGCTCGTTCTCGATGGATGGCGGCTGCTGTCGGACGAATTCGCGCTCGTCGACCCTGACACCGGCACCTTGTCGCCCCTGCCGCGTCCGGTGTCGCTGAAGAACGACTCGATCGACATCATCAGGAAGCGTGGCAGAGACGTCGTGTACGGCCCCGAGGGCGTCGACATCGAGCACGCGCGGTTCGTGCACATGAAACCGCCCGCATCGAGCGTACAGCGGGCGTCCGAGCCCGCGGTTCCAGGGCTCGTGATTTTTCCGCGATGGCGTTCGGGAGCGGAAACGAAGTTGACGCGCGTCCGCAAGGCGCAGGTGCTCTTGCGGCTCGCCGATCAGTCGTTCAACTACAACTACCTTGGCGTGCGCGGATTCAACGCGATTGCCGACCTTGCTCGTCGCGTCGAGGGCTACGAATTAGAATACAGCGACCTCGACGATGTCCTCCCAAGACTCGCCGGATTATGCGACGCTGGCGCGCGTCCTGCGTGAACCAGCGCAGAT
>Ga0126369_10003464_pt1 | contig 11395 bp, 10 predicted proteins | sample PanSoiMetaPlot_1_FD_109646 | JGI IMG/M metagenome (GOLD analysis project Ga0126369, IMG submission 109646) | Tropical forest soil microbial communities from Panama - MetaG Plot_1 | ecosystem: Environmental > Terrestrial > Soil > Tropical forest > Bulk soil | place: Panama | collected 2016-02-17 | reverse complement strand
TGCGGGTGATTCCGCAGATCTTTACTCTCACGGCCTGCGCCGCTGGCACCCTCCTCTTCGTGCTCATCCGATGCCCAGCAACTCTCGCAGCAGAGCAGAGGGGTCACTGGCCCGCACCAGGGACTCTCCCACCAGGAAGTTTGCCGCTCCAGCGGATCTCAGTCGCACCGCATCCGCCGCGGTTCGAATCCCGCTCTCGGTCACCGAGCGAAGTCCCTGGGGAATCAGTGGCAGTAACTTCTCAGAGGTCGAAAGGTCGACCTCGAAGGTCTTGAGATCTCGGTTGTTGACGCCGACGATCTGCGCGCCAGCGGTCAGCGCTCGCTGCAACTCGGCTTCGTCGTGCACCTCGACCACAGCGTCCATCGCCCAATCCTTGGATGCATTGAGCAACGTCAGCAGCTGGTGTTCGTCCAGTGCAGCGGCAATCAGCAGGATGGCGTCGGCGCCTGCCTCCCGGGATTCCAGGACTTGGTAGTGGTCGACCACGAAGTCCTTGCGAAGCAACGGCACGGAAACCGCCGCGCGCACTTTCCGCAGATCCTCAAGCGAACCGCCGAATCCTGGTTCATCCGTCAAGACGGAAATAGCGCTGCACCCGGCGCGGACGTAACGGGACCCGAGCGCCGCCGCGTCGATCGTCGGATCGATGGTCCCCGCGGAGGGGGAGGCACGTTTGATCTCCGCGATGATTCGGACCGGGCCTCCCGGCGGGGAGAGTACCGACAAAAGAGATCTCGGGAGCGGAAGCTTTTTCACCGCAGCTTCCAATTCGCCCTCTGGCCGCTCGATGCGGCGATCTGCCACCTCGGCATACTTGCGCTCGAGGATGGAAGAGAGGACCGTCACCGCTGCGCCCTTCGGGTGATGCGCACCAGGGACTCCAGCTTTTCCGCTGCTCCACCCCGGTCAATGGAATCGGCCGCGATCGCGACGCCTTCCCGGAGCGAATCCGCCGCGCGGCCTGCGACCAAGGCCGCCGCCGAATTGGCCAGCACCGCGTCTCGCGGCGCACCCTTTTGTCCACCGAGGACGTCGCGGAGGATACGCGCATTCCGCGCTGGATCCCCTCCTTCCAGCTCCCGAATCTCCCACCGCCGCAGGCCCATGTCCCCTGGCTCAATCTGGTACGACTCGACCTTGCCATCCCTCACTTCGGTGAGCTGAGTCGTGCCGCTGATGGCGATTTCGTCGAGGCCGTCGCCGTGGACGACGAAAGCGTGTACCGAACCCAGCTCGCTCAGCACTCGCCCCAGCACCGGGACCCAGCGAGGCGCGTACACACCCATGATCTGGTGTCTGGCGAGCGCTGGATTTGCGAGCGGCCCAAGCAAGTTGAACACCGTTCTTACACCCAGCTCGCGCCGGATCTCGGCCACCACCTTGAACGCAGGATGATGATGGGGAGCGAACAAGAAGCCAATTCCAATCTCATCGATGCATTCTTCCACATGCTCGAAGGGGATCGACAGATCGACCCCAAGAGCAAGAAGCACGTCGGCGGAACCACAGCGCGAAGAGACCGAACGGTTGCCGTGCTTGGCCACCACCACGCCTGCTCCCGCGGCGACGAAGGCAGCGGCAGTTGAAATGTTGAAGGTATTTCGTTCGTCGCCGCCGGTGCCGCAGGTGTCGATGAACACCGGGTGATCCACCCGGATCGAGCGAACGCGGGCTCGCACCACTTCGGCAGCTCCAGCAATCTCTTCGACCGTTTCGCCCTTGAGGCGAAGCGCGGTCAAGAAGGCTCCAATCTGAGCCGCGCTGGCGGCGCCGTCGGCGATCTCTTCCATCACCCTGGCCACCTCGGCGCGAGAGAGATCCTGTCCAGCCACCAACTTTTGAATCGCCTGCTGAATCATGCACGGGCTCGCCGTTGGATGCGCCGCAGCCAATTGCCCAAAATCGTCTTGCCGTGCTCGGTGAGGATCGATTCCGGATGAAATTGGACGCCTTCCAAATCAAACGCGCGGTGGCGCAACCCCATCAGCTCGTTCGCGCGCGTCCAAGAGGTCTGCCGAAGGCTGTCCGGAAGCGAGCGTCGTTCCACCACCAGCGAGTGATAGCGACCGGCAAGAAACGGCAAGGACACGCCCGCGTAGAGGCCTTCGCCACGGTGCCAAACCGGCGTCGCCTTTCCGTGGACCACCCGGTGGTTTCTTACCACCTTACCGCCGAAAGCCTGGCCAATTGCCTGGTGTCCGAGGCACACGCCCAGGATGGGAATCTCGCGCGCCAAGCTCTGGATTGCCTCGATGCAGATTCCCGCCTCGTTGGGCGTGCAAGGCCCCGGCGAGATCACTAACCCGGAGGGTTTCGCCGCTCGGATCGCCGGAACGTCGATCTTGTCGTTTCGAAACACCTGGACCGAGCTGCCCAGCTCGCCAAGAAACTGAACGAGGTTGTAGGTAAACGAGTCGTAGTTGTCGATCAGCAGCAGCCGGGGCTTCACCCCGCTTCATTTAGCAGGCCTTCCGCAGCGCCGCGAGATGGCCAGGACCTCGGAAGGGGATTAAGGAGGCCGGCCATGACTTCGGCCGGGCCATCGAACGGGTCCTTCGACAAAGTCGCGGGCCTTTGCTCGGTGCTCTCCGGACTCACGACTTTCGGCGTTCACCTAATTCCGCTTGCCTGGAGCCACGCCACCACCTTCGAGCAGCAGGTAGGGCTTTGGAACAACCCCCTCTATCTAGGCCGATTGTGGATGGTGTACCTCCACCTGCTCTTGGTGGTGGTGGCGATGCTCGGAGTGTGTCTCCGGAAACTAAGAAGCTATCCTGCGCCTTCGGTGCTCGGCTTCGTTGGCTATCTGCTTTTCGCCTTCGCCGAATCAGCCCGGGTTTCGTTGGCGCTCTTCGCGGTGAACGCCAGCTGGCGCGCCACCTACGCCACCAGTGCCGACGAAGCGCTCCGCACCTCGATGAAGACCCTGCTGCTGGCGTGGCCGGGCATCAACAATTCGTTGTTCGTGCTTTTCTCTCTTGGCTTTCTGGCCGGGAATTTCTTTTACGCCATCGCCACCTGGAAGAGTCACGGGCTGGAAAAAATCATCAGCGGTGCGCTTCTGATTTGGGCGTTGATCGGAATCTATGGTCTAGCGGAAGGGTTCGCTGGAGCATCCTGGTTGCGCCCATTGCCCGAATGGCTCAGCTTCACTTTTCAGCCGGCGGTACGCTTCTTGGTGGGCGCATGGTTGCTGGGGGCGGGCGCTAAGAATACCGCCACGGAAGCAACTTAGCCTGCGCCGCAATCAAACTTCGGCTCCATCGTATCGGTGAATGAAAGGAGCTGAACATGGAAATGACCCAAAAGAAGTTGAGCGGAAATGAGTTGCAGCTGGCGGCGTGCTTCGCGGTGATTCTCGGTTATCTCTGTTCTGCCGGCGTTCTCATCAGCCAGTTATTGTAGGCCGTGCAGATGGTTCGAAGCGTGAAGTTGTCGGTTGCAGTAGTTGGTAGCAGACGCCGGGAAGCGGGCTTTTCCCCACGAGGTTGAGAAGTCCCTCCCGGCAGCGGTGAAATCCCAGACCTGAAAAGTGTGGTGACTCGCGGCGCGAGATTTTGGAAGCGCGCGGTCAGAACTTGTAGGCGATGCCGAGCAGGCCGTTCAAGCCGAAGGTGGTGCCGGAAACGGAGCCTGCGCCGATCACCGGCCCCATCCGAAGGCTGAAGGTCAACAAAAGATTATGCTCGATCATGTACTCGACGCCGCCTCCGAAGAGGATCGGAATCACCACATAGGATCCGGAGGTAAAAAAAATGTCGAAAGCAACGTCAGCGCCGGCAACGACCATCACCTGGGGGGAGACAGGGAAGCCTGCAGCGAAGGACAACGGGATACCGAGACCAACCTGGGTAGCTCTGCCGCTGCCCGGGAAAAACAGCAATAGGCCCGGCTGAGCGCCGATTCCAATATTGTACTTGGGCGTGTCTACGATGTTGAGACGACCTACGGCGGCAAACCTGAGCTCGGGCCAAATGCAGCAGGTGCTATTCTCCACTCCATAGTTGAACGCGAAGAGCCCGCCGAGATCGACCGTCGGCGACATTCCATGAAGATACGTACCTGAAATACCCGGCCAACCTGCCTGGCCATGAATCACGTCTTGACCGGCGCCCACGGTGCGACCGGACAGCACCGACCACTGCGACCCCTGCTCAGCTGCATTCGAAGCGGTAACGCAAAACAGCAGCGGCAGGGCCGCTGCGCCTACCCTCATCAACCGAGTCATTGATTTGAAACCTCCACAGGCCGAGGAATTGCTCCAAATTCTGGTCCAGGTCTTCGCATATAGGCCAGTAGTTGCGGTTCGAAAACTAATTTTCACATCCGGAAAGGTGGGAACTGAGCAGATCGATCGCACCAGCGTGCGCGAATTGTTCACCGCCGTTCCCGAGGTGGGTGCTTACAGCTCGTCGGCGATCCGAGTCCCCGAGCCGGGCGGGACGCACGTGAAGGTCAGCTCGCCGCCAACAACGTCGGCCAGGGCTCTGAGCTCGGGGTCGGAGCGCGGGGGATCTGTGGATTGGCGGCGCACGAAAAGCAGATCGGAAGTGGAGTAGAGAAAGCCCGCCGCTTGTCCCTCCACTCTCCCCTTCACCACCAAGTCGCATTCGCTGGCGGATGCGCGCGTTTCCAGAAGATCGATGCGCGGACCCACCACCGCTCCGTTGTCGCCGGTCAGCGTCACCTGCTGGCCAACGATGGGAGCCAAGTTGCTGTCGAATGCCAGCAGGTACGCCTCCAGCTGACGCCGAAGCGTCTGACCCTCGGCTCCAGTAGGGATGCCGCCGGGATTGATGATCGAGCGAATGAAAACGCTGGCCCCATGGAATCGAAACAGGGTGTCGGTGCTGCCATCGTGTAAGAACCCGAACCCACGGACCTGATCTCCCATGAAGGGGAACGGATCCGAGGGAAAGAACGGCTCGGGTGACATCCCGAACATGCCGACCTTCTGGTAGAGATTTCTCAAGTGCGGAACCTTGAAGAGCTGGGTTTCGTTCTCGAAGGAGGATCGTCCGTCGCTGCCAAAGAAGCCCGGCCGAGGGACGCCGAACTCGCGGTTTCCGTCCGGGTCCAAGATGTGGCAGCCGTTGCAGGTCACGAAGGTGTCCGAGGGGAGTCCGCCAGTGGTGATCCCCAGGAAGAAATTTTGGCCCTCCTGCTGGTCCGGCGTCAGTGAGTTGTCCAAGTTTCGAATCGGGTTCGGTGGATACATCAGCTGCAGGATGAAGTCGGTGAAGGCCTGCATCTGGTGATCGGAGAGCTGATCGAAGCGCCCGAGCAGGCCGGGAAAGGCGACGTTGAACTTCTTGAAGCCCGCCACCTCGTCGAAGCTGCCGGTATTCGGCTGTTCGCTGTAGGGAACGTCGTTTCCACCGGTTCGGTCCCCTCGCCAGTGCATCGGGCCGTGGTTGTCCATCCCGCGCAAGCTTTGCGTGGTCATCGGTCCCTTGAGCGGGTGAAAGATCGGGTCCAAAAACGGTCCGACGATGAACGGCCCCGGATCGTTGAGCTGGGTGTTGTCGGGATCCCCCAGATCCCAGGCGAGGCTGTCGAAGTCTCCAAAGACGTGACAGCTGGCGCAGGCCGAGTCGCCGTGGCTCGAAGTGTTTGCGGCGTCGTACAGAAAGGGGCGCCCATTCACCACGGACTGGGGCTCGGGGTTGTACATCGCCAGGTGGAAGGTCTCGGAGCGGCTTGCGAGGTCGACGATCGAGATTGAGTCGTCGAACCGAGTGAGCACGTAGAGCGCTCCGCGCGCCTCGTCTAGAACCACCCCGCTCGGGCCGCCGCCGGTGAGGAGAATTTGGTTGCGGGTGTCTGGAACGAAGCTGCCGTCCTCGAGCTCAGCCGTGTTGAAGATCCCCACCTTGCTGGACCCGAATGCCGCCGCGTACAGCCAATTGCCGTCGCTGGAGACAGCCATCGACGTCGGGAATGCCAGGCTTTTGACGCTCTCCGCGTTGGGCGTGGGGTCGCAGCAATGGGTGTAGTCGATGTGCTTGTTGAGATGTTGGGGCGTCGAATTCCCGTCTTCATCGAGGATGGTGATGCGACTCTCGACGATGTGCCCGCGCACCGTGGGCAGGCCTGATTCCTGGTACGCATAATCGCCAGGCCCCTCGAACCGCGTGTCGTTTTGCGCATCGGTGTTGGAAACGTAAATTTTCCCGCTCACCGGATTCACGGCCATGTTGAAGAGCACGGTGCCAACGCTGGTGTAGCTGCCGGGAAAAGCCGCTGGAGGGTTGGCGTTGGCGTCAATCATGAAGACGTCGCGATCGGGAAGTGAGAAATTGATGACCTGGTCCCAAATACGATCCGCGGAACAGTTACATCTGTCGAACCAGTGCTCCGAGCCGTCCGGGCCTTCGCGGTACTTCACGATCAAGCCAACATCGGGTCCCACGATGTGCTCGAAGTTGTCCCGCGGTGCCGGAAGTGAGCCGGATGGAACCGAACCCCGGGCGATGGTGGTGGTCCGATTGCCGGAATGAAACGCGGCTGCGTAGACCGTCGCGCCGTCGGGGCTCACCGCGAGCGCGCGCGGCGTGTCGCAGAATAGGGTGACGACTCCAAGGACCTCGCCGCTGCTGTCGATCGCCCAGACGTCGGCGCGCCCCACGCCGGGGGTCGTCAGCTGCGGATCGACGGGAGAATTTTGCCCTCGATGCGCGGTGGTGACGAAGGCACGGTCGCCTCCCGAGCCTGCGAAGACGATGTCGCGCGGCTCATCCCCGACGAGTAGCGTGCGCACCACGCGCGCCTGCGTCAGGTCGCTCAAGTCAACCACGCTGATGCTGTCGGAAAGCTGATTGACCACCCAAACCTCATCTTGGGTCCGCGCCGCCACCGCGACTGGCTCCAGGCCGACCGGAACCGAGGCCACCGGCGCCAATGTGCCATCCTGGATGCTGAACACCTCGAGCCTGTTGGCGGGTGTATTGGTCACCAACAGCAAATTGCCCTGGGGCGACAGCGCCAGCGGGCGGACTTGCCCAGATTCGAAAAGCGTGAATGAGGAACTGCTGCCCGAGGACACCGATCGCTGGTTCGAAGGCGCGGTGACCGCCTTCTCCGACTGACAACCGATGGACGAAAGCAAAGCCGCACCGAGCGCGAAGAGCCGACGAGTCGCCACGTTTCCCTCCCCGGAAGAGCGCGAAAGCTACCTAAAGGCGGGCGAATCGGCCAGTGCCGCCGGCAGCTTCAGTCGACGCGCAGCCGAACTCGCAAGTAAAGGTTGTGAACGCCAAGGTGCGAAAGTGGAATCTCGAACATGCGATCCGACTGGATCGCCCGAGGGATTTGCAACTCGAGAAGGCGCTCCTCTTCGATGATTCCCTGCCCGGCGCACTCCAGGCACCGAAATAGCCAGTCTCTTCCGGAGCCAGCGCACGTCGGACAGCGATGGAGCGCCGGCACCGCGATCGACACCGCGGTTCCCTGCTGCGCCTCGTCGGCGGTGAGGATGATGTCCAAGTCCAGTGGCCTTAGCCGTTCCGCCTTGGGAACGCTGATCTCGGTGAAGTTTCGATTCCACCGATCCGAAACTTCACGGATTTCCGATTCTGGCGCATGGAAATCACGGAACAGCAACAGGGGCGGTGGCCGCGGCGTTCGGCGAACCTCGTCGTAAGCACGTTGCGAAGGATCCGACAGTACTCGGTAAGCCTCGCAGACTTCCTGGAATCGGCAGGTCTGTTCTTCGTCAGCGCGATCGGGATGATAGCGCGCCACGAGACGTCGGAATGCCCTGCGAATGCCGGCTGCACCCTCGCCGCGCTTAATTCCCAGGACCGCGTAGTAGTCAGGTGACGATGCCATGAGGTTCACCTCCAACGCGCCGGAGCAATTTTACCAACCGATCAGACGGCGTGAAAGGTCGCTTCTTTCAGAGCAACGAAGAGAGCGTGCGCCTTGTTGCGCGTCTCCCAATACTCGGCGGCCGGGCGCGAGTCGTAGACGATGCCGGCACCCGCCTGCACGCTCAAGCGCCGAGCTGACTGCAGCAAAGTGCGGATCACGATCCCCATCTCCATGTTGCCGTAACGATCGAAGTAGCCGACCGCTCCTGCGTACGGGCCACGGCGCGCCGGCTCGAGCGCATCGATGATTTCCATCGCTCTCACCTTCGGAGAGCCAGTCACCGTGCCCGCAGGGAATGCGGCCCTCAACACTTCGAGCGCGCTCGTCCCCTCATCTACTCTGCCTCGAACCTGGGAGACCAAATGCATCACGTGCGAATAGCGCTCGACAGTTTTTAGGACATCCACCTTAACGGTACCCACCTTCGCGACCCGGCCGACGTCATTGCGTCCCAGGTCCACCAGCATCACGTGTTCGGCGTTTTCTTTGGGATCGGCTCTCAACTCTGATTCCAGTTTGGCGTCCTCGACCGGCGTCCGTCCTCGACGGCGGGTTCCCGCGATTGGACGCACCGTGACTTCGCCGTTTTCGAGTCGAACCAACGTTTCAGGTGAGCTGCCGATCAACGCCTGGGTACCGGTTTGCAGAAAGAAAAGGTAGGGCGACGGATTGACCCGGCGAAGCGCTCGGTACAGGTCAAAGGCGGGGACTGAGCTGGTGGCGTCGAAACGTTGTGAAACGACGATTTGCTGGCAATCGCCGGCGCGGATGTAGTTTCTCGCAGCCTTAACCGCCCCCTCGAAGTAGGCGCGCGAGGAACGCGGCCGCAGTTGAGCGGCTGCCCGTGCACGTCGAACTCTCACCGTCCCCAACGGCCGATGCAAGGCCCGAAGCACCCGCCGGATCCGGCGAAGCGAACCTTGATACACGGCTTCGGGTTTCACCCCTTGGGCGCAGGTTGCCTCGGCAATCACTTGCACCGTGTGGCGAACGTTGTCGAAGGCGAGCACAGTATCGAAATCCATCATCAGGATGTCCGGAAATCCAAGCTCGTCGGGCTTGGTCATCGGCACCCGGGGCTCGAAGAGCCGGACCGCGTCGTAGGAGAGGTACCCCACCAGTCCGCCCGCGAACCGCGGCGTTCCATCGATTCGGATTCCAGGCGCACTCTCCAGGTGGCGCGATATCCAGGCCAGTGGATCGAGGCGATCGCCGATGCGCCAGGAAAGAAGCCGCCGCGGCCGAACGCCCAAGAACGACCATCTGCCCTGGTGTTCTCCTCCCTCGACGGACTCGAAGAGAAAGCCGTGCCTTTCATCTCTGGATAGCTTGAGAAATGCGGAGACTGCAGTCTCGGTGTCCGCCGACACCTCGACTCGAATCGGAATGGTCGACCCGGGGCGATAAAGCTTTCGAAACGCGGTGTACCCGGGCGACGAGTCCATCAGCGCCTACTCCGCGGCGGCTCCAACTGGGTTCCGTTCCGCCGCCGGCCCGGTCGCGGCCACCGGCGGCACCCGCAGCAGAAACACTGCCGAGAGCAGCCCAAAGGCCAACGTCGCCAACCACAGCGTCCGACTGCTGAATTGCTGCATCACCGCGGTTCCCAACCAGGGGGCGAAGGCGAACGCGACCCCCCAGGCCATCAGGTAATAGCCCATGTACTCCCCACCCCGACCTCTCGGGGCGAGCGAAGCCACATACGCCGAGGCGGTTGGCAGAAAAACCATCTCGCCCGCTGTCCAAAGCAAGACCGTCAGGGTGACGGCGGTCACGGTGTGAGCGAATGCCAAGGCGCCAAATCCCGCACCCAACAGCACCGCGCCCAGCGCCAGAGACCTCCCGTAGCTCCAATGCGCCATCGCCGAGTTGAGCCGTACTTCGGTGAGCACGATCACCAACGTGTTGAGGGTGAACATCGCTCCATAGACGGCTTCGGACATCCCCAGATCCCGAACCATGTAGAGCGACATCGATCCCATATGCTGAAAGAAGGTCACCAGCACTGGCAGCATCGCGACCAGAAAATACAAGAGGCGCGGATCCAAAAGCGCGAGGTTGGGAAGTCGCACTTCGGCAACTTTGGCTTCTTCGTGATGGGCCGGCGGGCGAAATCGCGCCAGCAAGACCAGGCCTGCTGCAATCGACGTGGCGCCGTCAACCCAGAAAAGCGCGTCGAACGAGACCGTAGCCAAAAGCCCTCCAAGCGCGGGGCCAACGCTCATCCCCAAATTGACGGACAACCGATTGAGCGCGAAACCCTGCCTTCGCAGCTTGGGTCCTGCCAGCTCTCCAACCAAGGCCAGGTTCGCTGGGCGAAATGCCTCTGCGGTGAGGGCCAGCAGCGTCACTCCGGCGAGCATCTGTGGAAGCGTCTTTGCGAGCAACAGCAGCCAAAGAGCGGCCCCGGAACTGAACAGCGACAGTCGCATCACCCGCAGGGCGCCCAGGCGATCCGCGAGGTGACCACTGATCGCCACCCACAGCAGTGCCACCACACCGTAGGTGGTCAGCACCAATCCGGCGCGCGAGGGTGTGTAGCCGAGATTCTGGGTGAGGTAGAGCATCAGAAAAGGCAGCACCATGGTGCCGGCGCGGTTTACCAGGGAGGCGGCAGCCAGCAGCCAGGATTCCCTCGGTAGACCCCCGAGCTCGCGCCACGGATTCCATCGCGAGCGCAACGACCGAGCAAGGGAGTTCATCGGGGCGCGCCTTTGTAACAGCTCGCGGGCGAGCGCGCACGGGTCCGGATCAGCTCTTCTCTCGCACCCGGGCGGGCGCCTCCGACGAGGACTCCGGGGGCGAGGAAACCGGGGTGAGCACCGTGGGTTCGCGATTCACGGATTCCAGCGCATCGGCGAGCGCGCTGATTTCATCGCCCAGGCTCTCCATGCTTTTCTTGAGACCCTGTCCGGCAACCTGAGCCGAGACGCTGTCGGCCGAGCGCACCCGCAGCACCTGGGTGTACAGGTTCTCGAGGACATAGGAGAGGCGGGTTCGCTCCGCCTCCATGCGCGACGCCGCCGTGAGCAATTCGCTTCGCTGCTTGCGCTGCTCGTCGAGGGCGATCATCGCGGCCGACAAGCGTTGCCGGGTGATCTCGTCCTGCTCCGCCTCGAGCCGCTTCGCCAAGCTTTCCTTCTCGCGCGCCAGGCGCTGATCGTCTTCGGGAGTCACCAATGCGCGAAGCTCCGCCTCACGCTTGGCCAGAGCATGGCAGCCTTGCCGGATCCCCTGCACCGTCTCCTCGGGCTTACGAATCAGGTCCCGCAGCACCTCGGGGCCCCGCTTGATTTCCGCGAGGAGCCGCTCGCACCACTGATCCACCCGGGCCAGGCTTTTGTCGATCTCGCTCGGCGTTTTCGCCTGTGCCTGAGGCTGGGGACTTCGTTCTTCGGAGGTACTTTCGCTCGACCCAGCTTCCCGGGCGGACTCCATCTCCTGCGAATAGCGAAAAATCTTCCGGATGCCCGAGATGGCCAGCCCGACCGCGAGGAGCACCATCCACCACAGATTGGGG
>Ga0126369_10003463_pt1 | contig 11395 bp, 9 predicted proteins | sample PanSoiMetaPlot_1_FD_109646 | JGI IMG/M metagenome (GOLD analysis project Ga0126369, IMG submission 109646) | Tropical forest soil microbial communities from Panama - MetaG Plot_1 | ecosystem: Environmental > Terrestrial > Soil > Tropical forest > Bulk soil | place: Panama | collected 2016-02-17 | reverse complement strand
GGACATTCCCAACTACTTTGCTTACGCCACTCATTTTGTGTTGGCCGACCGGATGTTCGCCTCGACGAAAGCGCCGAGCTTTCCCAATCATCTATATACAGTTGCGGCCGATGCTGGCAACGCAGTAAGCAATCCCAAAATGAAGGGCACCAACTGGGGGTGCGACTACCTGCCCGGTACGCAATTTGCTGCGGTGGACGCTCGCGGAGTCCTGACTTACCAAGCTCCATGCCTCGACCTGCAAACCTTGGCCGACAGCCTGGAGAGTGCAGGGATCAGTTGGAAATATTATGCTCCTCCCGAGGGTGCCGATGGATATGTCTGGTCCACCCTCGACGCCATTGACCATATTCGTAACGGTCCGTTGTGGGGCGAGCGGGTTGTACCTGACACTCAGTTTGTAACCGATGCAGTAGGCGGACAACTTCCCAGCGTGAGTTGGTTAACGACCAACTCAGTGCAGAGTGAACATCCTCCTAGCAGCCTGTGCGAGGGCGAGAACTGGACCGTCGATCAGTTGAATGCAGTGATGCAGGGCCCGGATTGGAATTCCACTGTGGTGTTCGTTGTCTGGGATGATTTCGGTGGGTTTTATGATCATGTGCCACCTCCTTCGATTGATCAGTATGGGTTTGGAATGCGCGTACCCTTACTTATCATTTCGCCGTACGCGTTGGCCGGTCATGTTTCGCATACCAACTATGAATTTTCGTCCCTGTTGAAGTTTGTGGAGACGCGCTACAACCTATCACCTCTTTCTCCCCGGGACTCGAGCGCCAGCAACATGCTCGATAGTTTCGACTTTAATCAGTCGCCACTTCCACCTCTAGTGCTGACCAAGCATTCCTGTAATCCCGCTTCCCCTCTCAGGCTCGCCTTTCCGCCTCAATCGGTGGGGACACCTAGTCCTATCCAGACTGTGCTGCTGAGCAATTCTGGGAGCTCGCCTCTAACTTTTATTAGCGCAATAACAAGTGGAGACTACAGCTCCGTCCAAACCTGTCCTCGTCAAATCCAGCACGGCAGGTCCTGCAAGATTCAGGTTACCTTCACGCCCAAGGCGCCGGGAGCTCGGCCGGGCACGCTTACCATCACGGACAGCGACCCCAGCAGCCCCCAGGTAGTGTCATTGACAGGTTTGGGTACAAACCTGTCTCTTGTCCCTTCGACGATTGACTTCGGTAATCGCCCCGTGAATCGGGACAGTATCCCGAGGTCGGCCACGTTGACTAACCTCGGTACAAGCCCAATAAGTGGATTCTCAATTTCGGTGGGCGGAGACTATTCCCAATCCAATACTTGTGGCTCGACTTTGCTGGGCGGCGCTCACTGCTCGATCACTGCGACTTTCGCGCCAACGGTCACTGGCAGGAGGCCGGGAACAATCACGATCCTGAATGACGACGGTGCTAGTCCGCAGCTTCTAACCCTCACTGGAGTGGGTACGTTGTTGTCAATCGCTCCTACCAAGGTCAATTTTCCCGCACAGCGAGTGGGTACACGGAGTCCCATCAAGACAGTCATGTTCACGAACCGCGGTAGCATTCCAATAAACATCACTGGTGTAGCGGTGACGGGAACGGTGGGAACGAGCGGTGCTAATCTGTTTCCGGGTGTTAATACTGAGGAATTCATCCAAACCAACAACTGCGGCAGCCTAGAACCTGGAATGAGTTGCGCCTACAGCCTGACATTTATCCCCAATACTATTGGCATGCGGATAGGTGAACTGACGGTGAGTTTCGATCAAGCCGACAGCCCAAGCGTAATCCCGCTTTCGGGCAGAGGAGAATGAATAATAGATACTCGGCGCGCTCAATACTGACCTCTACACACTTGCAACTTCTTTTCGCTTTTCTTCTATATCCAGGGAAGGCTTACTATCCGAGTGGACGAAGCCAGCATGATAGAAGCCTCAGCCAACAATCTTGGTGATACAGGAGCTCCCGACTCTGTCATGGCGTCAGGACCGCTATTCGTCCTGGGGCTTTGGCGATCGGGGACATCGCTGCTTTACGTCCTCTTGAATCAGCATCCGCAAATTGCCCTTCTTTACGAGGCGGACTTGCCGATGTTGCGCCCTCTGTTTTGCGTGCAGCGTCCCAAAACTCGCTGGCTGGAGCGGTGGGATTTCTGGAACGACTCGGTAATGAAACGGCACCAGCTCTCGGCGGACAATATCAACCCGCAGAGTAACGGAGTTCGCGCCGCCACCGAGGCTGTCTATCGCAGCTATGCGCAGGCCAAGGGCGCGGTCATTTGGGGTGAAAAGTCTCCCAACTGGTGCGATGACGTAAGTTCGGTTGCCAGGGACTTTCCCGCGGCCCGTTTTATTGTCCTCTGGCGAAGCCCGGTCTCCATCGCACGTAGCATCGCCAGGGCAGCCCAAAAGGATAGGTGGTTTCGAAGGTCCGGGATCATGCTGCGTGCCCTGCTGGGATGCGAGCGGCTTAGGCGGGAATGCGGTCGCCTGCTGCAGACCGGGATACCTGTTCACCAATTGTGCTATGACGATATGGTGCGAAACCCGGAAGGTTCCATGCGGGCCATTTGCGAGTTCCTCAAGGTCTCCTTCGATCCTCGCATGGAGACGCTGGAAGGGGCCGACCGCTCCACTATCCCGGGAGGGGCGCAACACGAAATGGTGATGGGGAGCGAGATCGTGTCGAACTGCGATAGCAAGGGAGTCCTCTCCACAGAGGCTGAGGAGAAGATTCTACGCTATGTGCGCCTCTGGCAAGACAAGTATGGTGACAGCTGGCTGTTGCTGAAGGGCTTGACAGCAAAACCGGGAAACCGGCCGGGTAAATGGGAATATCTCCAGGATGAATTGTTGTATCGGTTGCTTCGCGCCTGGGATTTCGCAGGAGTCGCCATCTACTCCTATGCACCGTTTTGGTTGCTGCAAGCGTATCGAGCCATGAAAACTTAGGAGAGAACTGCACTACATTACTACGCTCCTGTCCGCGAGTATCCAAACAAGAGGTCGCCGGTTTTCACCTTCACATCCGGCAACTGTCTTCTCCGCAACCACTCCGCCAGTCCTAGAATCATGAAGTAATACTGCGGCGGGTGCAGTGTCATGATGACCATGAAGACAGATCGAACCGAAAGCATTCCGAGCACGCCCATCGCTTCCAGGCACAGCTGTTGCTCGGCCGGGCTGACTCCGGGGTGATGCACATACTTAACCAGGTAGTACCAGGTTCCTCCCAGCGAGAGTAGGAGAGGCAGCAAGCCCCAATAGCCGGTCCCCAAGATTGTTTCCATGTAGTCGCTATGCAGGGTTTCACCCTCGAGACCGATGGCTTGCAGTACTGGCACTTTTTCCGCAGCGAATGCGCCCATACCAATTCCCAGCGGAGTTCTCGAATAGAGATCGTACGCGGTCTCCCACCACAACAGCCGCCCGCTCAGTGTACTCATCTGCGCATCGGTCTGACCACGGCGCAGGAAATTGATAACTATGTCCCCAATCGGGGTAGCCGCCATCACAAGAGTCAGGAACAGGCCGCCGATAGCGCCCACGGTGAGCATGCTGCGTAGTCCTATGCGCCCCGACACCCACAACACGATGAATGCCCCTACCGCGCAGCCCAGCATAGCAGTTCGCGTCTGCGAAAGAATCAATGACAGTCCGCCGAACAGCCCCAGAAAAATATAGAAGCTGTTCTTGCGGCATTTGCCGTGCAACGGAAGCCAACGAACCAGTGCGACGATGCACAGGATCGCTGCCAAGTCGCCAATGCGGTTCGCTCCTTGCGCTGGGTAAACACCTTTCAGCCGTACCCCCAGCGAGCCCAGCGAGTAACCATGCTCCAGGGCATCCTTGGGATCAATCAGAATGCCGACGTAGGCCGAAATCAGGCACAGCCCAAAGAATGTCCAAGTCCAATTAAACAGGCTCTTGAGATCCTCAATCCCGCGCACCTTCAGCAGAATGGCTGCGATCGCCGCAACATCGACAGAGTATTCGCAAGCTCTGTAGAGCGTAAAAGCGGGATAAACCGACCAGACCGTAGTGAGCGCCGCGTATAGCGCGAAGATCGTCAGGCAACCCACCAGACCCTTGAACAGGGACTCAACCCAGTCCAGGGTGCGCGTGAATAGCACGCCTAACAACCATCCGGCGGCGAGAAAGACCAGGAACATGCGGTAAACCGCCGCACTGTCAACGGGATCGGTATAAACGCTTGTCGCAGAGCGCTGGCGCAGCACTAATCCGCTGGCAAACAGGACGAACCACAACCAATGCCACCACTTCAGGTTTGAAACCAGCGTCCATTCTCCGGCCCATACTTGGCGGGCGACGACTGCGCCGTAGATTGCCAGCGGAGGACCGGCCAGAACGGCCATCAGAGCGAAGAAGGCAACATTATTGCCTGCGTAACTCAATAGCGACAGAAGGACAAAACACATGCCCATGCCGAGCAGCAGGAACAGAGTCAGCTGCCAAACCGGACCGGCGTCCCCTGAGAGGTTCCAAGTTTTACTTCTTTGCGCCAAGCGAATGATCTTCCTTTCCGCGATTTACGCGGCCTTCACTTATTTTGCAGCTGTGCGCGCGTAAATGAGTTCATCTTGATTCTCCAGGTATTCGTGTTGCTCGAACCGATGGTGGCGCAACCTGGCCTTACTCGCCGTTCCCACTCAGGACTGCAGGCACGGTCTTCAAGAGAATCCTCAGATCGAGCCACAGAGTCCAGTGATCCACATAATGGCAATCCAGCCGAACATAAGTCTCAAAGGAAGGATCGCGGCGAGCCGTGACTTGCCAAAGCCCGGTCAGGCCGGGCGACACTTCCATCCGGCGACGATGCTCGGGCTGAAACTGCTCGTACTCGCTTATGAGTGGTGGGCGAGGGCCGACGAGGCTCATCTCTCCCTTTAGGATGTTCCAGAGTTGCGGCAGTTCATCGAGGCTGTACCGTCGCAAAAAGCGTCCAACTCGCGTCAAGCGCGGGTCGCGAGAGACCTTGAAGAGGACTCCCTTCCGCTCGTTCAAACTCCGTACTTCGTCCAGCATGAGATCGGCATCGCTGACCATGGTGCGAAATTTATAGAGACGAAAAAGCCGCCCCTGCCTTCCCACCCGATGGTTCCGGTATAAAACTGATCCTGGAGAATCGATGACAACAGCAACTGCGATCAAAACCATGAATGGAGCAAGCAGAATCAGGGTTGCACATGCGACCATTACGTCGAAAGCGCGTTTCGCCCACAGCACGGCTTCCCCATGTTGCGGCCCTACCGCTGGCGAACTCAGCTGAGGAAGGTCGGTCGTGCGCGGCGGTTCCACCGGATACTCGTATCCCGTTTTGAGCAGTGCGGGTGTACTCATAGGTGGTGGACTCTAGATCTGCAGTGATCCGGATAAGTAGCTACAAAAACGTCGCGGTTCAGGTCAAGATAACGCACCCAGATTATCGGGACTCGCAATGTGGTCTGGGCCGCGCCGTATCGAATTTGCCGCAAGGTGCTCATTGTTCAGTGGCTCTGAAGTGTGAGGACGAAAGTAGCGATACCAACCTGAGGCAAGCAAGACGCCACCCATCGATTGCGAGATACATCAAACGGCAGGATGGTGACAAACATGAGAAGCAACCTAAGAATTCGTCATCGACGTGAGGCGATGGGATCACCACACTTGCTGCTGTGCTTGCCATCGGAAGGAACTCCACGGGCACCCGAAAGCTGGCGAACCTTATATCATTTTTGGAGGTCAGCGCCAGGTTTATTTTTTTGGTAGTGCCCCAGGTAGGCAGTAGTCATTGCGTTGTAGTTCATCCCAATTTGGTTCAGTGCCACTGATACGGCTGCGTTATGACGATACGCGGCTACTTTCGGCACCACAAAGCTACTTAGGGTTGGATAGGGCGGGGAACTTGCGACATAGGTGTTGCATAGTTAGGTGTACAGCAAATGCAAGTCTGCATCTATGATCGCCTTTGCTTCCTCACAGACGTGAAAACACTTGTGTCTTTTGACATTGTTGAATTTGAAGGTCATACTTCCGGCGACTTGTCTTTGATGTGGGTTAAGGGTCACTTACAACTCTCTAAAGCGTGGCCAGCAGCAGAGAATTGCGCGATCTGCGAACGAGCGGCCTCGATCCGCGCAATCAAGAGCTTTGTCTCGCATAGGACTATTTGCTCCGAAGGAAGCCGGGAGGTATCAGGCCTTGATTCACAACCAGAAGAGAAACGTCCTTGGGGTCATGGTTGACGAAATTGACTACGAAGGCGCCGTCGAATATGTGACACGGGCCGCGAAAGAGCGCGTTGCAAGGTCGATTTCGGCATTGGCGGTACACGGCGTTATGACGGGCGTGCTCGACAAGGAACATCTTTATCGTTTGAATAATCTTGACGTTGTGTTGCCGGATGGTCAGCCAGTGCGCTGGGCGTTGAATTTACTTTATCGGTCTCCGCTTACTGCACGTTGCTATGGTCCTAAGCTGACCCTCAAGCTATGTGCCCGCGCTGAGCAGGAAGGCTTACCGGTGTTTTTCTATGGCGCCACTCAGTCGATGCTAGATGACATGCGCAAGAACCTGCTGAAGGAGCTTCCCAAGTTGATTATTGCGGGCATGGAGCCTTCGAAGTTTCGACGTCTAAGTCCGCTGGAAAAGAATGAATTAGCTGATCGTATTTGCTCCAGCGGAGCAACCATGCTTTTCGTTGGTCTGGGGTGCCCGAGACAGGAGATCTTTGTCTACGAGTTTCGCGACTTGTTGCCTATGCCGGCCATTGCAGTGGGGGCAGCTTTTACCTTCATCTCCGGCGAACTGCCACACGCACCTTCGTGGATCGAAAACATGGGGATGGAATGGTTGTTCCGGTTCTGCATGGAGCCCCACCGCTTGTGGCTCCGCCATGTATTCCACAACCCTGCGTACGCCAGTCTCTTGATACTTCAGTTTCTGGGATTAAGATCGTTCAATCCTAACGGTGTGTCGCCCAGGTCGGAGCTGCTGTACGGATAGTCTGCCCGCATCGCTTACGAACTACCGGTTGCACACTAACAAAGCGCCAATTATGCCCGATAACCTGCGTTTTTGCCTTCGTTGAATTAGGAGCGATTTAGCTTGGACCTTGGAACAGGAAGGGAATAAAGGAGTCCTACAATACTTGAACCAGTGCTAAAAAAAACATTGCGCTGACCTCCCAAAATGGTATATGGTTCGCCAACTTCCAGGTGCTTGGGGGGAGTTCCTTCCGGTGGCCAGACAGGCAACAAGTGTCGTGATCTTTGCGCCTCATGCCGACGACGAAGTCTTAGGTTGCTTCTCATTCTTGTCACCATCCTGCCGTGTGGTGTATCTCGGCATCGAGGATCGTGCGAATGTGTCCAGAAATGAACGGATCTCAGAAGTCAAGGAGAGCGCGTCAAAGTCAGGATTCCAATGGGAAGCATTGAACCATCCAGTCAACGCTTACCGAGTGCCTGATCTGATACCGGATTTGGAGGAAGTCATTCGTGAGTGTAAACCGGACACCGTGCTGCTCCCGCAGCCGTCCTACAACCAGGATCATCGTGCTGTTTATGACGCCGCAACCACCGCATTGCGTCCGCACGATCAAAATTGGTATGTCAGGAACGTCTTGATCTTTGAGCAGCCGGACTCGCTGTTGTGGCCACATGGCGGTGAAACAGAGCCGAACTATTTTCAGGCGATCTCTCTCAAGGAGAAGCTTCATAGCTATTCGCTCTATACATCCCAGGTCCGTCGCCATCGATCGCCGGAACTCGTTTCCGCAATTGCGCAACTCCGCGGTGCTCAAGCGGGATTACCCTTTGCCGAAGGATTTACGGTGAAAAGAATGGTCGTGGGAGGATAAGGCCGATGGAGAAGAAAATACTCATCAGCGGTGGGCTGGGTTTTTTGGGCCAGCATCTTGCCCGGTATCTTCTCCGCACTGATCCTGATTGCCAACTGACAATTATCGATGATTTAAGTTCATCAGAGATCAATTATGGATGGCTTCGCAATCGTGCAGAGATTTTAACTGCAGATTTTGCAACCGTCTCGTTGGCCAGTAGAAGATTCAGCCGTATCTACCATTTAGCCAGCCCGGTGGGATCGCTGGGGATTCTGACGAGAAGTGGGTATGTTGCTAAGGAGATTACCGATCTTGCCGTGCGCGCCGGTGAGCTTGCCGCGGACAACGGCGCGGCGGTCCTCTATGTATCTTCTTCGGAAGTCTACGGCAAAGCTGGCGTTCAACGGGAGGACGACGAACTGGCCGTTCCTGTGCAGACGGGAACGCGAATGGAGTATTCCCTCGGAAAGCTGGCGGGAGAGCATCTCCTGCGTAATTTGTCTGCGAGGTTTGGCTTTCGCCTGACTGTGGCGCGACCGTTTAACGCGCTGGGCGAAGGCCAAAGCGCGCGGATAGGATTTGTGGTCCCGACTTTTTTCCAGAACGCCTTGGCGGGGAAGCCGCTTCCCCTCTTCAACGGGGGAAACCAAATACGCTGTTTCTGCCATGCACAAGACGTTGCCCGCGGTCTGGTCGCAGTCCAGGAATGCGGAAAAGATCGCCACACCTACAATCTCGGTAATCCAGGCAATGCCGTAACTATCCGCGAACTTGCTATGCGGATTCGTGACCTCTGTGCTTCGGATTCACAATTAGAGAGTGTTGATCCAACGCAGAGGTTCGGCGCGCATTACCTGGAAGCCTCTGCGAAATCGCCCTGTATCGACAAGATAAAGGCCGACACCGGCTGGACTCCGGCCATAGATTTGGACACGGCACTTACCAGGGTTTACGACTATTACTTAACCTTGCGAGAGGGTAACGCATGCACCCCGTTCGAGTTGGGTCCCTCAGACTTAGCGCCTGCAGTCGAGACGACGCCCTCGAATTGATACGGCGCTCAGGGACTACACCCGGTACAACTTCCGCGTGTCTCGGGTTTCTGAACCCTCACGTCTACAATCAGGGTGTCACTCATCCGCAGGCTGCTAAATTCCTCGAACGCTGCGACGCTGTTTGCCTGGATGGTTACGGTGCGGTTATTGCCGCCAGCCTGTTTGGCCGAGCCCGTCTCGACCGTGTTGCGATGAACCAGCTATTCGACTTCAGTATCGCCACCGGACTAGTGCGAGGACCGGTTATTCTTTTCGGTCTTAGCGAGGAAGAGATCACGCGCGCCGCCCGAGAGCTCCGCCGGGTTGCACTCATGGCAGATTTTGTTGCCGTTCACCATGGCTTTCACCAAGATGAAGAATACCGTGCCATTTTGCGAGATCACGCCGACGCTTCGTTTGTGTTGGTCGGCATGGGCTCGCCTCGGTCGGAGCAAATACTACTGTGGGCATCGGAGATCTGTCATCGAGCCCTGTGCTGGCATATTGGCGGCGGCACGCTGAGGCAATGGGCAGGGACGAAACGCCGCGCGGCGGACATCGTGGTAAAACTCCGTTTGGAATGGCTGCACCGTATTTGCTTCGAACCGCAAACCAGGACCCGCTACACGACCGGTATCGCCTTGTTCGTACGTCATCTGCTGAGTGCCGGTATGGCTTCAGGCCACGGGAGGGCTGAATGACATTCTCTGAGAAAAGACCATCCATGCGCGTCCTTCTCACCAATCCAGCTTTCACGCGAGACCTCGGTAATGGGCTGGAACGCTACATGCTCGGCGCGGGAATGCGCTACCCCTGGTCGTTGTTGAAACACACGGGCGAACGGCCGCGCTACGCCATGTTCCCGCTCTTTTTGGCGTACGCTGCCGCTCTCCTGGAGAAAGACGGGTTCGATGTCAGGGTCATCGATGGAGTACCGATAAATTTGCGGGAAGAGGAATTTCTGGCGCGCGTCCGGGAGAGTTCTCCCGATGTGATTTTCTTCGAACCCAATGCGGCCGTGATCGATGATACGCTCCGCCTCATAAGGAATTTGCGCGAGACCGTGCCAGCCACGGTGGTGTTAGGTGGCTCACACGTGACCTCCCGAGCACAGCACTTGCTTGAAACTTATGCGTTCATCGACTACCTGGTGATCGGAGAGTACGAAAGATCGGTCCTCCGGCTAATGGAATGTCTACGCGACGGCGCATCCGTCGCCTCGCTTCGCGGGATCGCTTATCGGGACGAGCACGGAAAAGCAGTCGTAAACGAACGATCGGAAGCGATCGCTCCCCTCGACGACCTTCCCATCCCCGCCCGGCATCTTTTTCCGGCCTATTTCGAGAACGACATGGCCGTTTACCGCGACGGATTTTGCCAGCATAGCCCGGCCTTCCACATGCACACCAGCCGGGGCTGCCCCTTCAAATGTAATTTCTGCGACCGCATCCATGTTCTCTTCGCAGACAATAAGCAGCGCTTCTTTTCGCCCGGTAGAGTCGTTCAAGAGATGCTGGACGTAAAGGCAAAAGGCGCTCGAGAAGTTTATTTCGATGACGACAACTTCACCAGTAACAAGGCCCACGTTATGGCTTTGTGCGAGGAAATCGTCCGCCGCGGGGTTGATATACCGTGGTCGGCCATGTGCGACGCCATTGTTCTGACGCCCGATCTGTTGAAAAAAATGTCCGACTCAGGCTGCATCGGCATTAAGTTCGGCCTGGACAGCTCCGATACTAAGGTTCTCCATACCATCAATAAACCACTAAGGCTCGAGAATTTAGAGCGAATCGTGGAAACTGCGAAGACGTTGCGCATCAAGACACATGCAAGTGTTGTCCTCGGACTAAGTGGCGAGACCAAAGAGACGTTGCACAATACCTTTGCCTATGTCTGTAAACTTGATATCGATTCGATTCAATTCAGTTTAGCCACGCCGCTTCCCGGCACGCCCATGTACCGCGACCTTGTACAAGCCGGTGATTTGCTGGCCGGCGGTTGGGCTGAGTACGACGGAGCCAATCATACGGTGATTCGTTATCAGGACATCTCGAAAGAAGACCTCGAGGCATTTATGGCTCAGTCTCATTCCAAATGGATGAGAACAAAGTGTAAGGACCCGAAGTGGCTGCTCAGGCAGGCTCGATTCACCGCGCGCGCGACCAAGAGCCGAGGGCTTGGCGGCGTCTGGGAACGCTTCCGTCGTGCGGCACAACTGGTTCGAGGCGATGCGCGAGAGATCAGCCATGCCGGCGAGTCAGTAACCATGAGGTTCTGATGAAGCTCCCGCCATCCGAACGAAGCGATCGGGGCAAGCCGATAGAAGTCCCATGACCATCCTCGTCACCGGAGCGTCTGGCTTTTTGGGCCGCCACCTCGTGGATAGGCTTCTGCTTCGAGAGTATGCCGTTCGGACTCTATTCCGCTCGCACCGCGAGGGCCTCCCGGCAGATGTCGAGCACATCCAGGGCGACATCAAGGACTTGACGTTGCTCGAAGCGGCTATGGCAGGGGTGGAAACGGTCTATCACGTAGCAG
>Ga0126369_10003462_pt1 | contig 11397 bp, 11 predicted proteins | sample PanSoiMetaPlot_1_FD_109646 | JGI IMG/M metagenome (GOLD analysis project Ga0126369, IMG submission 109646) | Tropical forest soil microbial communities from Panama - MetaG Plot_1 | ecosystem: Environmental > Terrestrial > Soil > Tropical forest > Bulk soil | place: Panama | collected 2016-02-17 | reverse complement strand
GAACACGGGCAGAAGGGAATCGATGAACTCCACGAGCAGACCGTAAACCTGCTTTCGTTTCAACAGCTGCCAAAAGCAGTTTTCGATGCCCAGGTCGCGTTCAATATGTTGGCTCGTTATGGACGGCAATCTACTCCGTCTCTGGATACCATTGAAGCCCGCATCTTGAAGCACTATCGGAAAATCGCACCCTCTGGGACGATTGTTCCATCCTTGCTCCTGCTCCAGGCTCCCGTGTTCCACGGGTACGCGCTTGCCATTCACGTTCAATGTGATAAGCCAGCCGCTCTCGACGCTGTCAGTGCCGCTCTTGCCGGCGATCATGTATCCGTAACGCCCGCCGGCGAGGAGGCTCCGAGCAGCGTGGGGGCGGCGGGACAAAGTGGGATCATGGTATCCGTGGTTGCCGATACAAGTGATGCGACTGCCTTCTGGATCTGGGCCACGGCTGATAACCTTCGTGTCGCTGCCGCCACCGCTGTCGAATGCGCGGAGAGTATGTCCGCCAGCAGGCCGAGGGGGAAGATTCAGTGAGATTCCGTTTAGGAGGGCTCATAGCGCTCCCCTTGCTGCTGAGTACGGCCTGTGGCTACCACACCGCCGGGCATGCCGCTCAACTTCCGCAAGATATTCGCTCGATAGCGATCCCTTCGTTTGTCAACCAGTCTCAGACTTATAAAATCGAGCAGATGCTCACCAGCGCCGTCGTGCGCGAGATGGTCACACGGACGCACTATCACGTTTTAAACGAGGTTGAGGAAGGCGCAGACGCAACCCTGCATGGAACTGTGACTTCAACCTACACGGCTCCTCTGACCTATGATTCTGTGACCGGCCGGGCCGCCAGCGTAATGGTGATCGTGACCATGAAGGTTACGCTCAATGACCGCCAAGGCAAAGTGCTCTACCAAAACGATTCCTACATCTATCGCGATCAGTACCAGGTTTCGCGGGAACTCTCCAGTTTCTTCGAGGAGGATTCACCGGCCTTCCAACGCCTTTCACGCGATTTTGCCCGCACTCTGGTGAGTAATATCCTGGAGGGCTTCTGATGCGCTCGTTTGCGCAGGCGGATCGTTTTGTCTCCGAAGTGCAAGCGCGCAAACTCCGTCCAGCATACGTTTTCGTCGGAGACGAAGCTTTTTTCCGAAAGCGATGCCGTGAGGCGATTCTAGATCACCTGGTTCCTCCTGAGTTGCGTGACTTCAGCTTTTTCGATTTCGACCTTGCTGACACTGACCTGGCAGAGATTCTCGATCGCGCCCGCACGCCATCCTTGATGGCGCCATTTCAAATTTTCTTTGTGCGTGGAGTGAAGACCTTGTTTGGTCGTGGTTCCAACGACGAAAAGCTGGCCGCAATCGAGGCCTACTGTAAGGATCCCAATCCTGATGCCGTGCTGATTTTCGTGGCCGATCACATCAGTATTCCTGCTGACGCGCGCCGCATGGACCTGAATGACAAGGACCGTTATCAGCGAATACGCGACACTCTGGGCGATTACTGCGCCATCGTGGAACTTGCCAGAGTGGAAGAGGGCGACGCCGCGCGCTGGATCGGCGAGTACTGCACGACGCGCGGGGTAAAGATTGATGTGGACGCTGCTCGCGAAATGGTGGATGCCCTCGGCGGCGACATGATGATGGTGTCGAACGAACTGGAGAAGCTGATTCTCTACGTTGGTGAGAAAAAGCGCATCACGCTGGGCGATGTCGAGACCATGGTCCTGGCCGCGAAGCAGCGCTCCCTTTACGAATTAACGGATGCGATCTCCTCGAAGGATCGGGTACGCGCTCTGCAAATGCTGGATTCATTGCTGACGACAGGGGACGGCGATGAGGCAGCTATCGGTCATCTCTACATGTTGGCCAAGACGTTTCGGCAGATGCTGGTGATCCTCGAACGCAACGTACGCGACCAGCGCATGCTCTGGGCGGCGCTTTGGCAGGGTTTTCGCGTGCCTCCGTTTGCTGCTGATGACATCATCAAGCAGGCACGGCGCTACAAATCGAAGCGGGAACTCACCCGCGCCATTCGGTTGGTTGCTAAGACCGACCTCGCACTGCGCTCCAACCCTCCCAGCAAACGCTTTGTGCTCGAAAAGCTGGTTCTCGACCTGACGGCTGAGCCCAGGATAGAAATTCCGGGCTGGTCGCAGGATGAACTGCCGGTTTAGCAGGGACAGACTCGATGTTGAACGTCGCAGCGTACCTGGAACGTCTCGGGCATACAGGTCCTACCCCTCCCACACTCGAAACTCTGCGAGCCCTTCACCTCGCACATCTTTACACCGTTCCTTTTGAGAACCTTGATATCGGCCTCCACCGGACCATTGCGTGCGATGCGTCGGCGGCCGTTAACAAGGTTGTGAATTTGAAACGTGGCGGCTTCTGCTACGAGCTCAATTCTGCTTTTAGTGCACTCCTGCAAGCTCTGGGATTCAAGGTAACGATGCTTTCCGCCCGCGTTGCCCGGCGGGATGGCAGTTCAAGCCCGGAATTCGATCACCTGACGCTGCGAGTTGATCTCGAAGAGCCGTGGCTCGCTGATGTCGGGTTTGGAGAGTCATTCCTCGAGCCTTTGCTCCTGCAACCTGAGATTGTGCAGGAACAACATGGCAGGCAATTCCGCCTGATGTCGGAGGGGCGCTCCATTCATATGGAAAGGGCAGAACCTGATGGCAGCTGGCTTCGTCAGTATTCATTTGCGGAGATCCCACGCCGCCTGGATGAGTTCGCAGAGATGTGTCGATTTCACCAAACCTCTCCGGACTCTCACTTCACGCAGAATCGAATTTGTACGCGAGCGACGCCTGACGGACGCATCACGCTCTCAGGTCGAAAGCTGATTGTCACGAAGAACGGAGTGCGAACGGAGAATGACTTAGGAACGGAAGAAAACTGGCTTGCTTCCCTGAGGGAGCACTTCGGCGTGGTGCTGTAAGTCCTGCTTCGCAACAAAAAGCAAATCGGCAGGCTCAAGCCTGCCGAATCGAGCTAAGAACGAGTATCGCTATTTCAGGCCACGAACGCGAGCGCTCAACCGCGATTTGTAGCGCGATGCCGTATTGGAATGAATTACACCCTTCTGGATCGCTTTATCGAGCGCCGAGACTGTCTTCCGATACGACGTCTCTGCCGATTCCTTTTCTCCCTTGGCGAGGGCCTCTCGCATATCACGCAACGCGGTGCGCAATCGGGAGCGGTTAGCGCGGTTGCGGGCGGTGCGTTTCTCGGTCTGACGGGCGCGTTTTAGCGCCGAAAAATGATTTGCCATTCTGCCTGATTACCTTCGTTTCTTATCGAGGATGTTCCGGTGGGTACCGAATAGGGTATTTTACGGGAGTAAGTCGTGACTGGTCAACCAGATGACAAATCCTCTTGAGCGCCTCAAGGTATTGGTCAATTCGTCCACTCCGATCGTTGTGATGGAGACGGTGGAAGAACTGCGCGCTCTCAGTCTTGTTCGTGCAGCGTGTGCTGATCTTAATATGGCCACGTTCGAGTGGAGCATCGCCGATGGCCTGTTTCGTTCGGGAACGCGACCATCCGACACGCAGGCCTACACGGCTCATGCTCGATCTGGCATGCCTTCTGAGGCCAAGGATGCGTCACCATCGGCAATTTACAACACGGCCAATCCGGTTCAGGCGCTAGCAACACTGGAAAGTATGACTGTGGAAGCCGTATTCGTCTTCAAAGACTTCCATCGTCATATGGAAGATCCAATCACGATACGGCGGCTAAGGGACGTAGGGCAGAAGTTTTCCGCCAACCGGCGCACGCTGATTTTGACCGCACCATCCATTCAAATGCCTCCGGAGCTGACCAGCTTGGTCGAGTATTTCGATCTACCATTGCCCGACCAGGAGCGGCTGCGAGAGATCGTGCATGAGACTTATACCCGGCTTTCGAAATCCTACACTGTGCAACTCAAGCTCGACGCCGTTGGCGTAGACGCAGTCGCTACCAATCTTCGAGGTCTCACAGAAGAAGAAGCCGAGCGTGCAACTTCTCAAGCAATTGTGAGCCGATACGCGCTCTGTCCTGACACGATTACCGACATCCTGAGCGCCAAGAAAGAGCTGCTTCGCCGCTCCGGCATGCTCGAGTTCATCGAAGTTTCCGACACCATGACTGCAGTAGGCGGTTTGGAGAATCTGAAGAACTGGCTGGTGCAGCGTCGCGGAGCCTGGGAAAACGCGGCGCGTGAATATGGTCTTGAGCCAGCTCGCGGCGTCATCATTTTGGGCGTCCAGGGATGCGGGAAGAGCATGTGTGCACGTGCCATCGCTGGGGAGTGGAAGCTTCCCCTTGTTAAGTTTGACACCGCAGCCGTTTACGACAAGTTCATCGGCGAGACTGAAAAGCGTATTCAAAAAGTCTTCAAAGTGGCCGAAGGCCTGGCGCCTTGTGTGCTGTGGATCGATGAATTGGAAAAGGTGTTCGCCGGGAGCGGTCCTGACTCCGCGTCTGTCGATGCCGGTGTTTCCTCTCGAACCCTTGCGGCATTCTTGGGCTGGATGCAAGATCGCAAAGCCCCGGTGTTCGTCGCAGCCACCTGCAACAACGTGAACGTTTTACCGCCCGAGCTAATCCGGAAGGGACGATTCGACGAATTGTTTTTTGTGGACCTGCCGAATCAGGCTGAGCGTAAGCAGATCTTTGCCATCCAGCTAGCCCGAAGGAAACGTGACGCCGCCGAATTTGATCTGGATCGGGTTGCCATCGCCGCACAAGGTTACTCCGGCGCTGAGATCGATGCAGCCGTGCAGACGGCACTTTATGTTTCCTACTCCAGCAAGCAGCCCATGAACACGCAATCGCTCCTTAACGCTCTTAAGGCGACGGTCCCACTCTCAAGGACTCGGGCCGAGGAACTTGATGCGCTCCGCGAGTGGGCTCACACCCGCGCCGTCGCCGCGTCCGCTCCCGAGGCCAAGGCAGAAAGCGTCTAAGTTCTTGCAGCCCGTAGCTGCCAGTCTGAAGCGAATGGTCAACGATTAACGACGAAGGACCAATGACCGATCAGGCATCGTGCCCGCCATTGACTCCATCTAAGGGGCGGGGTAACCTTGATTGTAATGGTAGTTGCTTGCACTTCGGCGCGAGCACTTCGGCTGGTTCCATCTCCACGCTCCAGAATGGTTTGTCTGCAATTACGACCGCCGCGGTCTAGCGCCGGGACGATGAGTTTGTGTGCGTCGAGCTATGGGCTCACTGCGTTAGCGCCCGTGGGCTCTGTGTCTAGAACGGTTTGTACGGAGGCATGCGCCAGCAGCTGAATGAAAAAAAGCATCGAAATCAGTCCCAATATCGAGACCTTGTTCGGCACCCGCGATGAAAACTTGCACCTGCTCGAGGAAGGTCTGAGCGTCACGATTGACCTAAAATCGAAATCCATTGAACTAGAGGGTGCGGCGCGAGATGTTGGCCGTGCGGAACAAGTGTTCGCCGACTTCGAGCACCTTCAGCGCTCGGGACACACGTTCAACAACGGCGATCTCAACAGCATGCTCCGTGTTCTGGTGACCGATCCCAAAGCCAGCCTGCGGGGACTCGCCGAAGCGGGGCGTCAGCGTTCTCTAGGTCGGCGTTCGGTCCAGCCCAAGAGTGTCAATCAACGGCGTTACCTCGATGCCATTGAAAACCACGATATGGTGTTCGGGATCGGGCCTGCTGGAACGGGGAAGACATATCTCGCGGTTGCGATGGCAATCTCTGCCCTGATTGCGAAGCGTGTAAACCGCATCATTCTCGCCAGGCCCGCGGTTGAAGCTGGGGAGCGTTTGGGATTTCTTCCCGGCACGTTGCAGGAGAAGATCGATCCATATTTGCGTCCATTGTATGACGCACTCTATGACATGCTGGATCCGGAGCGAGTCGATCGTTATCTCGAAAAGAACGTGATTGAAATCGCTCCCATCGCCTTCATGCGTGGACGTACTCTGAACGATTCGTTCGTCATTCTGGATGAGGCGCAGAACACCACGTCCGAGCAAATGAAGATGTTTGTCACTCGGTTGGGCTTCAACTCGAAGGCTGTCATCACCGGTGATGTGACGCAGATTGATTTGCCGAACGCGCGGCGCAGTGGCCTGATCGAGGCCGTCGATATCTTGAAAAATGTGGACGGCCTGACATTCGTCTACTTTGACGAAGGTGACGTCGTTCGACATCATCTTGTTCAACGCATCATTCGCGCCTATGACGAGCACAAGGCGCGGGTTGCGGAAGAACAGCTGTCTTTGCTGGAGTCGAAAGGTGCAGCTTCGCCCAAAGCAAACGGAACGGAAATGAGTGTTCCCGGTGCGCAAGGGTCGGGCCAGGCACAACCTGAAGTTAAGGAATAATTTAAACTGCTAGTGAGGGAGGGCACCGGCGACGGCCCTCCTTTTGGTTTTGGTATTCGCCACGCGGAGAAGATCTTGGTTATCTTTCGCAAGCGGGTGGCGCAGTTAACCGAGCGCGCGTTAGCGATGTTCGTTGGACGCGCTGCTCGCGCAGCCGGCGTCTCGGGCGAAGTTCACGTACTTCTGACAAACAACCGCGAAATGCGGTCGTTGAACGGCCGGTTTCGCGGCAAGCACGGCCCAACCGACGTACTCTCCTTTCCTGCGGAGCCTACCGTCAGCAACGGGTTCGCCGGGGATGTGGCCATCTCGGCCGAGTTTGCTGCCTCAAATGCCCGCTTGCTAGGTCACTCTCCCGCCGAAGAAGTTAAGATACTTGCTCTTCATGGAGTACTACACTTAGCTGGATACGATCATGAGAAAGACCAGGGAGAGATGGCGCAACGCGAGCGGCAGCTGCGTCAAAAATTGAGGCTCCCGGTGACACTGATCGAGAGGAGCAGGTCCTTAAGCCGACCACATGAAAAGTCTGCGACTGTAATGCGGTCGAAACCGAGGTCCGGCCGATGAATTATGCGATCGCATTAGCTCTGCTTGTGCTGCTCGGGATTCTGACGCTGGTCTCGTACGTGGACCGTCTTTACTCAGAGATCGGTAAGTTTCTCTCGCGAGAATTTCAAGACAACATCGACTCTTTTGAGCAGAAGGTCGAACCTCGTTTGGGCGTCAGCCGGACACGAGCCTTGCTCTCGATGGCGCTGCTGACACAGATGACCATCGCTGCTATCGCTGTCGTAATCGGTTATGCCGTGTTCCGCGATGCCAGCTGGACTTCACATGAGGTCCTGGAAGGCATTCTGAGCCTTGTCCTGATCATCATTGTATTTAACCGCTTCCTGCCCTTTGTCTTCTTCGCTCGTACAACCGGTGTGTGGCTTGTCCGCTGGACATTGCTGCTACGTGGCTTGATTTACGCCGTCCTGCCTATGACGCTGGTGCTGGGGTTCCTCCAATCGGTCACCGCATTAACCAAGGAGCATACCGACGAAGTTCCCGAAACCCAGGCTGAAGCTGTGGACGCTCTTCTTGAAGCCGGACAAGAAGAAGGCATTCTCGATGAAACCAATCGAGACCTAATCCAGTCTGTAGTCGAATTTGGCGAGAAGACTGTTCGCGAGGCGATGAAGCCACGGCCGGAAATCGTAGCGGTAACAGTGAAAACCACGGTCGAGCAATTAATTGAGTTACTGCGCACGCACCCGTTTTCGCGTGTGCCGGTTTACGAGGGCTCAATCCATAACATTAAGGGCATCGTCTATGCGCAGGATATCCTCCAGATTCCTGACACCGAAGCTTCCATGCGCACGGTCGACAGCCTGATGAGGCGCGACGTTCATTTTGTTCCGGAGAGCAAGCTAGGCAGCGACTTGTTGCGGGAGATGCAAAAGAACAATATCCGCATGGCAATTGTTGTTGATGAGTACGGCGGAGTTGCCGGACTGGTCACGATTGAGGATCTCGTTGAAGAGATCGTCGGTGAGATTAGCGACGAGCACGAAAAGGGAGAGGTTGTTCGTGAGAATGATCACACCTACTTGGTGCGCGGCAATATGGATATCGACCGCTTGGACGAGTTATTTGGCATTCGTCCCGAGGGCCAGGAATCTGCTACGGTCGCCGGGTTGGTGAGTGAGCTCGCCGGACGCATACCGCACAAGGGCGAGGTCGTCGAGGTCGACGGATTGCGTTTTGAGGTTGTGGAATCCACCGAGCGTCGTGTCGAACGCATACGCGTCTCTGTACCACAACCACGGCAGATGAAACTGATATAGTCCTTCCAGGTCCTAAATCTCAGTTAACCCTGGTCCATGGCCTTTCACTCTGGATTTGTTTGCATTCTTGGCCTGCCGAATGCCGGTAAGTCTACGCTGTTGAATGCGCTTGTCGGCGAAAAGCTGGCTATCATCAGTCCTAAGCCCCAGACTACCCGCAACCGTATTCTCGGTGTCATTAACTCGGGCGGGGGGAAAAGAAAGCCCAAGGGACAGGTCATTCTCATTGACACACCTGGTGTGCACACGCCTGATAGTTCCCTGGGACGCAAGATGATGTCAGAGGTGCGGGACGCCCTCGAGGGCAGTCATTTGATCCTGCTCATTGTTGATGTCGCTGCCCGCCACAACCCGGTCGATCCATTAGTGCTCGACGTAGTGACAAAAGCGAAGACTCCCGCATTTCTGCTGCTGAACAAGATTGACCTACTGCGGGGGAACAAGGAAAAGTTGCTTCCGCTGATGGAGCGGTTCCGCGAAGCCCATTCGTTTCGCCAGACCATCCCGATTTCTGCCCGCAAACGCGAGGGGCTTGACCTGCTATTGGGTAAGATCATCGAAGCATTGCCCGAGGGGCCACATTACTTTGACTCCGATCAATTGACGGATCAGCCGCTTCGGTTCATGGTGGCTGAGGCTATACGCGAACAGATCATGTTTGCCACCAGTGAAGAACTTCCTTACACGACTTCTGTTGTGGTCGAGGAATTCAAAGAGGAGCCACGGCTCACCCGTATCGCAGCGGTGATCTATTGCGAGCGCGAAGGACAGAAGCGAATCCTGGTCGGCAAGGGCGGGAGCATGCTGAAGAAGATCGGTACGGCTGCCCGCCTGCAAATTGAAAAGATGGTGGATACAAAGGTTTACCTCGAATTGTTTGTGAAGGTCGTGCCTAACTGGCGCGATTCCGGACACTTTGTGGACGAACTGGACTGGCGTTCACAACTTAATCGACTGGCGGGTAAGGGCAGCTAACCTACTGTCCGAGCCAGAACTGTTGTAAAATCCCAATGCCGAGGGGTCTAACCCATGGAGTGCTCAGAGACCCGTACTCGTAGCTTCGAGGCCGACAAGTTGATCCTACAGCTTAAGGTCACGCTGGCTGCCGACAAAGCCGCGGTTGATCCTGTCGTGCAAGGGATCATGTCCATCGTGCGGCAAATGCAATGTGCTGTAGGTAAAGAGGATTCCATTGAGCTCGCCATATCCGAAGCCCTTGCGAATGCGGTCGTTCACGGATGCTGCTCTGACCCTTCGAAGATTATTGAGTGTGATGTGGCATGCGACGAGACCCGCGGAATGCTGATTGTCGTCCGCGATCCTGGACCGGGTTTCGATCCCAATCTACTTCCCAGCCCTGTGCAAGGCCAGAATATCTATTCGAACCACGGACGCGGCATCTATCTCATCAATCAGCTTATGGACGAGGTGGAGTTCCAGAAAAACGGCACTGAGATCCATATGAAAAAGAAACCCTAGACCAGGCCCCGACCTGTTGGGTTACTCCTTGGCGGCAATCCCCAGAGTTTTCATCTTTCGGTAAAGGTGGCTGCGTTCCAGTCCAAGGACCTCGGCTGTGCGGCTCACGTTCCCGTGATTTTCGTCGAGTTTCTTCAGAATGTAATCCCGCTCATAAGCAGCTCGTGCCTGGTGCAACGTGGAAAATTCCGCAGTCGCCGCCCGCCGCCCGCCATCGCGATGTACCAACGGCGGTAGTTGTTTCCGATCGAAGCGTGTTGTCGTCGGATTCATGATCACGATGCGCTCGATGACGTTGCGCAGCTCGCGCACGTTTCCAGGCCATGAGTAACGCATCAGTCTCTCTACAGCATCGTCCGTGATTTCGCGGGGACGTCGTCCATAGGTGGCAGAAAATTCTTTGAGAAAATGTCGCGCCAACAATGGCACATCCTCTTTACGTTCCCTTAACGGAGGCACGGAGAAGGGAATTACGTTCAGCCGGTAGAAAAGATCTTCGCGAAAGTTGCCAATAGAGATTTCTTCTTCCAGATCTTTGTTTGTCGAAGCGATGACTCTGGCATCAACAGTGATAGGTTCGTCGCTGCCGACCGGGGTAAAACGCTGCTCGTCCAGCGTGCGCAACACCTTCGCCTGCGTTTTTAAACTCATGTCGCCGACTTCATCGAGGAAGAGGGTTCCGCCGTGAGCCTTCTGAAACTTGCCTTCTTTGTCGGTGGTGGCGCCAGCAAACGAGCCCATTTTGTGACCGAACAATTCGCTCTCGATCAGGTCTTCGGGAATCGCGGCACAGTTTACCTCAACAAACATTTCTTCTTTGCGAAGACTCTGGGCATGGATCGCATGCGCAACAAGTTCCTTCCCGGTGCCTGACTCTCCAAAGATCAGGACGCGCCCATTGGTGGGCGCCATAAGCTGTATCTGCTGTCGCAGAGCCTTCACCGGAACGCTTTCACCGACAATCACACTTCTTGGCGTGAGCTGTTTCTTGAGGTCTCGATTTTCCTGTCGCAATTTCTTCGCATCAATTGCGTTCTTGACGAGTACCAGCGTTCGTTCGATTGAGAGAGGCTTCTCGAGAAAATCGTAAGCTCCCAGCTTGGTTGCCCGAACCGCAGTTTCAATAGTCCCGTGTCCGGAAATCATGATGACTTCGGGAGCGCTCTCGAGATCACGGATCTGCTGCAAGGTCTCCAGGCCATCCATTCCCGGCAGCCAAACATCCAGGAGGACCAGGTCAAAGCCAGCCCTGCGCAACTCTTCCAGGCAGCGTTCGCCGCTTTCAGCTACTGCCGCTTTGTATCCTTCATCCTCCAGCACACCCTTGAGGGACTGTCGAATACCAGCTTCGTCATCGACGATGAGGATGTTATGCATGCAGTTGTGTATTTGTCCTCGTAACCGGCTCGGGTGCGATGGGCAACTCCACCACAAACTTCGTGCCTATGGGTCGGTTTTCTTCGACGCGGATAGAGCCGCGATGATCTTCAATGATTCGGCTGACTATCGCGAGCCCGAGCCCGGTTCCTCGCTTCTTGGTGGAGAAGTAAGGCAGGAAGAGGCGTTCCTTTAGTTCCTGAGTTACGCCATGTCCGGTATCAGCGACAGTAATCTCGACCGTGTCTTTCGCATCCAGGAGTGCAGTGGAGATTTGAATCTCACGATGCATCGACCCCTGCAGTGCCTCCGCAGCATTGTCCACCAGGTTGGCGAGAGCACGCTTCATCGCCTCGG
>Ga0126369_10003459_pt1 | contig 11401 bp, 16 predicted proteins | sample PanSoiMetaPlot_1_FD_109646 | JGI IMG/M metagenome (GOLD analysis project Ga0126369, IMG submission 109646) | Tropical forest soil microbial communities from Panama - MetaG Plot_1 | ecosystem: Environmental > Terrestrial > Soil > Tropical forest > Bulk soil | place: Panama | collected 2016-02-17 | reverse complement strand
GCAGGCCTATACTGCCGCGAAAGCTGCGCCGTCCGGAGGCGGTGGGTTGCCCACGCCGGCATCCCAGCCCGCCCAGCCTCCCAGCCTGTGGAGCACCGTCGCCGACGCCGGCAGCGCCTTCGGTAAAGGCATGACCAGCAATCCCTATACCGCGCTACCCATACCGCCGACGCCAGGCGCAGCACGGATCGACGAAAGCGCCGTGCCGACAGTCGATGAACGGCAACAGGCGATTAATCAGCAGCGTCAGACACTAGCATTACAGCTTTTGAACGCCGGGAGGCTGGCTTGACGCTAATCCGTGTTATGATCGCGGCAGGAGGGCGTATCAGCGCCCTCGCTGCCACTTGCACCCGAACCTTGTGGGAGGCTCGCATGCCAGCTCCAATCGATATCACGGGTCAACGCTTCGAGCGACTGGTCGCGCTGGAGTGCTTGGGCAGCAATAACCATGGGAAGCGTATGTGGCGTTGCCTTTGTGATTGCGGAAAAGAGATCATAACTTCACTTGGTAGTTTAAAATCAGGGCATATAGTTTCTTGTGGGTGTTATGGGAAAGAACGCCGTAAACGCGCTAATACAACGCATGATATGTGTAAAACGCCGGAATTTAGGGCATGGCAGACTGCCAAGGGTCGCTGTTTAAATCCATCTGATAAATCATTCAAGCGCTATGCCCCATTGGGATTCCATGATGATTGGATTGATGACTTTATAGCTTTCTTTAATCATATCGGTTTACGTCCAGGACCCGGCTATTCTATTGACCGGATTGACAATGAACGCGGCTATTTCCCTGGAAACATAAAATGGTCAACTAGAAAAGAACAAAATAATAATAGACGTCCGCCACGGAGGAAATAATGCCTACGTTCGACCCCACGTACTCTACTGGACAATCCCTCCCAGGTGGAGGAATGACTTTAGATGAGATAATGCAGCGTAGAAGAGATTTGGCGCGCACCCAACTTGGATTTCAACAAGTGCCAACACCTACTATAGCTGGCGGTATCGGCAACATGATCAGCGCCTTCACGACGGGCCTGCAGGAGCACCAGGCGCAGCAGCAGGAGGCGCAGGGACGGCAGGCCTTCGGGCAGGCCATGGCCAGCTTCGATCCGACCACCGGCACGTTCAAAGACCCGAATGCCTTGGCGACGATTGCGATGCTCGATCCGCAGCAGGCCGCGACGATGTCGGCCAACATGTACAACGCCGCCCAGCAGATGGCGATGGAGAAGCAGCGCGAGCAGTTCACGATGGATCAGCCGCATACGCCTGCCCAATGGGTCGAGTACGGCGCCCAGCACGGCAAATACGGTGATCTGTCGATTCCGGAGAACCAAGCCAAATATCAGGCCGACAGACAGGCGGCGGTCAGTACTGGAATCAAGGAGACTGCCGGCGCGGCCGCCGCGCAGCTCAGTGCGCAGGATTTCACCAACAACGTCGAGAGCATCAAGGCCGAAATCAACAAAGGCACGATGACAGGGCCACTCGCCTATCCGAAGTCCAACATAGCTCGGTGGGGACCGGGAGGCGTCGCCTATCGTCAGATAGATGCAGGTCTTGAGGCCTTGCGCGGGCAGATGTTGCAGGCCGGCAAGAGCCCTGGTGAGATCGCCGACACCATTCAGCGTCTCACGCCAACCTATACGGACGATGCCGCTGGGTTGAGCGACAAGGTGGATGGGATCAAGCGCGAATTGGAAACATATGGCACTGCGCTTCCCAGTACGCCGCCAGCAAATCGGGGAAGTTCGACGGCTGCTCCTTCCCAACCCGAAGGCCCTGCGGGAAATCTGGGAAGAGCCGGGCCGAACGATCATGAGGGCGACACCGGCACCGATCCGGAAACGGGTAAGAAGGGCGTCGTCAGAAATGGCTGGTGGATGCCGCAGTAAGGAGATGCCGACATGGCTATGGTCAATGATAGGACGCGGCAGAGCGGTGGCATGGTCAATGACCGGTTGGCTGCCGACCAAGCCAGTCAGGATCGCATCAAAAAGCTGCAGGACATTGCCGTTGCCTCCTACAACGCCACCAATCCTGACCCGACCGCCGACCTGTTCGGCAACAACTTTCTTGGCTATCTGGCCAAGCCGATCGGCGGGGCGATGGATGTCGCGGTCGGCAAGACCAAGCAGCTGCTCGGCACCAGCGATGATCCGAACGCCACGGCTGGCGAAATGTGGAAGGCGAGCACCGGAGCCTACGATCAGGAACTGCGCGAGGCGCAGCAGAAAGCTGGTACCGCAGGCACGGTGGCACAGGTCGCCGGCTCGGTGCTTAGCCCGCTTAATTGGATTGGCGGTGAGGCCGCCCCCTTTTATGGCGCTCTGGCAAGTGGCGGCATTCAGGGCGCAGCCGAGCATTCGAATACGCCGACCGATGCACTGACGGGCGCGGCCACCGGAGCGGCGCTGAGCAGTGTACTGCCCGGAGCCCTTCAGGTGGCCAAGCCGGTCGGTACGGGAGTGCGCTGGCTCGGCGAGAGCATAGCGGCACAGGCTCCGAAAATTAACATCGGCGAGGCGGCATTGGCGGCAGGGCAGGCTGCCCTTGCCCATGATTGGCGCTGGCTTTTGGCCGCTCCAGCAGCCTGGGGAGCAACCAAGGCGGGCGGATTAGCCACGCAAGGCCTTGGATGGGGGCTTCAGCACATCCCGCCCGACAATCCGACCGCCAATGCTATCGCGCGTCGGGCGGGGCTTGCTGCGGCGGGCATGTCGGGACTTTAGGCTCTGGTTTGTAAACGAAGATGCACCACGCGAAGTAGATGCCGGTGATGATCCAAGCCGGCGGAAATATGAAGACGGCCCAGGGGATAACCAGTGCAAAGCCAAAACTTTCCGAGAAATGATGTTCTGGGATGCTCATGTCTGCGTAGAACACGAACAAGGCGGCGATGACATAGAGGATGCCAATGGTTTTGAGAAACATGCTCATGGATGCGACCTCATTCTTTCGCGGTTTCGAGATGGGCGACGCGCTCTTCGACGCGGCGGTTGTAGGCATGTATGGCGGTCAGCTGCGCACTCATCGAGTTCAATGCGTGCTCGGTGCGCCGCAGGATCTCCATCATCACGGTCAGATCCTCGCGCATCGTGGCGACATAGCTGATCAACAGCCGCTGTTGCTCGGCGAGGAAGGCGAGGGTTGGTTCGTTCATGGCAGGGATATAATAACCGGGAGTTAGTAAGTCAACCGCAATGGAGAGATATGCAATCCATGGTATGATCGACGCGGCGAGGGAGCCTGTCCGGGCTCACCTCGCCACTTGCGCACGAACCTTGTGGGAGGTCCGCATGCCGAAAATAGTAGATATCACTGGCCAGAGATTTGGGCGACTGGTCGCGCTGGAAAGGATTCCAACTAAGGAGCATTCATATTGGCGTTGCCGTTGTGACTGCGGCAAGGAAACAATCGTTTACCTTGGTAGCCTGCGATCCAGACGGACGCGCTCCTGTGGATGTCTGAACGACGAAACACATTGGAAACATGGCCATTCTTGGCGCGGTGGCCATTCCCGAACTTATAAATCTTGGGATGCGATGATCTCGCGAACCAAGCGCGGTTATCATCCAACCGTCTATCATGGCGTTATGGTCTGTGACCGCTGGTTGATATTTGAGAATTTCCTCGCCGACATGGGCGAGCGGCCACTCGGTAAAACTCTTGATCGCTGGCCTGATAAAGATGGCGATTACGAGCCCGGCAATTGCCGATGGGCCACACCAATTGAACAAGCTCGCAATAGCCATAAGGTGAAGCCAGTCGTTCGTTCAGATGGCAAATACTATGCGACTATCATTGATGCAGCCAATGATGTTGGTATTAATTTTGCTGGTATAGTAAAGGTTTGTCGCGGCCAACGGCAATATGCAGGCGGCTATGGATGGAAATACGCTAATGTAGATGTAGGAGAGTAGTATGCCGTTCGATGGCTCTGGCAATTTTGTTCGGTCTTACAATTGGTCCGATGATGCAGCGGCAGGTATTAAAATCTTGGCATCCCGCCACGATACTGAGGATAACGGATTCGCAACTGGTTTAAGCAACACAATATGTCGCGACGGTCAATCACCAATTCTTGCGGATGTGGGTTGGTCCGGAAAGAAGATTACAAATCTAGGTAATCCGATCAATCCAGGAGACGCCGCGACAAAAAGTTACTGCGATACACTATCCGGGTGGCCCACCTCGAAGAACATTTCCGGCGCCGACCTTAACGGCCGCCTCAACTTCACAGCCCTAGGCGGCGTCAACGGCATCACCTGGTCGAACGCCGACATGTCCTGGTTCGGCAAGGCCGCCGTGGCCAACCAGACCTCGAACAGGCTGGTCGTCAACTCCAGCATTGACGGCACCACTGCCAGCCCCGGCACCGACCTGCTCGCCGTCAACGACACCGGCCACATCATTTCCTCGACCGGCATCTTCGCCCAGAATCTTAGCTATGACGGCACCAGTTGGCGCACGCCGGTCGCCGGCACCGGCACCCTGATCCAGGTAGGCGGCGGCTCGCTGCAGGCGCAATCCAATGACACCGCGACGACAACCGTCTACCAGACGGTGACGCCGCGCGAGTACTGGGGTGTCCTAAATTCGACCGGCAGCCCGATCATGCAGCTTTTCAAATCGGCGTCAGGCAAGACCAACGCCATTTATGGCTACACTGGGGCCAGTAGTCTTCGTTGGGGCATGCAGCTCGGCGACAGCGCCGCCGAAAGCGGTTCCAATGCCGGGTCCAATTTCTCCATCGACCGCTACAGCGATGCCGGCGCTTACCTCTCGACGCCGTTCAGCATCGTCCGCTCGACCGGTGCCGCCAGTTTTTCGGCCAGCCTCAGCGTCGGCACCAGCCTGACCGCCGCGAACGGTGTCTATGCGGGCTACGGGCTGGCCTCGCACGGTCCCGCAACGACCGGCTCATATGGCGGCAACTGGATCAACTTCCTCTATCAGGGCGGCACCACGCTCTACGTCTACGTCGACAATTCGGCCTTCTCGATTGGCATGACCGCCTGCGACTACCGCATCAAGCAGGAAGTTAGGCCGCTTGAAAGCTGCTGGGATAAAGTCAAAGCGCTCAGACCTGTCAGTTACCAACTCAAGGATTACGAGATCATCAAGGCCGATGGTATCGAGCGTGCAGGCTTCCTTGCCCACGAGGTGCAGGAGGCGCTCGGCGCATCTGCGGCAAACGGCGAGAAGGACGGCGAGGCGATTCAGTCGCTCGACACGGTGACCATCATCGCCGCACTGGCGTCCGCCCTGCAGGAAGCAATGCTGCGCATCGAGGCACTGGAGGCGCGGGCATGAGCGTTCAGCGCACCATCTTCGTGAACAAGATCGAGCCGCAACCGTGCTCGATGCGCGTCCCGTTCGGCATGGATTGCAACATTGACCTGTTCTTCAAGCGGCAGGACGGCACGCCCTATGGCATCGATGTCGACGCGCAACTGTCGCTGACGACGCGGTCAGACGGCAATACGCAGTTCTTCTCATTCGCCGCGACCGACATCGTCAACGGCAAGGCCCGCGCCGTCATCCCCGGCGACAATTTAAAAGACCCCAACGGCGCGCGTCTTAGAATCGCCGGGACGGTCGACGGCGAGGCAGTGCTCTTGGCGACCGGCACGTTGATTCCGATCGATTTCGCCGGTGTCATGGAACAGCCGCCCGACGTGATCGACTCGGTGCCGCTGTCGCTCAGTCGGGCTAGTACCGGCAATACGTCGTTCGTCGTCAAATTGTGGGACGACACCGGTAAGACCGATCCCTACGACATGGGCACGGCGACGCTCGCCGCGACCATCACGACGCTCGACCGCACCATCACATTGACTGCCTTTTCGGTGACCATGACGGCGGTGAACGTGGCGCAGATATCGTTGACGCCGACGCAGGTGGCCGCGTTGCCCGATTCGTGCTGGTGGCTATTGACCATAGGCGGCGCCGGTGGCTCGACGACGCTTTGCCAGGGCCAGGTGACGGTGACCAGTTAGGTGCTACGATGACCGACACGACCGTTGAAATCGTCCCTGGTCCGAATCTGCCGACCGAATTCACGGCGCGGATTTCCCAGCCGTCGACGCCGACGCCGTCGCCGATCCCGCCGGTCGGCTTGGTCGAGATCGAGACGGCCACCGCGCTCGTTCCGGGGCCGCCCGGCCCGACCGGGCCGCAAGGGCCTCAAGGGCCTGCCGGCAGCCCTGACACCGGCGCGCAGATCCTCACCAAGCTCGCCCCTGTCGACGGCTCTGGCTCCGGCCTCGACGCCGACCTGCTCGACGGCCAGGACGGTGCCTATTACCTCGCCTGGGCCAATTTCACCGGCAAGCCGGCGACCTTCCCGCCGATGCTGCCGATCGCTGAGTCCGACGTCACCAACCTGGTCTCCGACCTGGCGGCCAAGCTGAACTCCAGCACCGCGGCGACCACCTATGCGCCGATCGCCTCGCCGCTGTTCACCGGCGACGCGCGCGCCGTGACGCCGGTCAGCACCGACAACGACACCTCGATCGCCACGACGGCATTCGTGCAGACCGGGCTCACGACCAAGATCGGCGACGCGCCTTCCGACGGCACGCAATATGTCAGGCAGAATGCGGCGTGGAGCCCGGTGTCGGTGCCGCCCGGCACCTTCATCGGCGACAATCCGCCGGCCTCTCCCGCCGTTGGTCAATTGTGGTGGCAGTCGAGCACGGGTGCGCTATTCCTGTTCTACCTCGATCCGTCGGGATTGCCAGCGCAGTGGGTGCAGGTCAACACGACGGCGACCGCACCCGTGGCGGCCCGTCTGCAGGCGCAATGGGTATCCGGTGCGACTGTCGCCAACGGTATCGTCTGGCTGGCTTACGATCCGCCCCGTAACGGCACCGTCAATTCGCTGACTTATCTGACCGGCAGCGGCAGCTTCACGACGGCAATCCAGATCGCCGGAACCAATGTCACCGGATTGTCGGCGGTGGCCGTATCGAGCGCGACGCCTGCCACGGTCAGCGCCACGGCGGCCAATACCTTCAATGCGGGACAGATCGTCTCGGCGCTGATCTCCGCCGCGACCGGTTCGCCAACCGGCGCCATGCTTTCCCTCAATGTGACGTGGAGGTAAGGCGTGGCGAATACGACATGGAATCCTGCCGACAAGACTGCCACCGGTTCGCTCAGCGGCGGCAATCTTGTCTATACATCCGGTACCGGTTCCGGCGTCCGCACGACGGATCACCTGTCTTCCGGAAAATACTATTGGGAATACACCGCGACATCGTGGACGGCCACGGCCACGTTTATCGGCACCGGCAATGCGAGCGCCAATCTTTCGACCATCACTTCCACTCCGAACAATGGAGCCGGTGTCCTTAAGAACGGCAACATCTGGTCGAACAATGCCAATTCCGGTTTGACGTTCGGAACGCGGGCGACCGGAGATATTCTCGGCGTTGCCGTCGATACCGGCAGTCTGTTGATATGGTTCCGGCTGGCTCCTTCCGGTAACTGGAACGCCACTGCCGGGGCCACTCCTGGTGGAACGGGGGGTATCTCGATATCGCTGGTTGGCAGCTCACTTTTCGGGCTGGTTGCATCCAATGTTTCCGGCGACACTTTCACCGCCAATTTCGGCGACAGCGCCTTTACCGGCGCGGTTCCGTCCGGCTTCACCAGCGGCTTTCCCACAGGAGCATCTGCATCCAGTGGGGGTCCAATGGTTGCGGGGATTTATTCAGATGGCCTATGATTTCCCCGCCTCGCCCTCGCTCGGCCAGATATTCGTCCCCACCGCAGGCGGCCCGCAATGGACGTGGAACGGCACGGCGTGGACATCGAGCGGCGGCTCGTCGCTCGGCATGCAGATCATCGACACCATCTTCCTGTCGAGCGGCACCTACACGCCCGGCAACGGCGTGCTTTATGCTGATGCGCAGTGTTGGGGCGCGGGCGGTGCCGGTGGAGGAGCAGTCGCTACCGGGGCGTCAACACTGGCTGTCGGCGGCGGTGGCAATGCCGGTGCATGGGCATTCGGTTCGTTCACGGCGGCACAGCTCGGTGCATCGCAAGTGATAACCATTGGCACTGGCGGAACAGGTGTCGCTGGTAATGCAGGTGGAAACGGCGGCAGCACCAGTTTTGGCAGCCTTGTGGTGGCAGCGGGCGGGCCGGGTGGAAGCTACGTTGCTGCATCGGTCGCATCTATCATCGCGGTACCGCTTGCGACAGTGCAGTCATCTGCCGGGAGCATTCAAGGCTCAACGCAGGTCGGCAGCGCAGGCATAGCGACGAACGTCAATGGCTATGGCGGGTCCGGCGGCCAATCCAGCCTTGGCGGCGGCGGCTATTGTGCCGCCGTAGCCACTGGCGCCGCGGGTGGCTCGACGGGTGGAGCTGGTGGCAGGGCTGCCGGAGGAGCGGGCTCGATCAATGCCTTCAGCCAAGCGGCGCGGCCAGGTGGCGCTGGCGGTAACGGCCTGTGCTGGGTGCGTGAGTATTATTCCTTCGCCGGCACTGCGCCCGCGCCGGGCACGATCATCGAGCGGTTCTACACGTCGAGCGGCACGTGGACCAATCCGGCCGGACTGATGGTGCTGGAGGTCGAGATCCAGTCGGCGGGAGGCGGCGGTGGCGGTTGCGCAATAACGGCTGCTAGCCAGTTCGCCGCTTCCGGTGGCGGTGGTGGTGGTGCATGGGCTCGACAATTGTTCACGGCGGCATCGCTTGGCTCATCCGTTGCCTACACGGTTGGAGCCATCGGAACAGGTGGAGTAGGCAACGCAAGCGGCACGGCTGGAGGAACCTGTGCATTCTCGACCCTGTCTGTGGCCGGTGGTCAGGGCGGAGGCGGCGCGGCTTCAGTTGCCAGCGGATCATATCCCGGTGCAGGAGGTGGGTCAGCTTCCGGCGACAATCTGGGCGGTACCTTGCGCGGTCAGCGCGGTATGAACAGCTATCTGATCTTCAGCGCCGGTGTGGTCTACAGCGGTCAGGGCGCAAACAGCATGTTCGGCATGGGCGGCAATTCCATAATGGGGGCAACCGCTGACGGACAGGCAGGGCTAGGCTTCGGCACTGGTGGCTCCGGTGGTGTTAACCTCGCGTCAGTAGCTGCGACCAGAACCGGCGGCAACGGCACACCGGCATTCATCAAGGTCAGGGAGTTTTATTGACATGGCACGTTATGCGATGGTCGACGACAGCAGCGGCATCGTCGTCAACGTCATCGAGTGGTCGGGCAACGAAGCCGACTGGATTCCGCCGATCGGCTATACGATGGTCGAGGACACCAAGGGCGAGGCCGGTCCCGGCTACAGCTATGACGGCACAAGCTTCACGCCGCCGCCCGGCGGCGAGCCCGGCACTGCTGCTTAGCGGCCTGATCGCGCTGCACACGGTCGATGGCCGCATGGTGTTCGTCAACCCGGAGCAGATCACGCAGGTGCGGGAGCCCCTGCCGGAAAGCAGCAAGGGCAGGCAGCTAACGACAGGAGTGCAATGCGTCATCACGCTGACCGACCGCACTTACGCCGCCGTCAGGGAAGACTGCGCGAAGGTGCATCACGCGGCCGAGACGGCGGAGCGCGGCGGGCTGGCGGTGGAAAAGCCCGGCAAGGGCGCGAGGGCACGCAATGCTCCTAGCCTCGATCACATTCCTCCTGCTTCTGGCGACCGTGGCGGCGCTGGCGCCGGTGGTGAGGGCAACGCAGGGGGAGGTGCCGCAGGAGGAGCTGGTGGCGGCGCTGGTGGTGGCGGGTCTGGCGCTGGTGGTGGCGGCGGCACTGGCGGGGGTGGAGGTGGGTCGGGAGGTCAAGGGGGAGGAGGCGGCTCAGGGAATCCCGGCGGTGGCAATGGCAACGGTGGTGGGAACGGCCAAGGCGGCAACCACGGCGACAATGGCCACCATGGGCAAGGCAATAGCGGCAACGGCAATGGAGGGAAGTGATGCGAAGTGAGCGACGCAGGCACTGGAAGGTCGAGGCGGAAGCCGCGGCGGCAGGGCCCGACCTGATCATCATCGACATCAGCCACTGGCAACCGGAGCCCGACTGGGCGGTGCTCAAGAACAGCGGCATCGTCGGCGTCTTCATGAAGGCGACGCAGGGCACCGGCTACACCGACGACACCTTCGTCCAGCGCCGTCTCGATGCCACGGCGGCCGGCTTCCCCGTGGCCTCCTACCATTTCCTCGAGCATGGCAGCGTCGACGAACAGATGGCGCATTACCTCGACGTGGTCAGCCCGGTGACCGGCGAGCGCGTCGTCATCGATTACGAAGAGGCTTCCTGCACCAGCGACGACCTGGCGCAGGCCGTCGACAATCTCCTGTCCGATCCACGCGACCTGCAGGTCACCGTCTACGGCGCCTCCAAGCTCACCGACGACGTCAGGGCTGACGATTCCTGCTGGGGCGTGCTGAACAGCACCTCGCTGTGGGCGGCGCGCTACTCGTCGAACCAGCCAGTGGTGGCGACCGAGGTGTGGCCGACCTGGACGCTGTGGCAGTTCACCGACAACGCCACCGTGCCAGGCATCTCCGGTCCGGTCGACGGCAACCGCTTCAACGGCTCGGTCGAGAATTGCGTCAAGTGGTTCGGCCCGGCCGGCATACCGGCGCCGGCGCCTGCGACCAGGAACGTCTACGTGTCGATCGACGCAGACGACGGCGTCATTGTCACCGTCAAGGTCAACAACCAGGCGCTGAAGTGAGATGGCACAGAAAGGCCCGGTCAAGCAGACACCCGTCGACAGCACATGCCTATCGATCGTGCGCTATGACGCCCAAGAGCAGTTGCTCGACCTGACCTTCCGCAACAGCGGCGCCGTCTATCGCTACTATCACGTCGACAACAATACCTATCGCGGCCTGATGGAGGCCGAATCGCGGGGCCGCTATTTCATCAACAACATCCGCTTGGCTTACCACTACCAGCGGATCGAATAGGAGGCGCGCTCATGATCGGCGGTCTAGTGAACCTGATCATTTATATCCTGGTTCTTGCGATCATACTAGGTCTGGCATTTTGGGTGATTCAAGAAATCCCCCTGCCCGAACCGCTCAATCGAATCGTGAGAATCGTTATCGTGGTTGTTGCGGCGCTGGTGTTGATCCTGCTCTTGCTCCAGCTGCTTGGCGTGGGTATTGGTGGTCTTCCCAAGCTCGGCTAGGGATGCTCAGGCCTCCGGGGCGTGCTCAACCCACCCCGGAGGCCCGGCATACCGGTGGCTCTCTCTATCGCCCGCTACGGCAATGAACCGGCATGCGCGTTGGTGTTTTTATCCACCCCCCGAAACTGGGCGGAGTAGCAAGCCGCCCGCCCAGCCCCGTCGCTCCGGAAAAGAAAGGACAGAAGCCGGAGCAATCTCGCAGTTATGGCATCAACCTCCGATGTTGTAAATATCCAGG
>Ga0126369_10003455_pt1 | contig 11405 bp, 9 predicted proteins | sample PanSoiMetaPlot_1_FD_109646 | JGI IMG/M metagenome (GOLD analysis project Ga0126369, IMG submission 109646) | Tropical forest soil microbial communities from Panama - MetaG Plot_1 | ecosystem: Environmental > Terrestrial > Soil > Tropical forest > Bulk soil | place: Panama | collected 2016-02-17 | reverse complement strand
CTCGTTGACGGTAAAATCGTATCCGGCGGCAGCGAGATCGGCGTCGTCGTAGGACGTCAGCACGGTAACAGCCAGGATGCGCAAGGCTGCGTCCGCCCGCGCCTCCATCGCCGCATGCATCGTCTGCGGATAGGCGTGGACTGTGAGAAAGGTCGCGCCCAATTGCGCGACGCTCTCGACGCCCTTGGCGACGGTGGTGCCGATGTCGTGCAGCTTGAGATCGAGAAAGACACGCTTGCCGGCGCGCACCAGCGCCTCGGCGAATGGAAGACCTCCGGCGAATGCCAGTTGATAGCCGACCTTGTAGAACGTGACGGCGTCGCCGAGGCGATCGACCATTGCGTCGGCGCTCGCGACCGTCGGGAGATCGAGGGCGAGGATCAGGCGATCGCGCGGATTGTCCACTCGGCACCTCTCCATTTCAGCGTAGCGTCTCTGCGGCCGCCGTTGCCGGGCTTGCCCCGCGATAATCCGTTTTGCGAAGTGAGAACATTTTTGCAGACGACACGCCGATCAGACCCGCGCACGTTGCAGAGCGTCAAGCACATAACGGACTTTGGTGACGCTTCGGCGAAGAATGTCAGCCCCGACGGTAGATCCATACTCGCGCGGGCGGCAAGTTGAGCCAGATCCGCTCGGAGACTTCCGCACGCACGCCGGCAATCGCACGCGGCAATGGCGGAACAACGGCATAAGTGAACTGGATGAAGGGGGCGCCCGGCGATAGAAAGCTCAAAGCCTCGTTGATGAGCCGCAGGCGCGTGCGCACCGCCTTGGTAACGATCGGCAAACCGGAGACCACTGCCGCCGCAGCGCGCTGCGGGATCACTTTGCCGAGGGCTCGCCTGAGGCCATAAGCGTCACCCTGGACGATGGTCGCGGCCGGATAGCGGGTGCGCAGCAATCGACAGAACATCGGATTGTATTCGACGAGCACCAATCGGGCTGGATCAACCCCTTGCGCGACCAAGGCCTCGGTCACCGGACCGGTGCCAGGACCGAGTTCAATCACGGGACCCCTGACAGCAGGATCAACATAGCTGGCCATGGTGCGCGCAAGCACCTTGCCGGACGGTGCGACCGCTCCTGTTTCCAGCGGTTTCTCCAACCAAGACCAAATGAACCGAACCTCGTCGTCGAGGCGGTGCTTCTTGGCAATCCTTAGGCTGGACTGTGTTGGCATTGGTATTTTGATGCCAAAATTTGGGCGGTATCCCTGGTTCCAGCCCTATAGCGCGCCGACGCAGGGGTCAAGCCAGTTGTCACCACTTTGTCGCAATTGGCCGCACGTACTCGTTGCAACCAATGTAGGAACTTCAAATCGGCGGTACTAGGCGGACGTCGTCCGATTTCCGAGCCCGTCCAGAAATTCGCGGACCTTTCCAAGAAAGCCTGCGGACTCAGGGTGGGTATCTTTGGAGGACAACTTTTCAAACTCCGTCAACAGCTCGCGTTGCCGCTTGGTCAAATTCTGCGGCGTCTCGACCACCACCTGCACGTACATATCGCCACTTTGCTTGGCGCGCAGCACCGGCATTCCCTTACCCTGCAATCGGAACCGTCGGCCAGACTGGGTTCCCTCAGGAATCTTGACCCGCGTTTTGTTGCCGTCGATCGTCGGCACCTCGAAGTCGCCACCGAGCGCCGCCATCGCCATGGAAATCGGCACGCGATAATGGATGTCGGCGCCATCGCGCTGGAACAACGGATGGCCGCCGATGCCAAGGAAGATATAGAGGTCGCCGCTCGGACCGCCGCGCACGCCCGCTTCGCCTTCGCCGGCAAGGCGGATCCTTGTACCGTCCTCGACGCCAGCCGGAATATTGACGGACAGCGTCCGCTCCCGCGTCACCCGCCCCGAACCTGCGCACGATCCGCAGGGATCGTCGATAACCTGACCGCGCCCATGGCAGGCCGGGCAGGTTCGCTCGAGCGTGAAAAAGCCTTGGGCGTGACGCAGCTTGCCGTGGCCGCCGCAGGTCGGGCAGGGCTTCGGCTTGGTGCCGGCCTTGGCGCCACTGCCGGAACAGGTCTCGCAAGTGACCGACGTCGGGATGCGCACCTGCGCGGTCTTGCCGTAAAACGCCTCCTCCAGCGTGATTTCCATATTGTAGCGCAGGTCGGCTCCGCGTTCGCGACCCGAGCCGCGGCCGCGGCGACCGCTCATGCCGAAGAAATCGTCGAAGATGTCGGCAAAGGTCGAGGCGAAATCGGCGCCGAATCCTGCACCAGCGCCCTCGAAGGCGGCGTGACCAAAGCGATCATAGGCTGCGCGCTTTTCCGCGTCCTTGAGCACCTCGTAGGCCTCATTGACCTCCTTGAAATGATGCTCGCAATCCTTGTCGCCGGGATTACGATCCGGGTGGTATTTCATCGCCAATTTGCGAAAGGCAGCCTTGAGTTCCGTGTCGCTGCAGCCACGCTGAACCCCGAGAACTTCGTAATAGTCGCGCTTAGCCATGCGCCCCAAACCTCGTCCGCATCATCCGTCGCCCTTCAAGCGTCAACGGCGCCACGGCCGGGAAATGCCCCGCCCCCACCCGCGCACGGACACAGAGTATTTCTGATATCTCCACATTGCTGCAACGAAAACCCGCAGATCGGATCACGTCCAACCTGCGGGCTACGGTTTATGTGCAGCGACGATCTCCAGGCAGCAGGCATCGACCACGCCTCCGCCCATCACTAGGCAGATCTCTTGTTCTTCTTGTCGTCGTCGACCTCAGTAAACTCCGCATCGACGACGTCGTCCTTGGCTCCGCCGGCGGAGCCGTCGCCTTTGGCGCCGCCTTCCTGCGCCTTGTACATGGCTTCGCCGAGCTTCATGGACACCTGCGCCAGAGTATTCGACTTGGCGCTGATCGCGGCGGCATCATCGCCCTTGAGAGCTTCTTTGAGATCAGCGAGCGCATTCTCGATCGCGCGACGCTCGCCCTCACTGACTTTCGAGCCATGCTCGGCCAAGGCCTTGTCGGTTGCATGAACGAGTGCGTCGGCGCGGTTCTTGGCTTCGACGCCTTCCCGCCGCGTCTTGTCCTCGCTGGCATGCGCCTCGGCATCCTTGACCATACGCTCGATATCCGCCTCCGACAGGCCGCCGGACGCCTGAATGCGGATCTGCTGTTCCTTGCCGGTGGCCTTGTCCTTGGCCTGCACGTTGACGATACCGTTGGCGTCGATATCGAAGGTCACCTCGATCTGCGGCACACCGCGCGGGGCCGGCGGAATGCCGACCAGGTCGAATTGCCCCAGCATCTTGTTGTCGGCGGCCATCTCGCGCTCGCCCTGGAACACGCGGATCGTCACCGCATTCTGATTGTCCTCCGCGGTAGAGAACACCTGGCTCTTCTTCGTCGGTATTGTGGTGTTGCGATCGATGATGCGGGTAAACACCCCGCCCAACGTCTCGATGCCGAGGGACAGCGGTGTCACGTCGAGCAACAGCACGTCCTTGACGTCGCCCTGCAACACGCCCGCCTGGATCGCGGCGCCGATGGCAACGACCTCGTCGGGATTGACCCCCTTGTGCGGCTCCTTGCCGAAGAACTGCTTCACCACCTCCTGTACCTTCGGCATGCGGGTCATGCCGCCGACCAGGACAACCTCGTGGATCTCGCCGGCCGAGAGGCCGGCGTCCTTGAGTGCGAGACGGCACGGTTCGACGGTCTTCTGAATGAGATCGTCGACCAGCGCCTCGAATTTCGCGCGTGTTAGTTTCATCGTCAGATGCTTCGGACCCGATGCATCCGCGGTGATAAAGGGCAGATTGATTTCGGTCTGGGTGGTCGAGGACAATTCGATCTTCGCCTTTTCCGCCGCCTCCTTCAGGCGTTGCAGCGCGAGCTTGTCGCGGCGCAGATCGATACCCTGCTCTTTCTGGAACTCGTCGGCGAGATAGTTGACGAGCCGCATGTCGAAGTCTTCGCCGCCGAGGAATGTGTCGCCGTTGGTCGACTTCACCTCGAAGACGCCGTCGCCGATTTCGAGGATCGAAATGTCGAAGGTGCCGCCGCCGAGATCGTAGACCGCGATGGTACCGGACTTCTGCTTGTCGAGACCGTAGGCGAGTGCCGCCGCCGTCGGCTCGTTGATGATGCGGAGCACATCGAGCCCAGCAATCTTGCCGGCGTCCTTGGTGGCCTGCCGTTGCGCGTCATTGAAATAGGCGGGAACCGTGATCACCGCCTGCTCGACCTTGGAGCCGAGATAGGCTTCTGCGGTCTCTTTCATTTTCTGCAGAATGAACGCGGAAATCTGCGATGGCGAATAGGACTTGCCTTCGGCCTCGACCCAGGCGTCGCCATTGGAGGCGCGCACGATCTTATAGGGAACGAGCCCTTTGTCCTTGTCCACCATAGGATCGTCGTAGCGGCGGCCGATGAGACGCTTGACCGCGAAGAAGGTGCGCTCGGGATTGGTCACCGCCTGGCGCTTGGCCGGCTGGCCGACCAACCGCTCGCCATCGTCGGTGAAGGCGACGATCGAGGGCGTCGTGCGCATGCCTTCCGCGTTTTCGATGACCTTCGGCGACTTGCCTTCCATCACCGCGACGCACGAATTGGTCGTACCGAGGTCGATACCAATGACCTTGCCCATGGTTATTCCTCTCTTTTGCAGCAGGTCGGCCGGGTCCACCTAAGGCACCCGGACGGAAAGGCGCAGCTGGCCAGCCCTTCCGACCCCCTTTTCAAACGCTTAACACCGCCCCTTGCGGCGCTTCCGCTCATATAGGAGGGCGCGGTCGCCCTGCAAGCCGGAATGGATGGTTGTCAGGAAGCAATTGCGGCCGCAATAAAGAACGTTGCAATTTGGTTTCTTGAGGGCCGACGTCCAAACAGGACGTGGACAAAGGTCCCCGGGGGAAGCCAGGGCTCACGGCCTCACGCGATAGATCGTAAAGGCTTGTCCGCGCGCCTCGGCCACCGGCGCCAGCCAGTCGGGGGCCGCACCCGCCCGCAGCGCGCCCCAAAGGCCCGCCTCGAGCACGGCCTCGTCGGCGCCCACGGGGCCATGCTCACCGCAGACCGCCACATAGTTCACATGCGACCGCGCGAATATGCGCCGCGCTTCCTCCGGGGAGGACATGAATGCCCGATATTCGGCAAGGATAGCGCTCGAGGCCCGATGATAAGGGGCGGCCATGACCGCGTGCCGCGTCAGCGCCAGAACATGGGGAGCATAGTCGAGAATGTTGGTGGCAACCGTTCCCGCCGGCAGCCGCGCCAGCGTATCGTAATTCGCGATCTTGAAGCAGTCCCGCTTCTCGCCGAACGACCCTCCGGCTGTCGTGGTCGCGTACGCAATAGTGCTTGCGGCCAGCGAAAGGGTCAACGGCGCGAGCAGAAAAATCATAAGCACCCGCGCCGGCAGGCTGGTCAGCCGCAAATAGGCGAACAGGCGGAACGTCCATACCGCAACCAATGGCATGCCCAGCCAAATGCCGTAACTGAAACCCTTGATCATCAAGACGGTAAGCACGACCCCGATGCAGAGCCCCACCGTATTCACAAGGAATGCGAAATCTCGTTGCTGCTGCCGGTCCTGTGCGAGCAGCCACGCGCAGAGCAATGCGAGCAGCGGGAACGTCGCCATCCAGGCACCAAAAACCGGGCTTTCGCGCGCGACCGAAAAGAACGATCGCATCTCGGGCACGCTTGCAAGCCACAGCGCTCGCGCTTCCGGAGCCATCATGCCATAGGGACCACCGAGACATTGCGGCTCGATCAGGATAAAGGCAAGCACGGCCGCCGCGGCGCTCACCATGACCACGGCCGATCGCATGAGCCGGCTCTCGACCGTCAAAAGGCTCGCTCCGCAACCGATGACGAGCCCACCAATCGCCACGGGCGCCGCCGAATTGATCGCGATCGCGTCGCAGGCAGTATTCAACCAGCGATCCGAGCCAACGCTGAGCAGAAACGCAGCACTACCGCTCGCTGCGACCGAGAACCCGTAGGCACGTAGCGCCGGCATCGCCGTGCGATCGAGCATGTAGCGCACGGCGAGCGCGCCGGCGGCGAGCATGAGATAGGGCAAGCTCTCAAATCCGATCGCCAGCGCAACGCCCGTCAATGCGCCGGCCGCGCCGGCGGCCCAAGGCTTGCGGTCCGACCACATCGTTGCCGCGAGCACGAGAATGGACAGCACGATCTGTACGTTGTGGTGATCGATGCGACCCGGCGTGAACTGGTGGAAGGCCGGCAGCCCGATCACCGCGAAAGCGAGCACGATCCGTGCCGCATGGCGCCCGGCGATGCGCCAGGCCATCGCGGACGTCCCGATCAACGCTGGCAGGATCCACAGCACCGGCCAGACGGCGCGCATCAGCCGCTCCGCCATCGCGTTGTCGACGACCAGATTAGACAGGAGAAACAGACCGGCGAGCCCAGCGTCGATCAACCGCGACCAATGGGAGTCATATCCCGTTGGCGGATCGATCCGCGCTTCATGCAGATTGAACCAGCCGTGACCGGCGAGAAGCGATCGCACCTCAACGAGACGCATGGCGTCGTCGCTGTCGAACAGGCTGCCGGCGGAGACCGTCCAGTATTGGGCGAGCAATTGCGCGGCGATCAGCAGCCAGGCCGTTCCGGCAAGTATCGAAAAATTCAGGGTGAGCGATGATCTTCTGGGCATCGGGCGGCTCTTGCAGCGCCCGCTCCACCACTTGGCGAAGGAACCGACGCAAACCGCATACAAATGGGCAAAGGGCCTTGAGTTTTCCTTAAGGATCGCGCGGATTCTGTCGCATTTACAGGAGGTTAAATAAGCCCCGCGTTAACGAAATGCTGCCAGGACTGATCCCCACGCAAAGACCTGCGTGCGAAACGGATGGTAGCCACGGGATGAGCCTCGGCGAGATTGAATGCGGCGGTCGCAGAGTTCCTCTGCCGTGGCTCCTCGGCCGGGTGCCGCGGCCATTGCGTTTTCTTTTCGTCGGTGGTCTGGGCCTCTCGATCGATCTCGGCGTCTTCACGCTGCTGACGCTGTATGGCCTGCATCCGCTGATCGCGCGCGCCGGTTCGCTCGCCGTTGCGACGATCGTGACCTGGCGCCTTAATCGCGCCTTCACCTTCGATCGCAGTGGCCGTCACCAAGGCGCGGAAGCCATGCGCTATGCCGTAGTTGTCGTCGCAGCGCAGGCAACGAGCTACGCGGTCTTCGCCGTGCTGGTGCTGTCGGTCGCGATGCGCTTGCCGCAAGCCGCCGTCATCATCGGAGCCTCCGTCGGCGCGTTCATTTCCTACAACGGCCACCGATTGTTTGCGTTCGCGCCGCACGCCCCATCTTCACCCACAGACCGCTGAGCGCACACGTAAGGGGTTCGAATCCATGCAGGTCGATGCCGAGGTGTTCGTCGTTGGTGCCGGACCTGCCGGCCTCACCGCCGCGTATTGTCTCACCAAGGAAACGCCGTCCGTTCTCGTCATAGAGAAGGATCCGGTTTATGTCGGTGGCATCAGCCGAACGGTGCGTTACCACGGATACCACTTCGATATCGGCGGCCACCGCTTCTTTTCAAAGTCGAGAGAAGTCGTCGACCTCTGGAAGGAAATCCTGCCCGACGACTTCATCGAACGGCCACGGCTCTCGCGCATCTATTACGGCGGCAAGTTCTATTCCTATCCGCTTAGCGCGTTCGAGGCGCTCCGGAATCTCGGTGTGTTCACCAGCGCGTGGTGTCTGCTGTCCTATGCGCGCGCGAAGGTGAGTCCAATTTCGGAACCGCGCACCTTTCACGACTGGGTACGCAATCAGTTCGGTGAGAAGCTGTTCTCGATTTTCTTCAAGACCTACACCGAGAAGGTGTGGGGCATGTCATGCGACGAGATCTCTGCCGACTGGGCGGCGCAACGCATCAAAGGGCTCGATCTGCGGGTTGCTGTCGTCAACGCGTTAAAACGCTCCTTCAAGCGCACCGGTGCCGGCAAGACCTCCGGCGACGTCGTCAAGACCTTGATCGAAAGTTTCCAATATCCGCGCAAGGGCCCCGGCATGATGTGGGAAGCGGCCGAGCGCAAGATCGCAGCCCGCGGCGGACGTGTGCTGATGGGCCGCGATCTCAGCAAGCTCGCCTACGACGAGGCCAGCAAGATCTGGCGCATCGATGTCGCGACAGTGGAAGGAAAGACCGAGACCTACACCGCGCGACACGTGATCAGCTCGGCGCCGGTGCGCGAGCTCGTGGACAAGCTGTCGCCGCGACCGATCTCGCTTTTTCACGCGCGTTCGCTGCGCTACCGCGACTTTCTCACCGTGGCCCTGATGGTGAAGAAGAAAGACCTGTTCCCCGATAACTGGATCTATATCCATGATCCCAGCGTCAAGGTCGGTCGCGTGCAGAACTTCCGTTCATGGTCGCCGGAACTGGTGCCGGACGGAATGAGCTGCCTTGGCCTCGAATATTTCTGTTTCGAGGGCGACGGCCTGTGGAATGCGCCCGACCACGAACTCATCGCGCTGGCAAAGGAAGAGATCGCCAAGATCGGCCTTATTGCCGCCGCCGACGCGATCGACGCCTGCGTCGTGCGCCAGCCCAAGGCCTATCCGGTCTATGACGAGGCCTACCGTGACAACATCGCGATGATCCGGCTCGACCTGGAAAAGACCTATCCGACCTTGCATATGGTCGGCCGCAACGGCATGCACAAATACAACAATCAGGACCACGCGATGATGACCGCGATGCTCACCGCGCGAAACATTCTCGCCCGGGCGCGCGTTTTCGACGTGTGGGCGGTCAACGAAGACGCCGAATACCATGAGGCGGGCGCATCGGGTGAGCAGGCCGCGCTGCAGAGCGAGCGCCTGGTGCCGAACAAGGTCGGTGAACAGGCGGCGTAGCACGCCTCGGCCTCGCAGAGGACACGGCCCTGCACCTTCACAGCTAGCGCCATCCCGGAAAGGCGGGCACGATGTCGGGTTTACCGATATCGGCGCATCAAAGTACGCAAATCGGAAACATCCGATTTGCGTGGCTTTCTGGAAGGGATTTGCGCCAACCCACGAATCTAGAACGTATCCGTTCCATTCGAGCGGAATGCGCTCTAAAGGTTCGCGATCGGGGATCCTTTGCGAGGTCCGACGTGCTGCGTCCCGGCTATCTCGATCGCGCTGCGCAGGAGGCCCTGTTTGCGGCCGTGCGCGAGATCATCCGAGCGGCTCCGCTCTACACGCCGCGCATGCCCCGCAGCGGCAAGCCCTTTTCCGTCCGAATGACCAATTGCGGGCCGCTCGGCTGGATCTCGGACGAAAGCGGCTATCGCTACCAGGCTGTACATCCCGAAAGCGGCAAGCGCTGGCCGCCGATCCCCGACATCCTCATCAAGGCGTGGGAGGATCTGTCCGAATTTCCCGATCCGCCGGAAGCATGTTTGGTAAACATTTATGCGGCCGGCACCAAAATGGGGCTGCACCAGGACCGCGACGAAATCGAACTTTCTGCTCCCGTAGTGTCGCTTTCACTTGGAGATACCTGCCTTTTTCGGATAGGCGGGACAAAACGGAGCGATCCCACCCGCTCGCTTCGGCTGGCGTCCGGCGACGCGCTCATCCTGGGCGGACCCAACCGTCTGGCGTTCCACGGGGTCGATCGGATATTGGCCGGTACGTCCACACTCTTGCCGGAAGGTGGGCGCATCAACCTGACGCTCCGGCGGGTCAGTCGGGGCAGGTAAACGCCGCGCGCGTCGCCACTGACGGGTCGCGGCAGTGTGTGATATCGAGAGAACCGATGACCGATCAACGTCTTCTCCGACCGGTGCCCGCTTTGCGGTGCTGGGGCTTCAAATCGGCGGCAGTGCCAATGCTGGCGCTCCTTGTCGCGCTGACCTGCGCGCCAGCTTCTGCGGAGGGACCACATCAAGGCCCGGTATTTCCTGCGGGCTCCCGGGTCGGGCTGGTTCCGCCCGATGGTTTCGCGGTCAACGCCGCAATTCATGGCTTCGACGACAAGGCCAATGACGCGGCGTTTCTCATTTTCGAAATGCCCGGCCCCGCCTTCTCGCAGATCGAGCAATCGATGACCGCCGCCGCCCTCAAGAAGCAAGGCATGGCGCTGGAGAAACGAGAGGAATTGCCCCTCGCCGACGGCAAGGCTGTGCTGGTCAGCGGCCCGCAGGAGGCCGAGCACGTCAAGGTGCGCAAATGGATTCTGATTGCCGCGCTCGGCCAGCTGACGGCGCTGGTCACCGTGCAGGTGCCTGAAACCGCAAAGGATCTCTATCCAGACAAGGTGATCCGCGCCGCGCTGTCGACCCTGACCTCGCGAGCAACCGTCCCGGTCGAAGAACTGCTGAGCCTTTTGCCCTATCGGCTTTCCGATCTTTCCGGATTTCGGGTCGTCAACGTGATTGGCACGAGCCTCGCATTAACCGACGGTACGCAGGACACCTTGGATGCTGCAAAGCAGCCACTCGTCTTCGTAACGGTCGGAGCCGGCGGTCCGGAAAGCCCGTCCAGCCGGCAAAACTTCTCGCGCAATGCCGTGTTTGAAATTCCGGGCTTCACCGATGTGAAGATGGTCAATTCGGAGATGCTGCGGCTTAACGGCCAGCAGATCTACGAAATCCTGATCGACGCGAAGGACGTGAAAAGCGGATCGGACCTCAAAGCGGTGCAATGGATTCGGTTCGGCGCCAGCGCGTATATCAAGATCGTAGCGATCGCGCCAAAGGATGACTGGTCACAAGCATTCCCGCGTTTTCGTGCAGTGCGCGACGGCATCGGACCGAAATAACCAAAGAGCCTCTAACTTGAGACGTTGTCGTTCGTCGGCGGGGCCGGCTCAGCGGGCGCGACGGGTTTCAGGCCGCCCTTCGACACGCCGACCATCGCAGGGCGGAGGACACGTTCGCCGATCTTGTAGCCGGCCTGCACCACCTGAACCACCTTTCCCGGGGGCACAGCCGGATCGGGAACCTCAAACATCGCCTGATGCAAGTTGGGGTCGAACTTCTCGCCCAACGGCTCAAACTTCTTGATACCGTGCTTTTCCAGCACCTTTAAAAGCTCGCGCTCGGTCAGTTCGACGCCGTCGAGCAATGCCTTGACGCCAGCATCGGCCTTCTCGCGGGTGTCCGCATCGACCGCTTCCAGCGCGCGGCGCATGTTGTCGGCAATGCCGAGAACGTCACGGGCAAAGCCGGCAATGCCATAAAGACGCCCATCGACGATCTCGCGCTCGGTGCGCCGCCGCAGATTTTCCATCTCGGCCAACGCACGCAAGTGCTTGTCCTTGAGTTCCGCCACTTCCTTGGTGAGGGCAGCGACCGGATCGGTCGCAGGCTCAGGTGCGCCCTCGGGCGGGGTCTCGTCGGCACGAACAGTCGAATCCGTCATCGTTCTCTTCCCAATTGCGGGTTTTGGCCGTCCTACCAGGGATAAACCGCCCGGCATATCGATAT
>Ga0126369_10003452_pt1 | contig 11410 bp, 10 predicted proteins | sample PanSoiMetaPlot_1_FD_109646 | JGI IMG/M metagenome (GOLD analysis project Ga0126369, IMG submission 109646) | Tropical forest soil microbial communities from Panama - MetaG Plot_1 | ecosystem: Environmental > Terrestrial > Soil > Tropical forest > Bulk soil | place: Panama | collected 2016-02-17 | reverse complement strand
CAGGCACGTGCGGATCATCATCATGCGCCCGGAGACCATTCTCCACTTGAGGCCGGATACATTTTCGCAGACTGTTTCTCGTTGGTACCGATTCTTCTTGCAGTTCGGCGGCGGACCATACATTACGCCGATTGACCGTCGGAAACGTCGGGTCCCGGTTTGATCAGCTCGGCGGACTTCGCTAGCTGTTCGCCCTCACTCAACTCGCGCGTGCGCGAAATCAAGTTCTGCACCATGCGGCGATTCTGCCTCCACGTTCGGTGCTTGATGCGCTGTAAGTTCTTGGTCAAAAGAAACGCCGTGTATATTTCCGCGCGATCAGCCCAAGAAAGACCTTCCATTCTCCAGCGTTGCGCGCGGTGGGCGAGGGTTTCGTCCAAAGTAAGTCGTGCCAAGGTCGTCATCTGTAAGTAATTCAACTTGTGATACCCGGGGGGCATAGATACGCACGAGCGCCATACCAGCTCCATTTCCCCCGGTAATCCCACTGCGGAAGCATCAATTTGAGGCCGTCGATGCCTTCGCGAAACAATTCTTCCACGCGAGAATCCTTCGTCTCCATTGCCAAATCGTAAAGCTCCAGTAATGACGTCTGAAAACCGTCAAGTATTACGGGCACCGGGGTTCCTGGCTTTTCGGTGTAAAGGGCGCCTTTTGTGAGGGGAATCCGAACTCCGCCATCCTTGACTGTAAGCTCGAATATACGACTAGATCCTCGCAACAACTCCAATAACCGCGCTCGCTTCGTTAATCGGTACGTTCGTACCAGTGCGCTGATCACTTTTCCTTGTGTGTCAGCTGATAGCCAAGGAGCGCAAAGCAGCGTAGCACCTTCTAGAACGTGAAACGGATTCGACCAAACCACTGCTCCGTCCTCTCTCACTGTGGCAAACCTTTCCAGCCAGTCTATCTGCCTCAAGAAGGTCTCTCGACTGCCTTCGTCTCCGTGTCGCAGGAAGTGTCCTAAGTGGACGAGACCCCACCACGCGATGTAACCGGGTGCATATGCTTCTCCGAATAGCCTGTGACGCACTTTTGGGACGCCGCTGGAATCACTAACCATCAGGTCCCAGGAGAGCTTATCGCTATACAGGTAGTAGTGGAGTGACTCTGCTGGCCCCGCTTCCGGGTCAAGGTCCAAGGGATACCGAAACTCAAAATCCCAGATCTCTTTTCGGAGAGCAATAAATGCCAATTGCAGAGTCTCCGATATTGATGTTTCCAGGTCGTCGGGCATGACAACGCTCCAAGCGTGCATTCGCAAGATTTTACCGCCAAGGGAAGATCACTACGCAAGAGAATCAAATTCTCATACGATGATGATGCGAAACGCAGGCGCCCCGTCGAAACCTTGAGCAGCCAATTGGAGCAGGTCGCAATTGAGTTTCACTCCAAGGTTATGCTGACATGGTCGTCGAATCCGTTCTGAGCAAAGAGTGAAGCTGCCAAGTGTCGTAACCAGGCAATTACACGCATTCACCTGTCGCCAATGAGTGATACAGCGACGTTACGTCACGACCTGGACGTTATCGCAGTTGGCTCTCCAATAGGTATCATCTGAGAATTCCGGCATCGGAAGAACAGTGACGTTGGTATGAGGACCAGCCAAATACAACGATCACAGCCAACCCCCGACCACGTAGCCCATCGTCACCGCGACGACCAATAAAACTCCCAGCAAGGTCGGCGGACTGGGAGCAGGAAGACCAAAGAACCTACACCCCAGTCCAAGAAGGAATGCTACACACAGTCCAATTACATACCGCCCCATTCTTCCTCCGATCATTCCGAGCGGCTCGTCGATATGTGTGACGCCTCCTGCCGGCATATCGAGCGCCTTAGTCATTGCGACTGTTCGGGCGTAGGTGATCGCTCCATCAAGCGTCACATGTTGCGCTTCGCAATAATAGCAACAAAATTCGAGGGGGTTGCAGCTAGGTCTTCGGTGTATGCCCCTTTCTCGTTACGGGCCCACGCAGCTCACCGTTAACTGCGACGACACGCTGAGCGCCTTCACAGGACGATGCGGTGTTTCCAAAAGGGTCGAAGCGTGTAATGACGACATTACGCCAACGGCGTTGTCACCGGACCGCGTTACTCATCGCTTGGAATCGCGTGTGTTGTATTCACAGAAGCAGTCGGGCCGGCGACTGCCCTGTAGCGTGTTAACCAGGGAAAGAATGGTGTCACCTCCAGCGGCATCTTCCCTCGCTCGGACGTGATGGCCACAGGCTTCGTCTTGATCAGCTCAACACGGCTATCCCAAGCGTTAACCTTGATGCGGCCTCCCAGAGGCAGAGCTGCAATCTGATCGACCTGGTTGGGAACGAGGGTGGGAGCAGAGTCCATCAACGCCACCATCCGATCTACGCTGCCCTTGCGGTCGGTGAAACCTGTGCCCAGGTGAGGCGTCAGGAGCGCAGAAAGTGCAGGGCCTCGCACTGCTAGCTCTCGCAAGAACAATCCGGGTCGATCCAACTTATCCGCATATGGTGATTTCTTGAGTAGTTCAAGAGCTTTCTTGTCGGCTTCATCTTCCTCCTCGGCAACGTGACGGAACCCCAGGTTCCGATAGACCGATTCGTCGGAAAAAAGGAGACGATCGTTAAACGCATATTTGCTGCCCAAGTTGTGTCCGAGAATGATGTGGGACAGTTCGCGCGATAGCACCATTGCAAGGCTGGCTTCATCCGGGAGCACGTCCACCAAACCCCGGCTCACCACAATGGTGTTGCCCACACTGAACGTCTCCAGCGGCGAGGTCAGCATCACACGCGTCCGCACCGGTCCCGGCAGTTCAATGTTGTTGCTGGCAAGCAGATTATTGATCACTGTCTCCAGGACCTTGTCCACGTCACCTTCTGGAGCGAGCAGCCCGGCTTTCTGAAGCCGCTGGATCACGTTGTCTCCCGCCTGCTGTTGCCATTGCCATTGAGCCAGCAGCGGTGAAGCATCCTCCGAGCCCGCGCTCTTATCGTTCACGCTGGGATCCACCAGCACTTCGGTCAGTTCGCTGTCTTTAGCACCATTCTGCTGGTCATATCCCCACAGCCGAGTCTGTGCCTTGAAAGCGGTCTTGTCTTTCGAACCGTCGCTGAAATCGCCCTCCTCGCTGTAAACGTAAGCCGGCACCCAGTAGCCCTGGACCAGATTCAATCGCCAGCTATCCATGTGAAAGAAGTAAGCGTTGCGAGGACTCGGCTCATAAGTACCGTTGAAACGCACTATGTTGTAATCATGATCTTCCACCCAGACTTGGCCACGAAAGCGGCCATGGCCGGTTCCCTTCTTGGGCGCGACCTCGAAGACTACACACCGGACATCACCCAGGAACTCCCGGCGAGAGTACTTGAAGTCGTAGGTTTCGCGATTAAAGTTGTCGCGGTCAACGTAGATCATCCACGAGAAACCCAGGGGCTTGTAGTGGAATGAAAACAAGTTCGTGAAGCCACCCAACACACGGCTCTCGAAGCTGCTGTCCTTGGCAAGGTAGTCGCGGCGGTTCATGCTGTCGCTGAGGTCCACCCGACCGAGGAAGTAGTGGTCTTGCACCGGCGCCGGTCCTTCGTGCGGACGGAACTTCAGGTCTTGCAAATAAGTTTCAACGAACGGGATTCGAGTCTTCAGCATCTCGATCAACGCGCGTTCCCGTTCGAGCGCGCGATCCACGATCTGGTCCGGTGTGGCAGGCGGTGGCGCCGGCATAACGCTCGCCGTTGCTTTCGGGGGAAGCGGCACAACGTTCGATTGCTGCGGATCGAGCTGCTCGCGCAGAGCGGCGGCGTCAGACTGAGCGGCCGAGGCTGGTACTTGCCCCGTCGCAAGTGGCGATGTTGAACTTTCCCTCTGCTGTGCGCTGATGCATAACGGAAACAAAGACAAAGCGGAAATCAGCCAACACGAAATGCGCATAACTCCACCCCGATTTCGAGTTGCCTTTATTCGGCAATTTCGAACCTAACGACGGTCAGTGGCGGGATCGTGCTCGTCGCCTCACCCGTGTTGCCGAAGATGTGCTGGGTCGGTATCTGGGATGAGGGTAGTGCTTGCTACGTGGGATGCAGGAATCGTTCCAAATGTGAAGGGCTGATTAAAATTCCGTTTTGGCAATTATTTCTAATGAGTTGACGAAAGACGTGTGCATTCAGGACGTTTTGTATTGGCCGCTCAGGTGGTTCGATTCCACCAGGGCTGGTGCTTTTCAGCCACCTGCTCCGAAATCAGCGACAAACAATCAGGCGCTTTGGAACGCCATCTTTACCTGCGGTCGAGTCAGATACCAGATCACCAAAAACAGAAAACAATATGCCGAGGCCGGCGCGGAGTTCGACCATAGAGCTCTGGGCTACAACAATTTCGCGCAGCGCGAGGAGCAAGTGCGCAACACTGGCTATGATGGCTAACCAACGGGACCAGCTCTTCATTCTTAAGAGCGCGATTCCTAAAATGAGGCGAAGGACAAGGTTTCCTACCGCCAGTGCTAAGAATCCTGGTCGCTGAAGTGGGTTGAACGCCGGACTTGGGATCAAAGCAATGACGAGGGAAAACGCAGCGAAAAAATAGAGCACTGCCAGGACAGTCACACCTATCGGGCGCTCCATAGGACCCGAAGCATATTCTCGTTCTCGTGGTTTTTCAATCGGCAGGCGTCAAGTGCGCGATCGAGATCCATCAACGCTCGATTCCCATCATTGTTCCTCAGAATACGCAACGAGAAACTTCCCATGATTCCGAAGACCTTTTGCAATCGCGATCACTAGTCCCAGCTCAATGCGGTCCCCGATTTCGCGCGGCATTCCACTCGGCACGTCGCCCGTAGAAATACGCTGCCACGTAGAAATCGAAGGCCGCACAAAAGAATCCGTATGCGAGCGGGACCGCGGTCAGCTGTCCGGACTCGAACGCGGAATAGCCTCCATGCGCTAGAAGCTCGTGCAACAGGTCCCACAGCCCGTGCAGAGGAAATCCAACGATTAGGGCGAAGGGCAGCCGGACACCCAGCAAGCCTATTGCAACAAATGCTGCCACTGCGGCCGTCTCCACTTGCCACGCCGTCGCTGCTCTGAAGTAGGCAGCAAAAGCCAGGTACAGGGCGGCGACTGCGATCAGAAACATCGCATAGAAGATCTGCTCTGACTTGGGACTAAGGATCTTCCGGAATATGCAGATGGTGCCCCTTGCCGCCATGACCCCGATCCCTACGTAGAGGATCGCTATCACGACAAATCCAAGCATCTGGTATCCGTGGCCCATGGGTTATGCCTCCGCTTCGGACCGATCGATTCAGGAAGTAGGTACTCATTGAACTTTGATGTTAAGCCAACCATGCTCATCGTGCGCCGCTCTAGGTGTTAACCTGCAGCCGTGCGATTCTTACTCGCTATCGTCATACTGACGGTCCTTCCTGTCTCAAGTGTTTCCTCCCAGCATTCTCCAAGAGGCAAGCTCTTTCGACACCATTCCACCACTGCGTGGTCTTGCAGAGCCTCGGGAGTTCAAGCCGTCGTTTATCAGGCGGGTATGGCCATTGATGCCGACGGTGCGTTTCGGGCCTATCACCCGAACAATGAGAACGGACTCGACTCCATCGAACATGCAGGCCACCCAGGAAATTGGTGGGCTCTTGCGACTGACACCGGTACTCCCAAAGGTCGTCCAGTTCTTCAAAACAAGAATGATCCCGCGCCCGGTTTCTACGTCTCGATGACCTCGCTTTTTGACGCCAGCATCACTGATGAGCGCAACCCGCGGCGATTTGTGGATGCGGTGAGCATCCCTTACGTGGTTCTTCCTCCCAAGGGATTCAAATACGCGAAGCTCGGGGACTTTGCAAATGTGGTGAATCTTCGCAACGGCAAAGTTGCGGACGCAATTGTTGCGGACGAAAGCGCGCCTGACCTGCCGATGGGAGAAGGCTCGATCGCCTTGGCTCGTGCTCTCAGTATTGACTCTGATCCCCGCAGCGGCGGAATCGAAAAGGATGTTGTCTATGTGATCTATCCCAATTCGGGTAACGGCAAACCGCGTGCTTTGGACGAGATTGTCTCGGCCTCACAAGCTCACTTCAAACGGTGGGGAGGCCTTCCAACGCTGCATGGCTGCCTCAATCAGTGAGCTCTGGCTTCAACGCTCACTGACGAACCGGTGCCCCACGTCTCGCGATTCTCGAGAACACCCTTAACTCTGGACCAATGGCACGGGAACCTGGCATCCTGTCCTGCGATGCCGGCATACTACCGAGCGCCACTCGGGACCTTTGTTACTGACACGGCGCCTTCGATCATTGGAGCGCTCGCCGTCGCAAACCGCAAGGCCCGGTTCCCCCTCGAACCTGAGGCCGTAGAAGCTTGGGAACTACAACTTCCGCCATTGGTCCAGGGGTGCCAGCGACTAATTTCAGAACAACCCGAGGCGGCGCAATTCCAGATTTTGCTGGAGTATCCAATCCCTCGTGTCGGCAAGCGCATCGATGCAGTCATTTTGATGCACGACGTAATCGTCGCAATCGAAACGAAGACTGGGCTCTCTGGTACAACAGCCGAGCGCCAGGTTGATGACTACGCAATCAATCTGGCTTGCTTTCACGAACCTAGTGCCAATCGAACAGTTGTCCCCGTGGTCATCTCCGATGGGCATGTCGCAAGCGCAGGTGCTAGACCATTTGCAGATAATGTCGTGCGCCCCTGTCGCCAAGCCACAACCACAGACGTCGGTAATACGTTAATCAAAATCGCTCAACAGGAATGCCAGACTGCCTCGCCTCCGATCGATCCAGCAGCGTGGGATGCTGGCATATTCCATCCAATCCCGCCGATCATTGACGCGGCAGTCACTCTCTATTCCGAGAACGAGGTTTTTGAAATTGGGCACGCCTGCGCGGCTAGAGAAGATCTCGACAAAGCCATTTCATCTCTCACCGCCATCGTACGCATCGCTCGAGAAAGGCAAGAAAAAGCAATTTGCTTCATTACCGGAGTTCCGGGTTCCGGCAAGACTCTCGTCGGACTGAACGCCGTCCATCACCCGGACATTCGAGACACTGCTTCGTTCTTATCGGGCAATGGGCCATTGGTGAAGATTTTGCGAGAGGCATTGATCCGCGACGACGTTCGCCGGGCCCATGTCTCCGGAAATCGAAGAACTCGCAGAGCAGCTGAGACAGCGGTTTATGCGTTTATCCAAAGCGTTCACCGTTTCGCAGATGATCATTACAAAGACCAGGCTCCAACGCCGGCACAAAGAGTCATTGTTTTCGACGAAGCTCAGAGGGCGTGGGATTCCCAACAGAACGAGCGTGCTAAGCGGCCGGCAGTGTCAGAGGCCCACATGATGATGGACGTGATGAATCGTCATGACGGATGGTGCGTATTGGTTTGCCTTGTCGGAGGAGGGCAAGAAATAAATCGTGGTGAAGCCGGTCTGCCAGAATGGGGCGTCGCTGTTCAGGGTTTCAAAACCTGGAAGATATATGCATCGCCCGACGTTCTAGACGACAGGACTGGTGGATCATTTTCTTTGTTTTCGGGAGACCCCGACTGCAGAGAACGAATCTCGACAATTGACAATTTTCACTTGAAGGTCAGCAATCGGTCTATACGGGCAACTCAGATGTCCAATTGGGTAGATGCCGTTCTCCACGGAGATCGTTCTGCCGCACAGGACATTGCCGAGCAAATGTCGAGTCCTCCCGTACTGGCGAGAGATCTCTCGACAGTACGTCAGTGGCTACGAGAGAAACGAAGGGGTTTGACGAGAGCAGGCTTAGTCGCGAGTTCTGGAGCGGCCCGGCTGCGGCCAGACGGACTCGAGACTTCCTTCGATTTTCATCAGCGCTTTGAGTGGGAAAGGTGGTTTCTTGATCGTGACTCGTGCGAAGAACCGGGCTGCGACCACAAATACTGCAACGACGTACGAGCTTCCTCGAAGCTCGAGGTCGCGGCCACGCAATTCGAGATTCAAGGGCTGGAACTTGACTGGATCGGTGTCTGCTGGAACGAAGATCTTCTCTGGAGCGGAGTTGAATGGCTCAGTCGCAACTTCAATGGAAAGACCTGGAAGGCGAACAAGGACTCTCAGAAACACAAGTATCGAATAAATTGCTACCGTGTTTTGCTCACACGCGCACGTCAAGGTATGGCCGTTTACGTTCCCAGGCCAGACAACTCCGACTCGTCACGACTCCACGATCAACTCGAAACAACCTCGCAGTTCCTTATCCAGTGCGGTATGGGAGAACTGACGAGCGCCAACGCCGGATAGAGCGGAATAATGCGGACGAGTGCATGAGAGCTTACTGTCGCGCCTTTGTCGAAACAGAATCTGCTTCATCCGGGTCCCACCGCGGGCGGGTGGCCCACTCAAGCCTGGGGTTGGCTTGAGTGGGGTATTTGTCGATCGTAAGGTAAGCCGGGTGCCCCACGTCTCGTGCTTCTCAAGACGTGGGTGTTGTGGAACGATTGTCTTCAATCGCGATTCTTCGCCAACTTCGATCCTGGCGCTCTGTTTTCGAGTAGACGCCCTGACAACGTGCCACTGGATTCAGATCATTTTTCTGATTCAAGCTGTCCGGTTTTGAACATGCGCGCGTCATTGTCGGACAATCCTAGACGCAAAGCGACCAAGCAAATACAACAAACTCTGACGGTTGCTTCAGAACCACAGTGGAAAGCAAGATGCTACTGTTTTTCGGGCCAAACGCGGAATTTTAAGCCTTCGAGGTCTGTTGCTTCGTAAACATATCCGTAGCACAAAAAGGATCACGAATGATCGCTGCATTGGGCCAAGACGTCCGATACGCCTTGCGGCAGTTGCGCAAGAGCCCAGGGTTTACTGCGGTTGCAATTATTACTTTGGCCTTGGGTATTGGTGCCAATACAGCAATCTTCAGCGTCGTCGAGGGCGTAGTACTCGCGCCACTGCGCTATCGCGAGCCCGGCTGCCTAGTGATGATTTGGGAAAACAATCCGCGCTCCCCGCGCGTTTGGAATTCATATCCAAACTTTCTAGATTGGCAAAGGAGCGCTCGATCATTTGAGCAGATGGCGGCTTTCAGGGAGCAAGCAGTTGACCTTACTTTCCCCGGCGCGCCCGCGCACCTCGAGGCCAGCCAAATTTCCTCAGCGTTCTTCCACACACTCGGAATTGAACTGACGTTGGGACGAGAATTTACTTCCCAGGAAAATCAGTCTGGTGGAGCGCCTGTCGCCGTAATTAGTCATCGTTTATGGAAGCAACGGTTTGGCGGCAATCCTGGAGTATTGGGTGCAAGCATGACACTGGACGGCGTGAACTATTCGATCGTCGGCATTGCTCCGCCGGGATTTCGCCTCGATACGGATGCCGATATCTATACGCCCCTCGGCCAGCTCGATCCCTTGGTACTGAACAATCGAGCAAGTCATGCTGGCTTCTTCGCGTTCGCGCGCCTGAAACCGGGATTGTCGATATCTCAAAGTCAGGCCGAGATGAGTACCATCCAGAGTCGCCTTGATCATCTCTATCCCGATGACAACCGGGACTTGGGAATTTATGTTGAGCCTCTAAAGCAGGTAATCGTCGGCGAAACCGGTCAAACGCTTGCCTTGCTCTTAGGCGCGGTCGGGCTCGTATTGTTGATCGCCTGCGCGAATATTGCAAATCTTCTGCTCGCTCGTTCCGCTACACGCAAGAGAGAGTTTGCCATTCGTTCAGCTCTCGGGGCGAATCGCACGCGCCTCGCAAGGCAAATGTTGACAGAGAGTGTCATTCTGTCGCTTGCCGGCGCCGGTCTGGGGAGCGTGATTGCCTTCCTCGGTATCCGGTCGTTCGTGCCGACGATGGCTGGAATCTTGCCACGCAGCGAGGACATTAGCGTAAATGCACCCGTCCTGCTTTACACATTGGTCGTCTCGCTCGTTGTTGGAATTCTGTTCGGCCTCGCACCGGCTCTCAAGAGTTGGAATCCCGACCTGCAAGAATCGCTCAAAGAGGGTGGGCGAGGCTCGACCAGCGCCCATCGCCGCACGCAAAGCAGTTTCGTCGTCGTGCAAGTAGCGTTAACGCTCGTGCTGCTGGTAGGTGCCGGCCTGCTATTGCGCACCATCCTTCATCTCTGGAACGTGGATCCAGGCTTTGATACCGATCACATCGTCACTCTCAAGGTTGGTGTCTCTCACTCGCTCACGAAAACGGCCTCCGGCACTCGCGTCGCCTACCAACAATTGATTGAACGAATTCATCAGATTCCCGGTGTAGAGTCGGCGGACTTTAGTACCGCTGTTCCGTTGAGTGGACAAGGAGGTTATCTGCCATTTTGGCTCGACTCGCAGAAACCGGAATCGCTACAGGTGGCACCACGAATGGGCTGGTTTCTTACTGGACCAGACTACCTTCACACCATGGGTATGCAACTTCTCCAGGGACGTTTTCTGACCAAGCACGACGACACAAACTCGCCATGCGTCGCAGTGATCGACAATAGCTTTGCGCACGCGTTTTTCCCCGATGGAAACGCTCTCGGCCACACCATCACCGCCGGTTTTGCGGCATTTGGCCCTTGCGCCATCGTTGGCGTCGTAAATCACGTGAAATATGCAAGCTTGCAGGATAGCGGTATGGCGAATCAATATCAGGCGTACTATTCGCTTTACCAAGTTCCCGACCAGTGGGTACCCGTCAATTTTCCGGAGGCAAGCATCGTCATTCGTACGCCCCTCAACGTTGCGACGCTAATCACCACGATCAAGGCAGCCGTATACCAGGCCGGCGGAGACCAGCCGATCTACAACGTACAAACGATGCATCAGATTGTTGCGGATTCCATGTCCCAGCAGCGCTTACCCATGTTTCTTTTGGGTGCCTTTGCGGCGCTGGCGTTGCTGTTGGCCTCAGTGGGAATCTACGGAATGATTTCGTATTCTGTCACGCAGCGCGTCCAGGAAATCGGCATTCGCATGGCCCTCGGGGCGGAAGAAGGAAAGATACTTCGAGTGTTTGTCGCCGAGGAGTTGAAATTGGTGCTCTGTGGCATCGCGAGTGGGATTGTTGGCGCGTTGATTCTTACTCGCACTCTCGCAACCTTTTCTCACCTGCTTTACGGCGTCAGATCGTGGGACCCGCTGACCTTTGGAGCTGTCTCGATTGTGCTAATTGCGCTGGCGGCTTTGGCTGGCTACGTTCCTGCCCGTCGCGCGACAAAGGTCGATCCGATGGTGGTGCTGAGATATGAGTAACGAAGTGAGCCCGAGGCCCCACGTCTCGTGCTTCTCGAGACGTGGGCATTCGAACCTATTTGTCTTGGGAATTTTTCTGGCGGAGAGAGTGGGATTCGAACCCACGTTAGAGTTTCCCCTAAACACGCTTTCCAAGCGTGCGCCTTCAGCCACTCGGCCATCTCTCCGGCGCCGCGCGAAGCGGCCTTTCTTTCGATTCT
>Ga0126369_10003450_pt1 | contig 11411 bp, 8 predicted proteins | sample PanSoiMetaPlot_1_FD_109646 | JGI IMG/M metagenome (GOLD analysis project Ga0126369, IMG submission 109646) | Tropical forest soil microbial communities from Panama - MetaG Plot_1 | ecosystem: Environmental > Terrestrial > Soil > Tropical forest > Bulk soil | place: Panama | collected 2016-02-17 | reverse complement strand
GGGTGGCACTACGGTCTCCGACTTTCGTGTTCTCGATGATGGCAAGCTTGCCTATCTTGGGCGCATCGAAGTTGGCCGACATCCGTCGGCGTTGGCAGTCAGCGGGCTGCGGTTTTATGTCGCGCTCGCGGGTAGCGACCGGGTCGCGATCGTCAACACCCACTCCCGCAAAGTGATCCGCTATTTTCACGACTCCGCACCCGGCGCACCACCGGAAGGCAGCACGCCGAACGCGCTTGCGATCAGTGCTGATCGCAAGCGGCTCCTCATCGCGGAAGCCGATAACAACGCCGTTGCCGTCTTCGATCTCGCCGCCGGCAAAAATCTCGGACGCATCCCAACCGATTGGTATCCGACGGCGATTGCGGAGGTCGGTCCCAAGATTCTGATTCTCTCGGGCAAAGGCCACGGCACGCACGCCAACCCCGACGGCCCCGTGCCACTCACGAACTGGCCAAACGGGAAACCACTGGCTTACACCTTAGGACAGTTGAATGGTAGCCTGCGGCTGCTGCCATCAAGGATGACAGCGGCCCAACTGTCCGCCTTCAACCGGCGCGTCACGACCGCGAACAACTGGGGCCAGAGCCACGCAACGCGTGGCTATCCGCCGTTCAAGCATGTGATCTACATCATCAAAGAGAACCGCACGTACGACCAAGTGCTCGGTGACTTGAAGGAAGGCGACGGGGATTCGAGCCTCGTGTACTTCCCCGACATCACGATCACGCCGAATCATCACGCGCTGGCACGACGCTTTGGACTATTTGATCGCTTCTTCGTAAATGCCGAAGTCAGCTCGCAGGGGCACATTTGGTCCACGGCCGCGTACGTGACCGACTATGGCGAGAAAGTCATCCCTTCTGGATACGCGGGCAAGCGCGGAGAGGTTGACGGTGAGGATAGCGACGAGCCGGAACGGGGCTTCCTATGGACGCTCACAAAGCATTCTGGCATCACATTTCGCGATTACGGAGAAATGGTCAAGGGGAACCCCGGCTGGCCAGTAACCCAACGCGACCTCGGGTCAGACATAAATCCAGATTACGCTCCCTTTGATCTGGTGACCCAGGACCAAATGCGCGCCGACGTGTGGATCGCCGAGCTCCAGCGCTTTGTGCGCAATGGCAAGATGCCGCAACTCGAGCTCATGTGGCTGCCGATGGACCACCTGACTGCGGCGCGTCCGGGCAAATGCACGCCGTTCGCCTGCATGGCCGACAACGATCTCGCGCTTGGACGTATTGTGCAGGCGCTCTCGCACAGTCCGTACTGGAAGGATACGGTGATCTTCGTGGTCGAAGATGACGCGCAGGCCGGACCTGATCACGTCGATTCACACCGTGCCCCCTTCTTTGCGATCTCGGCCTACAATCGTCCAGGCACAGTGCATCGCTTCATTAATACGACCGATGTCGTAGCCGCGATCGAAGACATCCTCGGAATGGGACGGCTCTCGAAGTTTGATTACTTCAGCCGCCCGCTGGCCGAGGTGTTTACCTCGACACCCGACCTAACGCCCTTCGATGCGATTACACCGAAGCAGGATCTGAACGAGAAGAATCCGCAGAACACAGCGGCGGCGCGCAGGTCAGAAGGTTTGGATTTGAGTGCTCCGGATCGCGTGGACGATCAGGTATATAACCGCATCCTGTGGCTGATGTTGAAAGGCGATGCACCGCAGCCGGCCATCCGTAATTCGGCGCCTCTGCATACGCTCGAAGCGAGCCGGTGATGAAGATGTGGGCAGCGTGAACAGGAGGCATTGGAAGTAGTCTCTGATCTTGAGTGACATTCATTACTCACGATTTGGTTTGGTCCTGTATCGGCGGCTCTGGTCTTCGAGAAAGAGATCACCTGTGTCCAGGTAGGGAACAACTCCCACTGGTGTTGAATGATCGCAGCTGTCTCGACCTGCAAGGGTCCGATAGACGTCCCCTTAGTTTCCCATCAAGGCTCGCGACTATTCGCCGAGACGGTTCGTCGAATCTACCAAGTCTTAAGTATGACGATGCCGTCACCGTGCACAGTATTAAGCTATTGTCGCAGTTGCTGATCCCAGATCGAATTAGGAAATAGGATCTTGACCATGAAAAGCCGCGCCACAGCCAGAAGTTCGAGTGTCAGGGCCCAGGCGCTCGAACAAGGGCGCGAGGCGTTTCGAAAGCAAGCCTGGAGAGCTGCATTCTCCCAGCTATCGGCCGCTGATCAAGAAGCGCCGCTGGACCCCGAGCATGTCGTGGAGCTCGCACAGGCCGCCCTTTTGATCGGTAAGGAAGCTGAAGGAGCAGACCTTCTAGCCCGCGCCCATCAAGCCTTCATGAGTCGGGGAGAGGCCCAGTCGGCCGCCCGCTGTGCGTTTTGGGTTGGCTTCACCTCGCTGCTCAATGGCGAGGTCGCGAAGGCAGGAGGCTGGCTTTCTCGTGCCCGTCGTTCACTCGATGGCCATCCCGATTGCGTGGAAAAGGGATACCTGCTACTGCCAACTGGATACAGTTTGGTTCATGGTGGAGATGCGGCAGCGGCGCAGTCTACCTTCGCGCAAGCTACTGCGATCGGAAACCGTTTTGGTGACAAGGACCTAGTGACGCTGGGGCTTCAGGGGCAGGGTCGTGCTCTGATTCGACAGGGAGAGGTTTCTCGGGGCACGGCTTTGCTGGATGAGGCGATGGTAGCCGTTACCGCCGGCGAGGTCTCTCCGCTGAACGCTGGTGGAGTCTATTGTAGTGTGCTCGATGCCTGCGGCGAGATCTTCGACATGCAACGTGCGCAGGAATGGACGTCAGCGCTCGAGAAGTGGTGCGCCTCGCAGCCTGACCTGGTTCCGTTTCGTGGTCACTGTCTGGTGCGGCGGGCTGAACTCCTGCATTTTCACGGTGCCTGGTCCGATGCTCTCGAGCAGGCCAGGCGGGCAATCGAATGGCTCTTGCGTCCATCCCCGAGGCCCGCCCTCGGCGCAGCGTTCTACCAGATTGCCGAGCTGCAAAGATTACAGGGTAGGTTTACCGAAGCCGAAGAAGCGTACCGTCAGGCAAGCCAGTGGCGCAGCCCAGGGCCTGGCTTGGCTCAACTACGCCTCGCCCAAGGCCAGATCGAGGCAGCCAATGCCGCGGTCCGTCGCATGGCCGAAGAGGTTCAGGAACCCAGGTCACGCTCTCTGGTTCTGGACGCATATGTCGAGATCGCTCTCGCCGCAAATGATCTCGCGTCGGCCCGCGTCGCAAGCATTGAATTGGGGAAGATCGCTACAATGCAGAGCATTCCCTTCCTAGATGCTCTGTCTTCTCGCGCTTCAGGGGCTGTGCTTCTCGCCGAAGGCAATGCGCGTGAGGCCTTAGCTGAGTTAAGGCAATCCTGGAGTATCTGGTCTGCACTGCAAGCACCGTACGAAGCTGCGAGGGTTCGATGTCTTCTGGCGCTGGCCTGCCGGAAGCTCGGCGATGAGGAAAATGCGCTCCTGGAACTCACAAGCGCCCGACAGACCTTTCAAGAGTTGGGGGCTGCGGTTGAGCTCGCCCGTGTGGAAGGTCTCGCAGCCAAAGTGAGACAACGCGCCGCAGGCCCACTTACCGACCGCGAAGTGCAGGTACTCAGACTGGTGGCGGCCGGTTTGACCAATCGCGGCATCGCGAAAGAGCTCCACATCAGCGAAAAAACGGTAGCCCGTCACCTCAGCAATATCTTTACGAAACTCGATCTCTATTCGAGGACTGCAGCCACGGCATACGCCTACGAGCACGACCTGGTCTGAATCTGGTGCGTGCTCTGATCTGCCCTACCTCCGCGTTCACGCAATTCGCACGTCATCAGCCTGAGCATCAAACGCATTGATCCGCTGCATCTCGATTGAACGTCGTTCAGCCGCAAGCATGCTGAGCCGAGTTTGTGACGCGATTTCCTTCGCGATTCTCTCGGCATCGCGTCCGACCCCGATCAGCGTGGCCGAGCTCATCGCATAAAGAAAGTGCAGGCCGACGAAGTACAATCCGGCAACATTCGTTGCGATACCGTGCTCGTGGATAGGATCGTTCGCGCCGTCTTCGCCATAGACAGGTAAGTCAATCCACGGAAAATGGTGCTGATAGCCCGTGCACCATATCACGTTCTTCACATCGAGCGTGCGACCGTCTGCCAACAACGGTAAGCCGTTCTTCACACCGACTGTCCTGGGAACGCGCCCAATTCCGGCGTCAACCAGATCCTTAGGTTTCACGCGCACGAGCGGAGAAGCCCGATGTAGCAGCTTAGGGCGCATTTTCCGCCCGATAGGTGTTTTCACTGACAGGACATGATGGCCGACAAAACGTACCAGTCGAAACAGGAAGTTGCGCGCAACGAAGGTCTCGATCGGAAAAGGAACATGTCCAGACTCCGTTCCAGAAATCCACGTTGGATGTGTGCGCGCCACCTCGATTCCAATATCCGCTCCGGAGTTACCGACCCCTACGATCAACACCCCTCCCGGTTGTAGCTGCGAGGGGTTGCGGTAGGCATGCGAGTGCATCTGGACGATTGCAGGGGGCAGATCGGGGGCAAACGCCGGCAGGCGCGGAACCTGGTAATTCGCCATCGCAATCACGACATTCTTCGATTTGAAGCGCTGTTTTCCAGCACTCATGACAAACCTGCCGTCCTCTTTCCAAAGCCGCTCAACCTTGATCCCGCTTTGCACAGGCAACCGAAAACGCCGGGCATACTCTGCCAGATAGTCGGCCACCTGATCTTTGGTGGGAAAACTGTTGCCACCGACTGGGAAACGCATGCCCGGAAGTCCCGCATACCTTGCCGGGGTAAACAGGCGGAGTGAATCCCAGCGGTTGCGCCATGCATCTCCGACCCGCGGGTTGGCGTCGAGAATCAGGAAGGGAAGGCCGCGCTGGGCCAAATGATATCCGACAGAAAGCCCTGCCTGGCCGCCACCAATAACAATATTTTCAATTTGCGTTGTTTCGTGACTGCTGTTCATTCGATCACCCCACCAAGAATTGGCCTCGCTTCAGCTTGACTTGTCATCCGTGAGACTAGCGTTCCGCAAGAGTCTTCGCATCGGGCGGAGTACCCATTCTTCAGTGAACTGCAGTATGGGTAATCTTATGTAGGCGTGAATCGGCCGATAGCCATGTCGTGATGTGGATGAGAACAGGTCGCCAAGTTATGGGAAGAGTCGACTGCGGTCGCCGTGCGAGATCACCGTCTCGACCTACACATCCATGCGAACCCTGAGGTCGAGCCACGGGCAATCCAAAAGTTGAGCCTCCTGACGAAGTGGGGCCCAACGTCAGACTTGCCGACTATTCGAGAACTAGTCGCCGGCCAAGCGTGCTGCTTGCGTCATGAGGTAATTTCGTTCAGGCATGCTCGTTGTCCGTGCAGCCGCCACTCGGTAGTGTTTGATGGCAGTTTCATGATCGCCCGTTTTTTCAAGTAAATGAGCTCGAACGGCATCGAGACGATAGTGACCGGAAATACGCGGATCGCTGTCGAGAGTCCTTAGCAATTCGAGTCCTTTGGCAGGGCCGTATACCATCGCGACTGCGATGGCGTGATTGAGAGTCACCATGGGACCCGGGGAGACTTGCTTCAGCAATTCATACAAAGCCAGGACCTGGGGCCAGTCGGTGTCCTCCACTCTCTCGGCTTCGTCGTGAACGGCGGCGATTGCTGCCTGAAGCTGATACAAGCCCACAGACCCTTTCGACAGCGCGACAGCGAGAAGCTCGATTCCTTCGGAGATTTCCGCGGGATCCCACAGAGTTCGGTCTTGCTTGTCCAACGGGATCAACTCCTCATCTGGCCCGGTTCGGGCTGCGCGACGCGCGTCGGTTAGAAGCATCAGCGCCAATAGTCCTGCGACTTCGGGATTGTCCGGGAGTAGCTCCCTCGAGTTGCGCGTCAGGCGGATTGCCTCGCGTGCCAGATCGAGTCGTTGCAAATGCTTTCCTACGCTGCTGACATATCCCTCGCTGAAGATCAGATACAGTACGTGCAGAACTGATGGCAACCGTTCCATTCGCTCCTGGGGAGAGGGAAGACGGAACGGTACGCTTGAAGCTTTGATGGTTTGCTTCGCACGGCTGATTCGTTGGGCCATCGTCGCCTCGGGAACGAAAAAGGCTTTAGCAATTTCAGCCGTGGTCAAACCGCCAACGGCCCGCAGCGTCAGCGCAATTGCCGAGGACACAGTGAGGGCGGGATGGCAGCACATGAACAGCAAAATCAGCGTGTCATCGGGATCCATGTCGGCGTCGATCTCCAGCATGGGCGACAAGGTTTCCGCTTCGGCTACCACTAGCTTTTCTCTTTCGCGGCGGGCGATCTCGCTGCGCAGATGGTCCGTCATCCGGCGGCAGGCCACCTGAATCAGCCAGCCACGAGGGTTTTCGGGAACGCTCTCCTTCGGCCATTGCGTGAAAGCGGCGATCATAGCTTCCTGCACCGCGTCTTCGGCTGCCGCGAAGTCGTGAAAACGACGAGCAACAGCTCCGAGCACCTGCGGTGCAAGTTCTCGCAACAGATGCTCGGACGTTGCGTCCCATGGCTTGGTCATTAAGGTTTTCCGCTAGACCATTTCCTCAGGTGGTCCGCTCATGATCGGACGCAGCTCAACCGGCATATTCAGCGGTGTGCCTGCGGCGCCGGGAGCAGCCGAGATCCGCGCGGCAATGGCATACGCCCGCTCGGGGCTGTCGACATCGACGATCCAGAAGCCAGCGAGGAACTCCTTAGATTCGGGAAAGACTCCATCGGTGATCGGCCGGCCGTCGTTACCCGCACGTACCAGCCTCGCCTGATCGGGAAAAGAGAGTCCTTCCGCCGATACCAGTTCGCCGCGCTCCTGCAGTTCTTTGTTGAGCCCCATCATAAAGGAGATGTGCGCCTGCAGATCTTTCTGGGGCCATGCCGGCACGCCCTGGCCGGCCTTCATTGTGTTCATCATCAGCATGTATTTCATTGTCTCGCTCCTCTGGTCGCTGTTATCGCGATTTACGGCTTTCATTCCTAAGTTGGGATCCGCGCGGGATTCTCGACATTTTTCAATGTGATTTGGACTCGTGGTTTGCGAACTGCCGCACTTCGATCGGCATGTTTGTGGGTTTCCCGCCGGGTCCGGGAGCTGCGGAAATCTGGCTCGCTATCGCATAGGCCCGCTGGGAATTGGCAACATCAACGATCCAGTAGCCCAGGAGGAATTCCTTCGACTCGGGGAAAATACCGTCGGTGACTGGCGCGCCATTCTTCTCGCCACGTACGACCTTTGCTTCACGCGGGTCGGCTAGGCCCTGTGTGGCGACAAACTCTCCCGATGCAGTGAGGTCCTTGTTAATGCGGTGGAGAACCGTCATGTGAGCTTCGATGTCCTGTTTCGACCAGGCGTGATAACCGTCAACTCCGGCCCTTGTGCCCGCCATCAACAAAATGTATCTCATGTTCTTAGCTCCTGTTTCATCAGTAGTTTCGTTGCTCAGTTGGCACAGGCTGTGTCGGTTCACTGTCAGTGCCTGCGATTCGCGGTCTCACCCTGTAGTCGGAGCCGTCCTCTCGTTCTCTACATCCGTTCAGGAATATTTTCACCGGAGATCCGGAGCCCATGTCGATTTCGGTTGCTCTGAACCGACATACGGGTGGAGGCGATGCATATGGCGACCGGGGAAATGATAGTGGACGTTAGCCAAGACTGGGTACTGGCTTGCGACGTGCAACAGGGGTTCATGCAGGCGGTCTGTACGCTGAGTAACTCTTATGACTATAGCGGCCGCTGTCGTCAGATTCGAGCGCTCGGCGGAGACTGCTTTGGTTTCATCCCTCTGAAAGGCGACCGGTTGGCACTGGTCGTTGGAGATGCGTCAGGCAAGGGCCTCGCTGCGGCACTCATGATCGCCCACGTCCAGTCCTCCCTTCGGACGGCCGCATTGTTCACAGGAGAGGACTTAGGCACCCTATTCAAGGTCGTCAATCAACAGGCACACTCTTCCTCGCTGGCAAACAGGTTTGCGACCTTGTTCTACGGCGTCTTCGACAACGCGAATCGAACGCTCCGGTACGTTAATGCAGGACAAAATTCCCCCGTGGTTCTGCGGCGCGATGGCTCGGTGGAATGGCTGGAAGCCAGCGGGGCCCCGGTTGGGATGTTCCCTGATTCGAGCTATGAAGAAAGAGTCGTCGAGGTCAAAACCGGAGACCTGGTTATGGTCTACACAGACGGAGTGGTGGAAACCACAGATCAGAAGGGCGCGGAATGGGGCGTTCAAGGCTTATTGCAGGCCGCGGCCTACGGAGTGCAACGCTCTCAGAAGGCCCTCGCTCTCATCAACGTAATGTTCGATTCTATGGATGACTTCTCCCAAGGGCGCCAAACCGATGATGCGACATTGGCAGTTGTGCGTGCGATATGAGGCTCCACACTTGCCGATAACCACTTACTCAGAAAGTCCGAATGAGAACAGTTCACCCGGACGGATGCGATCTGTGCAATCGAACTCTCACCGGCGTCCGACTCAGAAGTAAGCGTATGCCTCTGGCCGTCTGGACAACGTGGGAATCGAAGTCATGCTCGCGAAGTGGACACAAACGATAGTGTCCGCGTGGGGCGATCATGGACACCTGCACGCAACCCGGTGCGACGAAGCGGCAGTATCGATCGCTGGAGGAGACAATCAGAAACAGCGGAGGCCACGAGCCTCGGATAGCACCATGATTACCATGCCAAGATCAGTCTCGCTTGCCGCGTCGATAGAAATCGATCCAGGGCGCCGTCGCCGGTAGAGAAGACCACGGGAAGAAGAGGCCGAAGCGCAGCATCCCGACCGACAGTGGGCTGGAGATCGAGACACGAAATCGCTCGTCCTCCGGTCGAGGAAGAAGTTTTTTCTAGACGTCCCTTTTCATAGAACCCATTGACTCTAACTGGAGGTTCTGGGCTCTTGTCGCTCCGCTCCACAGCGAGAAGTGCATTTACGCCGGAGCAGTCGCATGGGATGCATTTGGCTTTGGCCTTGCACCCATAATCAGCAGCCAAAACATGAACAACAGTTCCACGGCTTGCAGTGGCGATACCCATCTGGCGACGACCTTTTCGTACTGTGGCAGCAACAAAGATGTAAAACTGTTGGTCAGGTACGCGAAGCAGCCGATCATCAGCAGGACCCCCAAGATTCGGGGGATGAAACCCGACCGGTATGCCAGCAGACCAAGTGGAAACAGCCAAAGCCCCCAAAATATTCCCGCCACCTCAAATCCGCCCCCACGCAGATTGAGGAAGAGCCCAGCCAACGCATCGCGCTGCGGTTTTTCAAAGACGGACAGGAAGTCGGGTCCCCGCACCAGGACGAGGGCCGCGATGGAGTTCACTTCGTTGAGAAAGGCTATCGGAATGGCCACCAGAATCAATGTCAACATGGCCAGTGCGTGTCGCCGATCGACCCCCTTGAGCAGCTCGTACAAAGCCAAGCCTACAAAGATAAACATGGCTTGACCGATCAGGTCCGCCGCAATGCCGAGGCGGAAGAGAGTTTCATGGACAAAGATGTTGTTGGCAGTTGCGGTCGTATTTCCGCGCACGAGTATTCTGCTGGGAACATACACGAGGGCAAAGAAACCAGGAACTGACGCGACTACATACAGCAACCCTGCAACTCTGCCTGGATTTTTCGTGAGAGTCATGTGTCCTCCATCCACGCTCCATGAGCGTACACCTACAGACTCAACCAGATTTTCATGTCAATGGGTGGGCCAAAGGCCCATGGAAACTCAGAACCCGTCTCTTTCGGCTGTCGTAGCCGAGTGAAATCGCCTTCGTTTCGTGAGTTGACTTCTTCACCACGGTGTTCTCGAACTGTCCGATTTATCTATATCCTCTCGGACGGCGACGGGAACGAAAGCGAACATGACCGCCAACCGTGCGAAGGTTAGCCAGCCATAAAACCTGTCCTTTCGATCATGGGTCCAATGTTGGCCGGCCGTAAGGCCAGCGCGAAACCGTCCAGGATGACAGCGTGGTGAAGCTGTCGCTGGGTTGGAGCTTTTGAGCGATGACCTTCCGCACCCGCTCATTGCCCGAGCCGGAAACAAACAGCGTACCGTTGTTGTCGCTCGCCAGGACCTCCGGGGAATCAATTTGTGCGCTGGCAGGAGCGCCGCCGTCGCCGCCCAAGCCGACCTGACCAAGCTGGGAATCGATTACGTGGACAAACGGTCGCAGCGGCAGTTTGCTGGTGACTCACGGGAAAACGAAGGCAGCTCGCCGAGTCCTTCCATTGACGCCCCGAGTGAGAGCCGTCTTGCAGGACCAGTGGCAGGGTGCCGGGAAGCCGGAGGAAGGTGGGTTTGGCCTGCGATGACGAGGAGCGGGCACGTCGGACCATGCCGTCTGAAAAAGCAGCATCGGAAGGCCACCATGTTGGCGCAAACCGATACAGGTTTTGTCCATCATTTCGCTTTTGGTGCACCTGACGATTCATGCGTAAGCAGTTGGTCCATGCCTTGAAAAATCTTCTCGACTTCTTTCTTGCCCTTTGCCACAAGAGACACTTTGCCGTCCGGCCCTGGACCGCGCACGCCAGCGACATCAATTGATACGTTGCTGGCGTTGTCTTCAGCCGAGGAGATCTCAAGCAGCATGACATACCCCCATGAAAACGCGCTCTTGCCAACCTTGAAGCGCACGGTCATCTTATCGTCATTCTTGTCTAGCACCTCATAATGCTGAGCGGCAAGGGATTGAAGAGCAGCAACAAAAACCCGATCAGGCGACGCGGAGAAGGTTCTCTTTGTCCATTCACGTGAATCCTGACCTGACAGGCCAATGGTAAGAACGCAGACGGTAAACAGAAACTTAGGCACGGACATGCACGCCTCCTTGTTGTTAATTCCCAGTTCCCAATGGCGCATGATTCTACGTGCAATTGGTGGGTAGCGGCAACGCTCCAAGATACTTGTACAAGGCCAAAGGGAAACTATCGTCGCACGGTGCTGCGATTACCTGACCTCGACCATTCAAGAACCGCCGTGCTCAACAGCCTGTCTTCGCCGAGTTCCCGGCGTGTCTATCAGTTCGCCATCAACCAGTTCATCGCCTGGTACTGCTCTGAACCTCGGCTGGCCTTCAATCGCATTGTCGTCGTGCGCTACAGGATGTATCTGGAATCGCGACGGCTGGCGGCGAATACGATCAACCAGCAACTTGCCGCCGTGCGGCGACTGGCCAACGAGGCAGCGGACGCCGGGTTGCTCAGTCCCGATCTGGCGGCAGGAATTAGTCGGGTCAAAGGTGTGAAGCAACTGGGAACCCGGTCCGGGAACTGGCTCAGTCTGGAGCAAACCTCTGAAGTGTTGAACCGCGCTCGGGGCGAGCGGATGCGGGAGAAACGGGACACTGCTGGTGACTCACGGAAAGACGAAGGCTGCTCGCCGAG
>Ga0126369_10003448_pt1 | contig 11412 bp, 10 predicted proteins | sample PanSoiMetaPlot_1_FD_109646 | JGI IMG/M metagenome (GOLD analysis project Ga0126369, IMG submission 109646) | Tropical forest soil microbial communities from Panama - MetaG Plot_1 | ecosystem: Environmental > Terrestrial > Soil > Tropical forest > Bulk soil | place: Panama | collected 2016-02-17 | reverse complement strand
TGCGAGGGAAGGTCGTGGGCCTCATCGGGATCGGCCACATCGGGACTCGCGTCGCAGCGCTTGCGCGGGCTTTCGGCATGACCGTGCTCGCAGCCGACCCTTACCTGACCGAGCCAGAGATCGGCCGACGCGGAGCCGAGTCGGTCGCGCTCGAAGCGCTGCTCGCGCGCTCCGACGTCGTGTCGCTCCATTGCCCGCGCACCGCGGAGACGCTCGGCATGATCGACGCGCGCGCGTTCGCGCGGATGAAGCCGGGTGCGCTCTTCATCACCACCGCGCGCGGCGGGATCCACGATGAAGCGGCGCTCGCGGAAGCGCTGCGGTCGGGCCACGTCGGCGGCGCGGGGCTCGACGTCTGGGACGAGGAGCCGCCGCCGCTCGACCATCCGCTGCTCCGGCTCGACAACGTCGTGGCGACCCATCACACGGCGGGCGTCACCCACGAAGCGCGGCGCAACGTGGCATCGATCGCTGCCGAGCAGATCGTCGCGATGCTCAAGGGCGGGCGGCCCGCCCGACTGGTGAATCCGGAGGTCTGGCCAGCGTATGTCGGCCGCTTCGAATCGGTGCTCGGCGCGCGCGTCGAGGCTTAGGATAGCGACCGCATTGGTCGGTCGGGCTCCCGCGGAGGTTTGCTGAGCATGCTGCCCTTCGTCTTTCGCTCAGGTCTTGCGCTTGCCATGCTGTTCGGCGCCGCGGTTGCGGCGCCCGCTCTCGCGCAAGCCGACTATCCCAACCGCCCGATCCGCCTGATCACGCCGGCTGCGCAGGGTGGGACGACCGATCTCTTGGCCCGCGTCTTCGGCGCGCGGCTGACCGACGCGTTCAAGCAGCCGGTGGTGGTCGAAAACCGCGCGAGCGCCTCCGGCGTGATCGCCGGCGAGCTCACGGCGAACGCTCCGCCGGACGGCTACACGCTGTTTCTCGCCTATCACCAGCACACGATCAACGCGGCGCTCAATCCCCGGCTGCCGTACCACCCGGTCGATAGCTTCACGCCGATCACGCAGCTCACCGCCGCCGGCCTCCTGCTGGTGGTGAACCCTTCGGCGCCCGTGACGACCCTGCAGGAGTTCGTGGACTGGACCAAGACCTTCAAGGGCGGGCTCAACTACGGCTCGGCCGGCAACGGCAGCGGCGGACATCTCGCGGGCGAGCTCTACAAGCTCATGACCGGCGTGAAGGCCGAGCACATCCCGTACAAGGGCGCGGGGCAGGCGATGATGGACCTCGTGGCCGGGCAGTATCAGTTCAGCTTCGCCGGTCTCCAGGGGGCGCAAGTCCAGGTGCGGGCCGGGAAGCTGCGCGCGATCGCCATCACCACACCCACGCGCCTCGCGACGCTGCCCGACATACCCGCCGTTGCCGAAGCGCTGCCGGGATTCGAGGTCGTCGGCTGGTACGGCGTGATCGGGCCGGCCAAGCTGCCGAAGCCGATCGTTGCGCGCTTGCACCAGGAGTTCATCAGGATCCTCAACGAGCCGGACGTCCGCGAGCGGATCGTGGCGGACGGCTCGGAGCCGGTCGGCAGCTCGCCGGAGGAGTTCCGCGAGTTCATGCTCGCCGACCTCGTCAAGTGGGCAAAGGTGGTCAAGGAGAGCGGGGCGAAGCTCGACTGAGATCGGGGGAACATGCGATGCGATCAAGCGCGATTCCGGCAATCGGTGTGTCTCTCGCGGCGGCTGTCGCCATGGCGACCGGGTGCTCGCAACCGGAGCAACGCGGTCCGACCGGCTCGGCGGCGCGGTATGCGGTCGATCCGGCGTGGCCGAAGCCGCTGCCCAATCAGTGGATTCTCGGTCAGGTCTCGGGCATTGCGGTCGACGGCAAGGGGCGGATCTGGGTCATTCATCGGCCCGGCACGCTCGTCGACGACGAGAAGGGAGCGGCGGCCAATCCGCCGCGCGCGAAATGCTGCGTGCCCGCGCCGCCCGTGCTCGTGTTCGACGCCGAGGGGAACGTGCTCCGCGCCTGGGGCGGGCCGGGTCCGGGGTACGACTGGCCGCAGAACGAGCACGGCATCTACGTCGACGTCGCGGGCGACGTCTGGATCGGCGCGAACGGCATGAAGGACCAGCACGTCCTCAAGTTCACCGAGGAGGGCAAGTTCCTGCTGCAGATCGGCAGGCCCGGCGCGTCGGGCGGCAGCAACGCGACCGACCAGCTCGGGCGGCCCGCGCACATGGAGGTCGATTCGGCCGCGAACGAGGTCTACATCGCGGACGGGTACCAGAACAAGCGCGTCATCGTGTTCGACGCGACGACGGGGGCGTACAAGCGCCACTGGGGCGCGTATGGCAAGCGCCCGGACGACGGCAAGCTACCGGACTACAACCCCGACTCGCCGCAGTTCGCGAATCCGGTGCATTGCGTGCGGCTCGCGCGCGATGGACTGGTCTACGTGTGCGATCGCACCAACAACCGCATCCAGGTGTTCCGCAAGGACGGGACCTACGTTCGGCAGTACACGATCGAGCCCCGGACGCAGATCAACGGCACGGTGCACGACCTGATCCTCTCGCCCGACCCGCTGCAGACGCACCTCTTCGTGGCCGACGGCTCCAACGGCGAGATCCACATCGTCGTGCGCGAGAGCGGGCAGCGCGTCTACTCGTTCGGGCGCCTCGGCCGCCAGGCGGGCGAGTTCTACGGACTCCACAACCTCGCGGTCGACGCTCGCGGCAACCTGTACACGGCCGAAGTACGCTCGGGCAAGCGCGTGCAGCGGTTCACGCCGGCGCAATAACAGGATCACCTGGCGTCCGGGCGCAGTGCACGACGGGCGGTAGCTTGTGGAGGATCCGCTGAGGGTCAGACCGCGCTTTCCGCGCACGGTCGGCGCACGCTGCCCGCGATCGCGAAGATATCCACGGCGGGCGCTACTTCAGCTCGGGGAGGGGCGCAGGCGCGCCCCCGGGCAAAGGGTGCCGGTCGACGTTGAGGACCATGGACACCAGGGTGTAGTAGCCGGAGACCCCGATCAGGTCGACGACGCCGCGCTCGCCGAAGCGGTCGAGCGCTGCCTTGTAGGCGGCGTCGCTCACGGACTTCTTCTCGTGCAGCTCCTTGCAGAAGTCATAGACTGCCGCCTCGTCGTCCTTCATCCCGTCGGGCCGACGGCTCTGCGCCAGGTCGGCCGCGACCGCGGGGCTAAGGCCCGCCTTCAGCGCGAGGGGGTGGTGCGCGTACCACTCGTACTGCGAGCCCCAGTAGCGCGCCGTGATGAGGATGGCGAACTCGTTCAGGCGCGCGGGGAGCGAGCTGTTGAAGCGGATGTACTCGCCCATCTTCTGCGCACGGTCCGCGAGATCGGGGCTTCGCAGCAGCGCGTTGAAGGGGCCGCGCACACCCCCGCGCGGGCCGCCGGCGATCTCGCCATAAACCTTGCGCTGCGCATCGGTCATCTCGTCGGCGGCAAGCGGCTTGAAGCGCGGCTCCTGAGCGTCGGCGGCTCCAGCGAGCGCGACCATCGTCGCCGCGATCATCGCGACCTTGTTCATCTCTGCCTCCGGTGATTCGCCCATACGCTACTGCGGCGGCCTGACGCCGTCTTTGCTGACCTGGATACGGCCAAGCGCCCGCAGCGTGCCGTCCGCAGTGGTCTCGACCGTGTTGATGTAGACGTACTCGCCCGGTTTGAGAAACGAGCGATCGGCATCGACGGTGGTGACGATCGGGACGCCGTCCGGCACGAAGAGTTTCTTCGAACCGTCTTTCCAGGCGAGCGTCAGCTCCCGGCCGTTCGCGCCTTTCACCATCGCCGACATCGCCGACACGCGCGCATTCGTCATGCTCTGCCCCCCTTCCCAGGGTCGATGGCCTTCGTTGGGAACGCCCAGGGCGGGCGGGAAGGTGTGGATCTCACGCGCGACGAGCGTTCCATCCGGACGCTCCACGGCCGTGGTGCCGAGGCCGTCGCCCGGCTTGATGTCCTCGAGCGTCAGCGCCTTCACGTAGGCGACGCCGGTTTTCTCGGTGGGCGTCGTATCCAGAAAAAGACCAGTGCGTGACTTCACCGAAAGCACGTCGCCGTCGAGACCCGTGATCGTGCCCCGCACCCGCATCGTGGTCTGGGCGTCGGCGACGCCCGCAATGGTGAGCGTGCAGCAAAGCAACGCGAATCGCAGGTGGCGCATGGCTCTCCTCGCCGTCGTTTGTCAGGGGATGGACACTCTACGGGATGATCCGCGGCGATTACAACGGGTCTCAGTAGACCGCGCGCTTCTGCACGGTCTGCTTGACCGCCAGGCCGAACCGCGGCTCGGCGGGCCCGCCACGCAGGATCCGGTCGGCCAGGTAGGCGCCTACCGCCGGGCCGTGCTTGAAACCGTGGCCCGATCCGCCCCCGACGAGCCAGACGTTCTGGGCTTCGGGATGACGGTCGATCAGGAAGTCGCCGTTCGAAGTGTTCTCGTACTGACACACACGCGTTTCCAGCAGCGGCGCTTCGGCGAGGGCGGGAAAACGGCGCGCGAGGAACGCCCGCACGCGCGCCACGCTCTCCGCGACGACGAGACGATCGCCGCTGTCGGGATCGAAGGACTCGCCGTGGCGGTCGGGAGCGACCTTGAAGCCGCGGCGCTCCAGATCCGGAACGCCGTAGATCTCCTCGCCGAAGTCGATCCACGCGGGCATTCGCGGCGCAGCGAAGCGTTCGTCTCCGGGCGGCGGGCCGAAGAAGAACACTTCCTGTCGGGTGGGAAAGATGCGTGCGCCGAGGAGATCGGGGTAGAGTTTCGGGAGCCAGGGACCGCAGGCGAAGACGAACGTCCCGGCCCGGATCTCGGTAGCGTCGGTGGTTCGGACCGAGGATCCGACGGGTGGAACGACGGCCGCCGTCCGGTATTCCACGCCAGCGCGCACGGCCTCGCGGACGACGGCCTGCACGGCCCGCCGCGCCATGAGCACACCGCTCGCGAGCTCGATCATTCCCCACACGTCGTCGCCGAGCGCGAACTGTGGATAGCGCTCGCGGAGATCGTCCGCCGCTAGCCGCTCGTAGCGCACGCCCAAGCGCGAGAGGGTGGCGAACGTGTCCGTCGCGTAGCGATCGCCGACGCGGGCGAGCCAGAGGACGCCGGTCCGGTGGAAGAGCGGCTCCCGGGTCTCGTCCGCGAGGCGCTGCCAGGCAGTGAGCGAGCTCAGCGCGAGGCGCGTGTACAGCTCGTCGGCACCGTACCCCATGCGGATGATCCGCGATTCGCCGCCCGAGCTCGACCGCGCGTTGCCTGGCCCGTACTGATCGAGGAGGAGGACGCTAAGGCCATCTTGGCGCAGCTGCCACGCCGCCCACGCGCCGAAGCAGCCGGCGCCGACCACCGCTACGTCCCAGGTTTTCGTCGGCACGCCTCCTCGCTCGTCGGGCGCGAACCGCGCCTCAATCCACCGTCGCGCCCGAGTCCTTCACGACCTGCGCCCAGCGCTCGGTCTCTTCACGCACGAAGCGCGCGAACTCCGCCGGCGACTTGCTCGTCACGACGTCGACGCCGCTCTCGTTCAGGCGCTTTTTCACGTCGGGCGTCTCCATCACCTGGATCAGCATCGCGTACAGCTTCACCACGACCTCGGCCGGCGTGCCCGTCGGCGCGAGCACGCCCTGCCACGAGCCGGTGGTCATCTCCGTCAGGCCTTCCTCGGCGAGGGTGGGCGTGTTCGGGAACGCGCTCACCCGCTGCGGAGCGGAGATGGCGAGCAGCTTCAGCTTGCCCGCCCGCACCTGGCTCGCCGCCGACGAGAGCGTCACGAACATGACCGAGGTCTCGCCGGCGAGGAGACCGGTGATCGCCGGGCCGGCGCCGCCTTTGTACGGCACGTGGACCATCTGGATGCCGGTCTGCTTCATGAAGCGCTCCATCTCGAGGCGGTTCGCGCTTCCGGGTCCGGGCGAGGCGAAGAAGAACTTGCCCGGCACGGGCTTCACGTACGCGACCATTTCCCGCGGGGTGTTCGGCGGAAACGACGGATTCGCGATCAGCGCGCTCGGGACGTCCACCACCTGCGTGATCGGCATGAAATCGCGCGTGGGCGTGACCTCGAGCGACTTGTAGAGGGCGGGGTTGATGGCGACGGTGCCGACGTTGCCGAGGAGGAGCGTGTAACCGTCAGGCGAGGCTTTCGCCGCGGCCTCGAGGCCGATGTTCCCCGAAGCGCCCGGCCGGTTCTCGATCACGATGCTCTGACCCGCGAGCTCGCTCCAGCGCGGCTGGAGGATGCGCCCGACAAAATCGGATGCGCCCCCTGGCGCGAACGGGATGATCAAGCGGATCGGCTTGTTGGGATAGGCGGCGCCTTGAGCGGCGGCGCCGCTCGCGGCGAGGATTCCGGCGACGACGGCGCCGGCGCACAGCGCGTGACGGACGAATTGCATGGCTCCTCCTTCCGGTCGTTCTCGTGCGTACTATATTCGACGGGCCACCCGGCCGCGAGTGAGACGAGGGCGCGAGATGAAGACATCCCCAACCGACCGGATCGCAAGCGCGACGCTGCGGCGATACGGCGAGACGGTCAGCGTGCCCGGCGAGTCGCCGGGCCTCGACGCGCTGGCGGTCCTGAACGAGCGCTCGGTCTGCCGGCGCTATCGCCCGGACCCGGTGCCGGAGAGCCTGCTTCGCCTCCTGTGCGCGACCGCGCTCGCGTCGCCGACCAAGAGCGATCTGCAGCAGGCGGACATCGTGCGGGTGCGCTCGCCGGAGAAGCGCGCCGTGATCCACCGGCTCCTGCCGGCCTCACCGTGGATCGCGGCGGCGCCGGAGTTCCTCGTGTTCTGCGGCGACGGATTCCGGCTGCGGCGCGTCTTCGGACGCCGCGGCGTCGCCTTTTCCAACGAGCACCTCGATGCGTTTTTCAACGCCGCGGTCGACGGTGCGATCGTGCTCGCCACCTTCGTGCAGGCCGCCGAGCTGGCAGGGCTCGGAAGTTGCCCGATCAGCGAGGTGCGCAACCACGCCGCGACGATCGCCGAATTGCTCGAGCTGCCCGACTGGGTTTTTCCGGTGGCCGGCCTGACGCTCGGCTTCGCCGAAGCCAAGGAGCCGTTCAGCCCGCGGCTCGCGCTCACGGCGACGGTACACGTCGACCGGTATGACGCGAGTCGGGTCGAGGAGGAGCTCGACGCCTACGACGAGCGGCGCATGCGCGATCGACCCTATAGGCGCCAGCGCCAAGTCGAGCGATTCGGCACGGCCGCGCGCTACGGCTGGACCGAGGACAAGCTCCGCCAGTACAGCGAGACGCAGCGCGCGGACTTCGGCGCGTTCGTCCGGGCAAAGCGCTATCGGCTCGACTGAGCTGCCGGCACGATCAGCGGCGGAATTCCAAGACGTCGAATCCCTGGTACCGATCGACGATGTAGACGAGGCCGCGAGCGTCGACGTCGACGTCGTTCGTCTGTGGCGCGGGCTGGCCCGCCGCGGGCTCGGGAATGAAGTAGCCGGCCTCGCGCGGGGCGAGCGGGTCGGCGACGTCGACGATCCGCAAGCCGCCCGCGAACCACGCGCAGTAAACGAAGGTGTCCGACATGTGCTCCTGGAACTGGTGCGCGCCGAAGCGCCCCGGCGCGGCGCGGCTCCACGGCGAATCGAGCTCGCTCACCTCGTACATCGCCAGCGGGCGCATGTCCGAGACGTCGGTCACGTCGAACACCCACAGGCAGCCGTGCGGGCGGCCGCGGCGCCGCGCCATCTCCGCGGCGCTGTGCGCGTGGTCCTCCTCGTCGATCGCCAGCGCGAGCTGGCGTCCGTCGATCGGGAACGGCACGGCCATGAAGGTGTGCGACGGCTCCGGAAACGGCGGGTGATAGTTGTACGCGCCGATCGTGCGCGGCGCGCGGATGTCGGAAACGTCGATCACGCGGACGCCCGCGTGCCAGCAGCCGGCCCAGAGGCGGTTGCCGGAGCGCAGCGTGTGATGCAGGCGGTGGCGGCGACCCGCCCAGCTCGGCTGCTCGCCGCCGGCGAGATGCTGCCCCGGCAGCCACCAGCGCGAGACTACTTCCGGCCGCGACGGATCGCGGAGGTCGTAGATGACGAGGATGTTGCCGACGTACCCTGCCATCTCGGTCGAGATGTACGCGTAGCGCTCGTCCATGTCGAAGCGGTGCACGCCGATGCCGCCGGTCTTCTGGAACGCGACCAGCCTCGGTTTCGTCCGGTCCGACACGTCGTAGATCTTGAAGCCGCCGCGGTCGTAGGGCCGGCGCTCGGCGGCCTCGACGGCCGGAATCTCCGCCTCGCTCACCCCGAGCTTCGCGGCGAGCTCGGCGTGGGTGGGCTCCCGGCCGAGCGCGGCGCTGAGCTGCACACGGAGTTGCGGCAGTTGCTCGGCCTTGCGCCCGATCGCCGTCATGTTGCGCTCGCTGTTGACGATCATGAGATCGCCGATCACGCGCGCCTTGTGGCTGTGCGACTCGGAGTCGTCGAGATGGATCTGCGACACGACGCGCGGTGCGCGCGGGTCGGAGACGTCGAGGATCGACGTTCCGAGCTGCTGCGGATTCGGGATGTGGCCGACGTAGGCGTAGTCGCCCGCGACGTACACCTGGCCGGCGCCCGGCAGCTCGAGCCGAGCGAGGGGCGTGACGTTGTGCGCGAGCTTTATGTCACTCACGGCATAAACCCGCCGCCGTTGACGTGGATCGACTGGCCGGTGATGTAGCGCGAGTCGGGACCGCAGAGCATGCGCACGACGGCCGCGATCTCCTCGGGCTCGCCGCGCCGGCCGATGGGCGGAAGCGAGCGCCGGTGCTCGGGCCGCTCCGGCGCGCCGGGCAGACCCCGAACGGTCTCGATCGTGCCGGGGACCACGCAGTTGACCGTGATGTGATGCGGCGCGAGGTCGAGCGCGAGCGCTTTGGTCAGTCCGGCGAGACCCGCTTTGGCGGCGATGACGTGGGCGCGGTCGGTCGCCCCCTTGTGACCGGTCTGCCCGCCGATGTTGACGATCGCGCCGCCGCCGGCCCGTATCAGATGCGGCAGGCACGCCTGGGTGCAGAGGAATGCGCCGTCGAGCACGGTCCCCAGCACCTGCCGCCATTCCTCGAACCGGATGTCCGGGAACGGCGTCTCGACGCGGATGGCAGCGTTGTTGATCAGGATGTCCAGCCGGCCGAACTCTTTCACCGCCGCTTCCACCATCGCCGCGACGGCTTCGGGATCGGTGACGTCGGCGACATGGAGCGCCGCCTTTCCGCCCGCGTTGTTGATCATCGCTACCGTCTGAATCGCGTCGGCGCGCGAAGTCCTTGCGTTGACCATCACCGCGGCGCCGCCCGCGGCGAGCGCGCGCGCGATCGCGCGGCCGATGTTTCGCGCGCCACCGGTCACTAGTGCCACCTTGGCGGCGAGCTCGCTCCCTGAGGTCATGCCGGCGCTGCTTGGCACTCGGCCAGCTCCTTCCGAAGTGACGGCCCCGAAGGATCACTCGCGCACGCACGCAGTGTCAACGGTGTTCACCGCAGCCCGGTAACGCGGTATCTTGGCGGGCCGAATCCCGGAGGGCGCATGTTCAAGCGATTCGTTCTCGTTCTGGCGCTCGCGTCGACGGCGACCGCCGCGCAGGACTTTCCCAACCGCCCGGTCCGGATCGTCGTTCCCTGGCCGCCGAGCGGGAACGTCGACATCACGGCGCGCACGATCGCGCCCGCGCTGGGCGACGCGCTCGGGCAGCAGGTGATCATCGAGAACCGCGCCGGCGCCGGCGGGACGATCGGAACGGCCGCGGTCGTCAAGGCGCCCCCCGACGGCTACACGCTGCTCCTCGGCTCGAGCGGGACGGTGACGTCGGGGCCCGCGGTGTTCAAGAACATCGCCTACGACCCGCTGCGGGACCTGATCGCGATCGGGCCGATCCAATCGGTCGCGATGGTGCTCACTGCGGCGCCGAAGACGCCGGTGACGAGCTACCAAGAGCTCGTCGCCTATGCGCAGTCGCGGAGCGGGCAGGTGAGCATCGCCTCCGCCGGGAACGGCTCGTCCAACCACCTCGCGATCGAGCTGCTGATGCGTCAGGCGAACCTCAAGCTCCTGCATGTGCCCTACAAGGGCAGTGGCCCCGCAATCACCGATCTGCTCGGCAGCCAGGTCGACACGATGATGGACCAGATGACAGCATCGATCGAACACGTCCGCAGCGGTCGCCTCAAGGCGCTCGCGGTCACGTCGAAGCAGCGTTCCCCTTTGCTGCCGAACGTGCCGACGCTCGACGAGCTCGGCGTCACCGGTTACGAGGCCAGCACGTTCACCGGCCTTTTCGCGCCGGCCGGCACGCCGCCTGCCGTGGTCGAGAAACTCGGCGCTGCACTGAGCAAGGCCCGAACGAACGAAGCGGTGCGCGAGCGTTACCGCTCGATGGGCGTCGAGCTGATGGACCTGAGCACGGCCGACTTCAACGCCTTCGTGCGCGCGGATTTCGAGAAGTGGCGGCAGGTCGCGCGCGACGGCAACATCGTGGTCGAATGACCGCGACGGCGGAGGCCGCGACCCTTCCCCCGAACCCGAACCTGCGCGCACCGAAGCGCGCGCTGCCGCGCGGGACCGTCGACTGCCACGACCTTCGTCGGCGAGCGCCGGACCTCGCTCAGACGGCGTGGATCGGGATCTCCAACGCGTGGCGAGCGTAGCGCACGCGCGCCGCGGTCATGTCGTCGCCACGGATCTCCTTCAGTGCGTAGCCGATGAATTCGCCGACCACCGATTTGCGCCAGTAGATGTCGAAGTCGGCATTGTCGAGCGGTTTGGCGCGCGACGCGGCCTTCGCTGCCGCCTCGGCGATCGCCTCGTCGGTGAGGCGCTTCCCGATCAGCGAGTCACCTGCCCGAGTCGCGAGCGGCCGCGAGGCGACCGCGCCGAGCACGATGCGCGCGTCCTCGACGGTGCCGTCGGACGCCGTGCGCACGGCCGCGGCGACGCCGAGCACCGGAAAGTCGAACGAGCCGCGGCGCCGCAGCTTCCAGTAGCTCGACTTCCAGCCGGAGGCGGGCGGCAGCCGCACCTCGGTCAGGATCTCGTCGGGCCGGCGAGCGAGGTAATCGATCCCGTCGTTGTGATACAGGTCGGCAGCCGACACCTCGCGCTCGCCGGCGGCGGACACGAGCTTCACGCTTGCGCCGAGCGCGATCAACGCGGGCGCGCAGTCGGTCGAGGAGACTGCGACGCAGCGCTTGCTCGCGGTGGCGACCCAGCAGACGTCACCGTCCTTCTTGAGGCAGAAGTCGATCGCCTTCCGCCACTCGTAGTTTTGGTTGTAGTAGTTGCAGCGCGTGTCGAGGCAGAGATTGCCGCCGAGCGTGCCCATGTTGCGGAGATGCACCGTGGCGACCTGCGCCGCCGCCTGCCACAGTGCGCGGTAGTTCTCACCGACCACTGGAGCCGCCACGACTTCGGTCAGCGTCAAGCCGGCGCCGAGCGTGAGGCCGCC
>Ga0126369_10003447_pt1 | contig 11414 bp, 12 predicted proteins | sample PanSoiMetaPlot_1_FD_109646 | JGI IMG/M metagenome (GOLD analysis project Ga0126369, IMG submission 109646) | Tropical forest soil microbial communities from Panama - MetaG Plot_1 | ecosystem: Environmental > Terrestrial > Soil > Tropical forest > Bulk soil | place: Panama | collected 2016-02-17 | reverse complement strand
GGCGCACGCGGTTCACCATGCCGGAATGCTGGCCCGCGAGCTCGGCCCGAATGGCCGGATTCTCGTGTGCTTGAGCGGACGCGGGGACAAGGACATGCAATCTGTGGCGGAGTTCGATGCGCGAGATTGAGGCGCGACCCACGAGCCGGCTCGAGGAGCGGGTCCGAGCCAACGGCGACATCAAGCTGATCCCCTACCTGATGGCCGGTTATCCGGACCACGCGCGATCGATCGAGCAGGGGCTGGCCTACGCGCGCATCGGGGCTGCGGCTATCGAGGTTGGCATCCCCTACAGTGACCCGCTCGCTGACGGCCCCGCGGTCCAGCGCGCGGGCCAGGCGGCGCTCGCCGGAGGCACCACGCTCCAGAGCGCGCTGCAGGTCGCCGCGGCCGTCGCCGAGGGCGGCGTACCGGTTGTCCTGATGACGTACGTCAACCCGATCCTGGCCTTCGATGAGCGGCGGTTCGCCGCTGAGGCGGCCCGGGCGGGCGTCGCCGGTGTGATAATCCCCGACCTGCCCGTCGACGAGGCGCAGCCCCTGGCGGGATGGATCCGCTCAGCCGGCCTGGACACTATCTTCCTCGTAGCGCCGACGAGCCCCGACTCGAGGATCGCCGGCATCGCCGAACAGAGCACCGGATTCGTCTACTGCGTGGCCCTGAAGGGTGTGACCGGCGCTCGAACCGAGCTTGCGCCCGGGCTTGCGCAGCTCCTCGGTCGGGTTCGGCGGGCCACGAACCTGCCGGTGGCGACGGGGTTCGGGATCTCGCGGCCGGAGCACGTGCGGACGTTGCGTGGTCACGCCGACGCCGCCGTCGTCGCCAGTGCGCTGCTGGACCGCCTGCATCGCGGCGAAGACCCGGTGGAGCTGGCAGAGGAGCTGCTGGCAGCTTGCCGGTGAGGGGTATTCGCGGCGCGACCACCGCCGCCGGCAACGACGCCGACGCCATCGTGGAGGCGACCGAAGAGCTGCTCCGCGATCTGGTCGCCCTGAACCAGCTGGACGTCGAGGAGATTGCGCTGGCCTACTTCACGGCCACCCCCGACCTCGACGCAGAGTTCCCCGCGCTGGCAGCACGCCGACTCGGGTGGTTGGAGGTGCCGCTCCTCTGTGGCCACGAGATGACAGTCCGCCAGCCGAACCCTCGCGGCGTGCCACTGTGCGTGCGAGTGCTCCTTCTGTACAACACCGACCGCCCCCAGCGAGAGATGCGCCACGCCTATCTACGGGGCGCCGGCGCCATCAAGCAGGACCTCGACGCCATGCGCTCGCAGTTGTTTGCCCTGGCTGGAGGCGATCCAGAGCTTTGATCATCGTGATGTCCCACCAGGCGAGCCGAGCCCAGGTCGATGCAGTGGTTGAGCGCGTGACGGAGGTTGGCCTCCGGCCGGAGCTGTCCCTCGGAGAGGACAGGGCCGTCATCGGCGTGATCGGCGGCAACGCCTACGCCTACCGCGAGGCGTTCTCGCACCTGCCCGGCATCATGCAGATCCTCCAGATAACGAAGCCGTTCAAGCTGGCCAGCCGCGAGTTCCAGCCGCGCAACACCGTGGTGGACGTCGCGGGCGTCGCCATCGGCGGCGACGAGGTGGTTGTCATGGCCGGTCCCTGCTCGGTCGAGGACGAGGCCATGCTTCTCGAGACGGCTCGCCACGTGGCGTCGGATGGCGCACGCCTCCTGCGCGGGGGCGCCTTCAAGCCGCGCACGTCGCCCTACAGCTTCCAGGGCCTGGGAGAGGCGGGTCTCCGAATGCTGGCGAACGCCAGGGCGGAAACCGGGCTGCGGGTCGTCAGCGAGGTCGTCACTCCCGCCGACGTCGATCTGGTCGTCCGCTATGTGGACATGCTCCAGGTCGGTACGCGGAACATGCAGAACTATTCCTTGCTTCAGGAGGTAGGCGGCTCGGGCAAGCCGGTCCTTCTCAAGCGAGGCATGTCCTCCACGGTGGAGGAGTGGCTGCTGGCGGCGGAGTACATCCTGAGCCGCGGCAACCGAGACGTCGTTCTGTGTGAACGGGGCATCCGCACGTTCGAGACTTCCACCCGCTTCACTCTCGATCTCAACTCCGTACCGCTCGTTCGCGAGCTGTCGCATCTGCCGGTCGTGGTCGACCCCTCGCAGGGCACAGGCCGCTGGAGCCTGGTCAGGCCGATGTCGCTGGCGGCTGTTGCAGCGGGGGCCCAGGGCCTGATCATCGAGGTGCACCCGCGCCCGGACGAGGCGCTTAGCGACGGCGGACAGTCGCTGGACTTCGAAAACTTCGGACGGCTGATGAAGGAGCTGCGCCGCATGCGGGAGGCGATCGCCGGTCAGCCAGTCTGAGGAGGGGGAGGAGGCGGAGGATGGCCTGGTCCTGGTGACCAGGGCGACCGGCCTCGTGGGGCGAGTGCTCTGCCGGGCCATGGCGCGAGAAGGCATTCCCTTCGCCGTCCTCTCGCGCAGGCCCGACCGCGCTCGGAAGCTGGTGCCAGGTGCCCGCGTGTACCGGCTGTGGCAGCCGATCGAGCGGGGGAGCCCCTGGACAAGCCTGGTGGAGAAGGCGCGGGCGGTCGTCCACCTGGCCAGCCCACTGACCGGCCCAGGGCGCTGGAATCACGCCCACCGGCAGGAGCTGTACGAGGGTTGCGTCGTCGGTACGAGATGCGTCGTTTCAGCGGTGGCCCAGGCCCGGTCTCGGCCCGAGGTCATGATCTGTGCGTCGAGCACGGCCTTCTACGCGCGCGACACGACCGGAGAATCTCGATACACCGAGGACGATGGCCCTGCGGGCGACGACTTCCTCGCTCGCCTGGTGGCCGACTGGGAGGCCGCCGCCGAGCACGCAGGACAGTTCGGCGTGCGCGTGGTGGCCCTGCGCACGGGACTGGTGCTCGCTGCGCACGGCGCGCTGCCGCGACTCTGGTGGGCAGCGAGCCTGGGGATGGGGGGTGCACCGCGGCCGGGCTCGCAGCGCCAGCCCTGGGTGCACGTGGACGATGTCGTGGGCTTTGTGATGCAGTCGCTGGGCGACGTCCGGGTGGCCGGAGCGGTCAATGTGGTGGCACCGCACTCCGTTACCGGCGCCGAGTTCATGGGGGCGGTGCGTACGTTGGGCAGGATGGTCAGTGGTGTCCCCCAGCCGAAGTGGTGGCTGCGCAGCCCGCTGGGTGCCGGGGCGGTCATGGTGACGAACGGCAGGGGGGCGGTCGCGGCTCGGGCGTTGGAGCTCGGCTATCAATTCCGGCAGCCACGGCTCCACGCCGCGCTCAGGCACGCCCTTGGTCGCGGGACTGTTCAGCGGGACTGAGCCCGCGCGTACGACAAGCCGTTGCGCCTGACCAACCAGGCTGAAAACTCCAGCAGCAGCCACCCTTCCACGAGCATCGTGGGGACAGTGGCAGCAATTGCGCCCGGGAGGCTGTCGGTCACGATCAGGATCAAGATCAACGTCAGAGCCGCCGGTGCGACGCAGGTCCAGAGGACCAGTGCGCGCATCGCCCGGCCCGGCCCTCGGACATCGAGCTGGGAGGGGAACAGCACATACGAAGCGACGGCAGCCATTCGCATGGTCCAGGTTGCGGCCGGGATGGCCAGCAGGACGGGCACGACCAATGGGTACTCACCTGATCTCGCAAGGGCGGTCCCGAAGGCGGCGCACGCTACAACAGCCATCGGGAGCGAACCGGCCACCGTCCAGGCCAGCAGGCGCATCTTCAAGGTTGACGCCGACAGCCACCAGACGGGCCTGCGCAGCTCCGAGCCGAGCTGTATCCCCGCGTACAGGTTGGCGAGCAGCAGGAGCGCCGCCGCTGTGCTGTAGATCGAGGACATAAGCGCTCGTTGACCGTAGAGTGCCACGGTGCCGGCGACGAAGCCGGCGACCAGTGCACCAACGACGAGGACGGCGAGCACAGAGGAGGTGCTGGACCGCCTGAGCGTCAGCCACTCCTTCCACAGGATCGCCCATGCGCCGGCGGGTACCCAGGACCCGGACCTCGATGCAGCCGAGCGCTGACGAACCTGCCCCAGGGCACGGCGCAGATCCGACCTGCTCACCCACATACCGCGCGGCTCGCGCGCGAGCCGGGTGAGAGCCATGACCCGCGTCGAGGACTCCCAGAGCTCCGGGTAGCAGTCGGCGGAGAGGCGCACGGTCAGGATGATCGCCACGATCGCCAGAGCCAGCATCGGCAAAGCCGCGAGTGCCTGTCCGTTGTAGGCATCCACGACCCATTGTCCTGGCGGTGGGTGGAGCATGACGGCGCGGATCCACGTCGGCCCGGGCAGGGCGACACCGACGTCTGTGAGCAGCCCGACCGCCGCGGAGGTGACCCCAACCGCCATCACCGCGGCGCCCAGGGAAGCCAACGGCAGCCAGGGAATGCGCCTGCTGAGGAAATGAGCGGACATGGGCACAGTAAGCAGCGTCACGTAAGCACCGATCAGCGCCAGCAGCAGGACTTCGAGGTGCGTTGGCTGGGCACTCAACCAGGGGACGAAGGCGACCAGCACCAGCACGTTTATGAGGGAGGCCATGAGCCCCCCGATGACCTTGCGGACCTGGAGCCAGCCGACGACGAGACGGGGCGAGATCTGCGAGCCAATCAGGAAGTGCGCGTCTGCAGCGGTCCGAAAGGTGGCCGGCGGTCTTCGCGAGCCGGCGAGAAGACGGGCGCCCATGAGCGTCAGGTAGGCGCCGGGGAGGAGGGCCACGAGCGGGAGCAGGAACCTCGTAGGCGCGGGCCTGGCGGGGCCACCCCCGCTCGCAAATCGGAGCAGGCGTGTGACGGCCAGCCAGCCCAGCAGCAGCAGCCAGGGCACCAGCCGCTTGGGGTCACGCGCCAGCAGCCGCAGGCGATTGGCCATGAGCCGGGCGTCGAGGTAAGCCAGGGCCCGCAGGTCGTCCAGCACCCTGTCAGCCGCTCTCAACGATCTCCAGGAATCGGTCTTCGAGGCTCTTTCCCCCGGTGCCGGCGAGGAGGCCGTCGACGGAGTCGAGCGCCATGACGTGCCCTTGCCTGAGGATGAGCACGCGGTCACAGAGGCCCTCGATGTAGCCGAGGAGGTGGGTGCTGACGACGAGCGCCCTGCCCTCGGCGCGAAGCTCCTGCAGGATGGTCCTCAGCTCGCGCTGGCCGCGCGGGTCGAGGCCTATCATCGGCTCGTCCAGGAGCAGCACGGGGGTGCTGGCCAGGACGGCCGCCGCCACCAGAAGCTTCTGGCGCATGCCTTTGGAGAGGGCCTCTCCGAGGCTGTCACGCTGGTCGGCGATGGCGAGTCGCTCGAGAAGCGCCTCGGCCTGCTCCTGCCATCCGTTCGGCAGACGGCAGCTCTTGGCGACGAAGACCAGGTGCTCCCACACCGTCAGCATCTCGTAGACGTCGGGAGTCTCCGGGATGAGGGCCATGGCGCGGGCGCGCTCCGGCCCCAACGGCCGGCCCTGCCAGGAGAACAGCCCCGCGTCTGGCCGCAGGAGACCGGCCATACAGAGCAGGGTCGTGGTCTTGCCGGCGCCGTTCGGCCCCGCCAGGGCGAGGATCTCGCCCGGGCCGACGCCGAACGACAACCCGTCGACGGCAACCTTGCTGCCGTAGCGTTTGCTCAGCCCGTCGACCCACAGCCCTCCGTTCATGTCATACCAACGCTACGATCCGGCGAAGTGCTCGCGGCGCGCCGAGGTGCGCCAGGCGCGCTCTACGTCCAGAAAGACAAGGTGTGCACCGCTCGCCCTCCACGCACCGGTCGCAGCGGAGGATACGAGATGAAGAAGCGGCCCCAGGCTGCGAGCAGGTCGGTCATCGGAGCGCCATCCCCGTCAGAGCGTCGACCGCGCCCGAGACGTCGAACTCGGGATCGAGAGCCCGCTGCACGTTGATGCCGAATGTGGCGGCCCAGACCACCGCCGCTACGGCGGGCGCCTTGTGGAGGGATGACTCCCCTCTCTGAGCCATGACCGCACGAGCGGCTGCCTCGATCTTTTCACGCTCCGCGCGTATCGACAGGACCAGTGCCTCGCGAACCTCCTCGTTGCGAGTCGCGGCCCCGAGCATCTCCCTGAACAGGGCCTGGAACCGCAACTCATCGTCGCTTGGCTCCTCGATTGTGCGCAGCGCCTTCCGAGCAGCCTCGACAGCGTTGTCGGCGGCAGGCCATGGCGCCGGCCGGCATCCTTCCGCGACCGCTGCTGCGACCAGCTCCTCCTTGGTCTTGAAGTAGTAGTGCACGAGGCCGGGCGCGATGCCCGCCTCGGTGGCTATGTCCTTTACCGAAGCCGCGGCGTAGCCATCTCTGGCGAGGACACGAACCGTGGCTTCGATGATTCGCTGCCTGGTTTCCTTCGACATCGTCGCTCCTTAATCTTTGGTTGGTCATCCAACCAGGTGCCTGGTTGGTTATTCAACCAAATGGCAGCGGCGTGTGTCAAGGCCTACCTCGGGGCGTGTGTGCGATGCTCGCTGCAGTGGCCGCAGGTTCTCGCCGTACTGTCTCGACGGGTGTCTACATCGAGTCGGGTGCCAAGCGCGTCTTCGCGTGCGCGCTCGAGTGGCCGGGCTGGTGCCGCTCCGGCAGGGACGAGCGACAGGCGCTGGAGGCGCTGTCCGCGGCCGGCCCTCGCTATGCCGTGGTGGCCGCCGAGGCGGCATTGCCTTTCCCGGCCGGCGGCCCAGACGCGCTCGACGTGGTCGAACGTCTGCCGGGGTCAGCTGCAACGGACTTCGGGGTGCCGTACGAGATCGCGGCTCGGGATACGCGGCCCCTGACCGAGCACGAGGCCGGAAGGCTGGCGTCGCTCGTGGCGGCGTCGTGGAGGGTCCTCGATCACGTCGTCGCCGCCGCGCCCGCCGAGCTCCGCAAGGGCCCCCGCGGGGGCGGTCGAGACCGCGACGCCATCGTCGCCCACGTCATCGGCGCCGAGGGGGCCTATGCAAGCAAGCTGGGGATTAGCCTCCCGGCGCCCGCTCCCGGAGACCTCGCCGCCGTGGCAGCCCTGCGGGAGGCGCTCCTGGATGTGCTGCGCTCACCGTCGGCGGGGGCGCCAGTCGTTCAGAAGGGCTGGCCGCAGCGCTACGGTGCGCGCCGCATCGCCTGGCACGTCCTCGATCACGCATGGGAGATCGAGGATCGCAGCGACGCCCGGTAGGCGAACATATCGAGATGCGCGTCGGAATCGTCGGCATGGGATTGATGGGGGGCTCGTTTGCGCTCGCCTTGCGTGCCGCGCGCCCTGACCTGGAGCTGGTGGGAACCGATCCCGACCAGGGCACGATGCGGCGGGCGGTCAGCCGGCATATGGTCGTCGCCGGGGACGCGCGGGAGGCAGACGTGGTCGTCCTGGCCGTCCCGATTCCGGCGCTTCCCGAGATTCTCGCGGGCCTGGCCGGGACTTCGGCCGTGGTCACGGACATTGCCAGTACGAAGGTTCACGTGATGCGCTGGGCAGCGGCAGCCGGCGTCGACCTGGTCGGTGGGCACCCGATGTGCGGGCGCGAGCAATCGGGCATCGATGCCGCTGATCCAGGCATCTTCAGGGGCGCCCCCTGGCTCCTGACTCGCGACCAGCCGCAGGTCACCGAGCTGGTACGAGCAGTGGGCGCCGTACCGGTCTTCATGGACGCGGAGCGCCACGACCGGCTGGTCGCGGGCGTCAGCCACGCTGCCTTCATGGTCTCCGTGGCCTACGTGCTGGCCCTATCCGGCAGCTCCGACTGGGCTGACATGCAGGAGATCGCCGGGTCCGGTTTTCGCGACCTCAGCCGCCTCGCCGCCGGGGACCCTGACCTATACGCCGCCATCGTCGCAACCAACGGAGAGCGCATCGTTGACGCCATGCGCAGCGTCGAGGCCTCACTGGGCCGATTGCGGCGCCATGTGGAGGCACGAGATGGCCGGCTGGTCGAGCTGTTCGAGGAGGCCCGTCAGGCGCGCGAGCGTTGGGCGCTGGCCTCGTCGGAGAAGAAGGATTGAGAGCAGCGGTTCGGGCGCCGCGCCGGTTGCAGGGTGAGGTGAGCCTCCCCGGCGACAAATCGATCTCGCACCGCGCGGTGATCCTCAACGCCGTCGCCGACGGCGAAGCCCGAGTCAGCGGTCTGTCGACAGGCGCCGACGTGGCGAGCACCGCCCGCTGCCTGCGGGCCCTGGGTGTCGAGATCGAGGACGGCCGCGTCGCGGGGCGGGGACTGCAAGGTCTGCGTGAGCCTTCCGGGCCGCTGGATTGTGGCAACTCCGGGACCACCATGCGGCTCCTCGCCGGGCTGCTCGCGAGCCGTCCGTTCCCCGTCACGCTGGTTGGCGACCAATCGCTGTCCCGGCGACCGATGGAGCGCGTGGCCGCACCCCTGAGGCTGATGGGCGGCCACGTCACCACCCAGCCACTGCGCGTGGGTGGCGACGGGGAGCTCCGCGGAATCGAATACCAGAGCCCCGTCGCCAGCGCCCAGGTCAAGTCAGCTTTGCTGCTCGCTGGACTGGCCGCGGTCGGCACCACCTGCGTCGTCGAGCCCGCTCAGACCCGCGACCACACCGAGCGGATGCTGGACGCGATGGGCGCCCCGGTCGCACGAGACCGGCTGGCGGTCACGCTGACCGGCCCCGTCAGCAATCTGCGCCCGCTCGATGTAACGGTCCCCGGGGATGTCTCGGCGGCCGTCTTCTGGCTGGTCGCGGCCGGCCTCCACAGGGAAGGACGAGTCCTGCTGCGCAGCGTCGGAGTGAATCCCACCCGGACGGCCTGTCTGGACGTGCTGTCTGACTCCGGGATCGAAGTGACGACGCTGGAGCCCCGCATGCAGGGCGCCGAGCCCGTGGCCGACCTGCTGGTGGCTACGGGGAGCGAGTGGCGCGCTCTCGAGGTTGGCGGCGCTTGGGCGGCAGAGCTGATCGACGAGCTCCCGGTCCTGGCGGTGGCGGCGACGCAGCTGCCGGGCACGTCCGTGATCACCGGCGCGGCCGAGCTCCGGGTCAAGGAGTCGGACCGCGTAGCCGCTATGGCCGCGGGGCTGTCGGCGATGGGTGCGGACCTCACCGAGCTCCCCGACGGTTGGGAGATCCGCGGCCCCCGCCACCTCGAGGGCGCCGGCGTGAGTTCGCAGGGGGACCATCGGGTGGCGATGGCGCTGGCCGTGGCCGGCCTGCTGGCCGACGGCCAGACCGAGATCGAGGACGCCGAGTGTGTGGAGATCTCCTACCCAGGGTTCTGGGACGACCTGGAGGCCCTGTGCTCCTAGGAAACGATCTCGACGTCCAGGTCGTCGTGCTGGACGTCTACGAGCTCGAGATCGGCGAGCCCCGGGCCGACTTCGACCAGGAAGTGGCGGCGGCCGAAGCCTGGGCCCGCGACGGACACATGCCGGACATCGCACCGGCGCGGGAGCTGTACCGTCACTTCGGCATCGACCCCACGCGATACCGGCCCTCCAGCGAGGCCCTCCTGCGGCGTGTGCTGCGGGGTGAGCACCTGCCGCGCGTGAACTCGCTGGTGGACGTCGCGAACGTCGTCTCGCTGCGGCTGCAGGTGCCGATCGGGCTCTATGACCTGGCCCTCGTCCAGGGCTCGCTCTGCCTGCGCCTGGGCCGAGACGGCGAGAGCTACGCGGGCATCCGCAAGGAGCAGGTCAACGTCGCCGGACGCATCTGCGTGGCCGACGACGCCGGCCCCTGCGGCAACCCGTCCGCGGACTCTGCACGGACGATGATCACTACTGCGACCGAGCGAGCGGCATGGCTATTCTTCCTGCCCGTGGCGGAGCGAGACCTGAGGTGGACGTACGAGCTCGTCGCTCGCTTCGGTCGCGGCCTGGTGCGGCTGCCGTGATCGCCATCCTCGGCGGGGGTGTGGCCGGGGCAGCGCTGGCCTGGGCGCTGACCGGACGGGGGCGGAGGGACGTAGTGGTGTTCGACCTTCTGCCCATGGGCTCCGGCTCGACTACGAAGGCCTTCGGCGGCTTCCGGACACAACAGGGCAGCCCGATCAACGTGATGCTCTCGCTGGCGTCACGGCCCTTTTTCGAGGCGAGGGCCGACCAGGTCGGTTTTCGCGACGTGGGCTATCTCTACGTGGCTTGCGGCGAACAGGCCACGCACGAGCTGCGTCGGCGAGCCGAGTTCCAGGGCTCGCAGGGTCTGCCGATCGAACACCCCGACCCCGCCAGCATGGTCCCCTTCTGTGTGGTCGACGGCGTGCAGGCCACAAACTTCTGCCGGTTGGACGGTACCTACCTGCCTGCGCGCATCCTGGAATGCCTCGTCAACGAAGCCACGGCCGCCGGGGCCGAGTTCCGCTACGGAGCCGAAGCGCGCCCAGCCGACCTCGACGCGGCCGACGCCGTGGCCGTTTGCGCCGGCATGTGGTCGCGCAAGGTGGGGGAGGAGCTCGGCGTCAAGCTGGGTGTAACCCCGCTCGAGCGCGGGATCTTCAAGGTTGGTCCATTCGACTGGCTGCCGCCCGACGTCCCGGTCACCCTGGACGCCGACACCGGCTACCACTTCCGCGAACGTGACAGCTACCTGCTCGTAACCGGGCCAGGCGACCCGTACGACTGGGCGCACCATCGCGAGTGGCTGTCGCGCTTCACGCCGCGCGCCGCGACAGACCGGCCGGCCGGCCACTGGACGGGCTTCTACGAGATGACCTTCGATCACCACCCGCTGGTCGGCGAGACGGAAAGGCCGGGCGTCTGGGCGTCGTGCGGCTTCAGCGGCCACGGAGTCATGCATTCGCCCGCCGTTGCCGACTGTCTGGCGGCGATGATGCTTGGCGAGTCCCCGCCGATCGACATCTCCACCCTGAGCCCTCTGCGCACGGAGGCGCTCGTGGATACGACGCAGCTTTGAGGAGGGCGGTGGCTGGTGGCAGTTGAGCACGTGCTGTGCGTCAGGCGGGAAGAGATCTTCACGGCCGGCGCCTGGGACGGGTTCGTTACCGAGGGCCTCGAGGAGGCTCAGCGGATCTTCCGTGATCGGTCCTTCTTCATGCCCAGGCGGGAGGTCGAGGAGGACCCCAGCTACCAGCAGATCATCCCCTACCTGGTGTTCCGCCACGGGGAGCGATACTTCCTGACGAAGCGGCTGAAGGCATCGTCCGAGAAGCGCCTGCGCCACCTGTATTCATTGGGCGTCGGCGGCCACATCAATCCCGAGGACGTGGCCAACGGCGACCCCGTGATTTCCGGTATGCGGCGCGAGTGGGACGAGGAGGTCGCTTATTCGGGATCGTTCGCGGCTCGCCTGGTCGGCTTGATCCACGAGGAGTCCGCACCCGTAGGGCGTGTGCATCTGGGCGTGTTGTTCCTGATAGACGGCGACTCCGACCGGATCGCGATTCGGGAGACTGACAAGCTGTCCGGTGAATTGCTCACCCTGGCGGAGATGCGGATCTACTACCTCGAGATGGAGTCGTGGTCCCAGATCGTCTACGACCGGCTGGTGGCCGAACG
>Ga0126369_10003446_pt1 | contig 11415 bp, 8 predicted proteins | sample PanSoiMetaPlot_1_FD_109646 | JGI IMG/M metagenome (GOLD analysis project Ga0126369, IMG submission 109646) | Tropical forest soil microbial communities from Panama - MetaG Plot_1 | ecosystem: Environmental > Terrestrial > Soil > Tropical forest > Bulk soil | place: Panama | collected 2016-02-17 | reverse complement strand
TCATCCCAAGGTGAGCGCGCTGCCGCGCGTGGCGCCGACGGAATTTGTCAACGGAGTCCTCCTGCGGGGCGAGGTTCACGATCAGCGCGCGCGTCTCCTCGGAGGCGTTGCGGGCCATGCTGGGATGTTTTCGACCAGCTCCGACCTTTCGCGGATCGTACGGATGCTGCTGAACCGGGGCACGCTTGACGGCCAGCGCATTTTCGAGCCGACGACGGTGAAGGAGATGTGGAGCTCGACCGGCCCCGACAGCGCCACGGGTCGGACGCTCGGCTGGGACGTCAGCTCGTCGTTCTCCAAGACGATGTCGCCCTTCTTTCCTGAGGGCTCCGTCGGCCACCTCGGTTTCACCGGCACTGCCGTCTGGATCGATCCGGTCACGCGAAGCTATCTGATCGTTCTCACCAACCGAGTTCACCCGTACGGTGGCGGGGCGGCGCGCATCCGGGATCTGCGGGTTCGCGTCGCGGCGGCCGCCGGTGCCCAGCTGTTCCAGCCTCCGGTCGTCGCCGATCCCGGTCCGACTAGCGGTCCCGCCGCCGACGGCTCGTCGCCCGAAGCTCGACTCATGCCGGGCGAGCCCATGCTGCCGCAGGAGCGGGTCCTGACCGGGCTCGACGTCCTGTCGGACCAAAAGTTCGCGATGCTGTCGGGACATTCCGTCGGCCTGGTGACCAACCAGACCGGGATCGACCTGCGCGGCCGCCGGGCCATCGACCTCATCGCCGCGGCGCCCAACGTGCGGCTGCAGGCGATCTTCTCGCCGGAGCACGGGCTCATGGGCGTGGCCAACACCGACGTCCCGCACAGCCGCGACGTCGTCACGGGCCGGCCGATCTGGAGCCTGTACGGCAGCACCAAGCGGCCGACCTCGTCGATGCTCAAGGACATCACGCTCCTGGTCTTCGACATCCAGGACGTGGGCGTGCGCTACTACACCTACCTCACGACGCTCGTCTATGTCATGGAGGAGGCCGCGAAGCAGCGCATCCCGGTGCTGGTGCTCGACCGGCCCAATCCGATCAACGGCCGGGTGGTCGAGGGGCCGCTCATGGATCCCGATCTGCAGTCGTTCACCGCCCCGCATCCGATCCCAGTTCGCACCGGAATGACGATCGGTGAGTTCGCGAAGCTGGCCGCCGCCGAGCGGAAGATCCCGGTCACGTTGACCGTGGTGCCGCTGGTGGGCTGGGATCGCGATCGCTGGTTCGACGAGACCGGACTGCCCTGGGTGAACCCGTCACCGAACATTCGATCGGTCACCCAGGCTCTGCTCTACTCCGGCGTGGGCCTGCTCGAGGCGACGAACCTATCGGTCGGGCGCGGGACGGACATGCCGTTCGAGGTCATCGGCGCGCCCTGGATCGAGCCGCGCGGCCTCGCCGAGGCGCTCAACCGGCAGGGACTTCGCGGCGTCAGATTCGATCCGATCTGGTTCACCCCGACCTCGGACGTGTACACCAACATCTCCTGCGGCGGCGTGCGGATGGTCATCACCGACCGTGAATCCATCAGGCCGGTGACGGTGGCCTTCGCGCTGGCGCGAACCCTACGGGAGCGTCACCGCGACCAGTTCAGGCCGGAGAGCATCCAGAACCTCCTCGTGAACCGGTCGACGATGTGGGCTTTCCTCAGGGGTGAAGTTCTGGATCGGCTCGTGGCTTGGAGCGAAGTCGACCGCACCAGCTTTTTGAATCGTCGCGCGTCGTATCTCATGTATCGCTAGTCGTTCCCCCCGTGTGTCCGCTCGGCGTTGGCGACGCGGGGCGGGTGGGGCGGGGCCTCTTCGGACCACGCGGCACGCGTTCGCTTCTCCTCTGTGGCTGGGCTCCATCTCGGCGCGCTTCTTCCGTTGACCCTTGGAGGGAACGGGTCCGAAGAGACCCTACCCCACCCACCCCCGCGTCGCCCGCGCGGATCGGCGCTCGGTGGTGCGCCTGCGAAGCATGCGATTCGAGGCCGGCGATTCCAGAGCTTGTGCGCTTGCTCCTAGGGCGTAGCTCCCGGGCATCGTGTCTGGAAAGGAGCGCGCTAGGGGATCGCGCCCAGGGGCGAAGCGCCCGCCGCGGTTTGTGGCGTGGCCCGGGCCCGCCCGTCCTACTCGGCCCACGATTCGGGTTGGTTCTTTTGTGGGCGAGAGGACGGGCGGGAGGGTCACGCGGCGGCAGGGCTCTTGCGCCGGGCGTCGGTTCGACGGGAACGGGGTGAGGCTAGCGTTCGACGACTCGCTGCGTCTTGTATTCGTCGCGTAGCTTGTCGCGGCGGGCCGTCGGGACGGTGACCGAGTTGGGGTCGCCGTCGCTCACGAAGCGCTCGGTCGGGTTCTTGTCGAAGTAGTTGAACCAGTAGGCGAGCTCGCGCTCGGTCGCCTGGATGCGAGGCAGGCGTACCGGATCGAACGACCGAGAGTATGGCGAGGGCGCGGCGCCGCCGGCCACCATCAGCACGGCGTCGTGACTATAGGTCGTGCCCTTCGCTGCGCCCTTCAGAACCCAGCTCACGTCGCTCGGATACGAGCCGTGCGGCAGCGCCAGGGTGCGGGTCTTGTAATCGGGGACATAGCGCTGGATCCAGACCTGCGCCTCGGCCACCTGCTCGCGCACCGTCGCCTCGGGATACTTGGCCAGGTTCGCGTGCCAGAGCGTATGGTTACCGATCTCGTAGCCCTGACTCACCAGGAACTTCAGCTTCTTGCCCTCGTACTCGGGCTGGTTGAAGAGGCGATTCGGCTTGCTCGCGCCCGGAAGCACGTAGAACGTGCCGCCGCGGCCGAAATCGGGATGCTCGCGCTTGAAGGCCTCGAGGATACCGATGCCGGACTTGGGGTCGATCTCGACGGTGCCGTTGCGCTCGACGTAACGGAACTGGCCCGGCGAGGAGTCGTCGAAGGTGAGTACGACCGGCGTCGTCCCGGCCGGCAAGCTGATGCGCCGATCGAGGAGCTCGCCCAGGTTGATCAGCCGGTAGCCCTTGGCGTAGAGCGTCTCGAGGTCACGACGGAAGTTCTCGGGCGTTCGGGTCCACTGCGCCTCGGGGTAGTCGATCTTGTGGTACTCGAGGATCATGAAGCGGCCGAGCTCGTTGGGGGCGAGCTCGCCGGCACCGGCGAACGAGACGAACAACAGAGCCGCGGTAAGAATCAAGGAGAGAACGAGCAAAAGTTTCACTTGGTCCCTGAGGCCTCTTTCTGCCGCAGAGCGCCGGCCGTGTAGTCATTCCGGGGGTTCCAGAGCATCCAGCCGACCGCCCCGGCGTCGTCGGCTCCCTTGATCTGGGCGCGGATCTCGGTCACGCCGAAGATCCGCTTGTCGAATGCATAGTCCTTGAAATCCTGCAGCCATGGCCGCACCCGGACCTTCTGGCTGGCGGAACGCTGACGGATCAGCCGCACGCTCTCGTGGACGATCTCATACGGGTGCTGGACGGGGTTGCGGTATCCCGGGATACCGACGTGATAGCCGGAGGGGTAGACCATCGGGCAGAAGTAGTCGAGGTGCGGCGCCAGCTCCTCGATGCGCTGACCGATGTCCGTATCGTTGTCGTTGAACGCCGTGTAGCCGAAGACGTCGGCGGCGACGTAGACGCCCAGTGGACCGAGCTCGCGCCGGGCCCGGCTCAGGAAGCCGGCGATGGCGGGAAGCCTCGTATCCTTGTTGACGGGCCCCGAATACTTGGCGGCGCCGAGCTTGCCGTCGGTCGGGAACCGCACGTAGTCGAACTGGATCTCGTCGAAGCCCCTGGCGACGGCCTCACGCGCGATCGCGACGTTGTACTTCCAGACTTCCTCACGGAGCGGGTCAACCCAGCCGAGGTTCTCCCGGTCGATCCAGGGCTTGCCGGTGCGGTTGTCGATGATGGCCAGGTCGGGGCGGCCGTGGGCCAGCATGTTGTCCTTGAAGGTGACGATGCGCCCGATCGTGTAGATGCCGCGCGCCTTGAAATCGGCCATCAGCTCGTCGAAGTTCTTGAGCGTGCCGGGACCTTGCGCCCCGATCGCGAGTGCCTCGGGCACCTCGGTCTTGTAGACGATCCAGCCCCGGTCGCCCTTCACGTCGATGACGACGGCGTTGATCTCGGTGCGCGCGGCCAGATCGAGGACGCGGCCGCGGATCTCTTTGCTCCCGACGCCGAAGTAGGTCAGGTAAGCCGCCTTGATCACCTGCGGCTTCATGACGACCTCGATCGTATCCTTGGTCGGCTGGAGCCTCACCTTTGCGAAGCCGGGCCGCTTGACCAGCAAGGTGGCGTCCGGCGGGTGGCCCTCGACGGTGAACTTGCCTTCGGCGTCTGTGTGGTGCTCGACGCCGCCGATGACGATCGACGCGCCCTCGAGCGGCGCGCGGTTGTCGTCAAGGATCTGACCACTGACCATCTTTGGCCAGGTCGGACGCGGGGGCTCGGGTGCGCGCTCCACCGGCTTGCCGAGATACTCGGAGACTGGTCCAGGAGTTGGAGCGGGCTGAGGCCGAGCCAAGGTCGTCGCGCGAGCGAGATTGTGCGGCGCCAGGACGGCGTAGCCGGCGACAATCGCAACGATGAGAAGCCCGGCGGTGTAGCCTCCGTCCAGCACGTTGCGGCGACGATTCTGCGACGTGTTTTCGCCACTCATCGGTACTTTCGACAATAGCTGGTGCGCGAGGTCGAACAAAGCAAAAATTTTGCGGATACAATTCGGCGCATGCCACCCATCGCACGCTTAGGATGCGAGACTGCGCGCACGCGTTCCCTCGTGATCGGCGGGCTGCGGCTCCACTTTTTCGAGTGGGGAATCGTCGGCCGCCCGATCCTCTGTTTCCTCCACGGCGGCTCCGCGCACGCGCACTGGTTCGACCTCGTCGCGCCGGCGTTCGCCGATCGCTTCCACGTGATCTCGCTCGATCAGCGCGGCCACGGCGAGAGCCAGTGGGCCGACCCGCCGGCCTACGCGACCGAGAATTTCGCTGCCGACCTGCTCGGCTTCATCGACGCGCTCGGCGCGGCGCGCGTCACGCTCGTCGGCCACTCGATGGGCGGCCACAACGCGATGTCGTTCGCGGCCTGGCATCCGGACCGTGTCGGCGCGCTCGCGATCGTCGATTCGCGTCCGATGATCCCGACCGACCGGCTCGACCGCCTGCGCCGGCGCGGCGAGCGCACCCTGCGGCCCTATCCCACGCGCGAAGCCGCCGCCCAGTCCTTTCGGCTGGTGCCGCGCGAGACGAACGCCGATCCCGCCTTGCTGGCGCACATCGGCGCGGCGGGCGTGGTCGAGCGCGATGGCGCCTGGGTCTACCGGTTCGATCCGGCCAGCAACGCCGAGCGGCGTCCGGTCGACGCGTGGACCTTGCTCGACCGCATCACGGCGCCGACCCTGATCGCGCGCGGCGAGCTGAGCCCCGTCCTGCCGCGCGACATGGCCGACAAGCTCCGGGCGGCGATCCGGGGCGCCTCGCTGGTGGAGATTCCGGCGAGCTATCATCATCTAGTACTCGACAATCCCGCGGCGTTCGTCGTGGAGCTGGACCGGTTCGTGACGTCGCTGCCGGTTTAGCGATCGATCCGGTACGGCAGCCGCGGCGGGATCGTTTCGATCCCGGTGATCTTCACAGCTACTGCTCGAGTTTCGCCAGGAAGTCCTTCAAGGTCGGCCCCCACTTGGCCCACTCCGGGCCGCTCGCGGAATGGCCGAGCTCCGTGTCGATCTCGAAGTACTTCGCATCGATTCCGGCGCGGGTGAGCTTGTCCATCACGCTCGGCGCGATCGAGGGCGGGAAGAGCTTGTCCGTCCGCGACAGCACGTAGAGCATCTTCGCTCGCACCTTGGACAAATCGCGCTCGGCGTCGAACTTCACCGCCGCCTTGCGCAGCGCGATCATCGAGTTTGGATCGAACTGCCGCGCCCAGCCCTCGGCGAGCTGACGCAAACGCGCCGCGCGCTGCTCGGGGTCGGCGATCGTGCGCGCGAGTACCTCGTTCTGTCCATAACGCTCGAGCGTCTCGACGCGCAGCTTGAGCATCGTCGGGTAGATCCCGCCGCGGTCGTAGTACCAGCCGCCGTTCCAGTTCGGGTCGGCCGCGAAGCGGTTCACGAGGGTCTTCACGGCGTCGTCGCCGCCGGAGCCTTTCGGAGCCGACACGACCGCGACGGCGCCGCTCATGAACGCGGGATAGGTGACCGCCCACTGGAAGGTCTGATAGCCGCCGTAGGACGGCCCGGCGACGGCGACGAGATGCTGGACGCCAAGCGCCTCGAGCAGGGTCTTCTGCGCACCGACGATGTCGCGCAGCGTGATGTCCGGGAAATCGGGGCCGTAGGGCTTGCCCGTTTTGGGATTGGTGGTCGCGGGGGCCGTGGACCCGAACGAGGAGCCGAGCATGTTGGACGACACGACGAAGTAGCGGCCGGTATCGATCGCCTTGCCCGGGCCGATGAGTCCATCCCACCAGCCGGCCACCTGGTCGGTGACCGCGTACTTGCCGGCCGCGTGGTGGTTACTCGTGAACCCGTGGGTCACGAGGATCGCGTTGTGACCGCCGGGGGCGAGCCGTCCATAGGTCTCATAGGCCAGCGTCAGCTCCGGCAGCACTACACCGCTTTCGAGCTTGAACGCGGGCACCGTGAAGGTCCGGCTCAGCACGCGGTCGAGCGAGTCCGGAGGATTCACGCCGCCGCCGTTTCCGTTGGTGTGAGCGGAGCGTGTCTCGGCGCAGGCGGACAGGGCCAGAGCGAGCAGGCCGGCGATTCAGGTCGCGCGTACCATCGGTCCCTCCCGATCGTTGGGGCGATCATGTCGCGCCAGCATAGGCCGCTTCGCTGTCGTGGGAAACCAACGGCCCGAGGCAACCGATACCGCACGCAACACCGTGCGCTGCGCTCGCAGTCGCGACTCACGCGACGCCCACGTGGAGCGCGATAGTTCCAAGACCGAAGCGGCGATACGTGACGTCGCGGAGCCCGACTGTCTCCATCAGCTCGACCAGCTCGTCCGGCGTGACGAAACGGTCGACGGACTGGGGTAGATAGGTATACGCCTGCCGGTCGCCCGCCACCATCGCGCCAATCGCCGGGACGACGTGGTTGAAGTAGGCGCCGAACACCGCACCCCAGACGGGCTGCGCCGGCCGCACGATGTCGAGCGTGACGACGCGGCCGCCAGGCACCGTCACGCGGCGCATCTCCGCGAGCCCGCGCTCGAGGCTCTCGAGATTGCGCAGGAGGAATGCTGACATCACGCACGCGAAGGCGCCGTTACGAAACGGCAGGACCAGCGCGTCCGCGGCGAGGAGCTGGACGCGACCGACCCGTCGCTCGCGCAGCTTGATCTGGCCGATACGCAGCATCCCCTCGGAGAAATCCGCCCCGGCCACGAATCGCCCGGGTGTCCGGACGCGGGCGGCGATCGCCAGATCGGCCGTGCCGGTAGCCAGGTCGAGCACGGGCCCGGCCGGCGCTCCCGCGGCGCTCTCCGCGACTTTGCGACGCCAGGCGTGATGACGGCCGCCGGTCATCAGCGAATTCATGAGGTCGTAACGGCGGGCGATTCGCGTGAACATCGTTCGCACGGCGTCGGCCTTCGACGGAGAGACAGAGGGCGACGCCGGCACTAACGCAGGCCGAGCACGACCGCGGCGAGGACGATCAACGCGATGTAGCCGTTCACGTTGAAGAAGGCGACGTCGAGCCGCGAGAGATCCCGCGGGCTCACCAGCGAGTGCTCGTAGGCGAAGAGGGCGACGACGGCGAGCCAGCCGACCCAGTAGAGCGGGCCGAGCCCCAGTTGCCAGCCGAGCGCCGCGAGCGCCAGCGCGGTGAGCGCGTGGTTCACGCGCGCCGCGATCAGCGCCGCGCGCACGCCGAAGCGGGCCGGAAATGAATGAAGGCCTTGGGCGCGGTCGACGGCGATGTCCTGGCACGCGTAGATCAGGTCGAAGCCGCCGATCCACGTCGTGAGCGCGAACCAGATGATGAAGGCGGGTGGCTCGAACACGCCCCGCACCGCGATCCAGCCGCCGGCGCCCGCGATGCCGTCGGTGAAGCCGAGCACCCAGTGCGAAAGCCACGTGAAGCGCTTCATATAGTGATAGCCCACCAGGAAGGCGAGGGCCAGCGGCGCCAGCGCGAAGCAGAGCGGGTTCAGCATCCACGCCGCCACGAACATCAGCACGGCGCCCGCGGCCGCCAGCGCCCGCATCTCGCGGACGCCCAGCAGGCCTTGCGGGAGGTGGCGGCCCGCCGTCCGGGGATTTCTGGCGTCGATGAAGCGGTCGATGACGCGATTGGCCGCCATCGCGCACGTGCGGCCGCCGACCATCGCGGCCGTGACCCAGCCGACCGTCCACCAGCCCGGCCAGCCGCCGGCGGCCAGCACCATGGCGATGTAGGCGAAGGGCAGGGCGAAGACCGTGTGCTCGAACTTGATCGCCTCGAGCACGCGCCGGAGCTTCTTCAGAGCCCGTACTCCTTCCAACGCCGCGTGACCCGCTCGCGCATCTCGTCGCTCATCACGATCTCGTCGGGCCAGGGCTGGGCGACGTCGTCGAGCGCGCTCTTTTCCGTCGCGTCCACACCGAGCTTGCCGCCGTAGCGGTGACGCAGCGCTGCGTGATCCAGATCGTCCATCGGCCCTTCGATGATCATGAGATCGCGGCGCGGGTCGATGTTGCCCGTCGCGCGCCAGGCGACCTCTGACAGGTCGTGGACGTTCACCTGCTCGCTGACGACGACGATGGTCTTCGCGAGCATCATGAGCCCCATGCCCCAGAGCGCCGTCATGACCTTGCGCGCCTGGCCCGGATAGCGCTTCTTGATCGAGACGATCACGAGGTTGTGGAAGACGCCCTCGGCCGGCATGTTCATGTCGGCCACCTCCGGCAGCATGAGCCGGATGATCGGCAGGAAGAGCCGCTCGGTGGCCTTGCCGAGCCAGTAATCCTCCTGCGGCGGGCGCCCCACGAGGGTGGTCGGATAGATCGGCCGCGCGCGGCGCGTGACCGCGGTGAGGTGGAAGACTGGATAATCGCGCGCCAGCGAGTAGTAGCCAGTGTGATCGCCAAAGGGCCCTTCGCGGCGGCGCTCGCGCGGGTCGACATAGCCCTCGAGCACGATCTCGGCCTGCGCCGGCACCTCCAGATCGTTCGTCACGCAGCGCACCAGCTCGACACCCTGGCCGCGGAGCCAGCCGGCGAACACCACCTCGTCGACGCCGGGCGGCAGCGGCGCGGACGCCGCGTAGATCATCGCGGGGTCGCCGCCGAGCGCGATCGCGACGGGCATACGGTCCGGCGAGGCGGCCTGCTCTTCGGCCACCCGATGGTGCTCGGCGCCTCCCTTGTGCGTCTGCCAGTGCATGCCGAGCGTGCGGTCGTCGAAGACTTGCAGTCGGTACATCCCCACGTTGCGCTGTCCCGAGCGCGGATCGCGGGTGAAGACTGCCGGCAAGGTGATGTAGCGGCCGCCGTCGGCCGGCCAGCACTGGAGCGCCGGCAGCCCCGCGAGCGAGGGGCGCGCGGTCTCCACGACTTCTTGACATGGCGCTGCCGTGACGCGCTTCGGGCCGGACTTCACGAGATCGAAGAGCGTGCCGAGCTTGCCGAGGCGCTCGGCGAAGGTACCGGGCAGCTTCAGATCGAGGAGCTTGGCGACGCGCTCACCGAGCTCGTCGAGGTGGGTGACTCCGAGCGCGGCGGCCATGCGGTCGCTCGCGCCGAAGGCGTTCACGAGCACGGGCATGTCGAAGCCGTCGACCCGCTCGAACAGCAGCGCCACGTTGTGCTCGGCGGGACTCTTCGACACGCGATCGGTGATCTCTGAGATCTCCAGGTCGCGCGAGACGGGCACTGTCACCCGCTTGAGCCGCCCGTGCTTCTCGAGATGGTCGACGAACTCGCGGAGGTCGGTGAAGCTCACCCCTGCAACCGGCCTGCCAATACGATCGTCGTGACCACCATCAGTGGTATGACGACGATTCGTTCAGGGAGGCGACGACGGCCGGGACCACCGCGACGCCGGTCAGCGCGAGTGTCGAGATGTCCAGCGACGACCGCATCGCGCGTCATTATTGCATACGGCCCGGGGGTCCGTTCATACTCGGAGAATGGCGCGCGTGCCGAAGAAGGTCGAGGGCGTCAAGGGACTCCTCGACAACCTCAGCGAAGCGCTCGTCATCCTCGATCCCGCCCTCGAAGTCGTCGACTGGAATCCGGCCATGGAGCGCCTCACGGGCGTGAAGTCCGCCGACGCCATCGGACGCTCCGCCGCCGCGCTCCTCCCGCTGTTCCGTGACACGACGCTCGTGCCGCTGATCCGCCGCGCCCTGGCCGGCGAGACGCCCGACGCGGTCGAGCTGCCGCACACCAGCGCCGGCGACGATCGAGTCGTGTGGCTGAAGGCACGCTGCGTGCCGTGGCGCGACGGCGAGGGGACCGTCACCGGCGCGGTCGCGCTCTTCAGTGACGTCAGCGACCAGCAGCGTCACGCCCTGCTGCTGCTGGCGATGGAAGCGATCGGCCAGTCGCTGACCTCGTCGCTCGACCTCAACGAGGTGCTCGACACGATCGTCAACAAGGCGCTCGAGGTGATGGGCGCCGAGTCGGCGATGGTCGTGCTCGGCGACGCGAACGCGGCCGATTTCCGCGTGATGCGCGCGGCGGGCCGCCTGAGCGCGCAGTACGCGAGCGTCGGCACGATCCCGGTCGGCGGCGGGCCGATCAGCGTCGCGGTGCGCGACGGGCGCACGGTGACGACGCGCAACCTCCTGACCGATACGCGGCTCTGGCTGGCCCCGCAGCGGCGCAGCGACATCGAGCGCGAGGGCTTCAAGGCCTCGGCGGCGGCGCCGCTCGCGGTCAAGGACCGGATCCTCGGCGCGCTGGTCGTGCACTACTGGACCGAGCGCACCTTCGGCAGCGACGAGACCGCCGCGCTCGAGTTCCTCGCCAAGCAGGCCGCCATCGCGATCCGCAACGCCTCGCTCTACGAGGCCGAGCACGCCGAGGCCACGCGCATCCGCGCGCTGACGGCGGTCAACCGGCGCATCTCGAGCGCGCTCGAGCTCGACACCCTCCTGAGAACCATCTCCGACTCGGCCGCCGAGCTGACCGGCGCGAAGCTCGTCACGTTCTGGCTGGCCGACGACGAGCGCCATACCCTCTCGTTCACGAGCAGCACCGTGCCGGAGATGATGGAATCGTTCTCGCCCACCATCATGACCTACGACCAGGGCGCGACGGGGTGGGTGGCCCGCCATCGCGAGCCGCTCATCGTCGACGACATGCTCGCCGACCAGCGCCTCGTGAACCGTCCGTGGTCAGAGCGGTGGAGCATGCGCAGCTACGCGGGCTATCCGGTGCTCGCCGGCAACGAGCTCCTCGCGGTCATGGCGCTCGCGCACACCGAGCCGCTGCGCTTCGGCAAGGACAAGCTCGACCTGATCGATC
>Ga0126369_10003444_pt1 | contig 11417 bp, 9 predicted proteins | sample PanSoiMetaPlot_1_FD_109646 | JGI IMG/M metagenome (GOLD analysis project Ga0126369, IMG submission 109646) | Tropical forest soil microbial communities from Panama - MetaG Plot_1 | ecosystem: Environmental > Terrestrial > Soil > Tropical forest > Bulk soil | place: Panama | collected 2016-02-17 | reverse complement strand
TACGGCTGTGGGTCGGTCCGCTGCCGCAAGATCCGACTTATCACGTGTTCGCTGATACGCGGACTTGCTTCGACTTCCTGCCGCACGCGGGAGACGTGCTGACGAACCTCGCGATGCTCGCGGGAGGGCTGTTCGGACTCGCGCTGCGCAAGAGCTTTGCACTCGCGCCCGACGAACGGCGAGCAGCAGACGTGCTGATCGCCGGCGCGATCCTCACCGCCTGCGGCTCGGCGTACTACCACTGGGCACCTTCGAACACGACTATCGTGTGGGACCGGCTGCCGATGACGCTCGTTTTCACTTCGGTGCTGGTGCTCGTGATAGCCGACCGTGTGCATCCGCTGTTTGCTCGCTATGCACTATGGCCGTTTACACTTTTCGGCGCAGCGAGCGTCCTGCTTTGGGGCCTATCGGAGGCAATGGGGCAGGGCGATCTCGGCCTTTATTTGATCGTGCGCATTGGGAGTGTTAGCGCGATCGCTTTGTTGCTTATCTTGCGCGAAGCACGGCACAGTGGAACCAAATGGCTCGTCGCAGCGCTCGTCTGTGAAATCGCTCTTGCGGTGTTCGAACGCTTGGATCATGAAGTCTTCTTTTGGAGCGGCGACCTCGTAAGCGGGCACAACCTGAAGCACGTCACAGCCGGCCTCGCACTCGCATTCGTATTTTGGTGGCTGCGCGTGCGTCGGCCAATGCGGCCGAAGATCTCTGCGCCGGGCTAAGGTTCGATGGGGCGGGGTTCGAGCGCTACCCGCCGCTCGCCGGGAAACGCGAGCGCTGCCGCGAGCGTCAGCGCCGCGAGCAGTGCGAGGATCGTGAACAGGGGTTGAAAGTCGCCATAGTAACGATGCACCGAAGCGATCAGCGGTACCGCCGCGGCGCTCGCGCCGAACGAAACGACGTAGCGGACCGCGTAAGCTCTGGCGCGCCAGCCCTCGCCCGTATAGCGGGCGATCATCGCGTCGTTGATTGGAATCTGGCCGAAAACGAAGAACATCATCGCCACCGCGACCGCTAGCATCGAGTAGCCGGCGAGGGAACCCGCCGCAAAAAGCAGCGGGACCTGCAGCGCCGTCACCACGACGAACACCCGCTTCACCGAGTGCTGATCGAGCCACCAGCCGACCAGCAGTTGCGCCATCGCCGCGATCAAATACGTCGCGCACACCAGCATACCGATCCCGAAGTTGCTATCGGTCAGCGCTCGTAATCGTTCGTCAAACACTTTCGGCATCGAGACAGTCGTCGCGTTGAAGATCACGCCGCCACACGCAGTCGCGACTGTGACGATGAGGAACACGCGCGCGAGCAGCGCACGTGGCAGATGCGCTTCGCTTCGCCTCGCGCTACCCCTCGCGACGACTGAGTTACGGCTCGACCAGACGAAGCCAGCGCCGGCAGCGAGCGCCAACGCGCCTGGGACGAAGAACGCAGCTCGCCAGCCAGCGAAATCGGCCACAGCGCCAGAAAGGAGCGCCGCAAAAGCGAGCCCCGCGTTTCCAAACACGCCGTTCACGCCGAGCGTGCGGCCAAGGTTCGGCTGATTCGCGACGAGCATGGCGATGCCAACCGGGTGGTAGATGGCTGCGAACACGCCGATCGCGGTGAGGCCGATTGCGAGTTCTGTCGGAGTGGTCGCGAATCCGGTGGCGATGGTCGCGACGCCGATGCCGAAGTAAAAGAGCCGCATCATGCCGACGCGGCTCCAGCGATCGGCAAGCCAGCCGGCCGGGATGGAGCAAGCGCCGAATGCGATGAAGCCGCCCAGGGCAAGCGGCAACAGCTCGTCGTACGGACGATGCCATGCCACGCCGATCGCGAGCACCGCGGTCGGGAAGATCAGCATAACGAGGTGGTCGAGCAGATGCCCGATATTGAGAAACAGGTCGATGGTCGAACGCCGCTGCATGCAGCGGATATTAACGTTGTGTATCGCGTCTAGCACGCGATAGTATTCGAAGCCCGTTGCGACGCGAGCGACGGGCCGCCGCACTCCGTCGCCATACGAAATAGCCGCCTGCTCGAGCGCGCCCGCCACGATTGGAGTTCGCTTGTATCGCCGCCTGCGCATCTTGCTCATCGGTGGATATGCACTGATTGCCGCCCTTTTGGCCGGAGCGGGCGGCTGGTTCACGCTTGCCGAGCGTGAGCCGGAACTCGGTGAAGCGCGCCAAAGTGCCGCTTCGCTTGCCCGAGCGCTCGACGAGCATGTCAGCCGCTCGATCGGCGAGGCCGATCTACTGCTGCACGACCTTGCCGGTTGGATCGACGAGCACGGCGGTCTAGCGCGCATCGCTCCCGCGACGCTGCACGTGCGCTTCAAGCAACAGGCGGAGCGCTCCCCCGCTGTACGGGCGATCTTTCTGTACGGCGCGGATCTCAAGGAGATCGCCAATTCGGGCGAACCGATAGCGCCGCGTCGCGACGGATCGGAACGCGAATACGTCGCCGTCCATCGCGATCGCGAGTTGCACGACGTCTTCGTCGGTCGCACTGCCCCGAGTCCCGTGTTGGCCGGGCGGCCGCTCATCCCGGTGACGTTGCGTCTCGAGGGCCGCGACGGCAGTTTCGCGGGCGTGATCGGCGCCGCAGTGAATCCGCTGTACTTCGATGCGTTCTATCAGTCGCTGGGGTTGGCGAGCGATGCGGAGTTGATCCTGTTGCGAACGGACGGCAGCGTGCTATATCGCTTCCCATCGGACCGCTTCAAGTTCGAAGAGACGCTGGCCGGGACGGCGCTATTCAGCGAAGGCCTCGCGCGGCGCAACGCCGGCACCATCGAGATGCGCTTTCCCGACGAGAATGTGCTGCGGATCGTGTCCTATCGCGGTCGCGACGATCTGCCGCTTGCATTTGCCGTGTCGCGCGAGAAGGACGCGGTGCTCGCTGCTTGGCGCGCGGGCATCGAGACCCGCGCCGTACTCTTTCTGTCCGCGCTCGCCGTCGGCGGCGTCCTAGTATGGGCGCTGCTCACGAAGGCGCGCAGCCAAACCGCTGCGGACGCAGCCCTGCGCGCCAGTGAAGCGCGATTCTCGAAATTCTTTCAAACGGTGCCGCTCGCGGCGACGATCACGCGCTTCGACGACGGTCGATTCCTCGCGGTAAACGACGCCTGGGTACGCACGTTCGGCCATGCACGCTCGAGCGTCGTCGGGATGCGCTCGACCGACTTGGGGGTGTTCGAATCGGATAAGCGCGAAGAACTCCTGCGGTCGCTGGAGACCGATCACGGCCTGGTGGATATCGATACCCGCATGCGTCGCCGGTCGGGCGAGCTGGTCGATGTCCGAGTGCACGCGGTCGCGATCGACCTGGAGGGTGAGCGTTGCGTGCTCGCCTTGCTCGAGAACGTGACCGAGCGCAAACGCAGCGAGGAGCGGTTCGCCAAGTTCTTCCGCTCCAGTCCCGCCGCACACGTCATCAGCCGCCTCGCCGACGGTCGGCTGGTCGAGGTGAACGCCGCGTGGTCGCGCACCTTCGGCTACGCACGCGAGGAAGTCATCGGCCGCACCTCGCTCGAGCTGGGAGTCTGGGCTGACCCGCCGCGGCGCGACGAGTTCGTACGTACGCTGCGGCAAGCGGGCAGAGTGGAGCGTTATCCGGTCAAGGGCCGCAACAAAGACGGCGAGCCCCTCGAGCTGTTGCTATCGGGCGAAGTGATCGACTTGGATGGCCAGCCGCACCTGCTCATGTCCATTGCGGACGTGACCGCGGAGACCCGCGCCCGCGAAGCGCTTGTCAGAAACGAAGAGCGGTTTACCCGTTTCTTCCGCGAGAGCCCCGCTGCGCACGTGATCAGCAACGCCGAGGACGGTCGCTTCCGCGAGGTCAATGCCGCGTGGACGCGGATGCTCGGTTATACGAGCGAAGAAGCGCTGGGGCGGACCGGCTTGGAGCTTGGTATTTGGATCGATCCCACGCGGCGCACGGCGCTGCGTACTGCGACGTTGGAGCACGGCCGCGCCGATCGTTTCCGGACCAAACTTCGCCGCAAGGACGGGACCGTATTCGACGCGCAGATTTCGGCTGAGCTGATCGAACTCGGCGGCGAACGCTTCCTGCTGAGCTCAGTGCACGACATGACGGCTGAGACCGCGATGCGCGAGTCGCTCGAGGAACACGTTCGCACGCGCACCGCCGAACTTCAGGCAGCCAATGAAGAGCTCGAAGCGTTCAGCTACTCGGTGTCGCACGACATGCGGGCGCCGATCCGCGCGATTGCCGGCTTCGCCGAGATCCTCCGCGCCGAGCATGGCACCCAGCTCGAAGGTGCAGGACGCCACCTGCTCGAGCGCATTGCGCGCGCGGCCGACCACATGGGAGAACTGATCGATGCGCTGCTCGCGCTCGCGCGCTTGATGCGTCAGCCGCTGGCGCCACGGCGCATCGACGTTTCGGCGCTCGCGCGGCGGGTCCTCGACGATTTGGCCGAGCGATCGCCAGAGCGCAAAGTCGAGACCGTGATCGAGCCCGATCTAACAGCGCAGGCCGACCCGGTGCTGATGCGCAGCCTGCTTGAGAACCTGCTCGGCAATGCGTGGAAGTACACCGCTCGTGCGCCGGGGGCGCGCATCGAGTTCGGTCGGCGCGACGGCGCGTTCTACGTTCGGGACAATGGCACCGGTTTCGATATGCGATACGTGGAGCGCCTGTTCAAGCCGTTCGAGCGGCTGCACAAGCAAACCGACTTTCCCGGCACCGGCATCGGCCTGGCGACAGTCGAACGGATATTACGGCGCCATGGCGGGCGGGTTTGGGCAGAAAGTGCTCCCGGCGCGGGCGCGACCTTCCTGTTTACGTTGTCTGAGTAGACCTGCGAGGATCGATCCAGAAGTTGGATTCGATCCCGGCTTTCACCGGGATCGTGCTACGCAAAGATGGTCTAGATCCCGGCGTTCGCCGGGATGATCGCGCTGCGCGCGATCACTTAAGGCTTGCCATCAACGCCGCGAACTCGACGCGGTCGAGCTTGCCGTCCTTGTTCGCGTCGAAGGTTACGAAGCGTCGCGCAATCGACGAAATTCCAGCGACGTCATCGCGCGTGAGATAGCCTTTGCTGTCCCGATCGAGCTGCGCGAATTGTGCGTCGGCGTCCGCCCGCATTGCGTCCTGCGCTATTGCTGGCGAACCGGTTAGACCGAGAGCGACCATCGAGGCGGCGAGAAACTTCTGTTGCTTCATTGCTCAACTCCTTTTCCGTTGCTGCTGGAACGCCGGCGGATGCCGACTTGGGCGCCATGACGCAGAGATCGTGCCGGTTGGCGTATTGCACGGTGGGTCAATGAGTTACGGCAATGCTCCGGTGCGCGGGCGCAAGCCACGGCGCGGCACGACGTCGGCTGGGAGTGACGCCGCCGCGGACGTTTCGGAAAATTAGCGCCTTTTCAAACGCCTGAAGTGTCGGCGTCGAGCGACGACGCGCTCGTGCTGTTGGCGCCGCCTGCGGTTCGTAACAGAATGGAACAAAGCTCCGTGTCGTCGTGTTCTTGCCTCAGAGGTGTTTCGTGAGACCGCTGCAATTCGCCCTAAGCCTGCTAGCGACTGGACTGCTTGGACCGCTGCCGACTGCGGCTCAGCCAGTACCGCGTGACAAGCCCGCAATAGATGAGAAGGCCGACGCGCGCGACGAGCACGACGTCGAGCGGCGGATCGCGGAGGTACTGACGGCGGTCGTGCACGTCAAAATGCATGCGCTTCCCGACGCCCGGTCGAGCGGAGTGCTTGGCGACTCGCGTGAAGGCAGCGGCGTTGTCATCGAGCCCGGTTACGTCCTTACGATCGGCTATCTGGTGATCGAGTCCGACTCGATCGAAGTGACGAGCAGCGAGAATAAGACGCTGCCGGCGACCCTCGCGGGCTACGATCATGCGACCGGTTTCGGGCTGCTCAGAGTGCAAGGGGATCTTGCTGTCGCGCCGATCGCGCTCGGCAACTCGGGGGCGTTGAACGTGCGCGAGCCGGTGATCATCGTCCCGCACGGTGGCGCCGAGTCGGCGAGCCTCGCGTATGTCATGTCGCGCCGACAATTCACCGGGAGTTGGGAGTACCTCTTGGAGAACGCGATCTTCACCGCGCCGGCGACGCTGAACTGGGCGGGCGCGGCGCTCGTCGATCGCGAGCTGAAGCTGGTCGGTGTCGGCTCGCTTTTGGTTCGCGACTCGGAGGAGCCCGGCACGCCTGTGCCTGGCAACATGTTCGTGCCGATCGATCTCGTCAAACCCATCCTCGCGCAGCTCAAGGCGAGCGGGCGCGCGGGCGGCGCAGCGCGCCCGTGGCTCGGGCTCAACACCGAGCAGGTCGAGGGCCGCCTTTTTGTCACGCGCGTCTCGCCCGATGGTCCGGCCGACAAGGCTGGAGTCACGGAGGGCGACATCGTCATCGGTGTCGGCGACGATCCGGTGAAGACTCACGCAGACCTCTACCATAAGGTCTGGTCGCTCGGCGCGGCGGGCATCGAAGTACCCCTTAAGGTTCTGCACGGAGCCGATGTTCACGACGTGCGCGTGAAGTCGATCGATCGAACGGACTACTTCACGCGCAAGCCGACCTACTAGAACCCGAACGCTGCGGTTGATGCCGAGGCACACTCGCTCTGCGCGCCAACGTGCGTGCTAGCATCGCTCGGTCGCCATCCGGAACGCCAGCGTGAGCGATCAATTCGTCGGCACGACCGCAGTGCACGAACGCCACCGGTTCGACTGCGGGGGTCTCGAAGCGTTTCTTGCATCTCGCATCGAAGGCTTCCGCGGGCCGATCGAAGTCGCGCAGTTCAAGGGCGGACAGTCAAACCCGACCTACCTGCTCACCGTGCCCGCAGCACGCTACGTGATGCGGACGAAGCCAGGGCCCGCCGCGAAGCTCTTGCCCTCCGCGCACGCCGTCGATCGCGAATTCCGCGTCATGAAAGCGCTCGGCGAGGTGCGCTTTCCCGTGCCTCGCATGTACGTGCTGTGCGAGGACGAGACGGTGATCGGTCGCGCGTTCTACGTCATGGAGCATGTCGATGGTCGCGTGCTTTGGGACCAGTCGCTGCCCGGCATCACGCCAGCGGAGCGCGGAGCGATCTACGACGAGATGAACCGCGTGATCGCGCAGCTGCACACGACCGATGTGGCAGCGATCGGGCTCGCAGACTACGGCCGACCCGGCAATTACTTTGCGCGTCAGATCGACCGTTGGACCAAGCAGTACCGCGCGTCCGAGACTGACCGGATCCAGGCGATGGATCGGCTCATCGACTGGCTGCCAGCGCATGTGCCCGCGGGCGACGAAACGACGATCGTCCACGGCGACTTTCGCCTCGACAATCTCATCTTTCACCCGACCGAGGCCCGCATCCTCGCGGTGCTCGACTGGGAGCTCTCGACTCTTGGCCATCCGCTCGCCGACTTCGCGTACCATTGCATGAGCTGGCATATTCCTCCGGGTCACTTCCGCGGCATCTCCGGGCTCGATCTGCACTCCCTTGGAATCCCGTCCGAAGCGGAATACATCGCCGCGTACTGCCAGCGCACCGGACGCAATCGCATCGAGCACTGGGATTTCTATCTCGCCTACAACATGTTCCGGCTCGCGGCGATCCTGCAGGGCATCATGAAGCGCGCGCTGGACGGTACGGCGGCGAGCGAGCAGGCGATCGATTCGGGCAAGCGCGCGCGACCGCTGGCCGAGCTGGGATGGGAGTACGCGCAGCGTGCGGGGGCGCGCTAGCGAGACGGCTCCATAACAGATGACGCTGCGATTCGATTTTCTGATGGATCTGGCGGTGGATGTCGGCGAACCGGTATCGATGGGCGCGTCACCGCTCGGCGAGCGACGCGTCGTCAGTATCCTCGGTGGCACGTTCGACGGACCGGGGATTGGCGGCGAGGTGCTGCTCGGCGCCGACTGGCAGATCGTGCGAACGGACGGGGTCCTGGACCTCGACGCGCGTTATGCGTTGCGCGAGCGAGCGGGAGGGCTCGTTAGCGTCGTGAGCCAAGGCTACCGTCACGGAAGTGCGGAGGTCCTCGCGGCGCTGGCACGAGGCGAAGCTGTCGATCCCGCCGAGTATTTTTTTCGCACCGTCATGCGCTTCGCGACCGGGGCGCCATACCTTGAGTGGCTGAACAAGACGATCGCCGTGGCCACCGGCGAGAGGCGCTCGCGCCGGGTCCTGCTGAGTGCGTACAAGCTGCTGTGAGACTGAAGAGCGTTGAGCTCTACGTCGTCACGCGTGTAATGGTCTCGCGCGAGAATCACCGTCCGACTGCCAGCTAAAAGCGAACCCATGCATCTGCTGCGACGCTTTGCCCAAGGTGAGTTGCGCCTCGGTCGGATCGAGGCGTTCAGCGACGGGGTGTTCGCGATCATCGTCACTTTGCTCGTTCTCGAGCTCAAGGTGCCAACGCTGGACGACCATCGGAGCATCGGCGAGCTCGCGCGTCAGCTGCTCGAGTTGCTGCCAAAGTTCCTGAGCTGGTTGATCAGCTTCGTCATCGTCTGCAAGTTCTGGCTGAACCATCACCATGTGCTCGGGCTCGCGCGACATGCCAACTACGCAATGGTGTGGCTGAACTCGATCTTTCTGATGGGCCAATCCTTTATCCCGTTTCCGACGGCGCTGATGGGAGAATACCCTGCCAACCCCTTGGCGGTGAGCATGTTCGGTGTAGCCATGGCGGTCAACACGCTCCTCTTCATCGCGCTGCATGCCTACATCCTAGAGCACCTCGTCAAGCCAGAACTCGCGAGCGCTCAGATCCCGCACGTCATTCGCCAGTCGTTTGTCGGCGTCGCCTCCTATCTCTTGGGCGTTGCCGCCGCATGGCTCAACGTGCACGCAGCATTCGTAATCTATGCGTTGACGCCGCTATTCTTCATCGTCCCGCCGACTAAACGGAACACATGAGCGAAGAGTTAAAGCACCCTATCGCAATCGTGGCCGCCGAAGCGCCGCCGCGGGCGACGCCGTCGATTTACCCTGACCAATTTGGCGCGCGCGTAGCCGGTCGGGAGAAGCGCCCGCTCGGCGACTTGTTCGGGCTCGCCAACTTCGGCGTGAATCTCACACGCCTTGCACCCGGCGCAGCCTCCGCCCTACGGCATGCGCATTCGCATCAGGACGAGTTCATATACATAGTGAGCGGAGCGCCGACGCTAGTCACCGACGCGGGCGAGACCCCGCTACGACCAGGCATGTGCGCGGGATTCAAAGCCGGCACCGGCGACGGCCATCATCTCGTCAACCGCACCGATGAGGAGGTCGTATACCTAGAGGTCGGCGACAGAAGCGCGGGAGATGTTGTCAACTATCCGGACGATGATCTCGTGGCTGTTCTCGATACCGAAGGCAAGCGCCGCTTCAGGCGCAAGAATGGCGCCCCTTACTGAGCGTTCTCATCGGCTTGCTTGACTTGATTCGCGAGGCGTCTTATGACGAATACATGAGACGCGCAGCCGTGTCGCGGGTCGCGTTGACAATGCATGCGCTCGGCTACGAGAATCAACGGGCAGATGTGACCACACAAGGAGGAGACGGAAATGAAAAAATTTGTAATCGTTTGCGCGGCTGCCGGCTTCGGCGCGCTAGGCGCCGGCGGAAGCCTGGCGGTGGACGACGTCGTGATCATACCCAACGTCGAGCGGTTCGCGACGCTGCCCGACGGTGTTCGTTATCCCGAGGGCATCACCGCGAATCCGGGGAATGGAGACATCTTCGCCGGCACCTTTGACGCCCCGCCCAACAACCACCCGAACAAGCTCCTGCGCTTCGACCGCAGCGGGAAGCTCGAGGCGTCGCGCGACTTCGGCAACGAGCCGCTGCTCGGTCTGGAATTCGATCGCGCCAACAAGAAGGTCTATATCACCAATGTCGGCGCGTTCGCCGGCAACGCGTCCAGGATCCAGCGCATCGCGGCGAATTTCGACGCTACTACGCCGATCGAGGATGTCGCGCCGCTGCCGAAGATCGGCGCTCCGGGTCCGCGCACCGAAGGCAACCCCGACGGCAGCTCGGACACGATCATATTCGGATCAAACTCTGTCCCGGTCCCCAACGCGATGGTGTTCGACAGCAACGGCAATCTTTACATTTCTGATTCATTCCAGGGCGCGATCTTTCGCATCGACAACGCAACCCACTGCCAAACGCCCTGTCTCGTGACGACCGTCGCACACGACCCGCTGTTGGTTACCGCCGGTTTTCCACCTTTCGGCGCGAACGGCCTGGCGCTCAATCACGACGAGTCGGCGCTCTTTATCGCCAATACCGGTGATGACCGAGTCCTGAAGCTGGATCTGAAGAGCAACGCGATCAGCGTGTTCGCCGAAAGCATCAACGGCGCGGACGGTCTTGCGGTCGACGACGATGGGCGCCTCTGGGTCGCGGCGAATCAGTCAGACGAAGTCGTGGCGTTGAACCAAAACGGACGAGTGATCGCGCGTGTCGGCGAATTCAAGGGCATTCGCGCCGACGGATCGCCGCGTGGGTTGCTGTTTCCAGCAAGCATGGTGTTTGTCGGCGATTGGATGTACATCACGAATCTCGCCATCGCCTTGACTCCGGCGGTCGGCGACGAACCGGAAGAAGACGTCACGCGCTGGACGCTTTCGCGCGTCAAGACGCATTGAAGCACTAGGGATTGGGCGCGAGCCGGTCGGTGCGAACGCTTGCCGCGTTCATCGATCGGCTCGCGGCTCTCTACCCGAACCAAACAGCCCTGATCGACCGCGATCGACCGATCGCGTATTGCGCGTTCGCCGACGAGTCGGCGCGGCTCGCAACCGGGTTGCAGTCGATCGGCGTGCAGGCTGGAGATCGCGTCGGACTCTGGCTGCCGGACGTGCCAGCCTGGCTCGCGACATTGTTCGCGTGCGCTCGCCTCGGTGCCATCGCGGTCTCGATCAATACCCGATTCCGCAGCCACGAGGTCGCCGACATCATCGGGCGCGCGGCGTGCAAAGCGATCGTTTTTTGGCCGGGATTTCGTGGCATCGACTTCGCCGACATCCTCGCCGAATGCGATTCGCAGACGTTCGATTCGCTGACCCACGTCGTTGCGTACGATGAAAACAAACAGGCCGTGCTCCCCGAGCGCGTCCATGATCGGCCGCTCGTCGCCTATCGGACGCTGCTCGCAAGCGATGCGATGACCCGCGACCAAGGCGCGTCCGAATCGGGGTGCGTAATCTTCACAACATCTGGAACGACTAAGGCGCCGAAGTTCGTGCTGCACGATCAGCGGACCGTGCTGCGGCACGCGCGCGACGTCGCGTGCGGCTTTGGTTATGAGGCAGACGACACCCGCGTCCTCGTCACCGCACCGCTCTGCGGCGTGTTTGGCTTCACGAATGCGATGGCGGCGCTCGCCGCGGCACGACCGCTTGTGATGTTTCCCGCGTTCGACGGCGCCGAGTTTGCACAAGCGGCCCTACAT
>Ga0126369_10003443_pt1 | contig 11418 bp, 10 predicted proteins | sample PanSoiMetaPlot_1_FD_109646 | JGI IMG/M metagenome (GOLD analysis project Ga0126369, IMG submission 109646) | Tropical forest soil microbial communities from Panama - MetaG Plot_1 | ecosystem: Environmental > Terrestrial > Soil > Tropical forest > Bulk soil | place: Panama | collected 2016-02-17 | reverse complement strand
CGTACGAAAACTGGGCACACACGCTGAAATTCAAACCGGAACGTTTTTGCGAGCCGGACGCGGAAACGAAGGTGATCGAGATCGTGAAAAATGCCCTCGCCAGAGGCGGCCGGGTGCGCACTCGCGGAGGAGGGCACTCATGGTCGCAGTTCGTTGTTACCGACGACACGTTGGTTCACCTCGACCGCCTTAACAAAGGCCTCATCGCCGACGTCCTCAATCATCGCTATACGGTACAAGCCGGAATCAGGTTGAAGGATTTGATCCATAACCTCGCCTTGGATGGGTTAGCGATGAAGAACCTGGGCTCGATTACTGAACAATCGATTGCCGGCGCGATTTCCACGGGCACGCACGGCACGGGAATACGTCTGGGCAATCTATCGACCTCCATCGTCGGGATGAAGCTTGTCACTGGAACAGGCGATCTCCTAACGATCAAGGAAAGTGACACGGACCTGCTCGATGCGGCCAGAGTCAGCGTTGGCGCGCTCGGCATCGTCACTCAAGTGACCATCGAATGTGTGCCCATGTACGACTTGGAACACACGACTTACTTCAGCAAATTTGATGATGTCATCGACAAGATCGACATACTCAACCAGCAAAACGAAAGGTTTCTCATTTGGTGGCTGGTTGCGCCAATCGGTCCGAAAGACAATGTCCTCGTGATCACGATGAACCCGCCGGGCACGCCTCCCGGCTTGCTCGGCCAGGCAGGATCTCCGGCAACTCCTGGAGGTAATCCATTGCCGATGGATACAAATGATCTGCTGAGCATGTTCTTGAATTTGTTTCCCGGTAAACCATTTCACCAATTGCTGAAGCGAAAGGGCCGCTATGACGAGATTCTCACACTCCCCTTGCTTCCGGTGCTCCATAGAGAGTTGGAATACGCGATACCGGCTGAGAATGCGGCCGAAGCTCTGCCAGCGCTCAAGCGCATTTTTGATGAAGGCGATATCTCAACTACCCTGCCGGTTGAAGTCCGATTTGTCGCGGCAGACCATAGTCTGCTCAGCCACCCGCGAGGCAAGAATGTGTGTTACATCGGCGTGAGTACCCAGCCGAACGCGAATGAGGTTTACTCGCGGGTTGAACCCATCATGAAGGATTTGGGCGGAAGACCGCATTGGGGAAAACACTTTTCGCTCAAGCGCAGCGAAGTCGAAGCGATGTACGCGGACTCCTACAACAAGTTTTGCAAGATCAGAAAGGAACTGGATCCCAAGGGCGTATTCACAAATACACTCATTGAACAACTCTTCGATTGAGAAACGTTTTGCATGCCAAGACACGCAGCAAAGAAAACAAGGGCGAAGGCATCAGTAGAAGCAGAAGAGCCGAGAGCGACCATTCTGATCAATCTTTATGATGGAACCCGGGAACTGCTTACCCCTCAGACAAAACTGCTCTTGCGCATCATCGATGGAGAGAGGCGGCATGTTTTTACTGACTTCGTGAAAGGCCCAACGATACGCGTCACCGTTCCATTCCAGGATGGGTTGCGCGATACGTACACCGTGCTTGCATCGGCTGATGGTTATCTGCAGGCGGGATTCCACCCCATCCAAGTGTCGCCCCGGCTGGTGCGTCCGGTTTTCCTCATGCTCCTTCCCAAACAATCGCGTTGGGATTTCTCGCTAGCGCAGTGGGACGTACTTGAAGAGTCGCATCCCGCATTAACGGACTTGTTCTCTCGAGGCGCGGCCGGGGACGCACAGGCTCAGTCCAGATATGAACGCATCATGGAGCGGCGTCCTGCGAGCATTGCTTGCCTCCTGAACATTCTCACTGCCATGCAGGATATCGATCTGCCGCAGCTCACTCCACTCGACTATCTCCGAGAGATCATCTGGGACGATACCATGGCGCAGGACCGGTTCTTTGCCTGGGCCGACCGATCGCTTGTAGATCAAATTCGAATCGCCACGGTCCAGGGCGCGTTCGCACAGGAGCCCAGTACTGCTCTTTTGCATCCTGGAGCCACGTCGAGTTACAAACAGATCCAATTCGGCGAGGCGAACGTTCAATTCACTTTTCACGAAACAGCGGGTAACGGACAGGATCGCGTGAAGGTTGAACTAGACATCGATTACTTCAGAGACATGGCAGCCCACACGCTATTGGAGGTGATTCCTGGTTTCTTCGAGCTGACCGATCCCAAGCGCGTGTACGTCTTGCGGTGGATCGCCGGACATCAGGCGAACGTGCCCGCATTCAATCCGCCTTACACAATTCAGCGAGCGGATGCTTGATGGTGGCCGTATTCCCCTCCTCGTGAGGAGGGGTGGCTGCGGCATCAAGAAAATTTTGGCGAAGCCAACCTTAGCGCCGGAGACGGGGTGGTCGCTCACACCGTATATGACTTGTGAGCGACCACCCCGTCCGCTTCGCGTCCACCCCTCCTCACGAGGAGGGGAATATCTGAGCTCCATGTGTCGGAGAACCAGCCACAGAGTTGCCGCAATGAGTCTTTCATGAAAGGTTGATGCACTCCGACGACACATGCATTCCATCAAGGTGTGGCATGGATTCGCTGTGTCTGGCATGCAAGTACCACAGTGGGTATGCTCCGTCGGTCGAATCCGATTTTCGTTCGCACATCCTCTGGTTTTTTCGCGATCTCCGTTTAGGAATTCTCCATGCAGAGCCCATTGCGCAAAAACTGCTATTGGAGGCTCTCACATGAGGAAAGTATTAGCCGTCGCGGCTGTGGCCGTGATGGGATCTTTGATTCTATTTGGCTTGAGCGTGCTTGCGCAGTCTCAGTCTGCATCATCTGCAAAAGGGGCCGGAGTCACGTATCAAGTCACGGCGGTAGTGATGGCTAAGGCAATGAACCCCATGCCCGGCCCAAACGCGAAGGAACAATCCACGCAGAGAACCATTGGCAAACGAAGAGCAATGGTGAAGACCTCAATGGATAACAGCTTCTGGATCGAGGAGATCGACATGGACGGGAGCGGTAATCCCGTTGACGCCCAGATGCTTTGGGATGACAGCGACAAAGTCCTCTATACCTACGCAGACAAGTCGTTCCAGTGCTCAGTCGGTTCTTCGGCGAGCGGTGACTTCATGATTGCAACCTACGGGACCGGGAATCGTGCGAAAAGACCTGCGGGATCGGGTTGGTGGATGGCCAATCTGGATCAGGGTGTATGCAAGGCGCGCACCGACCAGTTGTTTGGATGCAAATTCAATGCAAGTGGTAAGAACACTACATGCGGCGTTGCAACATTGAACGAAAAAACCAATGATTTGAGGATTGTTGAAGCCACAACTACTAGGAATCAGTAGCCTTCCGAGTCCACTAGCGTTCAGGGCCAAGACCCTGAACGCACTTCCTGCACCTTGAACGTTGTTCTCTGATCAATGAACGACGAATCCCGCATCGGTCGCGGCATGCACGATGATCGGGACGTACTGTGGCTCGATGGCGAGGGACGAAGCCAGAAAGCGAGCACCTTCAACAGAGATTTCAGACAACCATCGTCGAGCTTTCATATTGTTAGGCCGGAGCACGGCGAGCGTGCCGTGATAGGCGAGCGAAAAGTCGGGTGCGAAAAATGTATTAGGCAAGTTTTCTCGTAGCGACATTCGCGCTCCTTGTTCGATTCGCATCGAGGTCTCGATGCTATCACGGCTTGTCACGGCGGTTCTAAATCGAAAAAATATCGAGCTGATAACCGCCTTGCCGGAAAAGATAAGCGCGAGATTCATCGACTTGTTGCTTGAATCTCGACATGTTCACGCCGACCAGCTTGCCTCTGAATTTCCGGATCGTGCCGCCGATGATCACCGTATCCACGTTCCTGGTGTCCGCCGCCGCGACTACGGTGCCGAACGCATTGTTCGATGGATACAAGTTGATATCGTCCGTTCGGATGGCGACGATGTCGGCCTCCTTACCAGGGGTTAAGCTGCCGCACTTCTCCGATAATCCGGCACACGCTGCGCCGTTCACAGTCGCGCATTCCAACACATCATGCACGTTCACGAGTTTGGGCGCATTCGCATCACCGCTGAATTTTCGCTGGGTTGCCCACGCGCGCTGAATATTGAAGAGCACCCGCATTTCCGTGAACATGTCGGTGCCATACGAAATCTCGTTGTCCACACTGAGACCCGCGCGGATCCCATGATCGACCGCGCTTTGAAATGCAGGCACGCCTTCGCCGAGCGCGTATTGCGGATCGGATCTTGCGCAAACATTTACGGTCCCGCCTGATTCGCGGATGATTTGCCAGGCGGAATCGGGCAGGGCGTTGCAATGGTTATAAGTGATGTCCGCGCCCAGAATTTTTTCAGTCTGGAGTTCCGCCATGACAGGCGCAGCCGCTGCTCCGAGCAACTCGATTGTGATCCTGAGACCAAGCTGCCGCGCCAGGGCGAGGTTGGATCTATCGAAGCCGGAAAACATACGAAGTGTTACGAGCTGATCGTTTGAAGAGAAAAACTGTTTTTGAAGACGCCGAAGATCCTGCGGCCATTGATGGTCCCAGTTTCCGTTCTGCGGTGCACCCGACGCATGGACCGCGCGAATGCCGGCATCCAGTAGAGCTTGAATAGCCGCGTCGGAATGGGCGGACGAACGTGAATTATGAGAATTGTCGATGATGCACGTAATTCCTGCGTCAATACACCCTAACGCAGTAACGAGATTGCCGACGTACATGTCATGTGGCCGGTAATGAAGCGCGAATCCCTGGTGAGTCGTCGCCATGTACTTAGAAATATCGCCGTTCGGAATGATGCGACGAAGCACTCCCTCCCAGGAGTGGCGATGACAGTCGATGAATCCTGGAATCACGATCATATTCGACGCATCGATGACCTCGCCCGCCGCCTGGAGATTTGCCCCTACCGCTGCGATCTTCTTTCCCTGGATCAACACATCACCCTTGGCGAAATTGCCAACCTTAGGGTCCATGCTAAGGATTGTTCCGCCCTTCAGCAGAATTCGACGGTTAGGGTCAGGACGCGAAACTCGCTCCACAATCTCGGATTCCTTACTACCGCGTTCTGCCTGGCGTGAGTCCGCCTGGGGCGGCGACGCTGCGGCCAGCGCCACGCCCGCACTGACCTTGAGGAAGTCACGCCGCGAACTCGCGTTTCCGTTTGCGGTGTCGGGCGTGATCGGAGTAATCGGGGTTTTCATTATTTTTTTCCCGTGAGTTTCGCGCGTTGAAGACTATTGAATCGTAGTAAACCGCCATAGACGTTCGGTTTCCTTTTCACCGACGCACTTGCCGATTTCCTTATCAAACTGTGCCCAGGTCTTCCACGGCCGGTACTCGGCAAACTCTCTGGTCATGCGGCGGCCGGCGCCCGGTACAAGCAGAATTTCTTCGGACGTGGCGGTGTTCAGATTGATGTGAATGAACGCCTTCGTGTAGAACTGCATCGCCTGATCCGGCGTCAGACCCTGGCTGAGCAAGTATTTGTTGAGGTCAGTGATATTGCCGAAAGGCCGCTTTTCAATGATGCCTTTCACGATGGTCGGTGTCATGTGCGGAAACGTGAGTAGATCTTTTTCCGGCGCAATATTCGCATCGACGATCCCGAGGGATTTGCCGACTTGCCCTTCGACCGTGGTCATGCTCCCGGCAGTGATGATGAAGACCATTAACGCGACGAATATCCTTTCGTATTTCATGTTTTTTCTCCCTCAGAGGTGGCCCGAACCGCCACGAAGGCAACCATCGTAATGCGAAGTACGAGGAGGCTTGAACGACTTTCCAGCAGCATGTGCCAGGTAATGACCGCTATACCGGTTGCGATCAACACGAGCGGTACAAGTTGCGTGCGGCTTTCGTCGTGCCCAAGAAATAATAGTTCTACGGCCGTGCCTATCAGTCCGAAAACGAGAATACCGAGGAGCATTGGCTGGATGATTCTGTGCTCTTGCGCGGTCACCCTGACATATTACGCCATGATTGAAGAGGCGGCCACAAGCCGGCCGGCTTACTCACAGCGAAGAGCGTCTACAGGATCGACGCGTGTTGCCCGTCGCGCTGGAAACCAAACAGCGAGCAGGGACGCGACGGTCAACAGAATCGCGACACTGACGAATACGACTGGATCACGAGCCCGAACACCGTAAAGAAGGCTCGCAATGAGCTTCGTCAGTCCGAACGCCGCAGCGACACCGATCAACACGCCGATAACCGCGAGCCGCATACCTTGAACCACAACCATACTCCTGACGGCGCCGGGCTGTGCGCCGAGCGCCAGCCGAATCCCAATTTCCTGTGTACGTTGCTCAACTGAGTACGACGTCAAACCGTAAATGCCGATCACAGCCAAAAGCAGCGCGGTGCCGGCAAAGATTGTCAATGCCAGAGTGTTGAAATCCTGGTTGGCCGTGGACCTCGATACGACTTCGTCCATTGTCCGGATCGGAGCCACCGCAAGACCGCCGCTGACCTCGCTGAGTTCCTTTTGAATCGTCGGAATGAGTGAATGCGGTTCGACGCGGGTCCGAACGATCCAAGCGAGCGGTATAAGACGTGTATTGAGAGCATTGATGCCGTCAGGGAGTTGCGCTTGCGGGATATACATCGTTGGTCCGGGATTGCTATTCAGACCGTTGTCTCGGATATCCCCCACCACACCGACGATCTGACGGGGAAGATCCGTGAACTCCGGACCAACGCCCTGACCAATGATGATGCGGTCCGCCAACGGATCGCCGTTGGTCCAGAACTGCTTGGCCATTGCTTGATTGATGATCGCCACCGGCGGCGCGCCGGCGGTGTCCTGATCAGTGAATCCGCGGCCTCGCAATACGGGGATCTTGAACACATCGAAGTAAGCGGGCGAGTTGATCATGTATCGTCCGCCGCCGGTGGCAGGTCCTTCCAACGGTCGTCCCACAATAATGAAAGGCAGCCCGAAGCCACCTTCCAGCGGCACACAGCAGGTAGCGCCCGCATTAATAACGCCCGGCAATGCCTTGAGCCGTTCCGTGCCCTGGCGGACCAGTAGATCGACACCGGCTGTCTTCACGAATCGCGGCCCGGTCAGCGACATCCTCAGGGTCAATACATTATGCGAGTCGAATCCCGGATTCACGGCGCGAAGCGCAGCAAACGTTCGCACAAGCAGTGCCGCGCCAACCAGCAAAATCAAAGCGAGAGCGGTTTCCACGATCACGAGCATTGAACGCGCTTTATTGTGACGGAAACTCGTTCCACCGCGTCCCGTGGATTCTTTAATCGTGCCGCTCAGATCCGTGCGTGTCGCTTGCAGTGCGGGGATCAATCCGAACAGCAGACCCGTGATGAACGAAACAGCGAGCGTGAACAGCACCACGTATAAGTCGAGCGACACTTCGGCGCCTTGGAGGCCGACACGCGGGATGTTTCCGGGATTGATCCTCAGAATTGCGCGAATACCTACGAATCCGATTACCAATCCAAGAAGACCGCCGGTTGTCGACAACACGACGCTTTCGGTCAGAAGTTGCCGCACGATTCGTCCGCGGCCGGCGCCGACGGCCGCGCGGATGGCGATTTCCCGTTTACGGACGGTCGCCCTCGCCAACAGGAGGTTGGCGACATTGGCGCACGCGATGAGGAGCACAAAACTGACCGCACCGAGCAGAACCCACAGGAGCGTGCGGACACCGCGTACCAGCACCTCTCGCAAGGGTTCTACGCCAAAGCTCTGATTCGGTCCGAGCGTGTTCGGATACTTTCGGCGGAACTCCTCTGCCGCCACCTTGAATTGAGCATTCGCGGCTCCTAGAGTCACGCCTGTCTTCAGCCGGCCCCCAGAGGTGAAGTAATGACCCTGATCCGTACTGTTAGGGTCCAGTTGAAACGGGACGTAAACGTCGGGAGGCTCGTCGATCTCAATCTTGAACGTTGGTCCCGTGACTCCAATGATTTCGTGAAGGACGCCGCTGAGTACGATTGTCTTGCCGATCACGTTCGGATCCGAGCCGAAGCGGCGTCGCCAAAATCCGTACGCCAGGACCGCGACATTCGGTCCACCCGGCAGGTCCTCTTCCTGTGAGAACGTGCGTCCGTATAGTACAGACGCCCCACACAGACGGAAAAAATCGACGCTGGCCTGCGTCTGCTGGATCTGTTCCGGGGCCCCGCCGGAATTGTAGTTGACAACGCCGAATCGCCAGGCGGCAGCGTACTCAACGGATTGTGACTGCGCGCGCCAGAAGTTGAACTTGGCCGGAGATGCTCCAGTGCCCGAGCCCTGTGGCGAGATATTCATGAAAAATACAAACCGATCCGGATCAGGGTAAGGCATCGGCTTGAGTAGAACCCGGTTGATCACCGAAAAGATCGCGGTGTTTGCTCCAACACCAAGTGCGAGCGCCAGGACCGCGGTGATTGTGAATCCGGGCGCTTGAAGGAACATGCGGACCGACTGCTTCACATCTTGCCAAAGTGAATACATGCGCTTGCGCTCCTCCTGCAGAATGTTGGACACAAACCCTACGTTCTTGGGTGGCAAAAGGTTTCCGTGAAGCTTCAGACGAAAAAAGATCTACACGACGATTGACGCTTGTTTTATTCTCGCTCGATATGAACCGACGCAATTTCATTGTCACCACCGCCTCCGCGGGGGCAGCGCTCGCTATACCGGGTCTGCTGAGCGCTCAAGATCCCGAGCTTGCGCCCATTTTTGCAGAGATCCAAAAACGTCATGACGAAGCTGTTCGGCGTTTGCAGCAGTGGATTCGGCAGCCTTCCATCGCCGCCGAGAATCGCGGTGTCAATGAAGGATGCGAGCTGACGATGCAAATGCTGCGTGAAGTTGGTTTTGATCAGGTGAAAAAAGTGCCGACGGAGGGTCAGCCCGGCATCTTTGCCACACTCGATGCCGGCGCGCCGAAGACCTTGGCTCTCTACTTCATGTATGACGTAAAACAAGTCGATCCCTCGGAATGGTCATCGCCGCCGTGGGACGCCGCGATTGTGGACCGCCCTGGTTTAGGCAAAATTCTGATGGGTCGCGGAGCGGTCAATCAGAAAGGTCCGGAAGCTACATTTCTGGCTGCATTGCATGCGATTCGTGGCGCAAAAAAGAAAGTTCCGCTCAATTTCGTTCTCGTCGCGGAAGGTGAAGAGGAAATAGGGTCGCCACACTTCAAGCAGATCGTGAATCAAGCGGATGTGCAGGCCGCTCTCAAGAGATGTACTGGTGTGTTCATGCCGAATGCATCGCAAGGACTTGATGGCGCAGTGACGATCACCTTAGGGGCAAAAGGTGTGATCGAATGCGAGCTGACGTCCAGCGGCGAACGCTGGGGACGCGGTCCGAAGCAAGACGTTCACTCCAGCAATAAAGCACGAGTCGATAGTCCGGCCTGGCATCTCGTGCAGGCCCTTGCAACTCTCGTGAATTCAGACGGAACTCCAGCCATCGACAATTTCGCTGTGAAGGCGCGACCTCTTTCCGCGGTGGAGAAGAAAATGATCGCTGATGCCGCCTCCCGCCTGGATGAGAGTGTTGTGAAGAAGCAGTTGGGCGTCGAGCATTGGATTCGTGATGTGAGCTTCCGCGAATCACTCGAGTTGCTCATGTCACAGCCCACTGTGAATATCGAAGGTCTTGTCGGCGGATATACCGGTTCCGGTGGCAAGACTATCCTGCCGCACAAAGCAGTAGCTAAGCTCGACCTCCGGCTGGTTCCGGACATGACAGCTGGCGAAGCTCTTGAGGCGCTCAAAGCGCATCTCACAAAACGCGGCTTCGGTGACATCGATGTGAATATGACGGGCGGCTACGATCCAACCTCCACGCCTGCCGATTCCAGTTTGATCCGCGCACAACAAACGGTGTACCGCAGCCACGGGATTGATCCGCTTATCATGCCGCGCAATGCCGGCTCTTGGCCCGGCTATGTTTTCACGGGACCGCCTTTGCGCCTGCCTGCGGGGCATTTCGGGCTTGGGCATGGCAACGGCGCCCACGCTCCCGACGAATACTACGTGATTGAGTCATCCAATCCGAAAGTGCAAGGAATTGACGGCGCGACCCGCTCATTCGTTGAGTATCTGTACGAACTTGCGAAGACGGCTTAGACGCATCTGATAAGATCTTCCGCGATGGAAGATTTGAGTCATCTCTTCGAAAACAATCGACGCTGGGTTGGGCAAATCACCGCGAAAGATCCCGGGTTTTTCCAAAAGCTTTCGCGGCAGCAGACGCCGAAATATTTATGGATTGGCTGCGCCGACAGTCGCGTTCCGGCCAACGAAATCGTGGGACTGTTGCCGGGCGAACTTTTTGTTCACCGTAATATTTCGAATGTTGTCTCGCTGGATGATGCGAATTGTCTTTCGGTGATTCAGTATGCTGTCGATGTGTTGCACGTTCGACACATCATCGTCTGCGGTCATTTCGGGTGTGGTGGCGTTGAAGCCGCCTTGGAAGACCGCAGCCTCGGCCTGAGCGATCAATGGCTCAAATATGTGCGCGATGTTCGAGACAAACATCGGGAACAGCTGAGTACGCTCAAGAAGGTTATTCGTTTTAATCGCTTGTGCGAGTTAAACGTCATCGAGCAGGTGCTGAACGTTTCCCGGACGAGCATTGCGCAGAACGCATGGGCCCGCCAGCAGAGACTTAGCATCCATGGATGGATCTACGCTATCGACAATGGTCTCTTACGCGATTTGCGTATCTCCGTCACTCGGCCGGAAGAGGCTTCGCAGCAATATGAGGCTGCCGTCAAGAGCTTCGCGCAAGCGTAGTGCGCGAACATCACTTGAATCTATTCGACAAGGGCTTGCATCACGGCATTTTCGAAATCCCGCTGAATTTCCGGATTTGAGGTCTGCACTAGATAAATGGCGACCAGCTTCTGTTTTGGATCGACCCAGAAATGTGTCCCGAACGCGCCGCTCCAACCGTAGCTGCCGTTAGACAACATACTGTTTCTCGCGACAGCGTCGCTGACCACACGTACGCTGAGACCAAAACCCTCCCCGCGCGGTCGGACCGGCAGCGTATCCGGCACGTATAACGAACCCATCAACTCAACGGTCCGCGGACTAAGCAACCGTTTCCCATTCAGCTGGCCGCCATTCACTAACATTTGTCCGAATAGCGAATAGTCTTCCGCTGTGCTTCTCAATCCTCCGGAGCCGGAGAAATATTTAGTCGGGCCGGGATCCGGCTGTTTTTCCAAACCCTTTGCCGTCTTTTGATAATTCGAAGCAACCCGCGACATGACGGTCTCGGGTGGTGAAAAGAACGTATCCTTCATACCAAGCGGATCGAATATGCGTTGTTTCAGGAATTGATCGAACGTCTGCCCCGAAACAATCTCGACGACGCGACCGAGGGTATCGAATCCTGCACTCGGACTGTAGGTCCAACGCGAACCCGGTTGGAATTCGAGGGGTACCGATCCGAGGCGAGGAATGTAATCCGCCAAAGTTT
>Ga0126369_10003442_pt1 | contig 11418 bp, 6 predicted proteins | sample PanSoiMetaPlot_1_FD_109646 | JGI IMG/M metagenome (GOLD analysis project Ga0126369, IMG submission 109646) | Tropical forest soil microbial communities from Panama - MetaG Plot_1 | ecosystem: Environmental > Terrestrial > Soil > Tropical forest > Bulk soil | place: Panama | collected 2016-02-17 | reverse complement strand
TGAGCCGGGCCGTTACCGCACGGAATGCGTTCTGGAATTCTCTCGCCGAGGACGTCATCGTCTATGAAACGGCACAAGACCGGGCGGGAGAGTCGCTCAAGGGCACGAACCAATACGTAATTCATTTTGATCAGGAACATGTTCCTCCAGTTAACGCTTTCTGGTCGATCACCGTATACGATTCCAGGCGATTACTGCCTGCTAACGCCATCCACCGCCATGTTCTCGGTGATCGCGATCGACTCAGACTCAATCCCGACAATTCGCTTTCGATTTACATTCAGCACGAATGGCCGGGTACCGCGAACGACTCCAATTGGCTTCCCGCACCCAAGGCTGGGTTTGATCTCATTCTCCAGTTGTATTGGCCGAAGAGCGAAGTTCTGAACGGCATCTGGCGGCCGCCTGCTCTAATGCGTATTCGCTGAGGTAAGCTATGGCAAGTCTACGAAACGGTTCGCCTGAGCCGAACGGAAAAGTCGCAAGTTATCCCGTTGAACGTTTTGTTACAGATTTTAGCCGCTTGATCACAGACGTCAATCGGTTGATGACGGACCTTAGCAATGTCAGCGACAGGCAGAACAGCCACAGGAAAACAAAGCGCGAACGTCAGAAACCGGTACTCGATGACACGATTTCAAGTCTGCGGGAACACGCGCGATCTTTCGTCACGTCCGCAATGCGCTTTCACGCACTCTACGAACGAGTCCCGGTGCCATACATGGAGCTCGACGCAAAAGCCCGAATCCTGCGGACAAACACCGAATGTCGCGTGTTGCTCGACGCGGTAGGGAAACCCGTGTTGGGGAAGGCTCTGTTTGACTTCGTCTCAGAGTCGGACGCTCAACGACTTCGAGAACACCTGGCCATTTGCCGACATACGGACAAGCCGTGCGCTCTCCCAACCTCGATCATGCACAAAGGAGAAAGGCTGCCGATCGAATTCCGCATTCGTCGCCACGCGGCCGGCAGCCAGATCGGCTATGTAGCAGTGGTGCTTCAAAGCCCGCATTCCTTGCGCAGCATTGCCATTCGCGGCGAGATCCGAAAAGACCACGCAACATTGTTTCATCAATTCGTGATCGAACTTAGCAATGCGCAAGCATTCATGTCTGTCGTGGAAACCATTGGGAGCTACTGCAGTCGTGCGTTCGCCAGCCCCGCCGGCATGATCTTCGTTGAACGTGATGGCCAACTCCGGCTGGTTTCACAATGGAGATCGAAATACGTCTCGAAGAGATATTTCTCGGAGGAACGAATCAGGAACGGGCCTGTCACGCTTGCGTTCCGAAAAGGCGCCTCCATCTTTTGGTCGCAAACGAAATCAAACAGCGATGTTTCGCGTTATTTGCGTCGCCTTTTTCCCGGGACGCGGGGTCGCAGTCTGGCGTTCCTTCCCATCAGCACGTCGGCAGGACAACCTGCTGGGGTCCTCGCGATGGTCCTCCTCCATGAGGGTGAATTGGCAACCGATATTCGCGGGGACATGGCCCGGTTGGGGCAGATCGTATCCGGTTCAATTATTCGGGCGCGTGCCTACGACGACGCCATGGCTGCGCGTCTTGCGGCTGAAAACGCCAATCAACGGCAGGCAGAGTTTCTTTCCGTGATTTCTCACGAACTCAGGAATCCAATGACGCCCATTCTGAACTGGGCTGTCGCTCTAAGCAGTGGAAGTCTGCCGGCCGACAAGCAAACCTTTGCCACTGAAGCAATCATCCGAAATGTAAGAGCTCTCAATTATCTGATCGATGATCTTTTTGATGTCGCGCGCATATCGTCCGGAAAGCTGCGGCTGGACTTGGCGGAAATACGCATACAGGAGGTCGCGCGCGAAGCGTTGACGGCCACTCAACAGATGGCGGAAAGCAAGAAGCTGCGTATCACCACGGATATTTCGGAAGGTATACCGCGATTCCTTGCAGATCCTCGCCGCGTTCGTCAGGTATTAGTAAATCTGTTGAACAATGCTGTGAAGTTTACTCCGGGAGGCGGATCCATTACGTTGAAGGTGACGAAGCGCCGCGGTGCCGTCGAGTGCACCGTCGCGGACACTGGTAAGGGTATCGACTCTGAATTCCTGCCTTTTGTATTCGATCGATTCCGGCAGGAGAATCGTTCCCCAAAAACGAAAGCTGCGGGTCTGGGCCTCGGGTTGTCCATCGTGCGCGAAATCGTCGAACTCCACGGAGGAAGTATCAAGGCGCACAGCCGAGGTGCAGATCAGGGCGCAACCTTCATAGTCCGCCTGCCCCTGCGAAGACATCGTGTTTGACAGGACAGGGGGGCAGCCCCCACGTCCCCAGCCGATCAAGCAACTTTCGTCCCGCCTGCAACACCTCACGCTGGATCGCTGGCGGCTTCCAGGTGCCATCCAAAATTTCTTTCTTAGGGGAGTACAGCCGCATAAAGAGATTAAAGTTGCCGTTTGGTGCGGGCAGCCAATTCGACTCCTTATCTGCGCCTGGCGATTGTTGCCGGACATACAAAGTTAAAGATCCGTCAGCATCAAACTTCAGTTTGTCCTGGTCGCCAATCGCGTAACGATTAATTGGGTTCTGAACGAAGAACTGTTTGGGGTCGTACAGCGCGATCGACCAGAATGCTTCTACAGGCGGGAGCTGACCGTTTGCGAACCGTATGACATAGCGGTTTGTGCCCATGAGAGGCTGACCGTCGGCATCCTTCGTTGCGCGAGGATAGACTGCGTCTTCGGGTAAATTCGCGCCAAGTTCAATCAGCGCCACAATCGCGCGAAAGAGGTAGTTGGTTCCATAACGTCCCACGTTCGTCATGACATCCCAACCATTAATTTGTTTACCCTGCGGTTTTGCAGCTTCTCTGGTAATTCTGGCCTGACCGGCAACGATTCCTCGACCGAGCGCTTCAGCGCCTTCAAGGTCCGTATTCTGCAAATTAAATGGTTTTCCGGGAGCGACACCGATCGTGGCGAACCGCTTCATTGCAGCGGCATCAGCAGCCGCAGGTAGGTTTTCCTTCATCAGCGCATTCATCTGCGTGAAGAAGGTGACTGCGTCTAGTGCAGACACCTGCTGGACAGGAGGTGTTCTCGTGTCGACACCCTTCTCCACTAACACATCGTCCGGAGGGGTGTAATCTCTTCCCCACGCACTGAGAGGCGTCAATCTGTATTGGTTTTGGACGGCGTGGACCGCGGAGTAATCATCTTTGCCCTTTGTTAAAGTCCGTCCAGCAATCCAAACCATGTTGGTCGGCGACTTAATTTCGTGCAGACGCTGCGGCAGCGTTCCCTTCCAACCGGGTCCTGTAATCGCGAAATCATTTTTTTCGTTGCCCGTCGTGCGGGTTCCCGGACAAGCAAACACGTTTGTCCAGGCATCCAGCATCTGCATAAGGTAGTAACGATTTCCTGTTGAAGGAACGCTGAGAACGATTGGTTCTTTTGCGAGGTCAATCCACGCGGAAGAATATAGCGTATCGATGTTGGGGCTCACGACGTCCGTAAATGTTGGGTCAGGAAACTTCCTCAGATGCAAAAATTGATTCATGGGCGCCTTTCGTTCCGAAGTCTTCGGAACCGCAGTCATCACACGCCGGGTGATCTCCATCAGCACCAGCGGGTAACCGAACACGTACGCTTCGTCTGCAATCGCCATAGCTTCTTCCGCACTTATCTTAGTTGTCGACATAAACCTCCTTTGGTTTTGCGTATGAGGCAGAGTGACTAGGAAATTCTCGCGTTCGGTTTCAGACGGGCGGAAGGCAGATAACTCCTGATTCCATTTGCAAAATCTACGTAAGCTGGCGCAAGCAATCACCACTGAAAAAAACTGTCTCTGTTAGGGAGTAATCCCGATACCACCACCATCAGTACGGCTGTCAAGCTAACCTTAGCAGCTTAACGTTCCGCGTCACTCCGGTCGCAGGACGCGACCGTTTTGACGGATATAGAGGCGCGCCCGATTCGAAACACCTTTTATGCTCCCCGGGCTTTTTTAAAATTTGCGACGGCGTGCGTCAAGTCGCCAGGTCCGACCGGCTTTGCGAGGTGTACATCGTAACCTGCCGCTAATGCCTGATCGCGATCAGCGGCACTTGCATATGCCGTGAGGGCAATGGCCGAAAGCCGCTTGCCGGAGTGTTCACCTTCGACAGCGCGCACTTTACGGATCAAGTCGTAGCCATCTTCCTGTGGCATGCCGATATCCGCAATCATCACATCCGGCTTTTGTCGGCTCACGGAATCCAGTGCCTCGGCGGCCGAAGAAGCGAATTCAATAACCGCGCCACGAGACTGCAGAGTCATCGCCACCAATTCGCGGGCATCAGCGTCATCATCCACGACGAGAACTCGAAGTCCCGAGACAGACGGCTCATCGGCGTGTCCGGGTTGCAGGTGTGCCGCTTCAATATGAGATGGTATGACTGCTGGGATAGGGAGCGTCACTGTAAACGTACTGCCCCGACCTTTACCCTGACTTTCTGCAACGGCAGTTCCACCATGCGCCTGTACCAGTTCGCGGACAATCGCCAGGCCGAGACCGAGTCCGCCATGAGTCCGGTTCTTCGCGCTATCTGCCTGTCGAAACCGGTCGAAAATGTGAGGAAGAAAATCAGGCTCGATACCCTCGCCGTCATCGATGACTTGAATCTGCGCTTGCGATGCGATGCGAGTCAGGCGGACTTGGATATGACCGTCTTGGGGCGTGAACTTGACCGCATTCGTGAGAAGATTCGAGAAGATCTGCTGCAGCCGGCCAGAATCTCCTACAACGATCATCGGTCCGGGCCGAGCCGCCATCTCAAGCGCTACACCCTTGGCGTTTGCTGAAGGCCGAAGTGAATCTACGACGGTCTGTACAAGCGATGGGAGGTCGACTCGTTCGGTGTCGAGTTTCAATTTACCGGCGGCAATTCGCGATAAATCCAGGAGAGACTCGACTAGTTGCGCCTCGGCCCTCGCATTTCTCTCAATGACTTCGAGGGCGTGGCTCGCGCGTTCAAGGGGTATCTGTCCTCTTCTCAGGATCACTGCCCAACCGAGAATCGCACTGAGCGGAGTGCGAAGTTCGTGGGACAGCATCGCCAGAAACTCATCCTTCGCCCGACTGGCCTCTTCAGCATGGCGTCTCGCCTGCCTCTCTGCCTCTGCCGCGCGCTTGCGTACCGTAATGTCGGTGACTGCCGCAATGACAAAAGTCCCGTCGGCAGTCTGAATCGGGCTTAGCCCAATCTCAACGGCGACGTCAGAGCCGTCCTTCCTGACAGCGTAGAGCTCGCGGCCGGCTCCCATTGGACGCTGGCTGGCGCCCGCCAAATAGTTCATCCGGTATTCCAGATGCTGAGTTCGGAACTGCGCCGGTACGAGGTGTTCGATCGACATTCCAACGATCTCGTTCCGTTCGTAACCGAGCAGTTGCTCTGCAAGCGTATTTGCCAAAACAATCCTTCCGCCTGCGTCTACCATGAGCATGGCCGTCGGAGCAGCCTCGACGGCAAGTCGGAATTTTTCCTCCGACTGTTTGCGGTCCGTAACATCGGCGCAGATACCCATCATTTGATCTGCGTTTCCATGCGCATCTGAGAATAGCTGTCCTCGTGCTTCGACCCAACGGAGCGCACCATCTTTGCGCACAATCCTGTACTCGATAGAGTGGTCTCGTCGCTGTTCGATCGCTTCGCGTACAGCGTGAAGCACGCGCTCGCGGTCGTGGGGATGGATTTCGTCTTGGAATTCATCGAATGTACCGGAGAATGTGCCGGGCTGGTAGCCGTGGATGTGCTCGAGGCCCTGCGACCACGTGATGTTTCCACTGAGCAGGTTGTACTGCCAGATTCCCATGTGGCCCGCCTCGAGCGCTAATTGAAGACGCTGTTCCGCCGTTTCCGCCGCCACTCGTGCATTGTGCTCACTCTCCCGTGCGCTCCGTTCACGATCGAGTAACTCGGCGCGCTCCCGCTCAAGTCGCCGTCGCTCCGTGATATCGCGAAATATGAGGACGGCTCCAAAGATCTTTCCGTCCGCGTCTCGAATAGGCGACGCTGCATCGTCGATTGGTGTTTCAGTTCCGTCCTTCGAGATAAGCACACTGGGATTCGCCAAACCGAGAATGTTGTCCTCGTGCATTGCTTGTAGGGCTGGATTTTCCACCGGCTTGCGGGTGTCTTCATTGACGATCTGAAAGACACTCTCTAACGGCATACCGAGAACCTGCTCTCGTTTCCAGCCAATGACGGACGCAGCAACTTCGTTAATGAAGGTCACCTTACCCGCAGCATCCGTCGCAATCACGCCGTCGCCGATACTTGCGAGTGTCGTTTCGAACCGCTGACGCTGTGCACGTTCGGCGAGCTCCGCATCCTTGCGGAGCAATGCCTCGAGGTCGGCGCGCTCCACGGCTCGACGTTGAGAGTGGCTGAGCAATGCCATACCAGATCCGACCAGGATAAAAATCAATAACGCGATTTGGTCAGCCGGGTTGGGAACGGAAAATGAGTATCCTGGTGCAACAAAGTAGTAATCAGCGGCGAGTGCGGACAACACAATGCTCAACGCGCCCGGTCGAAAGCCGCCGTACCACGCGCTAAATAGAACCGCCGGAAAGAATGTTATGAAGGGAACCGTGTTCTGGCCAATCAGCGGGGTCAGCGCGAGGCGAAGCAGTGTCGCCACCACAGTCGCAAGGACGGCGGCACCGTATGGAATTAATTTGGTCGGCGTATTCGCGTTATCCTCCATGAGCATAGCTAAGGCTATCTCTTGCTTTATAGAATTTAAGCCGATTTCAATCTTAGCCGATTTCCTGATCATCCCAATGAAGCTTAGAAAACTGCCGAGTCCGAAGATGAGGGGTAAAGGTCAAGGACGCGTGCTGTTGAGGAGGGACGCGATGAGTTGCACCGCGCTTAAACGAGAAATGCCTGGATCACGGGAATTTCTTCGACTGCCCGCTTCTTATCACTTTAATGTCGGTCGCCAGATCGTAATACTCCCCTTATTGCCGCTAACTGCTATGACCTCGAGGAAGCCATCGTGGTAGAGGTCTGCGAGCGTAACGCTATGAAGCAAGGAGAGGCCGGTGGTTGGTAGCCCGCTCTCCCGAACAAGATGCCAGCCTCCCTTTCCGTCGCCTCTGAACCAGAACAGGCCATCAGACTCGGTCCCAACGGTAACATTTCCGCTAGCGACGATGTCCAGGTTGCCGTCCCGATCCAGATCCCCCAGCGCGACCCCTGACGAAGGAAGTTTGAACACCTTCAACCCGTCTGAAGAAGCTTTCCACCCTCCACTACCGTCGCCAAGGTAGACATCCGGTCCATTGGGCTTCTCGAAGCCGTAAAAGGTTCCGTTGATGACCAGGTCTAAATGACCATCTTTGTTAACGTCACCTAAGGCAAGCGATTTAAACTCACGTGTCGGTGGATCAACTTCCATCGGATCTTCCTTGAACCCCCCTCTGCCGTCGCCCAGATAAATGTAGATTCCCCAGCGTTGGAAGGCCGCGATGATGTCTTGATGACCGTCGCCATTGACATCCCCAACGACTAGAGACCGACCTTGCATGCTGGGCCCAAGTCTCTTTTCGGGAAGGGTTGTATGAAGCTTCCAGTTGCCCCTCCCATCGCCGAGATAAACCTCGATGCCAACTTTTTGAAATCCAAGCAAGACTAGATCGAGTTGGCCGTCTCCATTGAGGTCGGCGAGCTGGGCACCGACATAGCCGTCCTCTCTGTGAAGGAGCTTTTCGGTGAATCCTCCTTTACCATCGCTTAGGAGAGTTTGCACACTGCCGAAGTGGCTCGCCGCCACAATATCGGGGAAGCCATCGCGGTTGATATCACCCGCCGCAAGTGCGGCGTAGCCGATGTCGGACCATTTCGACTCTATTGGGTAGAACGCGCCTTCTCGATTACCCCGCCAGATATGTAGAGAATCGTCTACGAGTCGAGCCGTTGCAACAAGATCGAGATATCCATCTCGATTGAGATCGACAACAAGGGAATTAAAGCGCCACTCTGTCCCCGGCCCCAACGTAAGGAACTTCGAGTAATGGGGTAGGGCCGGCAGGGATTGAAACACGCCGGACCAAACCGCGACCAGGCCCGCAGCCGTCAAAAACCCGCGAACGGTTCTGCCGACGCCGAACATAAGGGCCTCTCGGAAGTTGTTCTCCAGACGTTCTGCCTCGTTTACTCAGGGCAAAAAAGGCACGAGAGGTTCTTCGAGCCCCTCGTGCCAAAGAATATCGCGTTTACGGCACCGGGAACTGAACCTCCGGCCTAAAAGCTGTCGGGACCGGCGTGCTGTCGTTAAACAGCGAGTACATGTACCCCCGCACTATACCGTCATGTGGGATGTTAAACTCGTTGGTCTCGACAATACCCAAAAGCGTGACTTGTCCTGGATTGTCGAGGATGCCGGCAATGGGTATCTTAACGGCACCGGTTGACTCCACCAGTCCCTTCCGCCCCATAAAATTCTCCGTGAGGTTCGTATTGATCTGCGTAATCCTGATCTCTTCCCAGCAGATGAATGTGGTAGTGGTGGACAGCAGGACCTCAAGGGGAGTCCAGAAGCGAAGATTCACGAACGTCGGGTAGTTGAATGCACTGGATCTCACGTCCAGCGTCAGAAGGGTTAAGGAGGTTTCGACTGCGCCCTGGGTTGCGCTGGCGGGGCGATCGTACCTGACCGTGCCAATGATTGTCCCTGTAAGCGCCTTGTAATGGGCATCCAGACCGTCAAACACCAGGGAGTCACCTATGCCGAGACGAATCAGACCCAAGTTCGCTATGTTAGAGTTAGCCTGGATCGGAATCGCATTGTAAGCCGCGGCCGAGTTTGCCCCTTCCCGGATAACGGCATCGCCGACAAGTCCATCAAACTTGATCGGGCGTCCGAGCTGGTCGACCGCCCAGACGATCAGATAGCCCCTGTCGCACGGAGGCGCCGGAACGGTGAAGTTTGAGACGGTCGCCACGTTTTCTGGGTTGAAATACAACGTTCCGTGAATTGTCCTATTCAGGTTAAAGTCGGTCTCCAGGCACGGCGCAAAATAATTGTTCGATGGGCAGACCCAGTGAGCTCGGAGATTAATGGTTGTTCCCGCGTCGTTGCACATGACTCCCTTAGGGCATCGGAGGCTGATCTCGATCTCAGTCCTGGGTACAACGCCTGATTCCGTGTTGACTGTTCCCCTCACAAATTTAGGAAACACCAAAACACTCCCAGGCTCCTGAGGGTCATTTAGTTGTGGAACAACTTTCGCATCGACTTCTGCCATTGCTATGGCCGGTGCGACCACGAAAGCCAAAGCAATAACGATTACCATCAGCAAATTCTTCATCGGTTTTTCCCTCCGTTTGAACAGATGGTCCACTGTCGCCAAATGTTTCGTGCAGCAGTTGCTTCAAAGAAAATTGACTATCGTAGTTTAGTAATGCGACGAGTGCGCGCTTTTACAACCTGCACACTCTTACTTTTTTGAGCGTGCCAGTCGCCGAAGAGCAATCGTCGAGTGAACTCTCTTTGATCGTTGCAATGTGTGTCGAAGGAATGGCCGCAAACAGCAGGAGGGTTAAAGTGTCGCGCTTCTTGGCGGGCTTGCGTCGCCCAAAATAGAGACCTGCGACTAAGAACGCTGGCATGCCTGTGCGGTAGAAGTCGTTACGGTAAAACGTAGCTGAAATAGTTGAGGCGATAAATTGGTGTTCATGTATTTTACGGAGCACCCGGAGATGACCGGTCCAATAAATCCTGGGGGACCTTGAATGTTCTGTAAGGAGCCTGGAACAACACCACCTGGCCCAGCTTCACCCGCTCCAGATAGGAAAGTGATGTTAAGAGTTTGGCCTACCGTTCCATTTATGTCGTACGTACCGGGCCCCAGATTCTTAAACGTGTATAAACCATTCGTAGTGATGGTTTGCCCCTGGAACTGGATCGTTGCACCGCCCGTATTCAGGACTTCAAAGGCAACCGTTGCGGTCCCACCGCCCGGAGGCGGGTCCGGAGATGGGCCTGGAGATGGGCCTGGAGATGGGCCCGGAGGTGGGCCAGGAGGTGCGCCAGGAGGCGTGCCAGGAATCGCAAAATTGGCGGCTACAGGAACCACAGGAACAGCAGAAAATAAACCCTCCTTCAGAGTAAATCCAGTCACTGCTAATGAATTTGAAGGCGCGTTACCAGACGTTTCTACAACTAAGGCGCCCCTGAAAGCGGTGCCGCTGAACTCTGGGAAGAGCGCGCCGATGGAGTCGACTATCTGCATCCGCGATCCGAGAGGATTAAGACGGGGATCATCCCTGCTCGCAAGCTCCGATCCGTTCTCCCCCAACAAACGCAGCCTGACGTTAACGGCACTTGTGTTCGCGTTCGCAATGGCGACACCAGTGAATGAGCTCTCCACAGGCACAAGAATGCTATTCCCAGCATCAAGTCCCAGCATTCCCGAAGATGTGACGAGCACCCCGCTATCGTTGCGCTGATCAAAACTTGCAACTCCCTGCACCGTAGTGCCGGCCGCAATGACACCCCAACCAATCTTCAGTGGGCCTTTGTCGGAGAGCGAATAGCGTGTCGAACCCGCCCCCATCACCAAAATTGGAATGCTGCCTAGTTGCGTCCCCTGTTGCGAGTAGATGATCAGTTGTGACGAAACCAGTGCCGTCCCTGTATTGATGATCGTAAAGTTTGTCGTGTAGCCCCCGCCATAGACAACTTCAGGAAAATAAATGGTGTTCGCGAAAGCCGAGACGGGCGTGAGCGAGAGCAGCAACAGAAAAAAGTGAGTTACTTTCATGGGTGCCTTTCCAATCGTAAGTTGTACAGATGCCCATCTCGATTGAGATCGACAACGAGAGAGTCAGAGCCACTCTGTCCACGGGCCCCGAGCGTGAGGAGATTAGAGTAATAAGAAACCAGCGCACTCTCCGCGCACTCGGACTCACGGAAGCCAGCAACCAGAAGTTCTGCCTAAGTCACGCAGGCCAAAAGAGGGACGCGACGAAGGGTTTCTTCGAGCCCCTCGTGCCACAGAATATCGCGTTTACGGCAACGGGAACGCAACGTCTGGCCTAAAAGCTGTCGGGACCGGCGTGCTGTCGTCGTACAGCGAGTACATGTACCCCCGCACCACATTGTCATGTGGGATGTTAAACTCGATGGTCCCGACAAGGCCCAAAAGCGTGACGGGTCCTGGATTGTCGAGGATTCCGGCAATGGGTATCTTAAAGGCACCGGTTGACTCCACCAATCCCTTCCGTTCCATAAAAGTTTCCGTGAGGTTCGAATTGATATTCACAATCTTGACGTCTTCCCAGCAGATGAATGCCGTGGAGGTGGACAGCAGGTTCTCAAGGGGACTCCAGAAGCGAAGATTCACGAACGTCGGGTAGTTGAATGCACTGGATCTCACGTCCAGCGTCAGAAGGGTT
>Ga0126369_10003440_pt1 | contig 11419 bp, 8 predicted proteins | sample PanSoiMetaPlot_1_FD_109646 | JGI IMG/M metagenome (GOLD analysis project Ga0126369, IMG submission 109646) | Tropical forest soil microbial communities from Panama - MetaG Plot_1 | ecosystem: Environmental > Terrestrial > Soil > Tropical forest > Bulk soil | place: Panama | collected 2016-02-17 | reverse complement strand
CGACGAGGTCGAAGCGTCCGAGGTCCGGGAGCGGATCGTCGAGATCGTGCTCGACGATCTGGATGCCGGCGTCGCCGGCGAACTGCTGCCGCGCGAGCGCCAGCATCTCGGCCGAGAAGTCGACGCCGACGCCGGTGACGCCGGGACGGGCAATGCGTAGGAGCTCGAGGGTGTACCCGTCGCCCGTTCCCAGGTCCAAGACGCGGCGCGGCGCCGGCGGCAGCAGCTCGACGAGCGCGGCGTCGGCCTCGGCCCGGTGCGGCAGGACTTCGCGCTCGCGCAGGTAACGCTGCGCCCACGCCGACTCCGTCCACAGGTTCACGGGCGCGCTCATGGCCCGACTTCGACGTCACGCTCCTCGCCCCGCTCGCGCAGGCGGAGGATCCGGTTGACCGCGTTCAGGTAGGCGCGGGCCGACGCCTCGACCACGTCGGTCGACACGCCGCGTCCCGAGACCTTGAAGCCATCCGCGTCGAGCTGGAGTACGACGTCGCCGAGCGCGTCGCCGCCGCCGGTGACGGCGTGGACCTGGAAGTCGGTGAGCCGGCCCTCGACGCCGGTCGCCTTCGCGATCGCGGCCACGGCGGCGTCGATCATGCCGTTCCCCGATCCCTCGGCCTCGATCTTGCCGTCGCCGTCGGCGACGACGACCTTCGCCGTCGGCGTCGACGACATGCCGCCCGACAGGGTGAGGTCGACGAGGTCGAAGCGGTGCACGAAGCTGGTGCCGAGCTCCTCGGCAACGATCGCCTCGAGGTCGGCTTCGGTGATCTGCACCTTCCGGTCGGCGAGCTCCTTGAACCGGGTGAACGCGGCGTTCAGTGCATCGCCCTGGATCTTGATGCCCATTTTGCCGAGCGAGTCCGCGAACGCATGACGGCCCGAGTGCTTGCCCAGCACGATCTGCGCCGCCTCCTGACCGACGGCGGTGGCGTCCATGATCTCGTAGGTCTCGGGGTCCTCGAGGACGCCGTGCTGATGGATGCCGGCCTCGTGCGCGAACGCGTTCCGGCCGACAACGGCCTTGTTGTACTGGACGGGGTAGCCCGTCAGACGCGACACGATGCGCGACGTCCGCGCCAGCTCCTCGGTGCGCACGTTCACGTCGAGGTGACCGAAGTAGTCGCTGCGCGTCTTGATCGACATCACGATCTCCTCGAGGGCGGCATTGCCCGCCCGCTCCCCGAGGCCGTTGATGGCGCACTCGACCTGCCGGGCGCCGGCACGCACGCCGGCGAGTGAGTTCGCGACCGCCAGCCCGAGATCGTTGTGGCAGTGCGTCGAGACGACGTAGTCGCCCCGCACCCGGGCGAGGACGAACTTGATGAGCTCCGCGAATTCTTCGGGGACGCCGAAGCCGACGGTGTCGGGGATGTTGATCGTGGTCGCGCCGTTGTCGACCGCGATCTGGCACACCTCGCACATGAAGTCGGCGTCGGAGCGGCTGCCGTCCTCGGGCGAGAACTCGACGTCGTCGCAATAGCCCTTCGCCCGGGCGACACCTGCCGCCGCCTCCTCCTTCACCTGGTCCTCGGTCATCCGAAGCTTCTTCTTCATGTGGATCGGCGACGTGGCGATGAAGACGTGCAGGCGGGCGCGTTCGGCGTGACGCACGGCCTCCCAGGCACGGTCGATGTCCTGGAAGCCGGTGCGCGACAGCGCCGCGATCGTGGAGCCGCGCACCCCCTTGGCGATCGCCTCCACGGCGTCGAAGTCGCCCTGGCTCGCGATCGGGAACCCGGCCTCGATGATGTCGGTGCCGAGGCGGGCTAGCTGCTCGGCGATCTCGAGCTTCTCGCCGACGTCCAGCGAGATGCCGGGCGACTGCTCGCCGTCCCGCAGCGTGGTGTCGAAGATCCGTACCTCGTTCATCTCGGTCTCCCGATCAGCATTCGATTCCTGGGTCTTGCCAACGAAAAACCTCCCCGGCCCGAAGGCACGAGGAGGCGTCCGCGAGCACCGAAGGGCGCTCGCAACTAGGTAAGGAGCAGGCTCTGGGCGCGCAGTTCCTTCGTCATGGTCTTCACATGGAAGCAGGCGTGTGGGGAAGAGTCAATTTCTTTCGCGTGCGAGACTGTGCCCGTCGAAGGAGGAGACGGCCGTGAGGCGATTGGTGAGGCGAGTGTTCATGCTGGGCGTGGTGGCCGGCACGGCCTACGCGGTATGGAAGTGGTTCGAGTCGCAGCGCTCCGAGACGGGTGTGAGCTGGGAGTCGCAGCCGGCGCCGTACCCGCCCAAGCCCCGGGCCCACAACCCGTCCCCTCCGCCCGCGGCTGCCCCCGTGACGGCGACCGAGCCCGTGGGAGCGCAGGCGGCGCCGGTCAGCGCCGGCGACGCCTGGGTCGAGCCGGCGGACGGCACCTGCCCGGCGACCCATCCGGTGAAGGCGAAGATGTCGAGCGGGATCTTCCACGTCGAGGGCGGCCTCAACTACGACCGCATCCATCCCGACCGCTGCTACCGCGACCCGGCTGCCGCCGAAGCCGACGGCCTGCGCAAGGCGAACCGCTGAGCTCAAAGGCTTCGACGGGCTGACCGGCGCGGGTGGCCCGCCCGCCGATTCGTCTAGCCCGCGGGCTGGAACTCGCCGCCCAAATCGTTGACAGCCGCGTCGCGGCTGCCGAGCGCGGGCAGCTGCCAGCGGTGCTCGATCGTGGCGAGGATCGAGGTCGTGTCGTACTCCGTGTGGTCGACGCCGGTCTTCTGGAGCAGCGGCGACACCACGAGCGCCGGCACGCGCGCACCCGGTCCCCACTGGTCGCTGACGCCTCGTGCCGTGGGCGGTGGCACGTGGTCCCAGAAGCCTCCGTGCTCGTCGTACGTGACGACGATCGCGGTGTGCTCCCAGGCGGGGCTCGCCTGGATCGCCTTGATGAGGTCGACGAGGTGCTTCTCCCCCGAGGTCACGTCCGTGTACCCCGGGTGCTCGTTCTCTTCGCCGAGCGGCTTGATGAACGACACCGCGGGCAGCGTCCCGGCGGCGGCTTGCTGGAGGAAGTCCTGCTCGTCCTGGAGGTGGGAGCGGCCGGGGGCGCCTTCTGCGTAGTTCTTGAAGTAGTCGAACGGCTGGTGGTGGTACTGGAACAGCTTGTCGCCGCAGTACGGGTACACATCAGCGGGGGTGTGGTTGGGGTCGGTGCAGGTTCCGGTCGTCGTCCCGTTGGTCCAACCGGGGCCGGTCGTGATGCCGGCAGCGTTGTCCCATCCGCCCGAGTACCACGCCCAGCTCACGTTGCCTGCGTCGAGCTCGTCGCCCATGTTCGACGACGTGAGCAGCGGCAGCCGCTGCGCGGGAGCAGAGGTCGGCGAATACGGCTGTGACGCGGGCTGGATCGTGTTGACCGCGTAATCGCCGCACACGACACCGGGCGGCGTCGCCGGGGTTGCAGCGGGCGGCGTGCACGACGCGGTCAGCGCCTTGTCCTTGGCACCCGAGCCGAGGGGTGACGCGTAGAGCGGGTAGCTCGTCGGCATCCCGTTCGCGTCGACCACGGAGTGGAGATCGTTCGCGGTGCCGTCGTTCCGCGCGCCGGCGAACTTCGGTGTCTGCGCCGCGACCAGCCACTGGTGGTTCAGGAACGAGCCGCCGAACGCGGCGTGGAAGAAGTGGTCGTCGACGACTGAAGGCGGCGCGCCGGCCGCAGTCAGGTACTGGTAGACGGGGAGGTTCGCGGTGTCGTAGTAGCCCTGGGTGAGCCCGACTGCGTCACTGCCCGTGGTGAAGCGGTCCATCTTGCCGCCGTCGATCTGGTACTGCTCCTGGTAGTAGCGGTGCACCAGGTCCTCGGTGTTCTGGTTCTGCGGGATGTTGTCGTCGATCCCGAAGACCTGGTTCGGGAACGCGCTGGCGAATCCGCGGGGATCGGTGCACGAGGCCGCCAGCGGCGGCGACGTCAAGTGCGGGTCGTTCTGCCGGAGGCATGCGTACGGCGCCGCGGCCTGATCGACCTGTGACTCGTTCGGCGTCGCGGTCGGCGGCGACGCCAGGCCGTCCACACCCGGCCACTGGCCGTAGAGGTTGTCGAAGCTGTGGTTCTCCTCGTAGATCACGACGAGGTGATCGATGCCGCGCAGATGCGGGTCGATCTGCCCGTTGTGGTTGCCGTTGTCCGCGCCCGCCGGGGCCACGGCGGCGGCGCCCTCTCCCAACGCCATCAGCCCTGCCAGCGCTGCGATTCCCAACCGTCGGCGCACGAGCGCTCCCTTCGTCACGACTCGGGGCGGGAGCGAACGTACGGCGGGCGCGTAAAGACGAAGCGACCAGAACTCGACACGCGGCTGTCGGCCGGGCGAAATGTCCGTTGTGCTCAGCGCTAATCGAGCTCGATCGCCTTGGCGTCGACGACGCCGCGCTCGGATCGCAGTTGGTCGACGACCTGAGACGGGACGGGTGTCGAGGTCGTGAGGGCCATGAGGGCGGCCTCGCCCGACGGGCTCTTGCCGACGCGCATGTCCTCGATGTTCACCTCGGCGGCGCCGAGGATCGACCCGACCCGGCCGATCATGCCCGGGACGTCCTCGTTGCGGACGACGAGCATGTGGCTGGCGGGCGGGACCTCGATGCTGTGGTCCTCGATGCCGACGATGCGGGGGTCGCCCCGCTGGCCGGTGAGCGTGCCGGCGACGTGCACGGGACGGCCTCCGACACGACCGCGAAGCGTCACCAGATTCACGTAGTCACGCGACGACGACGTCTTCGTCTCGCGGAGCTCGAGCCCGCGCATCTGGGCCAGTTGTGGCGCGTTCACGAACGAGATCGGTTCGTCGACGACCGGCGCGAGCACGCCACGCGTGATCGCCAGGGTCAGGACCCTGCAGTCGTAGTCGGCGATCTCGCCCTCGTAGGTGACCTCGAGCGTGTCGGGCACGGCGCCGGCGAGGGCGGTGAACAGCGAGCCGAGCCGCTCGGCGAGCGGCAGGAACGGCCGCACGGTCTCGGACGCCTCGCTGGCGGCCACGTTGACGGCGTAGGGCACGAAGTCGCCCCGCAGCGCCAGCACCACCTGCTCGGCGATGGTCTGCCCCGCCTTGTCCTGCGCCTCGGCCGTCGACGCGCCCAGATGCGGTGTCACGACCACGTTCTCGAGCTCGAACAGCTGCGATTCCGTCGTCGGCTCCTCGGCGAACACGTCGAGGGCGGCACCGGCGATCCGCGACTCCCGCAGGGCCTCGTCGAGCGCGTCCTCGTCGACGATGCCACCCCGGGCCGTGTTCACGATCCGCAACGTCGGCTTCGCCTTGGCGAGCACGTCCCGGCCGATGATGCCGATCGTCTCCGCCGTCTTGGGCAGGTGCACGGTGAGGAAGTCGGCCGTCGCCACGAGGTCCTCGAGCGCCGGCATCAGCTGGACCCCGAGCTGGCGGGCGCGCTCGTCGCTGACGTAGGGGTCGTACGCCGCGAGCCGCATGCCGAAAGCGTGGCCGCGTTGGGCGACGAGGACGCCGACGCGCCCGAGGCCGACCACGCCGAGCGTCTTGCCGTACAGCTCGACGCCCTCCCATCGCGACCGGTTCCAGCTGCCATCCCGGAGGTCGCGGTCGGCCTGCGGGATGTTGCGCGCCTGGGCGAGGAGCAGCGCGATCGTGTGCTCGGCCGCCGACAGCACGTTGGACTGAGGCGCGTTCACGACCATCACACCCCGGCGGGTCGCCGCCGCCACGTCGACGTTGTCGAGGCCTATGCCGGCCCGCCCGACGACGACCAGGTCGGTGGCGGCGGCGAGCACGTCGGCCGTCACCGGGGTCGCGCTGCGCACGATGAGCGCGGACGCACCGCGGACGGCGTCGAGCAGCTCGTCGGGGTCGAGGTCGAGGCGCTCGTCGACCTCGAGACCGGCCCCTCGGAGTGCTTCGATGCCCCGGGGAGCGATCCGCTCGGCGACGAGGATGCGCGTAGCCGACGTCATGCCAAGAGCTTCGCGATCCGCTGGAGCCCCTCTTCGATGTCGGCGTCCGAGACGGCGAACGTCAGGCGCGCGTACCCGGGCGCGCCGAACGCCTCGCCGGGGACGACGGCGACTCTGGCCTCGTCGAGGAACAGGGCGGCCAGCTCGATGGTGTTGTGTGGCGTCCGTCCGGCGATGTCGCGCCCGAGCACGTCCTCGAACGACGGGAAGCAGTAGAAGGCGCCCTGCGGGGCCATGCACGTGACGCCCGGGATCGCCGACAGCAGCTCGTGCATGCGCGCACCCCGGCGCTCGTACGCGGCGCGCATCTCCGTGACGGCCTCGAGGCCCCCGTGCAGCGCCGCGATCGCGGCCCGCTGTGACACGTTGCCGACGTTGGACGTCGAGTGCGACTGGAGGTTGATCGCCGCCTTCATCACGTCGGGAGGACCGACGATCCAGCCGACGCGCCATCCGGTCATCGCGTACGTCTTGGCGACGCCGTTGAGGATCAGCGTCGTGTCGGCGAGCTCCGGGAGCAGGCCGGGCATCGACGTGAAGCGGTGCTTGCCGTACGTGAGGTGCTCGTAGATCTCGTCGGTGACGACCCACACCCCGTTCTCGTGCGCCCACCGGCCGATCGCCTTCACGTCGGCGGGCGGGTAGACGGCGCCACTCGGGTTCCCGGGCGAGACGAAGAACAACGCCTTGGCGCGCGGCGTCCTCGCCGCCTCGAGCTGGTCGACGGTCACCCGGAAGTCCGCCGCCTCGGCGGTCGGGACGACGACGGGCTCGCCGCCCGCGAGGGCGATCGACTCCGGGTACGTCGTCCAGTACGGCGCCGGCAGGAGGACCTCGTCGCCCGGGTCGACCAGCGCCTGCATGGCCTCGTACACCGCGTGCTTGGCCCCGTTCGTGACGAGCACCTGCGAGGCCTCGCAGTCCACGCCCGACTCGCGGCGGGTCTTCTCGGCGATGGCGAGCCGCAACTCGGGCAGGCCCGCCGTCGGCGAATAGCGGTGATTGCGGGGGTCCTGCGCCGCTTCGGCGGCGGCGGCGACGATGTGCTCGGGCGTCGGGGAGTCCGGCTCCCCGGCTCCGAACCCGATCACGTCCTCGCCGGCGGCGCGCAGCTCCTTCGCCCTGGCGTCCACGGCGAGCGTCGCCGACTCGGCGATCGCGCCGGCCCGGCGGGAGATTCGCGTCATGCCGCCATGGTGACACGCGCCCCCGGCGGCAGCGTGCGTTTTGCCCGAGCCGGCGGGAAGGTCAGGCGACCGCCGTGTCCGTCGCCGCGAAGGCGCCCAGGTCGGCGAGGCGGGCGTCGTTCGAGAACACCTCGACGATGGGCTCGTCGAGGCCGAGACGGCGCTGCACGACCCGCACCGAGTTCTCCTGGTTCCAGAGCATCAGCGTGACGGCGATGCCCTCTTCACCGGCGCGCGCGGTGCGCCCGGAACGGTGGAGGTACGCCTTCTCGTCCTCGGCCGGGTCGTAGTGCACGACGACATCGACGTTGTCGACGTGGATCCCTCGTGCGGCGACGTCGGTGGCCACGAGTGCGGGGAGCTTGCCCTTCGAGAAGTCGGCCAGTGCCCGCTCGCGTGCGCCCTGCCGGAGGTCGCCGTGGATCGCACCGGCGCGCACGCCCTCGCGGCGCAGCTGGCTGACGAGTCGATCGGCACCCCGCTTCGTGCGGACGAAGATCAGCGTCCGGTCGGCGCCGCGGGCGATGGCAGCCGCCACCTTGACCTTGTCCATCTGGTGCACGTGGAGGAAGCGGTGCTGCATCTCGTCGACCGTCGGCTCGCGGGACTCGACCTCGTGACGGACGGGATCGTGCATGTACCGGTTGACGAGCTGACGCACCCCGCCGTCGAGCGTGGCCGAGAACAACATCGTCTGGTGCTCGGACTCGATGCGGTGCAGCAGCTTCTGCACCTGAGGCATGAAGCCGAGGTCGGCCATGCGGTCGGCCTCGTCGACGACGAGCACCTCGACCGCGCGCAGCGACAGCTCGCGCCGTTCGAGGAGGTCGATGAGCCGGCCCGGCGTGCCGATGACGGCGTCGACGCCCTTGCGGAGGGCAGCGATCTGGCGCTCCATCGACGCGCCGCCGTAGACCGCCGCCACGCGGAGCCCGCGGAGCTTGCCCAGTGGCGCGAGGACGTTCTTGACCTGGTTGGCGAGCTCGCGGGTCGGGGTCAAGACGAGCGCGCGCGGCGCCCTCGGCTCCGACCGGCCGATCCGCTCGAGGAGCGGGAGGCCGAAGGCCAGCGTCTTGCCCGACCCGGTCTTCGCCTTGCCGCAGAGGTCGTGGCCGGCGAGCGCGTCGGGGATCGTGAGGGCTTGGATGGGAAACGGTTCGGTGATGCCGTCGCGCGCGAGCGCGTCGACGAGATCGCCGGCGACGCCGAGCGTCTCGAACGTGGATGACAAGTGGAAGCTCGCTTTCGTGTTCCGGTTCTCGTGTGGTCCGCCGCACCCTGCGGCGGTGGGTCCCCTCGGACCCGTGCGCGAACCGCGAACGGAAGCGATGAGGCGACCCGCGAGCGCGTGGCGGTGCTCGCGACTCACATCATAGCAGGTCAGAGGCCTAAAACGGTGACGCGGGCTGGTGCGCCACCGTCACGCCGTGAACCCTCGACACCGCGTCGACCTGTTGTTGGTCGCCGCCGGATCGGCGGTGGTGGCGCTCCCCAAGTACGCATCGTGGGCGACACGACAGGCCGTGCACGGCGGCGAGCGGCGGGTACGGTCGAAGCGATGGACGACGTGCCCGGCGAAGGCGAGGACGAGACCATCCTGGACGTGCTCGGCGAGCTCGAGTCGCTCGGGTTCACGGGGCAGTTCATGCCGCGAGAGGGCGGCCAGGTCGAGTGCCTGACTTGCCACCGGCTCTCGCCTGCCGACGAGACCGTGTTCCGGCATCTCCGCCGGCTCGAGGGCGCGTCCGACCCCGCCGACATGCTGGCCGTGGTCGGGCTGGCCTGCCCGCACTGCAGCGCGCAGGGCACTGCCGTGCTCGGGTACGGGCCCGAGGCGACCGCTCTCGACACGGAGGTGCTCGAGCAGCTCGAGGACGCACGCCGGCGGCGAGACGAGCGGGAGGCTGGATGACGTCGGTCGACGCGCCGGACGCGGTGGTCATCGGCAGCGGGCCCAACGGGCTGGTCGGCGCCAACCTCCTCGCCGACCAGGGTTGGCACGTGCTCGTGCTCGAGGCGCAGCCCGACCCCGGTGGCGCGGTGCGTAGCGGCGAGATCACCGAGCCGGGGTTCGTGCACGACCGGTTCAGCGCGTTCTATCCGCTGGCAGCGGCGTCCGCGGTCATCCGCAGCCTCGCGCTCGAGGAGTTCGGGCTGCGATGGCGCCACGCGCCCGTCGCGCTGGCGAACCCGACGCCGGACGGCGGCTGCGCGGTGCTGTCGACCGACCTCGACGAGACGGCGGCCTCGCTCGACAACTACGCACCGGGCGACGGCGGCGCCTGGCGCGAGCTCTACGCCCGCTGGCAGCGGGTGGGCCGCCACCTCGTCGAGGCGTTGCTCGCGCCGTTCCCACCCGTGCTCGCGGGCACGCGGCTGGCCGCGGCACTGGGCCCGGCCGAGTGGGCGCGCTTCGCCCGTTTCCTGTTGCTGCCCGTCCGCACGATGGCCGCCGAGACGTTCGCGGGCGCGGGCGGCGCGTTGCTGCTCGGCGGCAACACGTTGCACACCGACCTCGGCCCCGAGCAGACCCTCGGCGGGCTGTTCGGCTGGATGCTCGCGTCGCTCGGCCAGGAGCACGGCTTCCCCGTTCCCGAGGGCGGCGCCGGCCGGCTGACCGATGCGCTCGTGCGACGGCTCGAGGCGCGCGGCGGCCGCGTCGTGTGCTCGACCGCGGTCACGTCGATCGAGGTGCGCGGGCGGCGGGCGGTGGCGGTGCGCACGGAGCACGGCGACGAGATCGACGCGCCCCGCGGCGTGCTCGCCGACGTCGGCGCGCCGGCGCTCTACGGATCACTCGTCCGCCAGGAGCACCTCCCGGCGCGGGTGCTCGACGGCATGCGGAGGTTCGCCTACGACCACGCGACTGTGAAGATCGACTGGGCCCTCGAGGGGCCCGTCCCCTGGAGCGCCGAGCCCGCCCGCCGCGCCGGCACGGTGCACCTCGGCGATTCGCTCGACCACCTGAGCGAGGTGGCGACCGAGCTCGCGACGGGGCGCATCCCGGCCCGGCCGTTCGTCCTGATCGGGCAGATGACGACGAGCGACCCGACGCGATCGCCGTCGGGGACCGAGAGCCTCTGGGGCTACACGCACGTTCCGCACCGACCGGTCGGTGACGCGGGCGGCGACCTCTCGGGGAAGTGGGACGACCACGAGACCGAGGTGTTCGTCGCGCGAGTCGAGCGCGACCTCGAGGCGCGCGCGCCGGGGTTCACCGAGCGCATCGTCGGCCGCAGCGTGCTGACGCCGCCGATGCTCGAGGCCGCCGACGCCAATCTGGTCGGCGGAGCGGTCAACGGGGGAACGGCCCAACTCCACCAGCAGCTCGTCTTCCGTCCCACGATCGGACTAGGCCGCGCCGAGACGCCGATCCGCGGGCTGTTCCTCGCGTCGGCTTCCGCACATCCGGGTGGTGGAGTGCACGGCGCCTGCGGCGCCAACGCCGCCCGCGCCGCACTGGCAGCATATGCGCGACGACGCTTCGTCGCCGCGCTCTCGCGCTAGCTACCAGGGCATCGAGACGCCGCCGTTGGGGCGGATGATCTGGCCGGTGACGAACGCCGCCGCGTCCGACACGAGGTAGAGGATCGACCACGCGATGTCCTCGGGCGTGCCGATCCGACCCAGTGGCGACATCGCACCGAAGTTCCGCTTGTACTGCTGGAGGCGCTCCTCGTTGACCGTGCCGTCGGCGTCGACGAAGTGCTGGCGCGAGAAGTTGGTCAGGATCACGCCCGGCGCCAGCGCGTTCACACGGATGCCGGCCGCACCCGCTTCCATCGCGACCGTCTTGGTGAGCATGGCGACGGCCGCCTTCGTCATCCCGTAACACGCCAGCGTGGGTGCGGGCGTGTCGATGGCGCCGGACGAGATGTTGATGATGTTCCCGGACTTCTGCGGTGTCATGACCCGCAGGGCGGCCTGGCATCCGTAGAACACGCTCTTCAGGTTGATCGCGAGGATCCGCTCGAGTTCCTCGTCGGTCACGTCGGCGACCATCTGGTTGTGGGGGACGCCGGCGATGTTCCCCATGATGTCGACGCGCCCGTACTCGCCGGCCGCCCGGTCGACGAGGGCGTCGACGTCGGTGCGCTTCGTGACGTCCGTCCGCAGCGGCAGCGCCTTCCCGCCGCGGGATGCGATGGCGTCCGCGGTCGCCTGCGCGCCCTTCTCGTCGATGTCGCCGAGCACGATCGTCGCGCCCGCGCCCGCGAGCACCTGGGCCGTTGCCCGCCCGATGCCGCTGGCCGCGCCGGTGAGGACGGCAACGCGGTCCGACAGGTCGAAGGCGTCGCCGACGCCGGTGGTCGCCTCGACATCGGG
>Ga0126369_10003439_pt1 | contig 11423 bp, 12 predicted proteins | sample PanSoiMetaPlot_1_FD_109646 | JGI IMG/M metagenome (GOLD analysis project Ga0126369, IMG submission 109646) | Tropical forest soil microbial communities from Panama - MetaG Plot_1 | ecosystem: Environmental > Terrestrial > Soil > Tropical forest > Bulk soil | place: Panama | collected 2016-02-17 | reverse complement strand
GCCGCCGGACGGCCGCGATCGGGCCGATTGGGCATCTAAGATCCATCTGGCAAGCTCACCCGTGTACTATCAGAATTACGTGCTGGGTGAGCTGGTGGCGTCGCAAATATTGACATTCATCCAGCAGCAGGTCGTGAAATCAGAGTGCTACGTCGGAAGTCCTGCGGTCGGCGAATATCTGAAGGAAAAAGTCTTCAAACCGGGCGCGCGGTACGATTGGGCTACGATGCTGAAAAACGCAACGAAAGAACCTCTCAACCCTGAACACTTCACACGGCAGTTCGTGTAGACGTCGGCCTTAGCCCACACGCGCACCGGCTGAAGCCGGCGCCTACAGTCACCGGGAAACGACTAGCGTTTCAAGCTTCGCGCGTAAGATAAGTAGTTTTTGGCAAGCTGTTCGTTGTTATCGATGTACTGTTTCCACTGGTCGTCGGTGTAGCCTTGCTGAGGCGGACCACTTTTGAGTTTTGTGATCTCATCCACAGCTTTCTGGCCGTACTGAATAGCGCGATCGAGACTGGCCGGCTTGCCCTCGAGAGAATATGCATAGGTGGCGCGTAGCAATGCCGGGATATTTACCGGATCCAGCTTCAATATCTTCTCGCTATACTCAATGACCTTAGCGGAATTGTTCTTACCCTGATACAGTTCGATCAGCTGCGAGTAAGCCTCTCTTACCGCCTTCGATTGCGCGTATTGTTTTTCAAAATCCAGAAGCAGCGCTATTTTCGCGTCGGGGTTGTTCTCAGCGTCAATTTTTTGAAACGCCTTATCTTCGGGACTTCCGGCCGTCACCTGTGCATTGGCCAACGGAACCAGCCCCCCGACAAAGACAACACACAACGTCAAAATGACTCTTGTCTTCATTTGGTACTCCTAAAGCGACACTCCTCACGTTCGGAATGCGTGCCACTTTATCAAAATTGCTACCCTGGGAGGCAAGTATTTTGGTGTTTGTATTAGATGAACTTATGGAAAGATCCCTAGCTGCTCGTACGTCAGGGCTACCTTCTTAATGGCAATGATGAAAGCAGCCGTGCGCATGCTCTCTTTCGGGACCCGGGTATGGTGCACATCCCGAATTTCACGGTAGGCGCTGACCATCGTTTCCTCCAGACCCGAGTTCACTAGATCGATCTCTTCAGGACCGCGGACCAAAAACTTCTTGTCTTCTTCCGGAACAGGCTTACCAATCATCTTCTCTATCGTGTTGACAAGCTTTTGGTTTTTGATCTCTTCCAAGTGCTTCTGCAAGCGGCCGAATCTCATGTGCGATAGATTCTTGCCCCATTCGAAGTAGGACACGGTTACGCCACCGGCATTTAGAAAGATGTCGGGAATGATCAGGGTACCTCGTCCATGCAGCCGCTCTTCGGCACCGGGTGTGGTCGGTCCATTAGCGGCCTCCGCTAGAACCTTGCAGTTGATTCGATCGCAGTTTTCGAGTGTGACCTGATTCTCGAGTGCAGCAGGAATAAGGATGTCACATGGAATGTCCCAGACGGAATCCGGTCCGGGCAGTGTCTCTGCGTCAGGAAAGTTTTTAATTGACCCAGTTTCTTTCCGGAAATCATTTAGTTCCTCGATCGGAAGACCGTGTGGGTTGTAGACGGCCGCATCCCACTCGGCAATACCGATAACTTTGCAGCCATCTTCTTCCGCGAGAAATTTCGCAGCGTAATAGCCCACATTCCCGAAGCCCTGAAGGACAACAGTCTTTCCCTCCAACCCCGGCGTCAGTCCCAATTTCTTCAGGTCATCTGGATACCTAAAAGCTTCACGTATGCCGAACTGGACTCCTCGACCCGTCGCTTCGCGTCGACCATGGATCCCACCCTGCGCAACCGGCTTACCTGTGACGCAGGCGAGATTGTCGATTCCGCCGGGATTAAACGTATCGTAGGTGTCCGCCATCCACGCCATTTCGCGCTCGCCCGTGCCGACGTCCGGTCCAGGAACATTTTCGCCCGGACCGATGTAACCTTTGCGGATCAGTTCAGCCGTAAATCTCCGCGTGATTTTCTCGATTTGCTCTTCGGTGTATTTCTTTGGATTGAAACGAACGCCGCCTTTTGATCCGCCGAAAGGCACATCAACGATGGCGCATTTGTACGTCATCAGCGCGGCGAGCGCCATGATCTCGTCTTGATTGACGAGTTCACTGAATCGCGTTCCGCCTTTGACCGGCTTCTTGTGCTGGCTGTGCTCGGCGCGCCAACCTTCGAAGATCTCGTACTCATCGCCGCCGAATCGCACGGGAAATTGGAAATAGTAGACGTTGTTACACGCCTTGATCTGAGCTAAAAGAGCCGGGTGGATCTTGAGGTATTGCGCTGCGCGATCGAATTGTTTTGATACGATTCGGTTGAAATTGAGATCTTCCTTTGCAGCAAGCGTTGTCGGCATTCAATCTCCCATGACGTGGGGGCTGCCCCCACGTTTCCATTTCGTTTCGAGATAGTCATCCAATATTGTGATGAAGTCGGTAACGATGGTGGAGCCTTTCAGAGTTGTCATCAGGCGTCCATCCACATAAACAGGCGCCTTCGGTTCCTCGCCGGTTCCAGGCAGCGATATTCCGATATTGGCATGCTTCGATTCACCAGGCCCATTCACGACACAACCCATAACTGCGATCTTTAGATTTTCAACACCAGGATACGTTTCCTTCCACACCGGCATACGAGAGCTGAGATAGCCTTGAATGTCGTCGGCCATCTCTTGAAAGAGCGTGCTTGTGGTCCTACCACAACCTGGGCATGCAGTCACCCGCGGCGAAAAGCTGCGGATGCCCAAGCTCTGGAGAATATCCTGGCACGTGCGGACTTCTTCTGTGCGATCGCCGCCGGGCGCGGGCGTCAGACTGACACGAATCGTGTCTCCAATGCCTTCCTGCAGAAGTACTGCCAGCGCGGCAGTGCTCGCCACAATGCCCCCACGACCCATGCCAGCCTCGGTGAGTCCAAGATGAAGCGCACAATCGGAACGGTGCGCCAGTTCGCGGTATACGTCGATCAGGTCCTGAACGCCGGATACTTTCGCGCTGAGAATAATGCGGTCGTGCGGCATGCCATAGGTCTTCGCCATCTGGGCGGAGTCAATCGCGCTGCGAACCATCGCTTCCATAATCACGGCGCGCGAATCCTTCGGCTCGGCGCTGCGAGCGTTTTCGTCCATCAACCGCGTGACCAGGGATTGGTCCAGCGACCCCCAATTCACTCCAATCCGAACCGGCTTGGCATTTTCGTTAGCGATTTCTATGATCGCCCGAAAATTGTCGTCGTGTTGCCGGCCCATTCCGACGTTGCCAGGGTTGATGCGGTACTTATTGAGTGCTCGAGCGCAATCCGGGTATTCGCGAAGCAAGATGTGACCGTTGTAGTGAAAGTCGCCGATGATCGGCACCGTGATGTGCCGGTCGCGAAGGCGAGCGACGATTTCATAAACCGCTCGAGCTGCTTCGCGAGTGTTGACGGTAATTCGAACCAACTCCGAACCGGCTAGTGCCAGGGCTTCGGCTTGCTTCACCGTGGCGGTGATGTCGGCCGTGTCGGTATTCGTCATGGACTGCACGGCGATCGAATGGTTGCCGCCGATCCAAACACCGCCTACATCCACAGGGACCGACGGTCGTCGAGTAATCTCTGCCATGAGCAACTATTATAAGTATAATGGCGTGCCTTTATGAGCGAGCAACTGCACCTTCAGCGCGGGAATCTCGGCTGGATCGAGGTGATCTGCGGCAGCATGTTTAGCGGAAAGAGTGAGGAGTTGATCCGGCGCCTGCGGCGAGCCCAAATCGCACGCCAGCGGGTTCAGATCTTTAAACCGAAGCTGGACAGCCGTTTTACCGAAGATCACATCGTTAGCCATAGCGAAATGAAGATCAGATCACAGCTTGTTTCGGGGGCACGCGAAATCCTCGATCTGCTTGACGGCCGGACGCAGGTGATCGGAATTGATGAAGGCCAGTTCTTCGACATGGATCTGGCATACGTGTGCAACAACCTCGCCGATTCCGGCAAACGTGTGATCGTTGCGGGACTCGACCAGGACTTTCGCGGAAAACCCTTCGATCCAATGCCGGAATTGTTAAGCATCGCTGAGTACATTACGAAGACTCTTGCGATCTGCGTCCGCTGTGGAGCGCCTGCAAATCGAACTCAACGGCTGGTCGAAAATCCCGATCGGCTGCTTGTCGGTGCGACCGATGCTTATGAGGCTCGCTGCCGGCTCTGTTTTGATCCGCCCGCGAACTGAACATGTTCGGGATTCCAATTCACAAGCTGATCATCCATTTCCCTATTGCCTTGACGATTATGGCTGTCGTCTACGATTCGTGGGCGCTGTATGCGAAGAAACCTGCGCTGCACCGAACGGCCTACGGACTGACTCTGTGGGCGGCTGTGGGCGCGCTTGCCGCGGTGGGAACAGGGCTGCAGTTGGCTGAGATGATTCGTTTGGACAAGGGCGCTGTAACCGGCCACGCCGGCTTTGCAATCGGGTCAACCATTGCTCTCGCGGCTCTGGCAGGATTGCGGTACTCCGCCCAGGCCCAGGAACGGAGGGAATATCAGACGTGGTGGCTGGTTCTCGAAGTCGCGGCTGTAGCTCTCATAGTTGCCACTGCGGTAACGGGCCACCGACTATAAAGAGAATCAGCTACAAAAAGGCACAAAAAGCACAAGAGAAGCCTCTTGGGGCTTTTTGTGGCCTACTTTCTTTTATTCAGGCCGGAACTGCGGTCTCTCGGCAGCAAGCGCTTTGTCTTTAGGTGCGCTCAGGTATCCCCGGACACGATCCTTGTCCACGTAGTTCACAACCACTTCGTATCGCAGCTTGTCTCGGCCGACGAGGAATTGAACAGGCTCGTTGGCGGTCCGCTCCTTTTTTTCCAATCTGCTATCGTCCACCTGAATGAGCAGATCATACTTTGCCCTTTTCGGATCAGTACCCTTCAACTGCAACTGGATGTCTGCTACCCGGGTCATTTCACCCTTCTTCGGTTTCTTGAGGTCGAACTCGTAATAGTCGCGCTCGCCTTTTTTACGGAGGTCGGACAACTCGCTGGCATTCCGCGCGATCTGGGCGCTGAGGCTCGTTTTCACATCGGTGAGGTCGCGGCGGCTATCGGCGAGGTCTTTGCGCGTGGCATCGAGGTTGGCAGACACAGTCTTGACTTCTCCAGAGACGTTCGCAGTCGCCTGCTGAACTTCAGCCACTTTGTTCGACGCTTCCTGACGAAACGCAGCGACGTCAGTGGAGTTGGCCTTGGCCGCAAGCTCAATCGCAAGCTGTTCTTTCGCCTGGTCCGCCTCGGCTTTCAACTTTTCCGCGAACTTTCGCGAAGCAGTCAGGTCTTGCGCTGTGACACCAATCCGCTTCGTGACCACGTCGATGTCGGCTCCCATATCGGTCGCGTGCTTCTGCATCGCTTTCATTTCCCCGACTTGATCCTCCAATTGGCTTTGGAGGACATTGATTTGGCTTTGAAGAGTCGAGCGAGTCGAATAAGAGTGGTACCCGAGACCGAGGAACAGGACGGCGACTACTACAATTCCGCCCTTTAACAACGCTGTGTTCACGGTTGGCGGTGGCGTCGTGACATTGCTGCCGCTTTCTTTGGGTTTAAGACTAAACATTGCTCATCCTTTCAATTACGATCCAGCAAACATATCGATTATCTACGATTTCCGCGAATTAGACGAGGGCGTTGTGGCGTTGGTGAGCGGTCTGGATTGATGCTAACATCCGGCTTTGTGCCTTCCGTCGTGCATTCTGTTTATCGTCTCGTAAGCCGGATTCCTCGAGGGCGTGTCTTATCGTATGGAGATATCGGTCGCATCGTTGGCACCGGACCGCGGCAGGTCGCGGCAGCCATGCGCGATTGTCCCTCGGGCCTGCCATGGCATCGTGTTGTTGGTGCCGGGGGCAAAATCCGGACACCCGGCGAGTACGCGTGGATCCAACAAGAGCGGCTCTTAGCTGAAGGGATTCGCTTTCGCGGTCTGAGCTTTTCTTATGAAATCTACCGCTGGAAAAATCCGAGATAAACGGCTCGAACGCGACTCAATGGGAGAAGTACGCGTTCCCGCCGACGCTCTATATGGTGCTCAGACACAACGGGCCGTCGAAAATTTCCCGATCAGCGATCGCCGTTTTCCTCGTGAGTTTATTCGCGCGATGGGCCTCATAAAACTTTCTGCAGCCCGCACCAACATGGACCTGGGGCTGCTTGAGAAAAGAATTGGCAATGCGATCGCGCAGGCAGCTGAAGAGGTCGCGGATGGAAAGCTGGACGATCACTTCGTTCTCGACGTTTTCCAGACGGGCTCAGGCACTTCTACAAACATGAACGTTAACGAGGTGATCTCCAATCGGGCAATTCAGATCTTAGGAGGAGTGCTCGGCTCGAAGAATCCGGTACACCCTAACGACCATGTGAATATGGGCCAGTCGAGTAACGATGTGATTCCTACGGCTATGCACATTGCCACGATGGAATCGATCGAGCACAACTTGGTTCCCGCGCTGCGAAAATTGCAACGTGCACTCGCGGGAAAGGCGAAGGAATTTGATCATATCGTCAAGATCGGACGAACTCATTTACAGGATGCAACTCCGATCCGCCTGGGTCAGGAATTCGGCGGATACGCTAGGCAAGCGCAGCTCAGCATACGCCGACTCGAGAAACTGCAGGACACGCTCGGCGAATTGGCCTTGGGTGGAACGGCCGTCGGTACCGGTATCAATACACATCCGAAGTTTCCGGCACGGACGATTCAGAATTTAGCAAGGGAGACTGGACTGAAACTTCGCGAAGCTGAGAACCACTTCGAAGCGCAGAGCGCGAAGGATGCAATTGTCGAAACAAGTGGCGTCCTGAAAACGATCGCCGTAAGCCTGACGAAAATTGCCAACGATATTCGCTGGCTTGCCTCCGGACCGCGTTGCGGTATAGGCGAGATCAGCCTCCCCGAAACGCAGGCAGGCTCCTCGATTATGCCGGGGAAGGTAAATCCGGTAATTGCAGAATCGGTCCTGATGGCCGCAGCTCAGGTTATCGGTAACGATCTGACTGTAACGCTTGCGGGCCAATCCGGTGTCTTCGAATTGAATATCATGATGCCTGTCATGGCCGAGAACATCTTGGAATCGATCCGGCTTCTCGCCGCTTCCGCCGTGAACCTGACGGATCGGTGTATCGACGGAATTCAAGCGAACGTCGAGCGATGCAACGAAATGGTCGAGAAAAGCCTGGCTATGTGCACTGTTCTTGCGCCGGAAATCGGTTACGATGCAGCGACAGCAATCGCTAAGGAATCGTACAAGACAGGAAAGACGGTTCGCGAAATAGCTGTTGCTAAAAAGGTCATGCCGCCAAAACGGCTGAAGGAAGTCCTGGATCCGATGAGAATGACAAAACCGGGAATTGCCGCTAAAGGGGAATAGGGTGGACGAACGAGATTTTTTTAACGAGAAAACCGAGACGAGGCCGCATACCATCAACTGCCCATCCTGCAAGCAAGCAGCGGAATACCAGATTCGCTGGATTCGGCGGACGAAAAAACCGTCTTTGCCGCCGCGTGCCAATGAAGAAGATCGCGCGCGATTCAAGGCTGCTCGGGATTACATGGTGCGCGTGGATGATGTTTTGCGATGCAGTAATCCTCGCTGTGGAAAACGAATCGAAATTACAAGTCTCCAAACCGTGGTTTTGTTGTGATGTGGCTACTCGTAGTTTTTCGTAATGATTGTGCCGGGTTCAGCCGGGTAATGCATCAGCCCGAGTGCATAGCGCAGAATCTTCATCTGCAGATTAGGATCATTCGGCTTGCCAAGCGATGATCCAGGGCCGAACGGTTTCGGATAGAACGCGCGTGGCGGGCCTGCCGGTTCGGATTCATTTGGAGAAACCGTAATCAGAATGGTTGATATGCCCTGCGTTTCGATGGCCCGTTGTATCGTGACGACCGTCCGATGACAAAGCGGTCAGCCACCCGTTAATACAACAATACCAGGCCGCATCTTCATCACAGCTTCGGCGATTTCCCAACTCACAATTTCTTTGAGCTTGCGCAGTTCCGTCGTCAGACCCATTGAGATGTGATTTTCCGCGATGCTCGCAACCGTTCCGTCCTGAACAAGCTCGCGCAGCCGATCGAGCGGGAACATGATATTGGGATCCAGGCCTGCCTTCGAGGTATCAAAATGCCCGGGCACGAAGCGGATCGTCTTGGTATCCGTGTCTGTCGGAATCAACCGAAAGCTGAGGTCGTTTTCGCTGAAAGGCTGCATGCCCTCGACGTACGCTCCCGACGTACTGACGAGGGCGATGCGGCAATCTTTCAGTTCACGCTTCAGCGGAGTGTATGGAATACAGATGCGTGAGAGTTCAAGCATCTAGCCCTCGATTTTCTTGAGCTCCTCAAATAACACTGTATTCTTCGGTTGGTCGCCGATTGGATGGATATCGATATATCGTATGATCTTCTTCTTATCGACAATGAAAATCGCGCGCTCCGTAAAACCTTCTGTCCGAAGCACGCCATATTTCAAGGCAGTCAAACCATGTGGCCAGAAATCACTGAGCAATGGGTAAGAAATACTCCCCAGCGACTTTGCCCACGCTTTAATAGAGGGAATCGTATCGGTGCTTAAGCCCAGAACCTGGGCGTTATACCGGGCGAATTCGGAAAGATCTTCCTCATACGCCGGCATTTGAACAGTTCAAACGGGAGTAAAAGCCAGTGGGTAGAACGCCATCACGACGTTCTTCTTGCCTCGGAAATCCGAGAGTTTCACCTCCGTATCGAGATGCGACTTCAACGTGAAATCCGGAGCTTCCTCACCGACCTTGGGGTTGCTTACATCTTTTGCCATTGAGAATCTCCTCGGTCGATTTTCAACTTCCAACGAAATGCCGCAACTAAAATTATCATAATATCTTTCGCGAACTCATGAAGATTGCACTTCTTGGCGCCAATGGACAACTCGGCCAGGACCTTCTGCGCGCGCTGCGCCCGCACGACGTCCATGCACTCACCCGCTCCGACTTCGACGTCACAGACCACGCACGCGTACGCGACAAACTGCTGGCGATCCGTCCGGACGTCGTGTTGAACACAACGGCTTACCATCGTGTAGATGACTGTGAAACGCACGCCGATGTTGCATATGCCGTAAACGCACTCGCCGTGCTCAACCTCGTCCGGGTTGCAAACGATCTTGACGCTGTTTTGGTGCATATCAGTACCGACTATGTCTTCGACGGAAGAGCGCGGCAGCCATACACGGAGTACGGCGAGCCATTTCCGCTGAGCGTTTATGGAAATTCGAAGCTCGCGGGCGAGATCCTGGTCCGAACAATGGCGAAAAAGTACTTTTTGATTCGAACTTGTGGCCTATATGGCGTCGCAGGCAGCCAGGGAAAGGGTGGAAACTTTGTACAGACAATGTTGATGAAGGCAAAGCGCGGTGAAACGATCCGCGTCGTCAACGATCAGGTGGTCACACCTACCTATACAGCCGACCTGGCGCACCAGATTGCTCAAATTCTACCGACGCGCCAGTTCGGCCTTTTTCATATGACGAACGAAGGCTCGTGTACGTGGTATGAATTCGCGAGCGCGATTTTCGAATTGTCGGAAATTCAAGCGGATCTGTCCCCTACCAGTTCGGACGTCTATAAAACGCCGGCCATCCGGCCTAAGTATTCCGTTCTTGAAAATGCGCGATTGAAGGAACTGAGGCTGAATCAGATGAGGCATTGGCGAGATGCATTGGCGGCATATCTTCAATGACCTCGAAGCTCCGCACGCTGCCGTATGTCCTTCTGCTCCTGCCGTTCGATCTGGTGGTCGCCTTTTGTCTCTGTGTCTCCGTGCCTCTGTGTTTTAGAAAACGAAGACGCACAGAGACACAGACAGTTGCTTCTACTACCACCACGATCATCATTGTTAACTGGGATGGAAAGCACCTGCTCGAGGAATGCTTGCCCGCCCTGATTGGAGCCGTGAAGTACGATGGCCGTCCGCATGAAATTCTGATCGTGGACAACGGCAGCACCGACGGAAGCATCGACTTCGTCCGCCAGAATTTTCCCTGCGTCCGGATACTATCGCTCGACCGCAACTACGGTTTCTCTGAAGGCAACAATCGCGGCATCGCTGAGGTGAGAACAGACATCGTTGTTCTCCTCAACAATGACATGATCGTGGACCGTGGTTTTCTGGGACCGCTTTTGAATGGCTTTTGCGATCCATCGATTTTCGCCGTCACATCGCAGATTTTTTTTCATGATGCAACCCGCAGGCGAGAGGAAACCGGCAAAACTCGAGCGCGCTTCGAAGACGGATTTTTTTATCTGTGGCACGACGACCTCCAACCGGGCGAACAATCGTCGGAAACCATCCCGGTGTTCTGGGCCGGCGGCGGCTCTTGCGCCATTGATCGGAAGAAGTATCTTGAGCTTCGCGGATTCGATTCCCTGTATCATCCTTTCTATCTCGAAGACACCGACCTGTCCTACCAAGCATGGAAACGAGGCTGGAAATGTCTACTTGCGCCTGCCAGCCGTGTGATCCACAAGCACCGAAGTACCAGCAAGACCAGGTTCGGCGAAGAGTTCGTGGAAAACACCGTGCGTAAAAACCAATATCTCTTTCTTTGGAAAAATGTGATCGATGTTTCGCTGGTGTTGCAACATGTGGTGAATCTGCCGAGAATCCACGCCCGTGCAATGTTTAATCACGCGCCATGGTTCGAAATACGCGCGTTCTTTCGCGCCTTCCGTCAATTGCCCGGGGCATTACGAAGGCGCATCCGGAGCGCGTCCCATTATTCCGTCAGCGATCGCGAAGTTTTGCTCCTCACCCAGAAGCCTGCCGGTGGCCCCGACGCTAAGAAATGAACATTCTAATCGTCACGCCGTATCCTCCCGTGCTTCACGTACATGGAGGCGGCGTTCGCATGTTCCACAACATCAGAATTTTGGCCGAAAAGCACAGTGTGCGCGTGCTTTCATTTGTAGAGAACGATGAGGAACTCGAATGGCTGAAATCGGTACAACCGATTTGTGAATCTATCACGGGCATACGGCGAATTCCCGATTTCGGAGCCCATTGGTTTTCACTAGAGCCATTCATGGTCCGAGAGTTCGGAACCCCTGCGATGCACCAGGCCGTAGACGAAGCAATTCGGCTGAAGGCAGTCGATGTCATTCAATGCGAATATCTACAAATGGCGCAATACAAGCGTCGAGGCGTGTTCTCGATCCTCACAGCGCACGAAGCATACTCGGCCAACGCATACCACGCCTTCCAGACTGCGACGGACGCCATCCAGAAGTTGCAACTGTTCTCTCGCTGGATGGCGATGCTGAATTATGAAGTTGCGATGTGCAATGCATTCGATCGAGT
>Ga0126369_10003436_pt1 | contig 11427 bp, 11 predicted proteins | sample PanSoiMetaPlot_1_FD_109646 | JGI IMG/M metagenome (GOLD analysis project Ga0126369, IMG submission 109646) | Tropical forest soil microbial communities from Panama - MetaG Plot_1 | ecosystem: Environmental > Terrestrial > Soil > Tropical forest > Bulk soil | place: Panama | collected 2016-02-17 | reverse complement strand
TACCGCGCGCCCAGCTCTGGCGCGCCCAGACGCCTCAGGTCTTCCGCTACCCGGTGCTTCTCGCGGCCCATCGCGCGGCGGCATCGCTCGCAAGACAAGAAGCAACGGCGCTCACCGATGACGCTGCCGTTGCCGAGCGGGCGGGTCTCAAAGTCACGATGGTCGCGGGCCACGAGGACAACCGCAAGATCACCACGGCCGAGGACCTGCGCCAGGCGATGACCATGGAAACCCGTTCGGCGTTCGGCTTCGACGTCCACGGCTTCGGGCCTGGCAATGCCGTGATGCTGGGCGGCATTGCCGTGCCGCACACCCACGCCCTGGTCGGCCACTCGGACGCCGACGTGGCGCTTCACGCGCTGACCGATGCGGTGCTGGGCACGATCGCTGCCGGCGACATCGGCCAGCACTTCCCGCCGTCGGATCCGCAATGGCGCGGCGCCTCTTCCCACCGCTTCCTGCGCCACGCGGTCGATCTGCTGCAAGCGGCAGGCGGACGGATCGTCTATCTCGACCTCACCGTGGTGTGCCAGGCGCCGCGCATCGGCCCTCATCGCGACGCGATGGTTGAAAGCATCGCTCGCATCGCGGGTGTGGAGCGTGGCAGAGTGAGCGTGAAGGCCACGACCACCGAGGGATTGGGGTTTACCGGCCGCCGCGAGGGAATTGCCGCCCAGGCGATCGCCACCGTCGAACTGCCGAGGCGCTAAGGGAGTCGCATGTTCGATCATGAGATGAGGGACAGTGCGGAACGTGTGCTGCATGCCTGTCGCAAGCGAAAGCTCCGGGTAGTCACGGCCGAATCCTGTACCGGCGGATTGGTCGCCGCGACGCTCACTGCAATCGCCGGCTCATCCGACGTGGTCGAGCGCGCTTTCGTGACCTACGCCAACGAGGCCAAGCGCGAGATGCTGGGGGTCTCGTGGGATGCGCTGATGGGCTACGGCGCGGTGAGCGAGCCCGTGGCACGGGCCATGGCGGCCGGCGCGCTGGCGCGCTCGACCGCCGATCTTGCCGTGTCGGTGACGGGCATCGCCGGCCCGGCCGGCGGCACGGTCGAAAAGCCGGTTGGGCTGGTCTACCTCGCCGCTGCGCGGCGCGACCGCGACGCCATCGCCGAACGTCATGTCTTTCCCGGCGACCGCGACGCCATCCGCCGCGTATCGGTGCTCACAGCGTTGACGATGCTGGCGTCGCTCGCCGAAGCGTAGGCTTGCCGTAGAGCTGGTTGGCACGCGCTTCGAAAGCCGTTACCATTTGCTTGACGGCGTCGGCGAACAGCAGGCGCACAGTGTGCTGCAGCAGCATCGAACGGAACTCGAACTCGAGCGCGAAGTCGACGAGGCTGCCTTCGGCGTGTGGGTGAAACACCCAACGGCTGGACAGCTTGCGAAACGGCCCTTCGGTGCCTGTCGTGTCAATACGCGGACCGCCTGGATTGTCCGCCATCAACTCCACGCGTGACACGAAACGCTGGTGCCACGGCCCAAAGCCGATGGCGAGCTCGGCGAATTGAACCTCGCCTTCGCGGCGACGGACGCGGGCGGCGTGGCACCAGGGCAAGAACTCGGGGTAGCGTCGAATATCGGCCACGAGGTCGAAGAGCTGCATCGGCGCATGCCCGACCAACCGACGTTCGACATGGCGCATCGCCATGCCCGGCTTACCCTTTCGACTGGTTGGCCCGCGCCGCTTTCAGGCGGGCGAAGTCGTCGCCGGCGTGATAGCTCGATCGCGTCAGCGGCGAGGCCGAGACCATGAGGAAGCCCTTCGCGCGAGCCAGCACCGCGAGCTCGTCGAACTCGGCCGGGGTCCAGAACCGGTCGATCGGTGCATGCTTGGGCGTCGGCTGCAGGTACTGGCCGACCGTCAGGAAATCGACGTCGGCGGCGCGCAGATCGTCCATCACCTGCAGGATCTCCTCGCGCGTTTCGCCCAGCCCGACCATGAGGCCCGACTTGGTGAACATGGTGGAATCGAGTTCCTTGACGCGCGACAGGAGTCTCAGCGACGTGAAGTAGCGCGCGCCGGGACGAATGGTCGGATAGAGTCGCGGCACGGTCTCGAGATTGTGGTTGAACACATCGGGTCGGGCCGCGACCACCGTCTCGACCGCGCCGTCCTTGCGCAGGAAGTCCGGCGTCAGGACCTCGACAGTCGTTCCGGGCGCTGCCTTGTGCAGGGCGTCGATCACTGCGGCGAAATGAGCGGCGCCACCATCGGCCAGATCGTCGCGATCGACCGAGGTCACCACCACGTGGCTCAGCCCCAGCTTGCCTACCGCTTCCGCTACATTGGCGGGCTCGTGCGGGTTGAGCGCCCCGGGCTTGCCGGTGGCGACGTTGCAGAAGGCGCAGGCGCGGGTGCAGACGTCGCCCATGATCATGAAGGTGGCGTGCTTGTGCTTCCAACACTCGCCGATGTTGGGGCAGGCCGCCTCCTCACACACCGTAGCAAGACCGTACTGGCGCATCAGGCGTTTGGTCTCTGCATATTCCGGCGAATTGGGCGCGCGCACCCTGATCCAATCCGGCTTGCGCCGGATCGGATTGTCCGGCCGGTGCGCCTTCTCGGGATGGCGCTCGGCGCGGCTGATCGGGACCTTGTCGATCGTGCCGTTCATGGCGACCTAGATATGGAGCGTTCGCCCGTAGGCTGCCAGTACGGCCTCGTGCATCATTTCCGACAGCGTGGGATGGGGAAAAACCGTGGCGATCAGATCAGCCTCGGTGGTTTCCAGCGTCTTGGCGATGCTGTAGCCCTGGATCAGCTCGGTGACCTCCGCCCCGATCATGTGGGCGCCCAATAGCTCGCCGGTCTTGGCGTCGAACACTGTCTTGACGAAGCCCTCGGGCTCGCCCAGCGCGATCGCCTTGCCGTTGCCGATGAAGGGGAACTTTCCGACTTTCACCTGCAGGCCCTTCGCCTTGGCCGCGGCCTCGCTCAGCCCGATGCTCGCGACCTGTGGCTGGCAATAGGTGCAGCCGGGGATGTTCTCCGTCTTCATCGGGTGCACGCCCTTGACGCCCGCAATCTTCTCCACGGCGATCACGCCTTCGTGCATGGCCTTGTGCGCCAGCCAGGGCGGGCCAGCCACGTCGCCGATGGCATAAACATTGGGCTCGCCGGTGAAACCCCACTGATCGATGACGATGTGGGTCTTGTCGACCTTCACTTTGGTGCCTTCGAGACCGATGTTCTCGACATTGCCGACGATGCCGACTGCGCTGATCACGCGATCGACGGTGATCTCCTGGCTCTTGCCGCCGACGGTGATGGTGGCCGTGACCTTGTCATTGGCCTTCTTGAGGTTACCCACCGTGGCGCTGGTCAGGATCTTCATGCCCTGCTTTTCGAACTGGCGCTTGGCGAAGGCGGAAACCTCTTCGTCTTCGACCGGCAGGATGCGGTCGACGACTTCGGCCACCGTCACCTCGGCGCCCAGCGTGCGATAGAAGCTCGCGAACTCGATGCCGATCGCCCCCGAGCCGATCACCAGCAGCGACTTGGGGAACTCCGGCGGCACCATGGCTTCCTTGTAGGTCCAGACGAGCTTGCCGTCGGACTCCAGGCCGGGCAGCTGACGCGCCCGCGCTCCCGTCGCCAGAATCACGTTCTTGGCCGTGAGCGTCACGGCGCTCTTGTCGTTCATCGCCACGGCAAGCTTGCGTTGGCCGCCGTCGCTGCCCGCGAGCTTGGCGCTGCCGTCGAACACCGTGATCTTGTTTTTGCGCATCAAGCCCTTGACGCCATTGCTGAGCTGATTGGCGACCCTGCGTGAGCGCTCGACCACCTTCTTGGCGTCGTAGGCGACATCCTTGACCGACAGGCCAAAGGACTCGGCATGCTTCATCAGGTTGTAGACCTCGGAGGTCCGCAGCAGCGCCTTGGTGGGAATGCAGCCCCAGTTGAGACAGATGCCGCCCATGTGCTCGCGTTCGACGACGGCGGTCTTCATGCCGAGCTGAGCGGCACGAATGGCGGCGACGTAGCCACCCGGACCGCCACCCACCACGATGATGTCAAAGTTGGAGTCGGCCATGTTGCTACTCCATTACACCAGCATCGAGGCCGGCTGCTCGACGTAGGCACGCAACGTCTGGAGCCACAGAGCCCCCATGGCGCCGTCGACGGCGCGGTGGTCGACGGCCAGCGTGCAGCTCATCATGTTGCGCACCACGACCTGGCCCTTGCGCACCACCGCCCGCTCCTCGCCCTTGCCGACGGCCAGGATCATGGCCTGCGGCGGGTTGATGATGGCGGCGAAGCTGTCGATGCCGAACATGCCAAGATTGGAAATGGTGAAGCCCCCGCCCTGGAACTCGTCGAGCTTGAGCTTGCCGGCCTTGGCGCGCGTCGCGAGATCCTTCATCTCCGAAGCGATCTGCGCCAGTCCCTTCATGTCGGCGTTGCGGACGATGGGCGTGATAAGTCCCCGATCGGTGGCGACGGCGACGGAGATATCGACCGCCCCGTACTGGATCATCTCGTCCTCGGTCCACGAGGCGTTGCATTCGGGATGATCGCGCAGGGCCTTGGCGCAGGCCTTGATCATCATGTCGTTGACCGAGACCTTGGCGCCCTTCTTCTCGGCCACGGCGTTGATGGCCTGCCGCGCCGCCAGCAGTGCATCGATCTCGAGATCGACCGTCAGGTAGAAGTGCGGCACGGTCTGCTTGGACTCGAGCATGCGCCGCGCGATCACTTTGCGGATCGACGTGTGCGGCACGCGCGTGTCGCCCGGGGCGACAAAGACCGGCTGTGCGCCGGGCGCTGGCGCTACCTTGGGTGCGGGCGCGGCGGCCGGTGCCGCCGTCGGCTTGGCCTGCTCGACGTCGGCCTTGACGATGCGGCCGTTGGGTCCGCTGCCTTTGAGCCGCGAGAGATCGATACCCTTCTCGGCCGCAATGCGCTTGGCAAGCGGCGAAGCGAAGATGCGTCCACCGCTTGGCGCCGCGGCAGGCTTGGGCGGGGGCAGTGCGGGCGTCGGTGACGCCGGCGCAGGTGCCGCGGCCTTCGGAGCTGGTGCCGCCGCCGGCTTGGGTGCCGATATCGGTGCCGGCGCAGCGCCGGCTGGCAATGCGGTCTCGCCCTCCTCGAGCAGGATGGCGATGACGGCGTTTACCTTCACGCCTTCGGCTCCCTCGGGCACGACGATCTGGCCGATCTTGCCCTCGTCGACCGCCTCGACCTCCATGGTGGCCTTGTCGGTCTCGATCTCGCAGATGACCTGGCCCGCCTTGACGGTGTCGCCCACCTTGACGTGCCACTTTGCGAGCTTGCCCTCGGTCATGGTGGGCGACAGCGCGGGCATCAGGATGTTGATGGACATGGCACGCGCTCTTGAGTCAGCGATTGCAGACCGCGCGGGCGGCCTCGACGACGTTGTCGGCCTGCGGCAAGGCCATGCGCTCGAGATTGGCGGCATAGGGCAGCGGCACGTCGAGCCCATGCACGCGCACGACCGGGGCATCGAGCCAATCGAAAGCCTGTTCCATCATTTGAGCCGCAAGCTCGGAGCCGATACCCGCGAACGGCCAGCCCTCTTCGACCGAGACTAGGCGGTTGGTCTTCTTGATCGAATTGACGATGGTCTCGGTGTCGAACGGTCGCAGGCTCCTGAGATTGATCACTTCGGCATCGATGCCCTGCTTGGCGAGTTCCTCTGCCGCCTGCAGCGCCTTGCCGACCATGATCGAAAAAGCGGCGATGGTGACGTCCTTCCCGGCCCTCTCGATCTTGGCCTTGCCGATCGGCAGGATGAAATCGGGATCGTCCGGCACATCGAACGACTGGCCATAGAGGATTTCGTTCTCCAGGAAGATCACCGGATTGGGATCGCGAATGGCCGCCTTGAGCAGACCCTTCGCATCGGCGGCACTCCACGGCGCCACCACCCTCAATCCCGGCACGTGGGCGTACCAGCTCGCGTAGCACTGCGAATGCTGTGCCGCCACGCGTGCTGCCGCGCCGTTGGGGCCGCGGAAGACGACGGGACAGGTCATCTGGCCACCCGACATGTAATGCGTCTTGGCCGCCGAATTGATGATCTGGTCCATCGCCTGCATGGCGAAGTTGAAGGTCATGAATTCGACGATCGGCTTCAGCCCGCCGAACGCGGCGCCGACGCCCAGGCCGGCAAAGCCGTGCTCGGTGATGGGCGTGTCGATCACGCGCTTGGCTCCGAACTCCTCCAGCAGGCCCTGGCTCACCTTGTAGGCCCCCTGGTACTGGGCCACCTCCTCGCCCATCAGAAAGACGCTGTCGTCCTTGCGCATTTCCTCGGCCATGGCGTCGCGCAAGGCCTCGCGCACCGTCATATGGACGGTCTTGCCTTTCCATTCCGGCTCCGGCGATGGCGACGGAGACGCTGGCGGAGTGGCGGGCTTGGCCGGCGACTCTGCCTTGGGCTGGGCTTGGGCTTTGGCCGGCGCCGGCCGGGATGCTTGAGGTTTGGCCGGCGGCGGCGCCGATTTGGCAACCTCGGCCACGTTCTCGCCTTCCGCCGCGAGGATCAGGATCGGCGTGTTGACCGCCACGCCCTCGGTCTCTTCCGGCACCAGGATCTGCGCGACCGTCCCCTCATCGACCGCCTCGACCTCCATGGTCGCCTTGTCGGTCTCGATCTCGCAGATCACCTGCCCTGCCTTCACCTGATCGCCCACCTTGACGTGCCACTTGGTCAGCTTGCCCTCGGTCATGGTTGGCGAGAGGGCGGGCATCAGAACCGGAATCGACATGGGGCTCAGGCCTCGACCAGGACGTCGGTCCAGACTTCCGAGGGGTCGGGCTCGGGACTGTGCTGTGCGTACTCGGCGGCGTCGTTGATGATCTTGCGAATTTCGGCGTCGATCGCCTTCACTTCGGCCTCGTCCGCCATTCCGGCGTCCAGCAGCATCTTGCGCACGTGGTCGATCGGATCGCGCTCGTTGCGATACTTGTCGACCTCTTCCTTGGTTCGATACTTGGCCGGATCGCTCATCGAATGGCCACGATAGCGATAGGTCTGCATCTCGAGGATGTAGGGGCCGCTGCCGGAGCGGGCATACGAGACTGCCTTCTCGCCGGCCATCCGCACCGCCGCCACGTCCATGCCGTCCACTCTCTCGCCAGGTATGCCGAAAGCCTCGCCGTGGCGATAGAGCTCGGTGGTGGCCGAGGCGCGCTCGACGGACGTCCCCATGCCGTAGCGGTTGTTCTCGATGACGTAGACCACGGGAAGCTTCCAGAGGGCCGCCATGTTCATGGCCTCGTAGACTTGGCCCTGGTTGGCGCTGCCGTCGCCAAAATAGGTCAGGCAGACATTGTCCTTGCCTTTGTATTTGTGGGCAAAGGCCAGCCCCGTGCCGATCGGCACCTGGGCGCCGACGATGCCATGGCCGCCAAAGAAGTTCTTCTCGTGGCTGAACATGTGCATGGAGCCGCCCTTGCCTTTGGAGTAGCCGCCGCTGCGGCCGGTGAGCTCGGCCATCACGCCCTTGGGGTCCATGCCGGCGGCCAGCATATGGCCGTGATCGCGATAGGAGGTGATGATCGAATCGCCCAGCTTGATGGTCGACTGCATGCCGACGACGACGGCTTCCTGGCCAATGTAAAGATGGCAGAACCCCCCGATCAGACCCATGCCGTAGAGCTGGCCGGCACGTTCCTCGAACCGGCGGATCAGCAGCATGTCGCGGTAGAAGGACTTCAGCTGATCAGCACTCGCGGGCGGCGACTTCGACGCAGAAAGAGATTCGACCTTCGGCTTCATGGCCGGCTTCGGCATTGGGTCCCCCTCGATAGCCCCGCGTGGCTTTATACCATCGCCCAAGCCGATGTGGTTGATCTAGCAGGAAAAACCAGATCGCGAAGACGTGCGGCGCAGCAATTGAGCGATTGTTTGCAAAGCAACGCGCGGGCCGGACAGTTTGTTTCAGCCGGCCGCTGGGCGAACGACAAACGCGCGGTCAGCGCGTTGGTGTGAAGATGATGACGTCGTCCTTGCGCGAGAAGTTCAGCAGGACGCGCGCCCGCTCGTCGAGCATGTCGGGGTTGAGACTCTGGTTGCGCAGTGCCGCAACTCGACGCTCCCAGATCTTCCGTGTCGCTTCGGCTTCGGCGAGGTTCTGCTCAGCCACCAGCACCTCGCGCTGAAGATGGGCCATGGCCAGCAGGCCGCGATCACCATTGACCAGGTGGTAGCCGAAATAGCCAAACATCATGGCGAAGATGATCGGAACCAGAATCTGACGCGGTCGCAACATATGCCGACTTTCCAACGGCATATGGCAACATATGGTATCCGGAAGTCAAGTTTTCTTGGTCAGGCCAATGCGAACCCGCCGGTTGTGACGTCCCTTGTTGTCGATCTTCAGGATGCGGACGGGCGGCGAGCCACCGGTCGAGGCGAGGTGTGTGCCACCGCACGCCTGCCGGTCGAGGCCGACGATCTCGACTACGCGGATCTTGCCGTCGGGCGTGGGCGGTGGTGCGACCGAGCGGCTGCGGATCAGGCCGCGCTCGGTTTGGGCTTCGGCCATCGGCACGTAGGAGAAGTTGACGGCAATGTCCTGGGCGATCACGTCGTTGATCGGTCCCTCGAGGGCGCGCAGTCGGTCGTTGTCGGCGCCGGGTATGTCGAAATCCATGCGCGCCGTACCGTCCTCGTACATTTGCACGCCGGTCACCAGAGCGCCGTCGAAGCTCTGGAAGACGAAGGCGTTCAGGATGTGGGACGCGGTGTGAAGCTGGCGCATGATGCGTCGGAAGTCCGCATCGACGGCCGCTTGGACGCCACCCGCAAGCTCGACCTGGCTGTCGAGAAGATGCCAGAGCTTGCCGGCGCTGTACTCGAAGCCGATCACCTTGGCTTCCCCGCCCTGCCAGCGCAGCACACCACGATCGGCAAGCTGGCCGCCGCCACCCGGATAGAAGGGCGTCTCCGCGAGCGCCACTTTGCCGGGCCAAGCGGCGGCGGCCGCGGTCTCCACCAGCAGCGTTTCCGGCTGTTCGTGACAATAGAGGTGCATCGCGCAGAGTTAGGGCCAGCCGAACCGGCGGTATTGGCGAAAATTGTCGCCGTCAGGCAGCAGCCGCGCGGGCGAACTGCAAGGGTGTGATGCCGTAGCAGCGCTTGAAGTGCTTGGTGAGTGCACTCTGGTCATAGAAGCCGACCGCACTTGCCGCCTCGGCAATTGGCTGGGCACGCCTGAGGTGTCGGCAAGCCATGCTGAGGCGAACCTGCGTCAGGTACGCATGCGGGGTGAGCCCTATGGCCCGCTTGAAGAGGCCGATGAGCTGGAACGTCGTGAGGCCAACATCCTGGGCGAGCTCCTCCAATCGCAAGTCCTGCGCAAATTCGGCCTTCATGCGGTCAATGACTCGCTCCAGCACGAGACGGTCACGCGGCGCGGGCGCGATGCGGCCTGTACCGCTGCCGTGGCGCTCAAACAGCCGGCCAAACGTGCCGATCAGCAGCTCGCGCTCTTGGAAGACGTCCTGTCCCTGCTCGATCGCACGGTGCATGGCGAGGAAGCCCTCGATGAGGTCGGGGTCGCGAAACAGGTTTCCGGTGAAATACGGCACCTGCTCGATGCCGAGGCCGGCGGCGAGCTGATCGAGCGCTCCCTGGGTGAGGTACAGTCCGCGATACCGCCAGCGCTGGCTCCAGCCCATCCATCCGGCGTGCGGCTCGGCGGGATTGAAGACGAACAGAGTGGCCGGGTGCGCCTCCTCCACCTGCCCGCGGCTTTTGATCACCGAACCGCCCTGTTCCGTCACGGCGACGACCAGCGCCTCGTGCGTGTGCAGCGGGTATTCATGAGTGGTGAAATCGGCACGCAGCAGGCTGAGACCGCTCAGGTGCCGGTCCCACCAGTATCGGGTCACGTTCTTGGGATCGAGCCGCGCCATGCCCGAGGCTAGCGAGGCGGACAATTTTAGCCAATACCGTCGATTGAGCGTGGGCCTAGCGTTGCCCCATGTGGAGTCCCAGCTCACGAACGAACTACATTTCACGGGAGTGGCTTGAGATGATCGCCCGACTTTGGCGCGGCCATGCCGCCAATGCCGTCGACGCCGATGCCTACGCGCGACATGCAACGGGCACGGTGTTTCCTTCGCTCAAGAGCCTCGCCGGGCATCGCGGCGCGTACCTGCTGCGGCGCGACGTCGATGGTGGCGCGGAATTCCTTGCCGTGACGCTATGGGAGTCGCGGCAGTCAATCGCGGCCTTTGCCGGCAACGACATCGGCAAGGCCGTGGTCGAGCCCGAAGGGCGGGCCGTATTGTCTCACTTCGACGACTTTGCGACCCACTACGAGGTGGTGACGGCGGCGGCCTAGGCCTTGCGCAGGATCGTCGTGCCCGCGTAACGCGCCTGCGTGCCGAGCTGCTCCTCGATGCGCAGCAGCTGGTTGTACTTGGCCAGCCGGTCCGAGCGCGACAGGGAGCCGGTCTTGATCTGGCCGCAGTTGGTGGCGACGGCGAGATCGGCAATGGTGGCATCCTCGGTCTCGCCCGAACGGTGGGACATGACCGCGCCGTAGCTGGCGTTTCGCGCCATCGACACGGCCTCCATGGTTTCGGTGAGCGTGCCGATCTGGTTCACCTTCACCAGAATGGCATTGGCGATGCCGTCCTTGATGCCGGCGGCCAGTCGCTTAGGATTGGTCACGAACAGGTCGTCGCCGACAAGCTGGAGCTCTTTGCCGAGTTTCTGCGTGATCGCCTTCCAGCCCGCCATGTCGTCCTCGGCCATGCCGTCCTCGATCGATACGATCGGGTAACGCCTGGCGAGGTCGGCGTAGTAGTCGACCATGCCTGTTGCATCGAGGATTTTGCCCTCGCCTTCCATCCGGTACTTGCCGTCCTTGAAGAACTCGGTCGACGCCGGATCGAGGGCCAGCATCACCTCTTCGCCCGGCTTGTAGCCCGCCCGCTCGATCGCCTTCATGATGAAGGTGAGAGCTTCGTCGGCCGAAGCGAGGTTGGGCGCAAAGCCGCCTTCGTCGCCTACGTTGGTGTTGTGGCCGGCCTCGTGAAGCTGGCTACGCAGCGCGTGGAACACTTCGGAGCCCATGCGCAGCGCTTCGGCGAAGCGGTCGGCCTTCACCGGCATGATCATGAATTCCTGGATGTCGATCGGATTGTCGGCATGCACGCCGCCATTGATGATGTTCATCAGTGGTACCGGCAGTGTCGAAGCCTGGCTGCCGCCGACATAGCGATAAAGCGGCAGGCCGCATTCGGCGGCCGCGGCCTTCGCGACGGCCAGCGAGACGCCCAGGATGGCGTTGGCGCCCAGCCGGCCCTTGTTGGGCGTGCCGTCGAGGTCGATCATTGCCCGGTCGATCTTGATCTGCTCGAACGCGTCGAGCCCGGCAAGCAGGTCCATGAGTTCGCTGTTCACAGCCTGGACCGCCTTCAGGACGCCCTTGCCGCCGT
>Ga0126369_10003435_pt1 | contig 11428 bp, 7 predicted proteins | sample PanSoiMetaPlot_1_FD_109646 | JGI IMG/M metagenome (GOLD analysis project Ga0126369, IMG submission 109646) | Tropical forest soil microbial communities from Panama - MetaG Plot_1 | ecosystem: Environmental > Terrestrial > Soil > Tropical forest > Bulk soil | place: Panama | collected 2016-02-17 | reverse complement strand
CGCACACCACTCGGTCGTGGCCACATGAAAAATCCGTGTCCTTGGGGATGACCGACACCCGTAATGTGATTCGTCGCACCGAGAAATGCTTGGATTGCCACCTCGGCACAAAAAACAAGTTTGTGGACCATGAAATGATCGCGGCAGGACATCCCGACTTGTATTTCGAGCTGGATTCTTTTTCCGCGGTCATGCCGCGGCACTGGAAAATCCCTCGCGAATCGGAGCCGGGAAAGCCTGTGGAAGAAGCCGCGTGGGTCGGCGTGCGTGAGTGGGCTGCTGGTCAAGCGGTACAACTGCGTGCGGCGATGGAGCGGTTGACGTGGCGGGCGAAGAACGAGCGCTTCGACAAAAAGGATGTATGGCCCGAATACTCCGAGCTATCCTGTTTCGCATGCCACCACGCACTGGGGCCCGCGAAGGACAGCTGGCGTCAGGAACATGGTTACGCAGGTCGTCGCCCGGGCGATCCGGCGTGGAACGCTTCGCGGTACGTAGTGTTTCGTCTGCTGGCGAAGCAGATCGATTCCGCAAGTGCGCAGGAATTGGACCGGCAACTTCCTCTGGTTTCTGAGGAGATGAACAAACTCAATCCCGACCGAAACGCAGTGGCGGCAGCGGCTTCTACGGCAGCTCCATTAGCCGAGCGCATTGCACAGCGGCTTGCCACGATGCAGTACGATCAAGCTATCGTGCTGCGAATGCTGCAGCGCATTCCCGACGATGCAGAGAATATCGCTCTGGCTGATGAACGCGTTGCGGAGCAGGCAACCATGGCCCTGGATTCGCTTTACATTGCTTACAGCCGCGAAACCAAGCCAGCCAATGCCGCTGAAGTCCGTACGGCGATTAACGGCCTGTTCCAACAACTTGAGAACCCCTCTGCCTATAACGCCGATCAATTTGCATCCGCCCTTCGCCGTATCCGCGCCCTGCTGCAATAGTCTCCCGGTCACGATAAAGTGGTTGGCTGGGCGAGTGTCTTGAAAGACTGATGAACTCCTTCGAAAAATGGTATTGCGGGTCGGCGCTTTGGCGTTATCTCACAAGGCGGGAATTGCTCCCGTGGATGCTGCAAGGCTCAGAGTTGGGGGAGCATGTGTTAGAGCTAGGCGCAGGCGCCGGACCCGCAACCATGGAGTTGGCTAATCGGGCGCTTCGCGTCACCAGTCTCGAATACGAACATTCGAGTGCGTTGAAACTTCGCACGCGCGCGATGCACGCGAACGTTAGCGTAATTCAGGGTGACGCGGCAGCATTGCCTTTCCCCAATTCCACATTTTCATCGGCAATAGCCATCCTCATGCTGCATCATTTGAAATCTCCGAAATTGCAGAATCGCGCCTTTTCAGAATTTCACCGGGTGCTTCGTCCCGGTGGAGTCTTTCTTGCCTTCGATATTCCGAACACCTGGATTCATCGAGTCGGCCACATCAAGAGCACTTTCGTGCCCTTGGATCCGGCAACGGCCATCGAGCGCCTGACGGGCGCAGGACTCGCGCAGGTCACCGTGGATTCCCGTAGTGGAGGTTTCCTGATTCGCGCTGTGCGTGCAAAGTAGTATTTACCCTGAAAAATTCACCTGCGTTTGACCCTCGGCAAGCCTGCGGCTTAGCATGGGAGCATGTGGTTCCGCGGCGACAAATTTCCTCCCGGGCCGTACAGCGGGCTCAAGGGCTGGTCCCTCCGCGCGTTGAGCGAAAGCCCGCTCGAGATGTTTACGGAATTGGCGCGCCACGGCGACATCGTCGGCATCCGTGTGGTCAATTTTCGTAACATCTTCATCAATCACCCCGACCTCATTGAAGAGGTATTGGTCGGACATCCACGCAGATACTACAAAGGCCGCGTTTTGCGGGCAAACCGACACGTTTTTGGAGAAGGGCTGCTCACCAGCGAAGGGGACTTCTGGCTGCGGCAGCGCCGGCTCGTGCAACCCGCTTTCCATCGAGCGCGCATCGCGACGTATGCAGAGACCATGGTCGAGTATGCGCAACGCATGATGGAAAACTGGCGTAGCGGGGAAGAGCGCGACGTGCATCAGGAGATGATGCAGCTCACCCTGCAAATCGTGGCGAAAACGCTGTTCAATGCCGATGTTGCTCGGGACGCCCAAGACGTCGGAAAATCGCTCGAGCTGCTCCTCGAACTCGGTGCAAATTTCCGCCGCACGCTTTTTATCCCCCATTGGATTCCCACGCCCACCAATGTTCGGATCAAGCGCGAAATTGCTTTCATCGAAAATATTCTATACCGCATCATCAACGAGCGGCGCGCCTCCGGCCGCGATGCCGGGGACCTGCTCTCTATGCTTCTTCATGTGCAGGACGAGGACGGTTCGCGCATGACGGATAAGCAGCTCCGCGACGAAACCATCACTCTTTTTCTGGCGGGGCATGAAACCACCGCAAGCTCGCTTTCCTGGACCTGGTGGCTGCTCGCGCAGAACCCCGCGGCAGAAGCGAAGCTGCACGCAGAACTCGACGCGGTTCTCTGCGGCCGCACGCCTTCGATGGAGGACCTCGCCCGCCTCCCGTATACCGCCAATGTCATGACCGAATCCATGCGCCTCTATCCTCCCGCTTGGGGCTTGGCGCGGGTTGCGGTCGAGGACCACGAACTTGCCGGCTACAACGTGAGAAAGGGTATGGGCGTCGCTATGGCCCAGTGGGTCGTCCATCGCGACCCGCGATGGTACGACGCTCCGGAGGAATTCCGTCCGGAACGGTGGGAAGGTGACCTCTTGAAACGGATTCCTCGCTTTGCGTATTTCCCGTTCGGCGGCGGCCCGCGGCAATGTATCGGCAATTCCTTTGCTGTGATGGAAGCGACCCTGATTCTTGCGACCGTCGCGCAAAAATTCCGGTTACACCTGGTGCCAAATCATCCCGTGGTTCCGTTGGCGTCCATTACCCTGCGCCCGCGGCATGGAGTGCACGTGGTGCTTGAATCACGCCAGCCTCGCACTGTGGGTGATCTTCGGGAAGCAAGCCAACCCAGAATCCAAGCGGCCACCGCCGATTAGGGCCAAACTTTCTCATGAGCGGCTTTCAAACTCCGGCCTAGCCGTCAGGGGCCATCGGTGGCTTTCATTTCCCCGAGAGCTGCGAAGCCAGCTCGGAATGCGTCTGCATCACGCGCAGAATCGAATCCCGGGTAACGATTCCCACAATTTGTGGTGCCTCATCCGTGGCGCCGCTGACCACCGGCATCTGATTGATGTCCGCGTTCAACAGCCGTTCCAGCAGCCGCAGCAGTGGCTCTTCTGGTGACGTCCACTGAATCTTGTCCCTCGGAATCATGGCCGCCTGGACCGAGTTGTTGGACCACTCAGAGCGCGGCACGGCATTCAGCGTGTGGACGTTCATCATTCCGACCAACCTGTCGCCGGAAAGAACCAGGTGGCAACGCCGCCCGGTCCGCAGCACTTCTGCGCCGTATTCCTCGAGCGTGATGTGCCCATCAATGGTAGGGACCTCATGGCTCATGACATCGGAAGCGTGCAACCCGGCTAGCGCATCGCGAATGGTCATTTGCACGATGCTCTGCTGTGCCGCATTCAAAAGGTACAGCCCGATCACTCCCAACCAGAGTCCGGATGACCAGTCGTTCTTGTAGAAAACCCAGTAGCCGCCGATGCCCATCAGCGCATAGGCGACCACTTTGCCGCTTGATCCTGCAATCAGCGTGGCACGAGAGAAGTCTTTTGTGATGCCCCAAATAATCGCCCGGAAGATTCTCCCTCCATCGAGCGGGAATCCGGGAGCCAAATTAAACGCGCCAAGAGAAGCATTCGCCCAAAACAGGTAGCCGGCCAAAGCACCGACCATTTGCCCAGACGGTAAGAGCTCCATCACGGCCCCGAATACACCGGCGAGGAAAAAGCTCGCAAGTGGGCCAGCCACCGCAATGTTGAATTCTTGTATGGGCCTAGAAGGTTCACGTCCGATGCGCGCGAGGCCGCCAAAAATAAACAACGTGATCGAGTGAACGGGGATTTTGTAATACCGCGCTACGACGCTGTGCGCCAGCTCATGAAATAGCACGGAACCAAAAAACAAAAGGCTGGTTAGGATTCCCAGGGTCCAGTGGTCGGCCGACGTCCCGCGGGGATGGAGCTGCCGGTAATTCATGGCCAGCAGGTAGGTAAACCAGCCAAAAACCAGCAGCCAACTGGCATCCAGATAGATGGGAATGCCCAGGATTTTCGCGATTCGAAAGCCGGTGGTTCGCATAGGCATTGGCGAGCGTGTTCCATCGGAGGCGGGCTCAAGCAAAGCATTACTGGCCCGCCTCTCAATCTACAGTAGCGCGAATCCCCGGAGCGGTAAAACCGTGGGTTGGAACCCTTTTGAGTCCTTCGCGACACAGCGTGTCCGCAAATCCACAAGCTCTTATTCCTGCTGTTCAAGTAAAGCCTTTGTTTCCAATGCCTTGAGATTGGCTTGCCAACTGCCATTGGGAAGTTTGCATTTCAGGAGGCACGCCATGATCAGCTTGCTCGAGTTCGCCATACTCGCCATCGCCACGATGTTCGCCGTCGCCGCTGCCGCCGCTCTTTCCTGGATGTTTCTCCGTGTCGCCTTTGCGCTGATGCAACCGGCCACGGCACGCAGGATTCCTTCACCTACCGCGCTTGCCCGCGGAACCGCACAACTCGCGCGTGCCTATGCGGCGAATCGCTGACCGCGAAGTCGGGAAAGGGGGAACGCGATGTTGAAATACTTGCTGATGATTCTGGGGCTCGGTCTTTTTGGCAGCGCCACCGCTCTGGCTGCCTACGACATCATTCTCGCCATGCAGCTTCGCCGGCTGCTCCACCGCAAACCCTCGGACCGCGCCAGAGCCTGGAGGGTGACTTACAAGATTGGATTCCCCGGCCCCGGCTCCAGCGCCGGGCAAGGGCTCCGCTAGCCAAAACCCTGCGGGTGGCTCGGGACGCGAGCCGGAAAGGAAAGCAACGATGATCCGAGTAGCAAGCACCGCCGCGCTTTGCGATTCGTCAAAGTTGTTCTCCGAACGGGAAGCGCGTTCGACGCCACCCAGCTGGCGGTCAGAAACAGCCAGAAATGAGGAGGTCCCAGATGAGCTGCCGCTTCGTGCTTTGGGGAACTCTTGTTCTTTAACTGCCCTTATTCTTTGACCGAAGGATACTTCGGCCGTGGCGGAACGCCTTTGTAGTCCTTCAGAGCGTCCTTTGCCAGCTCGATGGCCTTTTCCAGTTGGGGATCATGCCCGCCCACGACCAAATCGGGCCGCTGCGGCACGACGTAATCCGGGTCCACGCCGTGCTGTTCAACGATCCACTCGCCGCCGTTGTCCGAGCTGAAGAAAGCGAAGCCGGGAGCGGTCACGAATCCTCCATCGCGCAACGGCTGACTGCGCCCTATTCCTACCAATCCGCCCCACGTGCGGGTGCCTACAATGGGTCCGATCTTTTCGCGATGGAAAAACCACGGAAACGCGTCGCCGCCAGAACCCGCCAGCTCATTGACGATCATCACCTTGGGGCCGTAAATCCCCACCGGTGGCCAGGGCACATCCGCCGTGTCGCGCGGCGCGACTACCGCCAGCAGTTGCCGCTTCAACTTCTCGGTATAAAAATCAGGAATTTGCCCGCCCGAATTGTCCCGTTCGTCCACGATAATGCCGTCTTTGTCGAGTTGCGCGGTGAACTGCTTGTCGAAAGCGATGATGCCGGGAAAGCTGGTATCGGGCACATGCATATAGCCGATGCGCCCCCCCGTAGCTTCCTCTACTTTGCGCCGGTTGGTGTGAATCCAATCGAGATAGCGTACGCCCGCTTCGCTATTCGCCGGCTTCACCGTAATTTCCCATGTGCCTTGCAGCGCGGCCCTGCTGTTGATTTTCAGCGTTACCACCTTTCCTGCAAGGTCTTGGAAATAGGAATAAACATCGCGGTCGGCGCGCGCTTCTTGCCCGTTTACGGCAACCAGATAGTCGCCTGCCTTGATTTTCAGCCCGGGCTCTGTAAGCGGCGAGCGCGTGGCTTCGTTCCAATTCTCGCCGGGATAAATCTTCGAGATGCGGTAATAGCCGCCGTCCGCTTCGAAGTCCGCCCCCAGCATCCCCACGTTGACGCGCGTCGGCTGCGGCTGATCGCCTCCGCCCACGTAGGTGTGCGAGGTGCTCAATTCTGAGATCATTTCGCCGATCAGGTAATTCAAATCGCTGCGATGAGCTACCCACGGCAATAGCGCCTCGTAGCGTGCGCCAATCTTTTTCCAATCGTGGCCGGTCATGGCCGGATCCCAATAGAAATCGCGCTCGATGCGCCACGCTTCGTGGAACACCTGCCGCCATTCTTCGCGCGGGTCGATCCTCCCTTGCATTTCGCTGAGGTTCAGCTTGCCATCGCCGACCTTGGCCTTGCCCGGCGTCGCATCCACGATGCCGTAAACCGGTCCTGCCTTGTAAATGACCTTTTTGCCTTCCTTGTCCAGGTCGTAGCCGTCGATGCCATCGAGCAAAACTTTGTCTTCGCGCTTGGCCATGTCGTACAGGTGCAGCGAGTTCCTTGGCGGGCGCGGAGGCCCCGGAACGAACTGCCGCGACTCTTGCGGAACGTCAACGTAAAAGAGCTTGTCCTTGCGTGCGGCAAGACCTCCCAGTATTCCCGGCTTGACGGGCACGGGTACGACGCGATTGCCGATGCCCTCCAGGTCAATCTGGATGGGCTTGACCACTTCCTCTTTTTTCTCTTCTTTCTTTTCTTCTGCTTTTTGCTCGCCGCTCTTCGCTTCCGCGGATTTCTTTTCATCCTTCTTTTCGTCCGCCACTTTTTCTTCATCGCTTTCGGGCTTGAAAGGGGAAGCTTCGTCCGCTTTCAGCGTGGCGGCGAAAATACCGTCGGTGGTGTAATAGTTGTACCGTTGGTCGAGCTGCCCGGCGCTCGGATAGAAATACCGAGTCGAGATAAAGAATAGGTATTTCCCGGTGAGATCGAAGACCGGATTGTTGTCGTTATAAAAGCCGCCGGAAACTTTCGTGACTTTCTTAGAGCCGAGCGAGTAAAGAAAAACGTCGCTGGCCCCCCGGCGGTGCGGCTTCGAATATGCAAGCCACAAACTGTCCGGCGACCAGCTTGCGTCGTTAATGTCCCCGTACTCGGACTTGTCCACCAGAACCGGCTTCTTTTCCTCAAGGCCCACATACCAGAGTTGATGCAATTTGTCCCAATACAAAAGCTTCTTGCTGTCCGGCGACCACGTCGGCCCATAGCGATAGATTCCGCCATCGCTCGTGACGCGCGTTTCGTCCCCGCCCATCTGCGGGCGCGCGTGCACCTCATATTCGCCGGTCTTGTCCGACAAGTACGCAATCCATTTCCCATCAGGCGACCACGCCGGATTCAGTTCATGAACGCTCGAATGTTCCGTGGTCAGCGTGCGGATGCTGCCATGCTCCGCAGGAACGGTGAAAATGTTCCCGCGTGCCTCCATCACTGCGCGCGCCGCGGAAGGCGACACCGCGAAGCTGCCGATGTTTTGAGCGACGTTTTTGAACTCCGCCCGAGCTTCAATGTCTTCCGCGTGCACCAGAATCGGAATCGCGCGCGCCGTGTTGCTTGCCAAATTGTATTCGTAGAGCAGCCCGCCGTTTTCAAACACGATCGCGTCCGGCCCCAGGCTCGGCCACTTGATGTCGTACTCTTTGTAGTCAGTGAGCTTTTTCTCCTGCTTCGAGGCGAGGTCGTAACTATAAAGATTCATCACGCCGTCGCGATCGCTGATGAAATAAATCGCGTTCCCGTGCCACATGGGAAACAGGTCCATGCCCTTGGACGAGGGCAATTCTTCATAAGTGTTGTTCTTCAAGTCGTAGATCGCGATCGGTAGATTCCAGCCGCCGTGGTAACGCTTCCAGGTGCGGAATTCCTGCGACGTTTCGATGTACGCGATCTTCGTGCCGTCCGGCGAGAACGATGTCAAGTCGCCACGCGGAACCGGAAGCTGTCTAGGCATTCCACCTTGCGGCGACACCAGGAAAAGTCTTGTAAAACGCCCCGGCGGCGCGCTGAACCGGTCCGAGCGGAACAGAATATTCTTCCCGTCGGGAGTCCAGCCCAGCACAATGTCATTCGAAGGATGAAACGTCAGCCGCTTCGGTTCGCCGCCTTCTGCCGAAATTACGTAAACATCCGGGTTGCCGTCGTACTCTCCCGTAAAAGCGATCCATTTTCCATCGGGCGAAAACTTGGGATAGAGCTCGTCCCCCACGTGCGAAGTCAGCCGCCGCGCCGCTCCGCCTTCGCGCGGGGCAATCCACAGGTCGCCTGCGTACGCAAAAGTCACACGGTCCTTCGAAATGTTCCCGTATCGCAGAAGCTTTGTTGGTCCCGGAGGAACCTCGTCCGCGGGCTGCGCCGGCGCTTTTGCCGGCAATGCCGTCAGCCACAGTGCCGCCGCAGCACCCAGCCACAACACGGCATTGCTTCGATGGGACTTGGGCTTCATCGGGACTCTCCTGAAGATGGCTTGCTGATTAGGGACACCCAGACACAAAAAGGGACGTGCCAGTTGCCAAAAAGTTTCGTTCGAACTCTGGACGCTCAAGAGTGCGAAGCAATTCCCAAGTGGCGCAGCATCGCGCGCAAACGGCCAGCCTGAGCCGGGCCCGCAATCCAGCCATTACGGCCGTGGTATCATCTCACTCGAATCCCGTGTTCGCCACAGAAAGCTGTCTCTTTCGCGCATTTGCATCCATCTCTTTCGGCATTTCATTTAGAATGTTAGTCGAGCCATGAGCTTCCGCACAAAACTGCTGCTTGTCGTCCTGCTGACCATTTTTGCGTCAGTCTCCGTAGTGGCTTACGCGGTGACTTTTTACACGCGTTCGTCTTTCGAGGCCACGGACACGCAGCGCACCGAAGCGTTGGTAGCGCAATTCAAGAAGGAGTTCGTTCAGAGCGGAGCGGAACTCTCTCATCAAGTCAAAAATATCGCCGACGCTGGTGTCACCGACCGCATGGCCATTGATCTATCGCATGTCAATTCAGACGCGTCTCTTTACGCTCGTGACGCGAATGGCGCCGCGCAAGAGCACGGGTTGAACTTCGTGGAGATGGTAAATTCCGACGGAACCCTTATCTCGTCGGTGCAAAACTCCGCGCATGTTGGCCAAAGACTCGACTGGGTGACCTCGGTAAAGAACTGGAACGACACCAACGCCTTCTTAAAGAAAGAAGAACTGCCAGACGGCGTGGCGCTTTCTCTGACTGTGGTCCGCACCAATGACACCGTGGCCGACAAAAGCCTGTACATAATCGGCGGGCAGCGTGTCGACCAGAACTTCTTGGCTTCCCTGGTTCTTCCATCCGGAATGCGCGCACTCATCTACACGAATCTCGATACCGCTTTCTCTTCCAGTTCGCTTCTCGGCGAGAAAATCGAACCCGGCCAGGCGGACCGCTTCGCCCCTCTCGTCGAGCAATTGCAAAAGCAGCCCCAGCCGCTCATCCGAACCATCGAATGGACTCGCGATCCCGCCGACGCGGAGACCTTTCATGCCATTCCTTTGACGGGGCGCAACAACGAACTCCTGGGCATCTTCTTTGTCGGCAGCTCGCGCAGGGAGCTTGTGCAACTGACCCAGGAAATTCTGAAAACCTCGGCCGCCGTCGCTGCCGCCTCTCTTTTTGTAGGCCTGCTCGTCAGCTTCTGGATTTCCGCGCGCATCACCAAGCCCGTTGAAGAACTTGCCGAAGGCGCCCGCGAAGTCGCCGCCGGACGATGGGACACGCGCATCGAAGTGCGCGGAAGCGATGAAGTCGGCCAGCTTGCCATCGCCTTCAACGACATGACGCGAACTCTTGCCTCGCAAAAAGAGCGCCTCCTGCAGACCGAACGTGTGGCCGCATGGCGCGAACTGGCGCGTCGCCTCGCGCACGAACTCCGCAATCCGCTCTTCCCGATGCAAATCACCATCGAGAACCTGCAGAAAGCTCGCCGGCTCGACGCCAAGCAATTCCTCGAAGTCTTCAACGAATCCACGGCGACGCTGAAGGCGGAGCTCGCCAACCTTAACACCATCGTTGGCCGCTTCAGCGATTTCTCCAAAATGCCCGCGCCCAAATTCGTACGTGTGAACGTCAACGAAGTCCTGCGCAATGCCGTCCGCCTATTCGAGCCGCAATTTACGGCTGTCGGCAAACCCACCATCACGCAGGAGCCGTTCCTCACCGATCCGCTACCGGATATTGATGCCGATCCCGACCTGCTTCATCGCGCGTTTCAGAACCTGGTTCTCAACGCCATGGACGCCATGCCCGCCGGCGGAACGCTTACGCTGCGCACCTCGGAACACGAGGGCCACGTGCGCATCGAAGTCTCCGACACCGGCAAAGGCCTTACGCAAGAGGAATGCAAGCGGCTGTTCACTCCGTACTACACGACGAAACAAATGGGAACCGGGTTGGGATTAGCGATTGTTCAATCGGTGGTCAGCGACCATCACGGCAACATTTCGGTGACCAGCGAGGAAGGTCACGGCACCACGTTTCGCATTGATTTGCCCCAGCGCCAGGCAGGTCCGAAGGCAGTTCCGCGCGAACCCGCTTCCGAATCCAGGAAAGACACGTCCACCACCTCCACCATGGCGGCCGCCTCCGATTAGAAGCTGTCGCATAAATGGTGGTTAGGAGCCGGAGCTTTAGCCTGCCTGCCGCAGACAAGCTCCGACCTCAAAGGCAAAACTGGGCTTTAGCCCCTGAGGAAATGGTTCTATTCTAGCCGCGCCGAATTATGAGATAAGTTCTAATCGGAATTAATCCAGCCATTCGAAAAGGACCACTTTTGCCCCGCAAAGCCCATCTCCTCCTGGTTGACGACGATCCGAACACCCTGGCTTCACTTTCGCGAGCGTTCCGCCTCGCCGGCCACGAAGCCACCGTTTGCGACAATGCAAACCGTGCCATCGAGCTTCTCCGCAACGAAAACTTCGATCTCATCCTTTCCGATGTGGTCATGCCCGGCAAAACCGGAATGGAATTGCTCGAAGATTTGAAGAAAACGGGGGTCAAGACGCCCATCGTTCTTATTTCTGGTCAAGCCAACATCGAAATGGCCGTGAAGGCCACGCGCCTTGGCGCGCTCGATTTTCTGGAGAAGCCGCTCTCCACTGACAAGCTGCTTGTCACCATCGAGAACGCCTTGCGCCTGACGCGCCTCGAAGATGAAAACCGCGAGCTGCGCCAGCGCCTCGGCAAACATGAGTTGGTCGGCTCCGGGGCGGCCATGAAAAAGTTGCTCGCGCAAATCGATCGTGTAGCCGCGAGCGAAACGCGCGTCTGCATTCTCGGCGAGACGGGCACAGGCAAAGAACTCGTGGCGCGCGCTATCCGCGAGAAATCGCCGCGGTACGACCATTCCTTCATCACTCTGAACTGCGCCGCTGTTCCCGCGGAGTT
>Ga0126369_10003434_pt1 | contig 11429 bp, 13 predicted proteins | sample PanSoiMetaPlot_1_FD_109646 | JGI IMG/M metagenome (GOLD analysis project Ga0126369, IMG submission 109646) | Tropical forest soil microbial communities from Panama - MetaG Plot_1 | ecosystem: Environmental > Terrestrial > Soil > Tropical forest > Bulk soil | place: Panama | collected 2016-02-17 | reverse complement strand
TGGCCGTTCTGGTTTGCGTACTTGCGGTCGCTCAGATAAGTGGTGACCTTGACCAGCGCGGTTACGTCGAGGCCGGCGGCGCGCAGCACCGTGAGGAGGTTGCGCCACGCCTGTCGGCACTGCGCCTCGAAGCCGAACGGTGTCACGCCCTCGCTGTCCACCGGCGGCTGCCCGCTGACGAACAGCAAGCCTGTGCCGGCAGTCACGGCGTACGCCTGCGCGTAGCCGCCGACCGCCTTCGGCCCTTCGGCCGGGTCGATCGGACCGGGGCGCATCATGCCGCCACCCGAACGCGCAGCGCCTCGAGCGTCCGCCGCCATGCATCGCTTGCGGATGGGGCGTCGTACGTGTCGGGCCGCTCGTCGTTCGCGAAGCCGTGGGCGGCGTCCGGATAGGTGACCAACTCGTGCGGCACCCCGGCGGCGGTCAACCGCTCATCGATGGCGTGCCATTCATCCTGGGAGACCAGGAAGTCGCGGCCGCCGATGAAGGCGAGCACGAACGCGGTGATCTTCGCTGCGTCGTCCAGCGGCGGGGGGTCGGCAAGCGGGATACCGCCGTGCAACGTCCACCCGCCGTAGAAGGCGACCGCGAGGTCGAGGGGGAACCGCGTCGCGGCCAGCACCGCCACATGGCCCACCATGCTCAGTCCGACCACGGCGGTACCGCCCCGGCCGGCACGTGTCGTGGCCTCGTCGAGCGCGGCGCCTACGTCTGCGAGAACGCCGTCGCGGCGCAGGCCGCCCATCAGCCGGCGCGCCTCGGCACGACCGGCATCGTCGTAGCCCAGGGTCGGCCGTCGGGTGTCGCGCCAGTAGAAGTCCGGCGCGACGACCGCATAGCCGGCGTTCGCCAGCGTGTCGCAGACGGCTCGGGTGTGTGCCGTGAACCCGAACATCTCCGCACCCGCGACGACCGCGCCCACCGGGTCGCGATCGCGCGGCACCGCAACGTACGCGTCTGGACCCCCGCCGAGCCTGATCCACTGAGTGCTGATCTGCTCGTCCATGGCGGTAAACCTAGTGGTCGTCGTAACACTGCGGTCATATACCAGTAGGACACCGCCCTTAGGCTCGGTGAGGAGATGGGGAACTACACGCTCACGACGCTCGGCGCCGCCACCGAGCTGTTGGACCTACCGTTCGAGACTCCGCTTTCGGACTGGACCGACCGGCGGCTGGTACAGGTACCGCGCGGCATCTCTCGGCACGTGGTGCGCTTTGTCCGTGTACATCTCGAGATCTAAGCGCTCAAAGAGGCCAACGAGCCGTACGTGGTGCGCGAAAGCCAGCTGCTGCACGCGCTCGCCGAGCGCAACGTGCCCGTGGTCGAGGCGTTCGGCACCGTCCTCGACCGTGCGGACGCGAACCAGGAGCCGCTGCCGGGACTGCTGATTACCAAGCACCTGCCGTTCTCGCTGCCGTACCGGTCCCTGTTCACCGGTCGCGGCCTGCCGGACCTGCGCGGCCGGCTGCTCGACTCGCTCGCAGAGCTGTTCGTGCGTATTCACGTGGCCGGCTTCTTCTGGGGCGACTGCTCGCTGTCGAACACGCTGTTCCGGCGAGACGCGGGAGCGCTCGCCGCTTACGTCGTCGACGCCGAGACCGGCGAGGTGCACCCGCAGCTGTCCCCCGGGCAGCGCACGTACGACCTCGAGATCGCGACCGAGAACATCGCCGGCGAGCTGTTCGACCTGCAAGCCGCGGGCTACGCCGGCGACATCGACCCCGTAGAGACCGCGGTCGCGCTCACCCCCCGCTACGAGCGGCTCTGGGTGGAGCTCAACAGCGACGAGGTCGTCGCCCGCGACGAGAGCTACCGGATCAACCAGCGGATCAAGCGGCTGAATGCGCTGGGCTTCGACGTGTCGGAACTGGCGATCACCAGCGAAGAAGGCGGGCGCAAGCTGCGCTTCGGCACGCATGTCGTCGATCCGGGACACCACCAGAGGCGGCTGTTCGAGCTCACCGGGCTGCGCGTCCAGGAGAACCAGGCCCGGGCGCTGCTCTCGGACCTGGCACGGTTCCGTGCGAAGTGGGCAGAAGGCACCGGCGCTGAGGTGCCCGAGGATCTGGCCGCGCGCCGCTGGCTCGACGAGAAGTTCTACGGGACGCTCGCGCTGGTGCCCGCCGACCTGCGCGGCAAGCTGCCCGATGCTGAGCTCTTCTTCGAGATCAACGAACACCGGTGGTTCCTCTCCGAGGCGCAGGGCCACGACGTCGGGCGCGCCGCGGCGGTGCAGTCCTATGTGGACACGGTGTTGCAGTACCTGCCCGACGCGAAGGTCGAGGTGCTCGCCGGGCCACCGACCGAGGAGTTCCCCGCCGTCACGGCGTAGCGTCCTAGGCTCGCAGTGTGGCTGAGTACACCGGCAAGGTGACCGTGGGCGGACCGGCAGATGTGCGGCGCCTACCGAGTCTTACGATCGCGAAGCTGGCCGTGGGCCCCATGGACAACAACGCCTACCTGCTGCGGTGCACCGCCAGTGGTGAGGGGCTGCTCATCGACGCGGCGAACGAGGCCCGCCGGCTGCGCGAGCTGGTGCGATTCGAGGGGCCGCCCGTCTCGGCCATCCTCACCACTCATCGGCATGCCGATCACTGGCAGGCCCTCCCGCAGATCGCGGACGACGCCGGTGCCGCGATCTACGCGGGTGACGAGGACGCCGACGAGCTCCCCGTCGCCGTCGATGAGCGACTCTCCGACGGGGACACGATCGACGTCGGGGAGCTGACGCTTTCCGTTATCGGGCTGCGTGGCCACACCCCGGGCTCCGTTGCGGTGCTGTTTCGCGATCCGGCCGGCATCCCGCACCTGTTCACCGGCGACTCGCTGTTCCCGGGCGGTCCCGGACGGACCGAATCGCCCGAGGCCTTCGAATCCTTGATGGGTGACCTCGAAGAGCGCGTCTTCAACGTGCTGCCGGACGAGACCTGGTTCTATCCCGGCCACGGCAACGACTCGACGCTCGGGATTGAGCGTCCCCACCTCGGCGAATGGCGCGCCCGCGGCTGGTAGCACGATGGTTGCGTGAAGCTCAAGCTCGATCTGCACGACATCTACAACCGCGGCGACGAGATCGAGCGCGCGCTTTGGTCGATCATGAACGAGGCCGCCGCCAAGAAGGCTCCGCTGGTGGAGATCATCCCCGGAAAGGGTTCCGGGCAGCTGAAAAAGCGCGTGCTGCGCTTTCTCGACCGCAAGGACGTCAGGCCGCTCTACCACCGGGTCGAGAAGGACTCCGACAACTTCGGCCGGGTGTTCGTCCACTTCCGGTGGAAGTAAGCCGTGCACGTCAGTGCGGCAATGCGAGGCCGAGGGCAACGAGGACGATTCCCGCGCCTGCGGAGAGAAACAGCGTGAGGACCACACCTCGCCGCAGCGCCAGGAGCAGGATCGCGGCGCCGCCGAGGACGGCGTACTGCCATGGCTCGGTGAGCGCCCGGGCCAGTGCAATCGCCGACCCGACGATGGCGCCGATGGCGGCCGGTCCAGCGCCGTCGAGGAAGGCGCGCACCCTGACATCGGCACGCAACTGGTCGAAACGCCGGGCGCCCAGCAGGACGAACGCGAACGACGGACTGAACGCGACGATCGCGGCGAGCACGCCGCCGACGAGACCGGCGGCGGCAAAGCCGACGACCGCGACGGTTTGCACGACGGGTCCGGGGGTGATCTGGCCGAGCGCAACCGCGTTCAGGAACTGCGCGCCGCTCATCCAGTGGTAGTGGTTCACCGCATCCGCCTGCATGAGCGGGATGATCACGAACCCGCCGCCGTACGAGAGGGCGCCCACCTTGAACGCCACCCAGACCAGGGAGGTGAGCGTGCCTGCGCCTAGGGTGCCGATCCCGAGTACGGGAAGCGGTACGAGGCCCGGTATGCGGCCACGGGCGAGCCGGGTGGCCTCGAAGGCGCCGCACGCGAGCAGGACGAGCACGAGCCAGGGCCCGATCGTGGCCGCCGCCAGCAGCCCGGCCGCAACGTAACCGATCCAACGCAGCCGGCCCGCACGCCCAGCGTGTTCGGCGCGGTGCCAGCTGGCCGGCATGAGCCCGGATGCGGCGTGGATGGCGACGGCGGCGACAGCTGACCCGGCGCCGGCGCCGGCGGCGAGCACCGCGCGCGGGGGTTCGCCGGCGAGGAAGAGCGCAGCCAGAGCGAGGATGACGATCAAGCCCGGGACGATGAACGCGGCGCCGCCGACCAGGGCGCCGCGGTTGCCGCGCACCCGCCACGCGCAGAAGATCGCCAGCTGGGTCGACGCCGGCCCCGGCAGCAGGTTGCACGCCGCGACGGCATCCTCGAACTCCACCGGCGTCAGCCAGCGCTCGCGCTCGACGCAGAGATCGCGCAGCAACCGGATGTGCGTCGGCGGTCCGCCGAAACCGATGCATCCGATGCGCCCCCACTCCCGCAGCACCGTTGCGAGGGTCGGCGGCGTGGTGGGTACGTCGGTCATCCGGCGGCGGCCGCCGGGAGCAGCTGGCGAACAAGGAAATGGATCCTCGTCTGCAGGTCGGCGGCGACGGCGCGGAAGGCCGGGTAACTGCTGCGACGGCTGCCTTCGGCGGCCGGGTCCGGAATGCTCCAGTGGATCGTCTCACTCCCGGTAAACTCGGGGCATATTTCGCGGAGCTTGTCGCAGAGGCTGATCACGTAGTCGAAGTGGCTGCCGGTGAGCTCGTCGAGGTGCCTGCTGCGCCGGCCGCTCAGGTCGATCCCGTACTCACGCATCACCCGCACGGTGTTCGGGTGCACTGGTTTGGGGTCGCTGCCCGCGCTGGCAACAACCACTCGCCCGGCGGCCGCGGCGTCCAGAAACGCCTCGGCGATCTGGGAACGCACGCTGTTGCCGGTGCAGAGGAACAGCACTCGGATCGGCGTTGCCCGCGCCCGCCCGGCAGCAGGTGCGGCGGGGCCGGTGGCGAGGCCAGGGTGCAGTGCGGCTCCGGTCGCGGCGAGCAGCTGGGCGCAGCGGGGTAGCTCGATGCGGTAGTAGCTGTCCCGGCCGTCGGCGGAGCTGCGCCGCATGGACACCAGGCCGCCGGTCCGCAGCCGGCCGAGGTGGTAGGAGACGGCGTTCTGCGGCTCATCGACCAGCGCACACAACTCGTTCACCCGAAGGTCACTGCGGGCCAGCTCGGCTAGGAGCCGCCATCGCAGCGGATTGCCTGCCAGGCGGAGGAACGCCGGCGGCGACACGTCCGCCTGCATCGCCCGAGAATACATCAAGCTGATTTGATGTATTGCCAGCAGAGTGCAGGCGGCTACACCCCGGAGAGCTCGACGAGTTCGTCCATCACCTCGGGGAGCCGGCCCACGCCGATCGACAGGTGACCGTCATCGGGCAACAGGTGCGGCCGCGCGGTCGGGATGTGCGCGGCAAGCCACTCGCCGTGAGCGAACGGCACCATGTGGTCCTGGCCGCCCTGCCAGATCCCGACCGGTCGGTCAATCGCCGCGAGATCGAAGCCCCAGGGCCGGAGGAACGCGAGGTCGTCCTCGCACCAGCCGACGACACCGGCGCTGACCCCCTTCCGAAAGGACGCGGCAACCCACTCCGCGTACTCGCGGGTCAGCGCCGGCTTGTCGACGTCTGACATGAGGTCGCCGAGCACCGCGGCCACGTCGTCAGCGCGCACATGTGCCAAGTCCTCGGCCGCCTCGGTGAGCCATTTGGTCAGATGCTTCTCGCCGCGTAGCGCCGCGGCGAACTCCTCGACGTTCTCTTCGCCCTGGCCCTCCAGCCAGTCCAGCCCCTCGGCCGAATATGGCGCCACTCCGGCGATCGTCGCCGCAGCGAGGCACCGGTCGGACAGCGTTGCCGCGCAGGCGAGGGCATGCGGGCCGCCGCCGGCCCAGCCGATTGTGACGAACGTGTCTGCACCCAGCGCGTCCAGGATCGTGGCGACGTCTGCCGCGGCCTGGACTATGGAGCGGTTCGGGCGCGGGTCCGAGCCCGCGTAGCCGGGCCGCGAGTACGTCACCAACTGCAGACCGTGCTGGGCAGCCGTGTCGATCAGCGGCGAGTACGGCACGGCGGCGCCGGGTGTACCGCTCTCCAGCACAAGGCACAGAGGCGCCTGCGGACCGGCGATCATGACCTCGAGAACACGCCCGTCGGGTGCGGTGACGAACTGCCAGGTCTCATCGGTGGTCACAGCACCTCCTCGATCATTCCGAGCGCCGACCAGGGTGCCATTCTTTGCCCCGCCGCGGTACACCCATGACGCCTGTCATGGTGGTTCAACGACGGACGATAGTGGGCGCGCCGCCTCGCGGATGGCACCGTAGAGCACATGCCGACGCTGGTCCCGCCCGCGCTGCGCGCTCCTCGCTACCGCGTGCACCAGCGCGCGATCTGGCTCTGGGCTACCCGCGCCGCCGCCGGATGGATCGCCGTGCTCGCCGTCGAGGTGCTCGTGCTCATCGTCGGCGAGCATGACATCGCCGGATGGCACTATGCGGTGGTCGCCGCGACAGCGGCGCTGGCTCTTGCGCATGTCACAGTCATGCCGCAGTGGCGCTACCGGGTCCACCGGTGGGAGCTCACTGAGCAGGCGGCTTACACGCAGTCCGGATGGTTCGTCCAGGAGCGGCGGATCGCGCCGGTCGCGCGTATCCAGACCGTCGACGTGCACCGTGGTCCGTTCGAGCAGGTGTTCCGGCTGGCCAACGTGACGCTCACGACCGCGTCGGCGGCCGGCCCGCTGAAGATCCACGGCCTGGACGCGGCCACCGCCAACCACATCGTCGAAGACATCACGGCCCGCATCCGCGCAGCCGACGGCGACGCCACGTGAGCGCGCCCGCCGGTCAGCAGTGGCGGCGGCTGGATCCGCGGATGCTGATCATCCATCCGGTCGTCGAGCTGGCGCGCGCGTTGCCGGCGCTGGTGGGGCTACTGCTGGCAGGGCAGGGCAGCGGCCACGGCGCGAGGTGGAGTCTGATCGCGAGCGTCCTGGTTGCGGGCGCCGGTACGTTGCGCTATTTCACCACCCGATTCCGAGTCACGCCGGCGCAGATACAACTGCGTCACGGCCTGCTGCGGCGGCGCACCGTCGCCGCGCGGCTGGACCGGGTTCGCAGCGTCGACATCACCGCGCATCCGCTGCACCGGGCGCTCGGCCTCTCCAGGGTGGTGATCGGCACCGGCACATCCGACCGCAAGGGCCACCCGGCACTCACGCTGGACGGGCTGCGCGTCGCCGATGCGGCGCGACTGCGCGACGAGCTGCTGCACCGGCGGCCGGCCGCGACCGCCGATGACGAGACAGAGCTGCTCCGGCTACCCGCCTCGTGGGTGCGGTATGCCCCGTTTACGCTGTCCGGCGCCGTCACGGCGCTCGCCATTGCGGGCTTCGCGTGGCGTTTGATCAGCGAGGCGCATGTCAACCCGAACCGGTTCGGTCCGCTGCATACGATTGAGCGACACCTCATCACCGCGCCGCTCTGGCAGGACGTCGTCGAGCTGGTCGCCGCCACCATCGCGTTCGTCGCCGTGGCGTCCACGGCCGGTTACGTGCTGGCGTTCTGGAACTTCCGGCTGACGCGGCACAGCGGCGGAACTTTACACGTCACGCGCGGGCTGATCACCGCGCGCGCCACCAGCATCGAGGAAAGCCGGCTGCGCGGCGCCGAGCTCAGCGAGCCGTTGCTGCTGCGCGCAGTAGGCGGCGCCCGGACACTCGCGATCACGACGGGGCTTCGGGTCGGCCGCGGCGCCGAGCGCGGCGGCACCATGCTGATGCCGCCCGGTCCGCGGGCAGCGGCGGTACGCATCGCCGCGGAGGTGGTCGGCGCAGCGGCTCCGTTCACCGCGCCGCTGCTGCCACACGGCCGCCGCGCCACACGACGTCGGTATACGCGGGCCGTCGGCTGCAGCATGGCGTTCGCTGCGGCGGCGGCGCTGATCTGGTGGCTGGCGGGCATTGCGCTATGGAGCTGGCTGATCGTGGCCCTAGTGGTGCCGCTGAGCGTGCCGCTCGCCGCCGACCGGGCGGCGAGCCTCGGCCACGCGCTGGTCGGCGACTACCTGGTGACGCGTCGCGGCTCTCTGGTGCGGCGACGTGCCGTACTGGCGAGCGCCGGCGTCATCGGCGTCAACGTGCGCTGCAGCATGTTCCAGCGCCGCGCCGGCCTCGTCACGTTGACCAGCACCGCCGCAGCCGGCCGCCAGGGTTACCGGGTGCAGGACGTGCCAACTGCGGAGGCGGTCCGGATCGCCGACACGCTGCTCCCAGGGCTGCTGTCCGACTTCATCAACTGAGCGTGCGGTAGGAAGATCGCATGCACGCGCAGCGGGTACCGGTGCTCGAGGTGGGGGGCACGCACGTCAGTGCGGCGCTGATCGGCACCGGCGAGTGGGCCATCGTCCCCGGCACGCTGACCCGGTACCAACTCGACAGCGAGTTGTCCGCACAGGCGCTGCTGGACGCGTTCGTCGGCGCCGCGAGGACACTGACCACGCCGCCCGGAGCATGCTGGGGGGTGGCAATGCCGGGACCCTTCGACTACGCCCGCGGGATCGCGCTCTTCGAAGACGTGGGCAAGTTCGACAGCCTCCGTGGCGTAGACGTCGGCGTCGCGCTGTGCCGCGGCATCTCGCCGTCACCCGAGTCGGTGAGTTTTCTCAACGACGCAGAGGCCTTCCTGCTCGGCGAGTGGTTGCACGGCGCTGCCACCGGGTACCGCAGGTGCGCAGCCGTAACTCTGGGCACCGGCGTCGGATCCGCGTTCCTTGCCGACGGCGAGATCGTCGGCTCGGGTCCGGACGTTCCGCCGGACGGGCGCGCCCACCGCCTCTACATCGACGGGCGCCCGCTCGAAGACTACGTGTCACGGCGAGCCATCCGTGCCGCCTACCGGGACGCCACCCACGACGCCAGCGCTGATGTACGCGATATCTCCGATCGGGCGCGTGCCGGCGACCCCGTCGCACACGCGGTGATCGATGCCGCCATGGGCCGCCTCGGCGTTGCCCTCGCGCCTTGGCTCGCGCGCTTCCGTGCCGAGGTGGTGGTGATCGGCGGCTCGATGTCCGCGTCCTGGGATCTGTTCGGCCCGCCGTTCGTCGCGCACCTGCGGCAGCCGGTGGATGTCGTCGTCGCGCAGGATCGCGAGCACGCGCCGTTGCTGGGTGCGGCGCGCCACGCGCTCACATCACACGGCTCGCGATGCGCAGATGCGCCGTCGGATGCAGCCACTTCCTGATCGACGGCTCCAGGCCGCGGCTCAGCCCACACCGATCAGGATTCGGGGTTGGGCCGCCGGCGTCAGCCAGCGCATCAGCGTCACCAACGTCGCCTGCGGAATGGCAACGCACCCGGCAGTCGCCGCCCCGTCGGTCACGTGCAGGAAGAACGCGCTGCCCGCGCCCTGGTAGACCGGGAAGCGGTTGTAGTCAATAACTACAGCATAGTTGTAGAACGGAGTCTCATAGCGGAGATGCTCGTTCGGGCTCCCTTGCGTGAACGAGCAGCCGCTCGAGCAGTGCTGGTGGGTGTTGTACAACGGGCCGGACTGGCTGATCCACCAGTCGGCGGCGTCCGTCTGGAAATATGGCAACGCCGTGCCCGGATTCGACAGCGCACCGAACGCCTCCGTCAGTGTGAAACTGCCGATGGGTGTGGCCGACTTACTCTCGCTGGGCTGTGTGGTTAGTCCCTGAGAGCCGACGTGCGCGGTCACCGGCGAGCCGTATCGCAGCCACCCGCCGCCGGGCGCCTTGCTCCAGGCCGAAAGCACCGCGGTGGTACTTCCGGTTGACGGTGCGACGACTGTGATCACCCGGGTGGCAGTGCCGGTGCTGTAGCCCAGCGGCAGCGCCTGCCCGCGTGGGGACGGCGGCGGAGGGGGCTTGCTCGTCGTGGTCGTGCGCGGCTGCGGCCGCGGCGCGAGGCGTGTGTTCGGCGCTGCGCCCGAGCTGGCCGCCGGTTTCGGCGCGGGCCGGGTCGTCGTCCGCTGATCCGGATGGGTCGATGTCGAATGCGTGCCCGGCATCGCCGGGGCGGCCAGCATCGGTAGATGCGGCGTGGACGGCGGGCGTAACGGCGTGAGCGTGCCGTGCCCGTCGTCTGGCTGCGCGGCCGCGAACGCGACGACCGCCGCCGTGCACGCCCCGACGGCGGCCACTGCGCCTGCGGTCGACGCGATCTGCCATGCCCGCATGTGCGCCAGTGTGCCAGGTATGGCCCGAGCTGATCCGCCGGGCGCGCCGACCCGCGTAGAGCGGCGCCGCCATCCATCGTGATCTTGGACCTATGGTCGATATTCAGCCACAAGTCCAAGATCACGGGGTGGGTAGCCGGCGCACGAGTGGGGTCCGGCGCTAGCGCTCGTCGAGGGCCGCTTCGATGAGGTTTCCGTCCGGGTCGGCCACGACGGCGCCGAAATAGCCCGGTCGGTAAATCTCCCAGCGGCGCGGAGCCTGCCGGGACGTTCCCCCGGCGGCGAGCGCAGCGGCGAAGAACGCGTCTACAGCGCCGCGTGATGGGGCAGCGAACGCGGCATGGGCGCCCCGGGTCGGTTCCTCGCCGCTCACCAGCCAGAACGACGGCGGCTCGTCGGGCAGCCCGAACCCGGCCGCCTCGAGGACCGCATCGTCCTCCTCTTCGTCCCCGTACTCCTGCATCCGCGCGAGCCCCAGTGTGCCGAGCGCCGCGTCGTAGAAGGCCAGGCTCGTGTCGAACGAGCTGGCGCATACGGTGATGTGCCGAAGCGCGGACATCAGATCGGCCACTGCTCGCGACGCCAGGCAGCGTCCCAGAACATCCACTCGTAGCGGGCCGTCATGGTGAAATGTTGCCGCGCCCGTGCCTCGTCGTCGGGCGCCAGCCGCGGACCGATGCGGTCGGCCAGCGCCAGCACCTCGGCGACGATCGCCGTGTATTCGTCGCCCGCGTACGTGTCGATCCAGCGCTGGTAGCGAGCGTCGGGCGAACCGCGCTTCACGAGCTCCGCGCCCACCTCGGCGTAGATCCAGTAGCACGGCAGTACTGCGGCGAGCCCCTCTGCGAAGCTGCCACCGTGTGCCACGGCCAGCAGGTAGCTCGTGTACGCCTGCGTTGTCGGAGCGACCGGTGTTTCGGCGACGACGCCGGGGTCGAGGCCCAGATCCGGAAGCAGCGAGGCGTGCAGCGCCAGTTCGACGTCGACGGTGCCGGCGGCGTGCCGGGCGAACATGCCGGTGTCGGCATGCGTCGGCGCCTTGCCGCCCACGACGACGAGCGCGCGGGCGAAGTCCCGTAGATAGTGGGCGTCCTGGACGACGTAGTGGGCGAACGCCGCCGGGTCCAGGGTGCCGTCGGTGAGTCCGGCGAGGAACGGGTGCTCGAGGATCGCGGTGTGGCTGCCGGCCGCCTCAGCCCAGAGCCGTCCCGTCCATCCGTCTCGTGTCACGTCTTGAGATGATCGCATCCCCATGA